>Ga0306926_10006993_pt1 | contig 12204 bp, 4 predicted proteins | sample flu12Cox44000178_FD_203759 | JGI IMG/M metagenome (GOLD analysis project Ga0306926, IMG submission 203759) | Lab enrichment of tropical soil microbial communities from Luquillo Experimental Forest, Puerto Rico - flux8day.12C.oxic.44.000.178 (v2)... | ecosystem: Environmental > Terrestrial > Soil... | reverse complement strand
ACGGAAGGCAGGCCTGAGGCGCTGGCGAGATCAAGCGGTTTTTTCACGGTGCTCGCTCTTGAGGGCGCACTCACATTCTGACGACCCACACGGGCCTTGTTGGCTACGATGTACGACACGGGATTGCGTTGTGCAGAAGTTCAGCAACTCAAGGTCAGCGACATCGACAGCCCACGCATGCTGGTGCATGGAGATTGGCTTGATGGCCTAGCAACAATTGATGACAGAAGCACCGTCACACTGAACCAATGGGATCGAGTTTTTGAACACTACGGGCCCATCGGCTTCACGGTGAATCTTTCGATCACCAAATCGACTGGCTGGGCGGTCTTGGGTTCGTGCGTGATGACGACCTCTTTGATGTTCGTCAGTCCTGGGGTGGCGGGAAGGATGACCGACAACTCAGACGGGCTCGCCGCCGCGACGCTGAGGCGAGTTAAGAGTTGCTTGGAGATGAGGGTAGGGTTATTCGAAGAGTTCGGATTCGCGGGTTTGAACGTGATGGTTGCGAGGTCTAAAGGCTGCGTTGAGCGATAACCTATGGTCATCGCTCCCCCTGACAGATTGAGACCCTCGGGCCGCGGAGTTACGAAAGCGATGCCGAGACGGGCCGCCCGATCTCCTTTGACGAAAAAGGCACTCTTTTCGCGGTTCGATTTCACGCCCGCTTTCTGATCCGACCACGCGAACACTTGCATGCCTTCGGCCAACAGGTCCACCGCATCGCCCGGCGGATAGCTCTCCATGAGCCGGTGCGAGAGATTCTTCGAGTCGAGGTACCGCTTCATATGCTCAGACCCGGTACCGATGAAGCCGAGCACGAGCGAAAGAGTATGAGCCGTAGTCTGAAACTGGATGACCTCATTCGATGAGATGTTGTAACCTTCCCATGGTCCGTGGTCGGTGAAGAGTTTCGAGACGATAGGCCAGTTGTCGGCGAGGAACTCTTCGATTTTTGCCGGCGCGACGGCATATGCGGCGCCCAAGGTGTAGAGCGAGGCGGCGTCGGTGATTCGCGGCTTAGGTGTGACCGCGATCTCGGCGAGGCCCACGCTGCCTGTATATTCGACGCCCCGACCGCTGTATGACTCAGAAAGAAATGCCGGCAGGCCTTGCCGCTTGGCAAAATCGATCTCGATGGCGACGAAGTTCTGCATAAGGGTTCGCCAACTGGGATTCTCCAACTCGCCCAGCCACAATCCGAGCCCCATCGCCTGAAAGGCCGAGCCTTCCCACGGCGCGAGCGTGTACAAATCGCGGCCGTCGGTCGTTCGGTAAGGCTTCATCTTTAGCCCCAGGTTTTTGATCGAGTCCATGGGCAATCCGAATCGAAGTGCAACAAACGTGGCCGGGGCACGAAACTCGTTGACGAGGTAGTCCACGTGGCCGGTCTTCCAGTTGCCGTCGAGGTCTTCCCACCCCAACAACCGATTCTTGGTCGCGTCGAGTCCGAAGTAGAACAGGCCGACCTTCGGATCGTACAAGTGGATATATCCTCCCTTCTGATCGTCTAAGAACTGCTCGAGCTCCCGCCGTATCTGGCCGGCGACTGAGTTCTCTTTGAGTTCGGAAACAAGCAGAGCTCCGATGGTCTTCGCGACCGATGCTGACAGGTTTGCATTGTCGCCAAGGACGACCATCACCACACGCTGATCGAGGATGTCCATGATCTTCAGCCGGGTGGCCGTGTCGCTGTAAGGGACGAGAGGCCCGTCGAAGAAATCCGCGCCGTATTTGGGGCCGCGCACGATGCCGGCCTCGCGGTCGTTGTTCCGCGGGGTGATCCAGCCTTTTTCCGTCAGCGCCTTCCAGACGGCGTCTGCTTTTTTGGGGCCGAAGGCAGCGATTATCTTCTGTTTCTCGACGTCTGACGCCAGCGGTCCCAGCCGCTTGCCTGATTCCAGATCGAGAAAATTGCCCAGCAGACCCTTCGCGCTGATGTTCGGGTCATGCTGATCGCGGCGAAGACTGCCGACGAGCTTCGCTAGAGCGTTCAATGCTTGTTCTCGCGATAGATGCGGGGTATTGGCATAGCCGGCCGCAACGTTGGCGCAAAGCTCCATCCACTGGCCGATAGCGGTAAGCTGCGTGAACGAGCGGAGAAAAAGTGCGCGCTTGGGGTCCTGGTTCCATCCCTCGAACGGATAGCCTGAGGCAGCATCGATGATCCGGTTCTGCGGAGCGATGTACCGCATTGCGTTTTCAGCGAGCGCATGGACGTGCTTATGCTCCGCTGCGATCGTCGGAAAGCGGGCGAATAGTCGGTGGCCACCGGTCGAGCTTGATCTCATCGGCTTATCATCCGAAAAGGCGAGGCCGGCGGCGACCAAGAAGACCAGGGCGACGAGCGAGGATTGGAAAGTGTGCATTGGATTCGTCCTGAGCATTGAATTCCTCCTGTGCTTTGGTCCTAAGCTAGAGGTAGTAGGTCCGGCGCGCCGGAGCCGGACCTAGAAACCTCATCGCTGTCAGCCGCTAGCCCGTAGCGAGCGACCTAGTGGGACTAGTCTTAGCTTTTTCTCAGGCCTCGCTTCCGTACCGGTTGCTCGCGCTGTTTTGCCGCGCTGTCGGCGTCACCGCTACCGGTCTCGCGAGTCTTAGAACCTTTGCCAAGGCGAGACGAATCGAAGCCTGGGCTCGAACTTCGCGAAACGCGCGTAACGCGCAGCCCATCCGTCGGTGTCTGCCAATTAGCCGGGAAGACTATTTCGTTTTGCTCTAGCCGCAGGCCGAGCACCCCTTCTAAGGCCTGGCGGAACATCCAGCCGGCGGCGCCGGTGTAACCGTTCCAGATCATCCGGCCGGGGTCGAAGGTCGTCACCAGATCGGCGGCTTGCTTGTTCGGCTGTCCTCCGTAGGTCTCGATCTCCCCAGGGATCGTATGCGAGATTGCCGAGATTTTCCGCCAGAGCCGGTACGCGGTCTCGCGGTAGCGGCGCGCGTCGTCCGTCCGGCCCAATGTGTCTGAATGGTCCGACAGAGTTCTGGCGGCCCCGACGAGCCATTGTACACCGTGGCAATACATGCCGTTCTCGCGCACACCTTCAGGATACCAACTGCTTCGGCCGAGGTAGGGCTTGGTGTCCTCGCGGAGGGGCGGCCAACCCAAGAGAATCGTCGTGTCTTTTTCGAGGATGGCCAGTGCGGTTTCAAAAGTGATTCGGCCGCGCTCGAGGTTGATGCCGGACGTAACGGCGTAAGCGGCAGTCAGCGCATCAATCTCCCACACGCCGCTCTTTGCAACCCCTATTTCGGTCCCATCGTCGTGGATGGCGCGCAGGTATCGGTCGCCGCGCCACGTCGCTTCAATGGCATCATTAAGCTCGCTCATTTTTCCGGTATAGTGGGCGAGCCGCCTTGGACCGTCCTTCTTTTCGATGATCGGCGTCAGGCGAGAGAGGATGTAATACAAGAAGAATCCAAGCCAGACGCTTTCGCCTCGGCCTTGGCTACCGATTTCATCTAGGCCGTCATTCCAGTCGCCGGTGCCCATAAGTGGTAGTCCGTGGGGACCCATGCGCCGGTCCAGGACGAGGTCAATGGCTGCCATCGTATGTCGGTAGACCGAGTCGGCACGGAACGATCGAAGCGGATCGAACCCCATACCGTGCTTGTTGGCCGGCAATGGCGGGAAAGGTTGCTCCGCCTCGAGGTAGGTCGTTTCTTCATCGAGGATCGTTTCATCGCCCGTCGCACTGACGTACTCGGCGACGGCCCAGGCGAGCCATAGAAGATTATCGGATGCGTGCGTGCGCGCCGCGAAGCCGGTCCGGCCGTCCTCTAAACGATGAAACCAGTGAACCACGTCTCCTTCAGGGAATTGTTGCGAAGCGTGGAGCATGATCTGCCGGCGGGCAATCGACGGGTCCATCCAGATCAGGTTTACCGAGTCTTGAAGCTGGTCACGAAAGCCGAACGCTCCGCTCGCCTGGTAGAAGCCGCGCCGGGACCAGATTCGCTCGGCAAGCGCCTGGTACTTCAGCCAATCAAGGTAACTATCAAACGCCGGATCGCTCGTCTCGATCTGAACCCTGTCCATCAGCTCGAGCCACCATTGCCGGGTGGCTTCGAATGCGGCCCGAGCGGCGTCTGCAGATCGATATTTCCGAACGACCCCTTCAGCCTTGGTGTGGTCGTCGGCTTGTCCCAGGATGACCACTGTCGTGGTGTCGCCTCCTGCAGGGACATCAATCGATGCAAGGAGCGCCGCAATCGGCCGATCGTCATGAGTAGATGTGAGGTCCGGCCCGGCTTGTTCGACGAAATACGGACGGGCTATATCCTGACCGGAGCCGAAGAATCGGCCGCGGTTAGTCTCGATTTTGTCAGGGGTCGGCGACATGGCCACAATCGCGGGACCGGAACGGAAGGTGTTCCGCGGGTTCTCAAAGTACACGGCGCTAGAAGATTTGTCGGGGCGGATCTCGAGCGGGCCGGCGTGCTCCGGCTGGCCTGCAAGCACGATCTGAAAATAGGCCGCGACTCGAAACCGGCGAGCCGATTCGCCTTCGTTTCGGATCGTCAGAAGGTACACGCCGGTCGGATCGTCCGGCGGCACGAACACGACAAGCTCGATCACGAGACGGTCACGGTTGCTGCGGAAAGTTGCCGAACCATCCACGCCGAACTCGACCTGGTAGCGGGCGCTCGCATCTCCGAGCGGATGATAGGTCGGTGAGAACCACTCGCCCGTATCAACGTCGTAAAGATAGAACGCTTCGCCGGGAACTTCGCGGGTCACGATGTCGGGCCAGTCAGGAGTCAGGCGATTCTGTTGCGAATTGACGCTGGCGGTCATATGGAGCCCGCGATTGGTCACGCTCACGATGTGGCCGAGACGGTTCGACATCGTATGGTCGAACGGCCGCGGAGTAAACGGCGTGTGGATCGTAAGCACTCGGCCGTCGCCTGAGTAGTCGAAGTAGGGCTGAAGATTTTCCGCTGGGATCTCGCCGTGCTTGATCGGGTGGAGGGTTGCCCGGATTCGTTCCGGCGAAACGTCTAGGGCCCCAGCGATCGACAGTCGCCGGGCGATGAGGTCGATCGCTTCCTTCTTGCTTTTCACCATGCCCATCAAAAGACGCACGCGGGCAGTCTGGTTCGCTGCCAGGCCTATCTCAAAATGCAGGCTGGCGATCGGATCAAGCGTCGCATGGGCCGGCGTATCTTTGGCCGGGCTAAAGGCCAGTGTCTCGAGTACTCGCGGCGACCAGAGACTTTGCGCTCGGCCGAGAAAATCGATTCGCGTGGTAAGGAAGCCCGATGGTTTTTCATCGGCCGCGATAAACCCCATCGCCTGTGAGTGCTTGTCCCAGGCGAGGATTGCGTGAAGCGGCTCGACGTATTCCATCTCGGCGAACAGGCGTTGGTACTGGGTGTGCCCGCGATCGGCATCGGGACGGTTGAGCAGCCACTCAAGGTACGGAACAAGCCCGAGCCGGCGAGAGGCGCTGGAAAGATTCTCGATGGCAATCGACCAAAGCTCGACCAGGTCGTTTGCTCCCGGCAGCGTGATCTCTATCGTTGAGCGAATGCCGTGGTTGGTGCTGACAACCGTCAAAACATGTTCTTTCGGCACGATCATGAACGCATCAACATGCTTTTTGGGAAAGTTGCCGATCAGCGGCCACGAGCGACCCGCCTCACCGGCTTCAACCGTGGTATCGACAAGAAAGACTGTCCGTCCAGCAGGGTCGAGCAGGTCGTACGATGGGCGGCTGAGGTCGTAGCTGCGGACAAGTTCTCCACTCGTCACCTCGCCGTTCTCTTTGAGTACAACTTCATAGTTAGTGTCGGCCAGCGACCATCGCCGAATGGCTCGCGATCCATATCTCGCCCTTAGAGTGCGGACTAGTTGGAGAGTTGCGGTTGCCATTGCCGCCGCGAGGACAAAAAGAAACAGCTTCCCCGACGGCCGCAGTTCGACGATTGTCTCCAGGAGTCGGCCCGATGGGCGGCTTTTCGAGATCGCTTCAGCCTGGCTCCAGGCGTAGTCCCAATTCTTTCCACGCGGAATGTAGAATGGAATGAGCAGCGGCATCCATGTGGTGAAGCGTTTGACGCCCTCGGGGATACAGCGCGCCGTTGCGACCGGCGAGAGAAATCCTGCAAGCCGCTGTTCAAGTTTGTCCATGCCGAGGAAACTCAGGTTCACCAGCGTCGCAACGCGAAGTCCGAAGTGATCGAGCCAAATGAGAATCCGGACCGCATCGTACGCAAGAAGCCAGATGAAGACCTGAAGGCTCCACCCTCCGAACGCTTCGCGGCTCAGGCTGAGATTTTGCACGATGGCAAAGATCGTCCTGATCGCGCCATCCTGGTTGTACCAGGTCGGCTGTCCCATGGGACGGAGGAACGAGTTGATGATCGGCGACATCCATAGGCCCCAGCGAAGGACCTGGATCATGTTTTGCGTGAGTCCGACAAGCCCTTCGCGAGTGGCGAGCGATGTGATGGGACCGGCTTCTTTGCGGAAGTACGCGGCCATGAACGCACGGTTGATCGCGAAGAGCCATGACGGGATCGAGAAACTGATGACCCCCGCGAGAGCCTCTTTGAAAAGTAGACTTACCCCGCCGGTCACCTCGCCGAGGTTGATGAAGCCCCATTTGCTGAGGAACGGATAAACCGTGTGGGTCACGGGCGGAGCTCCGGCAGCGAAGTAGCGGTGGACTTTGGCGACCACGACCGCCACCTGGGCCGAATCCAAGTAGAAGCCCAGTGCCGCGCCGATCGCACCGCCGAGCAGTCCGTGAACGAGGTAGACCCGTGCGGGCTGCTGTCCACCACGCTCTTGCATTCCGTAGACCAAATCGCGTACGAGATCGATGCCCGCGTAAGCGAGAACTCCGACGACGAAGCCGAACCAGACGCGGGTTGAAAGCTCGCTCGCCGGCAGGGAGAGCACCATGGAATAGCCCAGGCCGAGTCCCACGATTGCACCGCGAAGATAGAGCGCCGGATTCGAGTAGCTCTTGGCAATCCGGCGAAAGAAGCCGGTGCTGCCATCGAAGCTCTCGACGATCGTCTTAACGAGCGGAAAGACAAGCGCGCCGGCGAGGGTGGCAGCAATGAGCGGGTAGTCCGTCGTCATCTCGTGAACCGCGGGAGTCTGCCACAGCAAACCGAGCGTGCAGAGCAAGCCCATGAAGGTTCCGCTGAAGACCATGCCTTTCTTGATGCCCTGGAAGAACTGATGGCTGACAACCGATGCCTGCGACGGCGCCTTACGATAGATGGCGTCGAGCACTAACCCGGTGATGAGATACGCCTCGGCCCAGAGACCAGCTTGCGAGAGTATTGTTGCGAGGACCGTCGCAAGAGCCCTAGGCACAGCCGGCAAAGAGGCAATGCTGGCACTCGATCCGTAACTAGCAATCCATGGAGCGATCGTCGCCCCAGTCGCGATGGCAAGCAGAACCAGATGAGCCCGCGCTGACCGAAGCCGTGTCCCCATGGTCGCGAAGACGAGTGCATTGGCTACGAGAACATTGAAGCCAAAGAGAACTACCGCCTGGCCGATCGACTCGAGCAACGCCTGCTGCGACACGAGGGCACCACCGACTGCGGCTCGTCCCATGGCTCGAAGAAGCTCCGGCGAACCGAGCAGGGTCAACCCCCCGACGGCGAAGGGCGCTCCGACGATTAAGACGGCGGAGATAGCGGAGAGGTGCTTCCCCGCGCGGGCGAGCATGCCGGCGTTAACCAGATGATAGAGTAAGGCGGCGCTGGCCGCCGCCGTCCCGCTCAACATGAGAAGTTCAGACCAGGCAGCCGGTGCTTGCAAGATTGAGAGCGAACTGGCCGACGCAGCAAGTAATCCGGTCGCCGCCATGTTCTGAAAGACTTGAAGTGGATCCTGGTGCTTCCCGGTAAGTCCAAATTTGAGCCACTCAGCAATGACCGCGCCCGCCACGGCGGCTAGCAAAGCGCTCCAACCGACTTCGAGAATGCCTTTGGTAGAGAGCCCATAAATGCTGATCGCGAGGCTGGCGATGAGGATGATTCCAGTGCCGACCACAAAATCGCGGCGAAGGCCGGCAAACGGAGTCGGAGTTGAAACCGGCCGAGCCGTATCCCAGGCATCGGCCGTGCGTTTTGGACCGAAGAATCGGCCGAGCAAAGCTGCGAACAGGGTTCCGGCCAGGCTCAGAATCAGGACGCCGCCAAGACGCCCCATCACGTGCGTGCTCAGCTTGCGCGCTGGTGAAAGCCGATCGAAGCGGACGTCGAGGTGGACCGTGCCAGTCGCAGGTTCGCTGCCGGCCTGGCTGACAACAACCACCGCTTCGCTGAAGGCTCCGACTCGCTGCCATTCGATTACGGCTTCGGTCAGCGACCATGCCGGAGTAAGAGGAATGGCGATCCGCTGGGACCCGCCTGATCCTTTCATCTCCATCCCGACGGCGAACCGGTTGAGGTCTGAAGCATCGGCTTTGACGCCGATTTGGACGACGTCGGTGTTCTCGCTATCGATTGGCGACGGAAAATTCTTGGCCCAAACGCCGACGGCCGTGCTGACCGGTAGCGAGAAGTCGAGCTTGAAGACTTCACGACCGACAACAGGATCGACGACCCGCGCGAGATTCGCCTTGCCAGCGCCAACGTTGAAGGTGCCCTGCTCAGCGGCAGTGGTGAGACGGACCGCTGATTCCGGATCGGCCTTTGAGCTAGGCTGAGCGACCGCATTGGTGGCCGATGCCCATGCCGCCAACGCGAGCAACAAAACCGGACCAATCCACATGAGTCGTCCGTTGACCACGTAAATCCTTCCTCAGCACTGGCACTGTCAAGTTGGGGGGATCCGAGCAGACTGAGCAGATGAAAACCAATGTGCCCAGTTACCGTGGATATCGATCCCCCATGAAATTATCAGCCATGCTGTTTGGCTTTACCGCCGATATTGCGTGAGATTCCGGAGCCAGCTGTTCGCTAATCTCACTCCACTCCCTTTTTTGATCACCGAACCATGGAGCGGACGCCCTTGAAATCATTCGCCCACTTGTGCTGTTGGCGGCTGACGTCTTAAGAAACATTTCTCTCAGGGATTAGTAAGTCTCACATGATCTCAGGCACGCTTCTTCCTCTGAGATTGCTCAACAGCTTTAACGCTCTTAGCAGGAGGCTTTCTGCGAGTCTTTGAGGATGTTTTTGTCTGACCGAGGCTACGGCGCAGTGCTTCCATTATATCTACTACCTTGCCGGGCTCAGCGCCGGGCCACAACAGTCTTTTGCCCTTCCATCTTCCTCTGATGATTTCATGCAACGCGTCTTGATATCGATCTTTGAATTGGGAAGGATCGAATTCCCGCGTGTTGTTCTCCACCATTAACCTGGCCATCTCAACGAGCTTGGGATCTACATCTCCCTGGTGTATGTCAGCAAAGTAAGGCGCTGGATCCCGCACCTCGTTGGGATAATAAATGGAGCTGGGCCTTAAGCCCTTGCCTTGCACCTGCCAACGTGACAACATTCTCTTTACCGGCCATCACCATTCGACCGCTTCCGATTCGTTTGGTTTGACGCATAGCGTCACGTAGTGTGCGGAAACCTTCTTCTGCAACTTTGCCTTCCGGGACGACATAGTAGAAGGTATTTAGACAGGTCGGATCTAGCTCACTCTGCTCAATGAACTGTTCTATCTCAATGGCTTTAGACCTTTCGGGGAGGATGGCCTCAACATCGGTATCTTCGACAACGAGATACAGGTCTTTTCCATATTCGTATCCCTTGGCGATGTCTTGACGGTCCACTCCTCCGTCCACTCCTCCATGAACCGGGCAGACCATTTGCTTTCGGAGCCGGTAGTTGCAACCTTTATGTAAATGATTTAGCCTCAATAAAGCATAAGAATGGAGCAGCCATCCTTGTCAAAGATAGAATTACCGCAGGCCACAGGCTATAGGCGGCCTTACACACAAAGCTACCTTCTAGGTAGGTTTGTGTGCAGGCAGGAAATGCACTTGGTTTCTTTCCGCTGCTATGCCAAGGGCCTTGCGAACACTGCGTCTCTCCTTCAAGGAGACCCATCTCACCCACTTTGGTGGGATGGTGCTGTTGCAGCGTTTTTGCAACAAGCTGGGGCTTCGGCGTTTGTTACAACAATCGCTGCGGATCTCGCAACGCAACGCCGACTATCATCCCTGCGACCTGGTCCTGGCTCTGTTGTACGTCATCATGGCTGGGCCGAGCTTATGCCGTGGCCGGAGACGTCGCAAACCAGAACGTCGAGATGGTCGACACCTGGATTGACAAGACCATAATCTCCGCCGATCGACCGTACTGGCTGATAGTAGGCCTCGACAGAAACGCCTTTCCAATTGAGGCTTTTGGGCGCAAGACTCTGCTGTACACTCTCGGCGAGCCGAAGCTCTTCTTCCATCTGCCGCTGCCGCGCTAAGAGCAAGGAATTGGCCTGGCGCAACTCCGTCTCGACTCGTTTCAGTTCGCTGATGTCCGTGGCCGTGACAATGCCAAATGGCTGCCCGTCCGTTGCCCGGACTTGCCGCGCGGTGACCACCACCGGCAGGCGACCGCCGTCTGCCTGGGGGATATAGAATTCATATCGGGCACGACCTTGTGACTCTCGGTGCCCGATGAATTCGAGTAATAGAGGAACGTCCTCAGCCGGGTACAATTCAATGATTGAGCGTCCCAGAAGTTCGTCGGCCCGCATCTGGATCATTTCCAAAAACGTGGAGTTCGCGAAAACGACCCGATTGCGCTCGTCATTGATGATAACACCCTGATTGAGCGTCTCAAGAACGCCCGTCACCTGATCGAGCCATTGCTGCTGAGCCGAGCCCATGGAACCTCCCCCAAGAACACTGACTGCTTTGAGGACTGCGACTTGAAATACTCATCCAGACTGGCGGAGACTTCCGTGACGCACGGAACACCGCGCCGGCCAGCAGTTCGCGGTATTTCTCAACCCTGCGCTCCTGGCGTCGCCAGCGCAATTGCATATTACAGACCGGTCCGAACCGGGGTATTTATCGGCGGCGCGCAGATCATGTTAATCAATAGTGACGCGAACAGGCGAGGATTTGAAAGGGAGAAGCCGCAAGCCCAAAAGCGCCACCCGGCTACGTGCCTTTAACCTGGATAGTCGCCAGCCAGCCGGCGAACAGCAGAAGTAGCGGAGCCGTCACAACACCAGGAAAGTAGCCTCCTAGCGACATAGCAATGACCGAGTGACTGATGCCGTTAAGCAGCTCCAGAATCGTCCAGAACCACATTAACCCGCGGGCTGCGCGCCAGCCTGAACGCACGGGAACAGCCCAGCACCATAGACCGAACGCGACAAGAGCCGTGTTGGCGACCACGAAGCCCAGGGCGAGATCGTTGCTGACGAGGCTGCTCACGAAACGGGCCGGTGCGAAGACCTCGTACAGCTTGCTGACGTTGTGCTTCGCCAGAACTGGTCGGGGTCAGCTTTGCGCCGACCAGACCTCTGAAACTTGCAGGGCGCACCTGAGTTGCCGTACTTCAGGATCTCGATTTCGAAGCAAATTGCCGGAGGGCTTGGGGGAGTCTTTCCTGAGTTCGGGTGAGAGTGATGGCTCGCCGTCTATTCCGCTGGACCTGCGCGCCTCGTGATTCAAACCTCGAGTCTTCGTGCTACGCCGCCCAGCGTTCGTAACGATGGTGAAGACCACCCACCTGAGGCAGTGCCACGATCTCTCCCATTTCCGGCGGCTGAACGGCCCTCGGCTCCGGCGTGTCTTTGCCCAGGCCTAAGTGAGTGCGGCTGCCGTGATAATACTCCAGATAGCTTTTCAAGATCCTTCGCAGATGCCCTTCTCCCAGCACGATCACATGATCCAGACAGTCATGCCGGATGGATCCGATCAGCCGCTCCAAGTAAGCCCGCTGCCATGGGCTGGCCGGCGCGGAGAGGACTTCCTCCATGCCCATGCCTTGGATTCGCTCGCGAAAGTCATACCCATAGATCTTATCTCGATCTCGCAGTAGGTAACGGGGCGCCGTATCTTCAGGAAACGCCTCCACCATCTGTTGCCCTGTCCACCCAGCACTGGGGTGCTCCGTCACGTTAAAGTGAACTACGCGCCGACGCTCATGAGCGAGCACTACCAAGACAAACAAGACCCGAAAGGTGGCGGTCGGAACCGTGAAGAAATCAATCGAGACTAGATCGGTGACATGGTTGTTCAGGAAAGCCTTCCAAGTCTGGGAAGGTGGCTT
>Ga0306926_10006985_pt1 | contig 12209 bp, 13 predicted proteins | sample flu12Cox44000178_FD_203759 | JGI IMG/M metagenome (GOLD analysis project Ga0306926, IMG submission 203759) | Lab enrichment of tropical soil microbial communities from Luquillo Experimental Forest, Puerto Rico - flux8day.12C.oxic.44.000.178 (v2)... | ecosystem: Environmental > Terrestrial >... | reverse complement strand
GCGCGTCAGAACGGCAGCAGCCCGGAGGAGGCAGTCGCCGCTGCTAACTGCTATATGGACGAGGTTCATCATGTTCCTGGCCGATGACGTTCGAGGCAACAGACGAAGATCGCGGCCCTCGGTGAATGTACGTGTCGAATAAAAAATTGTAGTGGTGCTTCTGGGGTTCAATTCGTTAGGCGCTTGCCGCGGCGAGCATATCTGAAGCGCGCATTTATCGTACTGACGACTCTTAGCGAGCGGCTTACAATCGCGGCGATATGAGAGTGCTACTTATTTCAATTGCGATTGCCGTTGCGCGTACTCAGTTGATTCGCGCGCAGGAGGAGAGTGCGTCGCCGGGAGAAAAGACGAACACATATCCTGAAGTTCCGAAAGAATACGAAGTCGGCAAGGACACAATTTCGCCGGATGGACGTTTCGCGATTCTGTATCCGGTGCGCGAAGAGGATTCGAATGTGGATCCAGTCCTGCCTAACTTGCTCGTTCGGCTCAAGCCGTACGCGGCGTTGAAAGAAATTGAGAGGGGCCACGGTGTTACTTAGAAGGATGGGCGCGGCGCGCCGGAGGCCAAATGGAATGGCAACAATTGGGTGGCCGTGTGGCATCACATGAAATGGGGTAACGAAGATCTCGTCGTGTACGAGCTCGCGAACGACAAGGTCACACGCGAGGAGAAGATCTGGCCGGACGTGGTGAAGTTCTTCGATCGCGACTGGAAGACACGTTTTTTGAAGAAGTACCCAAAAGAAGCGAGCGATCACTATACTTTTCGAGCAGACGATCCGAATCTGAAGAATTTCGAATTCAAAGGTGACACGCTCTTGCTCGACATCCAGGCGGAGAACAAGCTCAATCTTGCCCCTGGTCCGATTTGGAGCGCTGAATTGGAAGCGATTTGGAACCTAAAGAGCGGCAGATTCGACAAAGTCGATTTCAAGCCCGGCGAGATTAGTGTTCGGAAACCGGAAAACTGACCAACGCAATATGAAAATATTTTTATCCTTTGTTTGTGGCGTCGCGGTGATGCTCGCCTTCAACGCCCTTCGCGGCGCCAATCCTTCACATCACGTTTACGAACTGCGCATGTACCACGTGAACCAAGGCAAAACCGAAGCGTTGCAAGCGCGATTCAGTGATCACACGGACGCGATCTTCAAGCGACATAACATGAAGAGCATTGGCTATTGGGTGCCGGAAGATGCGCCGAGTTCGGAAAATTTGTTTGTCTACATTTTGGAGCATCCCAGCCGACAGGAGGCGGAAAAGAATTGGGCTGCTTTCCAAGCCGATCCGGAATGGAAAAAAGTGAAGGCCGAGTCGGAGGCGCAAGGGCCATTGGTCGATCATATCGACCGCTACTTCCTGGATCCGACCAGCTTTTCAGCGATCAATTGATCTTTCAGGCTGCAACGGATGCGAAGCAACGGCCAGGCTTTCCAAACGAACGCAGGAATGTTCTACTACGGAGATCGCAGAGCGAAGGGTCGACTCGCAAACAATCATTATTCAAGACAAGGATTAACCATGAAAAACTTCAGATTGTTCATTGCATTCACACTCGTCTGCTTTGCGCTTTCGCCGGCAGCACAGGCAGTTGTTCCCGCGCCGGACGGCGGATATCCGCGGCAAAACACGGCAGAGGGGCAGAGCGCTCTTCTCCACCTGACAACTGGCACATACAATACGGCAGTAGGCTGGAGTTCGCTCGGGTTTCTGACGACCGGCAGCTTGAACACCGGCATAGGTGCTGCTGCACTTTTGAGCAACACCGTAGGCATCAACAACACGGCCAATGGAGCGTTCGCTCTCTTTAGCAACACCACTGGCTTTGAGAACACGGCCACCGGTAAACAAGCGCTCCTTAGCAATACCACCGGCGGCGATAACACGGCCACCGGTAATCAAGGCGCTCCTTTTCAACACCACCGGCGAGGGCAACACGGCCAGCGGCGCTAGTGCGCTCGCTAACAACACCATCGGCAACTCTAACACGGCAAATGGTTCTAGTGCGCTCCTTTTCAACACCACCGGCCAGGGCAACACGGCCACCGGCGCTGGTGCACTCCAAAACAACACCACAGGCGTCCAAAACACGGCCGTCGGTTCCACGGCGCTCGTTGCCAACACCACCGCCGGCAACAACACAGCCACCGGTTATCAAGCGTTCGCTAACAACACCACGGGCGATTCCAACACGGCCAATGGAGCCTTCGCGCTCCCTTTCAACACAACTGGCGTGAGCAACACGGCCAACGGTGTTAATGCGCTCCATGGCAACACCAGAGGCAACAGCAACACGGCGTGTGGTTTAGGCGCGCTCGAGAATAACATCACTGGAAACGGGAATATCGCCTTGGGCTTCGTGGCGGGCCTTAATGTTACTACGGGCAATAATGTCATCTGTATCGACGCCGATGGTGCCAACGTGGACAACAGCTGTTATATCGGCAACATATTCGGCTCGACATCTTCCAATGGGGTCGGCGTCTTCGTCAATTCAAACGGCAGACTTGGCACGATGACCTCCTCCCGCCGGTTCAAAGAGCGTATTGAACCGATGGGGGATGCTAGCGAGGCACTCTTTTCGCTCGAGCCAGTTAACTTCCGTTACAAAAAAGGCGTCGATCCGGAAGGTCCCCAAGGCAGATCGCAGTTCGGACTCGTAGCTGAAGATGTGGACAAAGTGAATCCCGATTTGGTAGTGCGCGACAAAGATGGAAAGCCGTATAGCGTGCGCTACGATCAGGTGAACGCGATGTTGCTCAACGAGTTTCTCAAAGAGCACCGCAAGGTTGAGAAATTGGAGGCGACGGTTGCTCAGCAGCATAAGGATTTCGAGGCTGTTGTTGCTGAACTAAAAGGACAAATCGAGAAAGTTAGCGCACAGCTTGAGGTGAGCAAGCCTGCACCGCAAGTGGCAGAGAACAAGCAGTAAAACTCCCCAGCACTACCAATCTTTAAAGTCGCCAGTGTGCCGGTGCGTTTCAATCACGTTGCCAGCTTGATCGTAAACGCGAATCGACGCGCCGCGTCGAACACCGCGCTGGAAGAAACTGGTGTTTTGCGTTAGTAAATGGGAATCGATTTACAAATTTGCTCAATGAAAAAGAAATCGACGCTCCGATCCGCATTCTTTAAGCTGCCCATTTTAGCCGGTGTGTTTTCCGCCCTCGCGGGCATCTTCCTGACGCTGTTGGCTGCTGCGAATTCGCCCACCGGTCCCGAGTCCCGGAATGCGTCCCCGGCATCGGGCCCGCCTTCTCCGGCCAGGGTAACAGCTCGAACATTTGTGAGAGTTACGCCGGATGCCGTAGTGCTGGATCACGACCTCCTCAAGTCGAAAGGAGAGTCTGTGGCGGCACGAACATCTGAAAGACGTTTGATAGGACCATTGGTCAGCATCCTCTGGACGGTCATCGACCAGAACGCCATAGCCGACGGCGTAAGGATTGACGCAAACAACGTTTGGGGAGCCTGGATCCTCAATGGTGCCCGTTTGAGCATATATGCAATTACCGGAAATGGCACGCCACTATGGGAATTCTCGTCCTTTAACAGTGGCAACACCGGTGTGGCCGCTGCCAAGGGCAGTGATCGCGCCGGCTTTATGGAGTCGAATGCAGCAGGGAACGATTTCCGACAGCATGGCTTTAGGTCTACCAGTAACGGCACCCCGGACTGGTCCTTTCAGTACCCGGTGAGTGATCCAAATCTGCCGGCCAGTTCCAGGAAGGTCGCAACTTCACGTGACGGCTCCACCATCGCTGCTGTTGTGAGCGATTCCATAACTCAGAACCAGACTCTCTATATCTTTGACGCTGCTACTGGCACGATCAGGCGCACGTGGACGAATAGTCTTAGAATGGACGCTGTGGCTTTGACCGATAATGGCTCGATCGCCCTGGTCACGCAGGATAACCAGGCCACGCTAATCGACACCGGGACAGGCAACATTGTGTTCAGCGTCGCAGGGTCCGGCGCAGGGTCGATTTACTACCCGATCTCTGGTGACGGCGGTGTCTTCGTGGTGGGTGGCTTCAATTTCGATGTTTATGCATTCAACGGGACTACCTATACCCAGGTCATTCACTATACGCAGGCAAATTCCTGGTTTGGCGAGGCTTCCACAGTGTCGCGTGACGGCTCCACTGTGGGTACCTTCGCTGGCAATTATGCCAACAACTGGCTTACTGGTGTGGTGTTGTTGTTCGACGTACCAACCGGACAGCTTTTAGGCTCCTATCCTGTTAGTGGCACCGGTTCATATCAGGGGACACCGATCGGCGCTGCCTCGAACGATACCGGTTCGGTGATGGCTTTTGCTTCCTGGGGCACTGAATTTCACGATTGGCCAGAGGTCATGGTGTTTAATCGCAGCGTCCAATTAATCGGCCAGATTAACTTCCCGGGTTCGGCCTTTTCTTGCGACGTCTCGAGCGACGGACAGTACGTGGTGGGCGGCTCAAAGGCGGTCCACGCCAATCAATTTGGGAGTGGTGGACGAATCGAGTTAATCCAGCTTCAAGGTACCCCTACACCGACACCGACTCCTACTGCCACAGCAACTCCGACTGCAACACCAACACCTACGCCAACAGCCACCGCTACATCGACCCCTGCCCCCAGGCCTACTCCGACACCACGGCAACGTCCGACTCCGGCACCTCGGCCGTAACTTTCATTCGATTACTCAGGTTAGAACAATCACGCTCGAATCGCCGATAAAATGTGGGCTATATTTTGAGTCGCGGAGCAAAAACTCACCACTCCTTGCAGTCACCCTTGTGCTGGTGCGTTTCGATCACGTTGCCAGCTTCATCATAAACGGGAATCACTACATCGTGCGTATTAGGCGAGACCCTACATGAAAATTAGGCGCTGCCTGACTAGACAAAATACGCATCCTTTAGGCATAAATCGCTGCACAACAGCCTAGCCAAGTTCTCTACTTGGAGGGATTGCTTGGTAAATGCTGAGCGGGGGGCCACCATCAATCTCTGTCGGTGGTCGCCTTTTTCTAAAGGCGAGAATTCGTTAGGCAGCGAAGAAAATCTCGTTACGGTTCAATGAAGTCGCCAGCGTGTTCGTGTGTTGCGACGACCTTGCCAGCATCATCATAAACGCGAATCACAGCATTGTGTGAGCGGCTGTAGTGCATGGCGTAGCCGATGGCATTGCTGAGTATGTTCGATTCGCAGTGGCTAAACGCTTCTGGTATACCGGCTATTTTAGCGCGACTGGTTTCTTCGCCTCCTCTATGAGTTTCTCGAAACGGGGATCGCCGCGCAGGGGATCCCAGAATGGATGCAGACGTAGCTCACCGTAACTTAGGAAGCTCGGGACTTGCAGCATCGCGGCGATTTGCTCAATCGCGAGATCTTTCTCTCCGGTCCCGGCATAAATAACGCCGAGATAGCGCATGATGTGCACTCCATTAAATGCATCCTTTGTAATTGGAGTCAGTTCGCTCGCACGGCGGCCCTCGCGGAGGGCTTCCTCTTTTCGTCCCAAGCCGGCATCGATCAGACCGAGCAGGCAGAGCGGTGGTCCCTCATCGGGTCGTTCGCGAACAGTGCGCTCGACTTCGGCACGCGCCGCGGTAAACGCCTTTCGCGCCGCCGCGTCGTTCCCGAAGGCCCGCGCCACACAACCTTTTAGAAAAGTTATCGAGAAAGAAAGCTGCTGCTGGCTAAATCCCTCCTCGATCGTCACCAGAGCGCGTTCGGCTAGAACTGGATCACGCTCGCACAGCGCAAGATCTAGCCAAAATTCACCACACTCTGCGGCCACGGATGAACCTTCGTTCATTATAGTCTCGGATATCTTCTGCAAAGGCGTCGGATCGGCCCGCCAGTTGAGATCAAACGAGGCTCGATATGCTCGTAGTCCAGCATCTTTGGGGGCCAACGCGATGGCACGATCCACAGCGACTGCCGCCTCAGCATAACGACGCATACATGCGTACCGCAGCGCCAGCTTCCGGAGACTAAATGCGTTGTGCGGATCAAACTCCAGGGCTTTTTCAAGGTTGCGCAGCGACTCGTTCCAGCGGCCCTGGAACATGCCGATATCACTCAGCAATGCGAAGGCCTGCGCGTTGTTAGGTAGTGTATGCTGGGCAATGACAAGTTCCGCGCGGGCGTTGTGGTAATCGAGATTGCACCTTAAGAGGTATCGTGCTCGCTCGAGATGTGCTTCGCCCGCTTCGGGCCGCAAACGAAGGGCAGCCTTAACCGCGCGGTCGGCTAAGTCCCGTCGCGCCGGCGTGTGATCATAGATCGAGTAAAGGTGGCTGTGCGCTTCGGCTAGCAAGCAGTACGCTAGAAAAAAATCCGGGTCACGCGCGATGGCTTGATCAAGCAGACGTGCGGGCTCGAACAAGTTCGATGGATCGATCAACCCCTTCAACATGAGTGATTTTGCACGAACATAGAGGTCGTAAGCGGCGAGGTCTTTGGTGGGTCGTTCCTCAATGGCCGATTTCTCGTTAGGCGAAAGCTTCGCCTGAAGCTGATCAGCAATTGCTTTAGCAATATCGCTTTGGATTGCAAAGACGTCATGCAGTGATCGATCGTACCGTTCTACCCACAAGTGCGTGTCGGTTCTTGCGTCGATTAACTGCGCGGTGACCCGGACGCGATTTGCGACGCGCTGTACACTTCCCTCAACCACATGCGCAACACCGAGTTCGTTCGCAATCTCGCGGACATTTCGCTTCACGACGCTCTTGTATTGCATCACCGATGTTCGACTGATGACTTTCAAGTCCGCGATTCTTGCTAAATCATTAAGGATTTCGTCCTGTACACCATCAGTGAAGAACGCGTTTTCGGGATCGGCGCTCAGATTCTCAAACGGAAGGACCGCGATGCTCTTATCAGGAATTGCCGCGGCCGTATCCATCAATGTTTCTTGCGAACGGCGAAGCATCCAAAACGCAACGCCAAGGGCCGTGATTAGGAGCAACCCAGCGAGGACAGCAGATTGGAGTCGGACGGTGGTTCTTGCTCGCTTTAACTTTGCGGGCAGAGCTCGGTTCCCAAACTGATCTGCATAAAGATTAACTACGGGAATCCTAACGCCATGTTTGACCTGTACTTCGCCGAGGTCATGCAAATGCGACCTCCAGTAAGCATAATGCTCCAAGTGCTCCGCGAAGTTCTTGGAGAGGAGAATATGTCCGGCATCGCCGCAATACATGACGCGCTGCGCCACGTTAATTCCAGCCCCGAGAAGATTGGACTGATCGTTTACATCCGCGACTGGATTCACCGGGCCGCTGTGAATGCCCATGCGTACTTTAAGTTTCGGGTGGCTTTGTAGCGCCTTGCTGATTTCTAACGCGCACTCCACGGGCGCTTCGGGATTGTTTGTAAAGACGAGCACCATGCCATCGCCCGTCGGTAAGCGCGTCAGCTTTCCCTCAGCTTCGGCGGCACGGAATTGCTCGGTCCCTCGAACAACCTGATTGAGTTCCTGGATCAACTCTTTTTGTTCGTCGCTAAGAAGCTTTGAGTATCCGACAATGTCGAGAAATAAGATGTGCCCGACCTCAAGATGAAGATGCGGCTCTTGAGTGCTCGACACGTCGCCTCCTGCGGGGTTCACAGCTAGTGACCCGATCTTTTCAGAGGCAATGTACGCTGTCGAGCATGAATAGTCCGCCTTGAGTACCCTTCTTCGCTCTCGCGCCGTAACCTCTTCAAGTCATTCGGCGGAAATCTGCGCGAACGCCGAGCGAGGTTGGACTGTCAATCTTCAGAGCAATGTTGGTCGCAGCATGTGCATTGATCCTGGGTTCGACCGCGAACCTGCGCGACTGGAGTTGGTGAATTGCGAAGCCAAATATTGCTTTTCCGAACTGAAAAATTTGAAACAGCTATCGGATCGCCTCCACGAAGCAGGCTTGATTGCGCAGTTGTTCAGCTTGCGCCCTGCCACTGCGGCGACGCCCCCAACGGTCCGAATGAATCGTGTCGGTAACGGACCTGAACCTTCCCAAAGCGACCGTAGTGCGAGAAGCATGGCCTGTTTATCCCCTCTGAGAATCGCGGCAAATCCGCAACGATTTCTGCGATGAGACGGCTCCGAACCTTTTCGAACCAGTGAGCGCGGTTGTCGAATGTCCTTTGCAGTTGAGCGATCAATGTGCCGACTCGCCCTAAATACTCGAGCGTCTCGATCACGTTGCCAGTCGGATCGTAAACGCGAACCACGACGGGATGTCGGCCACTGTAAGACCTTGCATAGCGGACTGCATCCACGATCGGGTTTAACCCGCGATACCACAGCGGACTGTATCGAAGCGAATCGCTGCTTAGATTAAAGCCGTGCTTATCTGCTCGGGGTCGAATTTCGTAATTATGTATCCACCTTGTGAGACTGACCAATTTCATAAATGGCTTTCTGCTTGTAGTTGACTCCAAGTGAATCTGGAAATCGCGCTAAGCGGTGTCTCAGCGTAAGGTTAAGCTCTCTCGACCCGTTTTATGCGGGCCGAAAGTGCGTTGGGACGTCGGATGACGTGATCAACGAACAATTTTAAGGGTGCTCCGACATCCGCAATTGGACTTTAGTCCTACGTCTTTAAGGGGAGAGGAATCGTCGAATCGCCACTTTACGGCTCCCTGAAATCGCCCCGTGCTCGTGCGTCTCAATCACGTTGCCAGCGTCATCGTAAACGCGAATCACAGCATTGTGTGAGCGGCTGTTGAATTGCGCGTAATTCGACGGCATTGCTGGCCGCTTGGTGGCCGGTGCACTTTTCGCTTCAGGGCATGTCTCCTTCCTTCGATTGATTTGCTCCCTCGAAAGAGGGATTACGATGGGCTGGACGCTGATTTAATAACCGTCGAATATTTCCACAATTGTTCTGGGGGGAACAGCCGCTCTTCACGCCTGTCGGGTGTGGGGGGCGGTAATTTTTTTGATCACGAAATCGGATGCGTTCGGCTCGCCGTACCACAGCCAACCGAATGGCAGCGCATCGGAAATTAGATCAACGCCGCATTTATCTTTGCGCGGTCGGACTTCGTAGGTGTGCAATCAGCGTTTCGGGAAACACGTAATTTTCGTTTCCAGTTCCTTCTCAGCTTTGCGCCTGGCCACGAATTCCTCCATTGCGGCGGTCATTACTTCTTCGATCGTCCAGCCATCTTGATCCGCGATCTTTCTCAACAATCTCATCGTCCCTTGAGAGAGGGCATCCACCGGCCAGCCGCCTATTGTCAAGGGTGCGACGTTCTTCTGCGATTTAGGGATCGATTTCACGCCGTCCGTTTTCCGCTGCTTTCCGCACGAGCGCAAGAAACATCTGCCAAACAATTGTGTGACTAAGATGTGACTCGGATTTGCTCAGAAATGTTCGCTTCAGTCGCAAATTCGAGCCTTTCTTCATTAGGTCGCAGTCCTAGCGAGGCATGAAACTCACCACTCTTTAAAACCACCCCTGTGCTGGTGTGTTTCGATGACTTTGCGTGCTCCATCGAAACCTTGCATTGAATGATTCTAGCTGCCCTTCTTGCGTGCTTAAAGCGGCGTCACTTTATCGCGCCATACTTCCTGAGTATGTCCGTAGTCTTGTCAATCGGCAGAGCCTCGACGGTATGTCCATGCCCAGTCATAGTCGTAGCTCGGAACATAGAGTTGTAGACCGCTTCCTCGGTAGCTTCGATTGCCGCCAGAAACAGCGGCGATATCGCGTCATCGGTCATCACATCGAGGTGCCGTGTCAGCGGCCCTTCTCTTGTGCTTATCCGAACCTGCTCGGCAGTGGAGAATGCGATGGCATAGTCTCCGCTCCCGTTCGAGGCCGCAGACCCCGTGCGAGCCATGCCCAGCAGTGCCCTCGCCGCTAGCCGCTTTAGATTCCGTGAGTCTAATGGCGCGTTGGTTCCGAGCACAATCATACACGATCCGTTTCCACGATCTGTCCCGCTGCCTTGCTGTTGGAGTTCCTTGCACAGGTAGTATTGGCCCAGCTCTTGTCCAACGGGGCTGCCGTTGATCGTGAGCACGCCACCAAAATTCGTTTGGACAAGGACACCGACTGTGTACCCACCAAGTTTGGGAGGCAGACGTCGCGAGGAGGTGCCAATGCCGCCCTTCCAACCAAATGCTACCGTTCCAGTGCCCGCGCCCACAGCACCCTCCTCGACCGAGCCGGCCTTTGCATTTTTGATAGCTGCGAACACATCCTCGGGTGTGACGTGCCGGCCGCGAATGTCGTTTAGATAACCATCGTTGGTCTCTCCAACAATCGGGTTGATCGACACGACATCCTCGTTGCCTGGCAAAGCCAGCATGTAGCTGATGAGCGCATCGGCTACACGTGGCACGCTTGTCGTGGACGTCAGCAGAATCGGAGTTTCAATGTCGCCCATTTCGTCCACCTGCGTGGAACCGGCTAGCTTGCCGAACCCATTGCCGACAAAAATCGCTCCAGGCACTTTGTCGCGATAAAGATTACCGGAATGTGGCAGGACAGCGGTCACACCGGTGCGGACATCGTCACCTCTGATGATAGTCGTATGCCCGACCTGGACCCCGGCAACATCTGTAATCGCGTTGAGCGGCCCAGTCGGGAGAATGCCGACTTTTAGGCCCAAGTCCGAAGAGCGAGGGCGTGCCTTGGAAGTGGTGCTTTGGGCAGAAACGGCGGAGCTTGCCAGGAGGATCGCAGCGGCAGCGAGAAGCTCGTTAGCCATAGCACCGAATTATATCAACCACTTGCAGTTAAGAAAGGAGGTTAGCGTAACCTCAGGCGTCAGCTTTAATAGACGTTTCACCACTCCTTTGAAATCGTCCTTGTGCTCGTGCGTTTCGATCACGTTCCAGCGGCATCGTAAACGCGAATCACAGCATCATGTGAACGGCTGTAAAATGTGGTCTTCAGCCGCGAACTCGAACTTCGTGGCGCAGCTCTACTTTCCGGGTGGGCGATACTTGACAGTCTTCATTTTCTTCGTGGCTTGGTCAGCCTCCTCTGGCGTGATCAGTACCGTTGTTCGCGACTGCACGGCTCCGCTGGCATTGACGGCAAACGAGAGGGCTGCTGCGTCGACGTTGCTCGGCAGATCGGCAATGACTAGGAAGTCGTCGCTCCCAAAGGCATAGTAGTAGGCTTCCAGTCGTCCACCCATTCCTTTGATTAATTGCTCAGCAGCCTCGCGGCGTTTCGATCCCCCCTCTTGTAGCACCCCCTTCAAACCTTGCTCCGAATAGGATCCTTGAATCAGGTATTTTGGCATTTTGCTCGCTCCTTTCCAGCGTTATGTCTCGCCTACGCTACGACCCGACACGATTCGAATCAACTCGCTGTCAGTGGTTCGAGCGGAAACAACACGTAGGGCATAAATAAAGAGCTGCTAGTAAAAGTTACCACTCTTTGAGACCGCATTGTGCTCGTGCGTCTTGATAACGTTGTCGGTCCGCATCGTAAACGCGGATTAGCTCCGAACGGCATGGCAAAGCCTTGGGGCACGAATCCTCTACAATTAATGATGAACCCGAGAGGTCGATTAACTGAATTGTTTTCCCGCGCGATGGCTCATGAGAGTTGGCACGAGCAACACCACAATCACGGTCGGCAACAGCCAAAATTGGGCCGACCACAAGATTGCGTGGCAGCGCAAGGTAAATTGCGCCGATCGCAAGAAAGTGTCGCTACTGTCTGTCCGCGCAGTTCGGGCTTATCGATGTGTTCCGGCGACGCGGTCGTTAGCTGTCGGTATAACCGAAATTCGCAGCATCGTTCGGCATCCGAGTCACCGATTCGATTCGCTCATTCGGCGTTGAACACGAGTCGCTACATTCGATCTATTGAACTTCAAAGTCTCTTGAATCCAGCACGGGTAATTGTCGCGTCTTACCAACACTGACCTGATCAAATGTTACAACGCATCCTCAAATGGTTCGGCGCGATCCTCGCGGTCGTCGCGATCGCGATTGCGGTCTTCTTTGTTAATCTAATCTGGTTCCGGCCGTGGAGCTTGAATCTGTTTTACGAAAAAGTCTTCGCCGAAGTTGTCTTCGATCATCCGGAACTGCTTTCCCAACTCGGCCTAGTGGAGCAATTCGGCTTCACCAGTCACAATCGCGAGCTTGATGACGAATCGCCTGCTCATCAACAGCGCGAATTCGACAGGTGGAGGCGTGACCTGACGCAACTTCGCGAGTATTCGCTTGATCGCCAGTCACCTTCGCAA
>Ga0306926_10006983_pt1 | contig 12210 bp, 10 predicted proteins | sample flu12Cox44000178_FD_203759 | JGI IMG/M metagenome (GOLD analysis project Ga0306926, IMG submission 203759) | Lab enrichment of tropical soil microbial communities from Luquillo Experimental Forest, Puerto Rico - flux8day.12C.oxic.44.000.178 (v2)... | ecosystem: Environmental > Terrestrial >... | reverse complement strand
CGCTCGCCGACGTCGCCACGACCGCGGACCGCCTGGCCGCCGGGGACCTGTCCGCCCGCGCCGCGCAGGCCGGGCCGGCCGAGGTACGCCGCGCCGGCACCGGCCTGAACAAGCTGGCGCGGCGCATCGGCGAACTGCTCGCCTACCAGCAGGAAACGATGGCCGACGTGTCCCACCGCCTGCGCACCCCGATGACCGCGCTGCGGATCGACGCGGAGTCGCTGCAGGACCACATCGAGCGGGACCGGATGCTCATGGATGTCGAGGAGCTGGCAGGCACCGTGGACGCGGTCATCGTGGCGGCCCGCAGGCCCGTCAGCCCCGGCCTGGTGACGTGCGACGCGGTGGCCGTGGTCGCCGAGCGCACGGCGTTCTGGCGGCCGCTGGCCGAGGACACCGACCGGACGATGACCGTCGAGCTGGCTGACGGCGAGCTGCCGGTGCGGGTGACCGTCGACGACCTGCGGACCTGCATGGACGCCCTGCTGGGGAACGTCTTCTCGCACACTCCCGAAGGCGTGGCCCTGGCCGTCCGGCTCAGCCGCCGGGCGGCGGGGGGCGCTTGGCTCGTCGTGTCGGACGACGGGCCGGGGTTCAGCGACACGGTCCCGGCCGAGCGGGGCAGCTCTACCGCCGGCTCCACCGGGCTCGGCCTGGACATCGTCCGCCGGGTCGCGGAGACCTCCGGCGGCTCGCTGACCATCGGCCGCTCGGCCTCGGGCGGCGGGGCGGTGACCATGGGCCTGGGGGCGGCCACCAGGCCCGTGGACAGGATGAGCCGGCACCGGCGCACCCGCAGCGGCGAACCCGCCAACACCGAGCCCCAATCCTATTTCTGGCTCGAAGGCGAGTAGAACAGATATTCGATAATCTGCTATCATTGATGGATGTCAGCTTATGTGCCGCCCGGATGGCCCTCCGGGGTGCACCCACCGGGCACCGAAGACTTCGAGCGGACCGCGCAGGCCTGGCTGCTCGACACGGTTCCCCCCGACTACCGGCTCCACGGCGTGCTGCGCCGCTACCCGCTGGCGCTCGCCGCGATGGCCATCCATCACACGAGGGCGTGCGTGATGGGGGCACGCGAGGGCTACCGGACCGCCCGGACCGAACTAGGCGCGGCGCTTCCCCCGCATGCGCTCGACGCGGTGCTCGCCGCCTACCGGGCGGAGGGCCGCAGGCTCGTGGCCACCGCCCAGGGGGTGGAGCTCGTGGCCAGGGCGCTGCGCGGCGAGGTGTTCACGCCGCAACTCCAGGACGCTCCCCCGGCTGCCCAGGATGATCCCCCCGCTGTCCAGGACGCTCCCCCGGCTGAGCAGCCCGGGACCAGCAGCGGGACGGCAGGCCCCGAGCCGAAGGACGAGCTCAGCGCCAAGCGCAAGGCGGCGGACGCCACGGAGAGCCCGGCCGAGCGACCGGCTCGCGACAGCGCGGCAAAGCCGCGCAAGGCACCGGCCGCCCAGCGTCCCCCCGCGCGCAACGGCGGGACACGCCGCAAGGCCCGCTCCAGCGACAAGCAGGCCGCAGCCGGCTGACGCGGCGGCGCCGCTGGTTGCCCGCCTGTGGGACTGGTTGCCCGTCGTTAGGACTTGTGGCCGACCAGCCGTGCCGGGTCGAGGTCACTGGTATCACCGGCGCCGAGCGTGGCACGGCTCAGCGCGAGCCCGATCCGGCAGGCGAGATCGGCCGCCAGGGCGGCCACGTCGCGCGGCAGGCGGTCCTGCCCACTGTCCCCGATGACCAGCACCCCTGCCGCGTCACTGGGCTCGCCGAGCGGGAAGCACCAGGCGATTCCGGCAGCGAGTTCCGCCACGCCGGGAGGCGCGCCGTCGGCGTCGCCCACCACCAGCGGCCAGCGGCGGCCCGGGCGCGGGGCGGAACCGCGCCCGGCCGAGAAGTCGGGCGCCGTCATCTGGCACACCTGGTCAAGCAGCCACGGCAGGGGGCGGGCCAGCGAATCCACGGTGTGCCGCGCATAGCAGGTCCGCAGCACGGGCTCGCCGTCGAGCAACAGCACCGCGCACCAGGGCGCCAGCCCGGGCACCGCCGCCCGGCCCGCCAGCTCCAGGATCTCGTCCCGGCCGCGGCCGCCGGACAGCAGCCCGCGGGCCTGGGCGAGCGCGGCGATCCTGCCTCTTCTGAGCCGTTCCAGCTCGGCCAGCCAGGCACGCTGCAGGCCGGGACCCGAGCGGTCGGCCAGCCACTGGAGCCGCGCCGACTCCGGGTCACCGAAGCTGCCCGGGGCCGCGGAGGCCGCCGCGAGCAAGCCGGTGACCTGGCCGTCAACGACAAAGGGAACGGTAACCAGGGACGCCGCCCCGGTCACCGGCTCCCCGTCGGCCAGCGTGATGTTCCCCGCGGCCGCGCGCAGCCGGAGATCGCCGTCCTCGTCGGGCATCATCGCGAACGCCGCGTCGGCGCCGACGGAAACGCGGGCCGACTCGACCGTGCCCGCCAGCAGCCGCTGGTAGCCACTATCGGCCGCCGCGGCCGGGGCGGGCGGCGGGACCGCCAGGGGCTCGGGGGAACGCAGCGCGGCGGCCAGGGCGGCGGTGACCCCGATCGCGTCGGCCAGTTCGCTCGCGGCGTCGCTATCGCCTTCGGAATCGGTGCCGGGCCCGCCGCTCACCCTGTCGAGTGCCAGCCGGAACCAGACCGCCTTGCCGGCCCGCCCGTAGGCGACCCCCCAGGCGGAGGCGAGCGCGGCGGGCAGCAGCAGGCCCCGGCCGCCGGTCCGCTCGCTGGGCACGGCCTCGCGCTCGGGCGCCTCGGGAACAAGCCGCCCCGGATGGCCGTCGCTCACCACGATCTCGACCGCACCGTCGGCGAGCCTGCAGGTGACCTGGACCGGCGTGCCCGCGTGCACCACGGCGTTCGTCACGAGTTCGCTGGTGAGCAGCACGGCATCGTCCACCAGCCCGTGCCCGCCGTCGGCGCCGGTGACCACCCAGGCCTGCAGGGTGTCCCGCACGAACCGCCGTGCCGCGGCGGCTGCTTTCGGTTCCGGCTGGTACGCCGCACTGGCGAGAAGAACCTCAGGTCCCACGCGCCCATCGTGACAGAATCACGAATGGTTAACCTGCTGTTCAGCCATGATGCTCCGGGGCGCCGGCGCGCCGGGTCCAGCCATTACCGCTGACGTACTCGCGGACCACCTTGGCCGGAACCCCCGCAATGACACAGCAATCGGGCACTGCCCCGCGCACCACCGAACCGGCCGCGACCACCACATTCCGGCCGATTACGGCGCCCGGCAGGATGATCGCCCCGGCACCCAGCCAGCTTCCGGCACCGATCGAAACGGCCGCGTTGGTTGGCCACTGGCGGCCGATGGGCAGGTCGGGGTCGGCGTAACTGTGGTTCTGGTCGGTGATGTACACATAGGGGCCGGTGTAGACGTCATCGCCGATCGTGATCGAGTAGTGGGCGACGATATGGCTGCCCCTGCCGATGACACACCGGTCACCGATCCGCAGCAGCGGCACCTCGCCCAGGTCCTGCCCCGGGACCATGCCCGCGCTCAGGCTGACCTGGGCCCCGATCATCGTCCCGGTTCCGACCTCGATCCACCGCTCGCCGTACAGGGCGCCGGTGGGGAAGCCGATGATCGACCCCGCGCCGAACGCGGCGAACGCCCGGCCCGCCGGGGTGTCGGCGGTGATCGCCCCGGCGCGCTGCGCTGCCCCCCACAGGCCGTGCACAGCACGCCAGGCCACCCGGAGGCGGTAGGCGTGGAGTGCGCTTCTCGGCGACATGATGCAGAAGGTTACCGGTCCGTAGCGGCAAGCTGGCCGCAAGCCGCCGCGATCTCACGGCCCCTGGTGTCGCGGACGGTGCAGGGTACCCCGGCGGCGGCGACCCGGCGGACGAACTCCTGCTCGGCCGGCTTGGGCGAGGCATCCCATTTGCTGCCCGGTGTCGGGTTCAGCGGGATCGCGTTCACGTGCACCAGCGGGCCCAGGGCCTGGTGCAGCACGCGGCCGAGCAGGTCGGCCCGCCACGGCTGGTCGTTCACGTCCCGGATCAGGGCGTACTCGACCGACACCCGCCGCCCGGTTCGGTCGGCGTAGAACCGGGCGGCGTCGAGCACCTCGGCCACCTTCCACCGGGTGTTCACCGGCACCAATTCGTCGCGCAGTTCATCGTCGGGGGCGTGCAGGGACACGGCCAGCGTCACGGCCAGGCCCTCGCCGGCCAGCCGGCGGATCGCGGGCACGAGCCCCACGGTGGACACGGTGACCGAGCGCTGGGAGATGCCAAAGCCCTCCGGCACCGGATCGCAGATCCGGTGGACCGCGTCCAGTGTGCGCCGGTAGTTCGCCAGCGGCTCGCCCATGCCCATGAACACCACGTTGGACAGCCGGCCCGGCGGGCCGAGGCCACCGTCCCTGACCGTGGCCGCCGCCGTACGGACCTGCTCGACGATCTCCGCCGTGGACAGGTTGCGCCGCAGGCCGCCCTGGCCGGTGGCGCAGAACGGGCAGGCCATCCCGCAGCCCGCCTGGCTGGACACGCAGACGGTGGCGCGGTCCGGGTAACGCATCACCACGCTTTCCAGCAGCGTGCCGTCGTGTGCCCGCCACAACGACTTCCTGGTCGCACCGTTATCGCAGCTCAGCGCCCGGGCCTCGGTCAGCAGCGGCGGCAGCAGTTCGCCCACCAGCGCGGCACGGGAGCGCTGCGGGATGTCGGTCATGCTGGGCGCATCCACGCTTAGCCGGGCGAAGTAGTGCCGGGACAGCTGCCTGGCCCGCAGCGGCTTTTCGCCGAGCGCGGCGACCGCCTCCGCGCGCTGCTGCACCGACAGGTCGGCCAGGTGGCGCGGCGGCTGGCCGCGGCGCGGCGCATCGAAGACCAGGGGCAGCGAAGACATGGCCTTTCCAGTGTTCCACTGACGGATAGTTAGGAATCTGTAGATTTCTGGCATGTCTTCGATGCGCAACCGGCCAAGGGCCGCTCGGTCCGCCGCGCTCGGCGGCCAGCCCGGAACGGTACTCGAAAGCGAGAGCCCGTACGGCAGCCGCCGGCTCGTGGTCGAGTACGACGGCGCGACCACCGCCGCGTACCTGCACGACGCCGGTGCGGTGCTGGGGGCGGCGTGGATCGCCAACCACGAGCAGGCACCGCAGAGCGCGGATCTGTCCCGGCTGAACGCGGGCCAGGCACCGCTGATGCCCGCCGCGCACACCAAGCACCCGGCGGGCCGGCCACCGCTGGACGCCAGGACATTGCGGGCGCTGTGGTTCGAGGAAGGCGACGGGGTCGCGGTCATCGAGGGCGGGCAACTGCTCGCGGTGATCCCCGGCTGGTCCGACATGGCCCGCGGCATGCCCGGCTACAGCAGGGACGTGATCGGGCAGACGCCGTTCGCCTGGTCACTCGATGATGCGATGGAGGGTCTCGGCCCCCGGGCCGACCGGGCGACGGCGTTCTGGCGGTGGCGGCAGCGGGACGACTCCTGGGTGTCGTTCCAGCGGTCCATGCTCGGCCACCTGCTGGCCCGGCTCGGGCCCGGCGCCAGGTACTGGGATGTCAGCGGCGGCAAGCAGCCGATGGTCGGCGTCTCCGAGCGGCCGCCGACCGAGCAGCGGCAGTACACGGTGCTGTCCACGATCGGCATGAGCTGCCAGCGGATGCCCGTGGTGGAGCAGGCGATGGAGGACCCGAGCGCCTGCGCGCGGATCGAGCTTGCCATCGCTACAACCATGCCCAGCCGGGACGCCGCCCGGGTGTTCCTGTGGCTCGCCCAGTATCCGTGGCGGGCGGTGACCTGGTTCGGCACCGGGCACACCGTGCGCTGGTACCACGAGCCGGGGACCTTCCCGCTCGGTGGCGGGAAGGAGGCCGTGCTCCTGCTCGACGACCCCTCCCACCTGCTTGGCCCGGAAGTGCCCGACCTGAGCGGGTTCTCGGTGGGCGGCGACCCGGCGCGGTGGCTGTGGATCATCCCGATCACCGAGCGGGAGCGCCTGATCGCCAAGGAACGCGGCGCCGCCAGCCTGGTGACCCAGCTGGCCGCGCAGCGCCGCAGCTGGGTGACGAGCGTCTGACGCCCGCGGCGGCATTACCGGGAGATGCCGCTTATCAATGGATATGCAGGCTGATGCCGAGCAGCGGAAGCCACCACAGCAGAATGGCGAGAATGGCCGATGGGGCATCCGGGCTATTGAGGTACCGGAATGAAGACCAGCAGGAGGAGCCAGACCACCGGGCCAGCGATGAGCATCGCGTCGATCCGGTCCAGGATTCCGCCGTGGCCGGGCAGCACGGAGCCCATGTCCTTAATGCCAAGATCGCGCTTGATCATTGATTCGACCAGGTCGCCGAGCGCGGCACAGGCGAGGGCCGCCGCGCCGACCAGCAGCCCCTGCCAGATGGCACCGTGCAGCAGGAGCGGCAGGCCGATCGCCCCGCCCAGGAGGCAGAACAGCGCGGAGCCACCGAACCCCTCCCAGGTCTTCTTGGGGCTGATCGCCGGGGCCATCAGATGGCGCCCGACGGTGACGCCAGCGGCGTAGCCACCCACGTCGCTGCACACCACCAGGATCAGGAACAGCAGCGTGCGCCGCGGGCCGTCCGGCGGGGCCAGCATCAGGCCGACGAAACAGGCTGGCAGCGGCAGGTAAGCAAGCGCGAAGGCGCCCGCGGTGACGTCGCGCAGGTAGCCGTCGGTCCCGCCGGTCAGCCGCCAGGCGAGGATCGCGCTCATGGTGATCGCGACGGCGGCCAGTGCGGCACGCTCGCCTTGCCAGTAAGACAACACGAAGGCCACGGCACCACCCGCGGCTACCGGGATCACTGGTATCCGGATCTGCTGCCCCGACACGGCGCGGGTCAGTTCCCACAGCGCAATGCCAACAAACACGCCGACAAGGATGAGGAAGGTGGCCTTGACCGTGAACAGCGTGAGAATGGCAAGCCCGCCCAGGCCAAGGCCGACACCGATCGCGGCGGGCAGGTTGCGCCCCGTGCGCCGCTCCCGCTTCTCCGGCTTTGCGGGCTCTGCTGGAATGTCCGCAGGCAGGTCGTCAGACTTCAAGCAATTCTGCTTCTTTATGTTTGAGCAGCTCGTCCACCTGCGCGACGTAGGTGTGCGTGAGGTCGTCGAGCTCCCGCTCCGCCCGGCGCCCCTCGTCCTCGCCCGCGTCGCCGCCCTTGACCAGCTTGTCCAGTGAGTCCTTCGCGTGGCGCCGGATGTTACGGATAGAGACCTTGCTGTCCTCCGCCTTGCGGTGGGCGACCTTGATGTACTCCCGGCGGCGCTCCTCGGACAGTTCGGGGAAGACGACCCGGATGATCGTGCCGTCGTTGGCCGGGTTGACGCCCAGGTCGCTGTTGCGGATCGCCTTTTCGATGGCTGCCAGCGATGACTTGTCAAAGGGCTGGATGACCACCATCCGCGGCTCGGGGATGTGGAACGAGGCAAGCTGGTTCACCGGCGTCTGGGTGCCGTAGTACTCGGCCGTGATCTTGGCGAACATGGCCGGGTGCGCCCGCCCGGTGCGAATGACCGCGAACTCCTCCTTGGCGACGGCGACGGCCTTCTCCATCTTCTCTTCGGCTTCGAAGAGGGTCTCGTCTATCACAGCGGCTCCTGTCCCATCGCTTGCCTGCCGCGGCTGCTAACCGCGGGCGTCGGCATCCTCCGGCCTGCTGACCAGCGTGCCGATCTTCTCCCCGCGTACTGCTCGCACGACGTTACCCTTTTCCATCAGGTCGAAGACGACAATGGGCAGGCCGTTGTCCATGCACAAGCTCACCGCCGTGGTATCCATGAACTTCAGTCCCAGGCGGAGCACCTCACTGTAGTCAAGCCGATGGAAGCGCACGGCATCGGGCATCGTGCGCGGATCCGCATCGTAAACCCCGTCCACCTGCGTCCCTTTGAGGAGCGCCTCGGCGCCGATCTCCAGCGCGCGCTGCGCCGCGCAGGTGTCGGTGGAGAAGAAGGGGGCACCAAGGCCGGCCCCGAAGATGACGATCCGCCCCTTCTCCAGGTGGCGGATTGCCCGGCGGGGAATGTACGGCTCGGCCACCTGCCCCATCGTGATCGAGGTCTGGACCCGGGTATCCACGCCGAGTTTCTCGAGCACGTCCTGGAGCGCGAGGCAGTTGATCACCGTGCCGAGCATGCCCATGTAGTCGGCCCTGGCCCGGTCGATGCCGCTTTCGGCCAGTTCCCGGCCGCGGAACATGTTCCCGCCGCCGACGACCGCCGCAACCTGGACCCCGTCCCGGACCACGGCGACGATCTCCCTGGCGATGCGCTGGACCACGCTCGGGGAGATGCCCAGCGGTTCGTCGCCGGAGAACGCCTCGCCGGACAACTTGACCACGACGCGCCGCCAGGGACGGTGCGCCCGGTCATTCCGCCTGTCGCCCTGGGCCGCTTCCGCGGGCGGATGGCCGTTGGTCACCGGCGCGCTGCCATCCCCCGCAGGGGCGCCGTCCCGCACGGCGGAGCCGAGCACGCGGGCCGCGCCGTCCCCCCTGTCGGCGCTGTTCTCCACGAGGCCGCCTCCTTGGTTGTCTGGTTTGCCAGCCCCGTCCCTCAGCCTGCTTGGCCGATCTGGAAGCGGGCGAACGCACGTACCGTGGCGCCCTGCTCGCTGAGCATCTGCTTGATCGTCTTCTTCGGCTCCTTGACGAACGGCTGCTCGACGAGCGCGACGTCCTTGAAGAAAGCGCCCAGCCGGCCCTCAACGATCTTGGGGATCGCCTGCTCCGGCTTGCCCTCGTCCCGGGTGATCTGCTCGGCGATCCGGCGCTCGTTCTCGACGATGTCGGCCGGCACCTGGTCCCGGGTCACATACTGCGGCCGCATCGCCGCGACCTGCTGGGCGACGTCCTTGCCCGCCTGCTCGTTCGGCGCGTCCAGCTGGACGAGCACGCCCACGGTCGGCGGCAGCGCCCGGTCGGAGCGGTGCAGGTAGCTGGCGACATAACCGCCCTCGAGCAGCGCGTACCTGCCGAGCTCCAGCTTCTCCTTGAGCGCGGCGCCCGCTTCGTCGATGAGCTGCTGCGCGGTGACCCCCGCGCGCACCTCCAGCGCCAGCACGGCGAGCCTGTCGGCGGCCCGCTGCGCCAGCGCGGCTGCGGTGATGTCCGCCGCCACCCCCTGGAACAGGTCGGTCTTGGCAACGAAATCGGTCTCGCAGTTCAGCTCGACCAGGACCCCGGCGCTGGTGCCGTCGAGTGCCGCCGCGATGAGCCCGTTGGCCGCGGTCCGCGTTTGCCGCTTGGCCACGTCCTTCACACCCTTGAGGCGCAGCAGTTCCACCGCCTTGTCGAACTCGCCGTCCGCCTCCGTCAGCGCGTTCTTGCAGTCCATCATCCCTGCGCCGGTAGCGTCGCGAAGCCGCTTCACATCCGCGCTGGTGAAGTTCCCCATGTCCTCATCTCTCACTGTCTGATCTGAATGCGTGATCAGTTCCGGCTGGCGGAACCGGTGCCGCGGGCGGCCCGGCCCAGCCGTTGCTCACTCCGCGGCGACCGGGTCACCCGCCGCTGCCGCGTCCCCGGCGCCGTCGGCTGCAGCGTCAGCGGCCGGGGCGGCGCCGTCCTCGGCGCTGGCCTGGGCCGCGGCGCCATCGGTGGCCGTGGCGCTATCGGCTGCCGTGGCGTCGGCTGTAGCAGCGTCCGCTGCGGCCGCTTCGGCAGGAGCCGCTTCGGCAGGAGCGGGCTTGGCTGGCGCCGCCTTGGCTGCGGAGGGCTTGGCAGGAGCGGGCTTGGCTGGCGCCTCCTCGGCTGCCACGGGCTCGGCAGGGGCCGCTGCGGCAGGAGCGGGCTCGGCAGGAGCCGCCTCGGCCGGCGCCGCCTCGGCTGCCACGGGCTCGGCAGGGGCCGCTGCGGCAGGAGCGGGCCCGGCAGGAGCCGCCTCGGCCGGCGCCGCCTCGGCTGCCACGGGCTCGGCAGGGGCCGCTGCGGCAGGAGCGGGCCCGGCAGGAGCCGCCTCGGCTGCCACGGGCTCGGCAGGGGCCGCTTCGGCAGGAGCGGGCTCGGCAGGAGCCGCCGCGGCTGCCACAGGCTCGGCAGGGGCCGCCTCGGCAGGAGCAGACTCGGCTGCCACGGGCTCGGCAGGGGCCGCCTGGGCCGGCGCCGCCTCGGCTGCGGCGGGCTCGGTGGCAGCCGCAGCCGCGGCCGCGCCGTCGCGCGCCCCGTCATCGGCGCCCTTGCGCTCGAGCAGCTCACGCTCCCACTCGGCCAGCGGCTCCTCGGCGCCCAGCTCACCGGCGGGCGACGGCTTGTCGTCGGTGTCGGCCTCGCCGCCCCGGGCCATCAGCCCGTCGGCGACCGCGTCGGCCACGACGCGGGTGAGCAGCGACACGCTGCGGATCGCATCGTCGTTGCCGGGGATGGGGTAGTCCACCTCGTCCGGGTCGCAGTTGGTGTCCAGGACGGCGATCACCGGGATGCCGAGCTTGCGCGCCTCGCTGACCGCGATGTGCTCCTTCTTGGTGTCCACCACCCACAGCGCGCTCGGCACCCGGGCCATGTCCTTGATGCCGCCGAGCGAGCGGTCAAGCTTGTCCCGCTCGCGCCGCAGGTGCAGCAGTTCCTTCTTGGTCATGCCGGAGCCGGGCACGTCCTCGAAGTCGATCTCCTCGAGTTCCTTGAGCCGCTGCAGGCGCTTATGCACAGTGGAGAAGTTCGTCAGCATCCCGCCGAGCCAGCGCTGGTTGACGAACGGCATGCCGACCCGGCGCGCCTGGTCCGCGATGGCCTCCTGCGCCTGCTTCTTGGTGCCCACGTACAGAACCGTGCCGCCGTGCGCCACGGTCTCCCTGATGAACTCGTAAGCCTTGTCGATGTAGTCGAGGGACTGCTGGAGATCGATGATGTAGATCCCATTGCGCTCAGCAAGAATGAACCGCTTCATCTTCGGGTTCCAGCGCCGGGTCTGGTGGCCGAAGTGAACGCCGCTCTCCAGCAGCTGCCGCATGGTGACGACCGGTGCCATACCGGTGTCCCCTTCCTGCTCGTGCGCCGGTCCTCATGGAGCGGCGCGTTCGGTTGGTCCTGGCGCCCGTGCGCACACACCGCGGCAGACAACACCGCGGACCGAAGGGTGCGCACCGCGGGGAAACCCCGGCGGCGAGCGGGCGCGCGAATTTGGCCGGAAGACGCCTGCCGCAACGGAAGCGACTCGCCGACCGCGCAGTAGTCTACCCGCTCCCGGCCCGGCCGCGCTGCGCGTGCGGGAGCCCGCCGTCTGCCCGGCCGTCGTAGCGCATAACTAACTCAGGCCCTGGGATGTGCCTGCCGGTATGCCGACTGCAGCCGCTCGATGGAGACGTGCGTGTAGATCTGTGTGCTGGTCAGCGACGCGTGGCCGAGGATCTCCTGCACGCTGCGCAGGTCGGCGCCGCCTTCGAGCAGATGCGTCGCGGCCGCGTGGCGCAGGCCGTGCGGGCCCGAGTCGGGCGTGCCGGGCACCGCGGCCAGGCTTGCGTGGACCACGCGGCGCGCGGTCCGCGGGTCGAGGCGCCGGCCCCGCGCCCCGAGGAACAGCGCATGCCCGCTGCGCGGCGTGACCAGGACCGGCCGCCCCGACCGTGCCCAGGCGGCCACGGCCTTGACGGCCGGGATCCCGGCGGGCACCGTCCGTTCCCTGCTGCCCTTGCCGAGCACCCGCACCGTGCGCCGTCCCTCGTCCAGGTCGCCGAGGTCCAGGCCGCACAGTTCACTGACCCGGATGCCGGTCGCGTAGAGGAGTTCGACGATCGCGGCATCCCGCAGCGCCAGCGCCGCATCCTGGCCGGACGGGCCGCTGAGCCCGGGCGGGCCGTCCTGGCCCGTCGGGCCATCGGGGGCAGGCGGGCCTCCAGGGGCGCCTCCCGGGACGGGCGGGCCTCCGGGCGTGACGGCGGGCAGGCCCCCGGCAGTGGCGGCGGCCGCCGCCGCCAGCACCGCGGCCACCTGGTCCTGCCTGAGCACCTCGGGAAGCCGCCGCGGGATCCGCGGCATTCCGAGCAATGGCCCGGGGTCGGCGGGAATCATTCCACGGGAATGGGCGAAGGCGGTGAAGGCCCTGGCCGCGGCGGCGCGCCTGGCCAGGCTGGCACGGGCCTGGCCGCGGCCGTGCTGCTCGGCCAGCCAGGCCCGCAGGGTCCCGACGCCCAGATCCGCCGGGCCCGTGGCACCCGCGGCCGCGGCATGCTCCAGCAGCGCCGCGACGTCACCGAGGTAGGCACGGACGGTATGCGGCGA
>Ga0306926_10006982_pt1 | contig 12210 bp, 9 predicted proteins | sample flu12Cox44000178_FD_203759 | JGI IMG/M metagenome (GOLD analysis project Ga0306926, IMG submission 203759) | Lab enrichment of tropical soil microbial communities from Luquillo Experimental Forest, Puerto Rico - flux8day.12C.oxic.44.000.178 (v2)... | ecosystem: Environmental > Terrestrial > Soil... | reverse complement strand
AATCTCTCGCTTGGTCGGTATGAGGCCCGAATGCGCGCCTCATTCAAATGGCCGTCGTAGTAAGTCCCAAACCTTTCAAAAAAGCGTAGGACCCATCGCCGGTCCTGGGCTGTTCCATACGTTAGTTGATGCCTCGTCCAGCGATACATGCCAGGAGGAATCACGACGTTTTTGTAGATGTTAAAGGGCGTAACGATCCGCTGAGCGAATACATCCACGATGTCGTCATCGGTGTAGGCGCCGTTGTGGAATTCGGCGCGGAATGTGCCTTGCCATTCCTGCGTTTGCAGCACGCCATGAGTATCCGGAGCGTGAAACAGGAAGCCCTCGAAGTTTAGCTCCCGGACGCCACGAATCTTCGGCCGCGGTTTCAGAGTGAGATCAGCGTAGTCGCAGACACAGTCGGCGCGTTCGAGAAATCCGACTTCGGGGTTAAAATTCGGACCGATCTTGCGGCGTTCGGCGAGAAATTCGAGCCAACTATTCTTGTAATTTAGGCCAGCGCCCAGGTTGGTCTGTCCACTAGCGACCAGGGGAGAGCGCGTCTGGGCGGCATAACCCGTCAAAACAAGGTCAATCATCAGCACGATCCGCGTGTCCACCCCTCCACTCTGGTTGAAAGGAGGAGCTGTGTTGCCCGCGCGTTTGTCGATGCCCATGACTCCCACATAGGAGCCTCCCGGTAATGAGCGCTTCACCCGGAACACGGCGTAATTCGCGTATGGGTTCGGACCGCTCGAACGTGTACTCGCGTCCATGACGCCCACATCAAATCCGGCGAGAGAGCCAGTGACCTTTCCTCCTCCATTCATCGGAACTTGCTGCCCCGTGACCGGATCAATCCCAATCTGACGGCTGAAAAACAGCAAGTCACCAGAGCCACCCATTGCGAAGGTGAAGATGCCTGAGTTTTCGAGGAAGAACTGCCGCTTTTCAGGAAAGAAGAGCTTGTAAGGCGTCAAGTTGAACTGCTGCGTGTCTACGTCGGCGTCCGCAAAATCGGTGTTGCCGGTCAAATTGGCGACCAGGTTCGATCGAAGGCCGACTTTTACGTCCACGCCTCCGGTGTAAAGAGCCTCTGTTCCTGGAGTCAGGCCTGCCGAGGTGGCGGCCGGTGGTAAATGATTGAAGCCAGTCAAGCCGTAGGGCTTCACGATGAACAGGCGGCCGCTGCCGATTTCAGAGATTCCATGCAATTCGCCGGCCTGGCTGATTTTGTTCGCACCAAAGGACCTGCGCCACGCAGACCAGAGATCTTGTTCGTTTTTTCGACGAATGAAGCGCTTGAAGTTGATGCCCCAAACTACTTCTTTCGTCTGCATGAAGTTTAATGTCGAAAACGGAATCGCAACGGTGGCGCTCCAGCCCCCTGAATTGATGCGCGCCTCCGAAATCCACACACCGTCCCAACCTGAGTCGCCGTCGCTGCTGTCATCGTTGGGATGCTGTTCGTCGGTAATTAAGGCATCGCGCTGCGTGCCGAGCGGATTGAATTGAAACACGTAGGCGTTCCGTCGGTTGTGCGAGGAATCGATTACAATTTCAAAGTAGTCGTCGAGTTCCTGACTGATATCGCGGCGGAGCTGCGTAGCGACAATTTTCTCCGGTTCCGAATCAAAACAAGAGATTCCGAAGTAGATTTCGCTTTTCGTATAGAGGATGCGTACTTCGGTGCGCTCTGTGGGTGGCTGCCCTTCGTACGGTTCTCGCTCAGCAAAGTCCGTAATAGACTCGGCTAGTTTCCAGAGCGGATCATCGAGCGTGCCATCCATTTTTGGAGAGTGATCCACTCGCACCGCAGTCGTGATGCGACTTGGCTGAACCGCAGGCGTTTGAGGTTGACCCGAGACTGTCCCAGCCAGTAATAGATCCAGCAGCAACAGACCGACAAAGCCATACGCCATTCGTATCGCGCTGAGCACTGGCTTCAACTACTGGCTCGCTTCGAACACCTGGATCATAGCTGGCGTGGGCCCTTGTCGCCTGACGGCAAGATATAGCCGATCCAAATCCGGAGAGAAAAAACTTGTCCTCGCTCCCTTCACCGTGGAGATTCGGGCAAGCTCCTTGTAGTGATTTGGGTCCTGCTGCGCAAAAACGGAAATGGCACCACCTCCTCCCGAAGCATAAATACGTTTCCGTTTTTGATCGAAGAACACATCGTCGCAATCGTCAACCGTCGAAAGGTTCTGAACTGTCTGCCCTGAACCGGTATCTATCACCAGTAGACGTGCTGGAATTCGGCTGACCACAAAAAGGCGATGATTTCCTTCGTCGAGCGCCATCGCGTAGTTAGCTAAGTACGATCCCGTGCCCCACGTGGTTGCGACTGAGTGTGCTTCGCGATCCACAACTGCAATTTTTCGAGACTTCGGCAAGTTCACATAGATTCGAGGGCTATTCTTTTCGAGCTGAAACGATTCAGGATGCGCATCCAGTTTGGTCTCCGCGATCTTTTTCCCGTCCGTGTCGAGTTCTGCCAAAGCACCGTCCCCGTACCCGACGTAGACTTGCCGGCGTGCGGAGTCGTATCGGAGGTTATCGGCGTCATCGCCGTATTCAATGGTTTTGAGGAGTTGGAACGAACTACCGTCAAATATTTTGACTGTGCCGTCTTTGGAACTCGCGACAAATAAACGATCGTCGTTTGCAACGAAGAGGACGCCTTGAGGCTCTTTTAACGATTTGCGTCTTCCGCTTTAAGCACTGAAATGAATCCGCTGGAACACGCGACGTAAATTCGTGCCAAGCTCGGATCGAACTTCACAACATCCGCACCCGCGGGCATGGGCAGGTGCGCGACAGACTTGTGGGTATCGAGGGCGAAGACTGTAAATGTTCGATTGCCGCTGCACAAGATAAATGCACGGTGATGCTCCGAATCAACAGCCATTCCATGATTGAATTGGCAGCCATCTACGGGATATCGTGCCAAAACCGTATCGGTTACCGGATCAATCTCAGCTACTTCATTCGTGTTCCTTAGATTCACGTAGACCTTGTGCACCGAAGAATCGTATTGAGGCATCCCGGTCTCGCTCTCAAATCGTAAGATTTTTACGATCTCATCTTTATCCGTGTCGATGACCGTCAGGGCTTTCCCCAAAGTATTTGAGACGTAAACCTTATGAAAGGGAGAAGCGTAGACACTCCCATTCGGTTTCGCTTCGGTTGGCAATCGTTTCACGACGCTCATCGAACGGAGATCGACGACGCCGACTTTTTCCTCGCCCCAATCCGAGGTATAAATCTTACGCACTCCCGCAACGTAATCGAGGCCCGTGATGCCCTGCAATCCAGGAATCGCCTTCAGGACTTTGTTCGTCCGCATGTCGATCACATACAAAATCCCTGGACCCAGGTGAGCGGACAGGAGAAATTGATCCTCCTCGTCGATTGTCAGGTAATCGAAGCGTTTCCCGACGGGACCCGGCAAATCGAATTTCCCGACTTGCTTCAGGGTTTGGGCATGCGCGCAGGAGAAAAACGGTGAAATAAGACACAGAGCGATGTTGGTAGTAATTTTAAACACCCTTCGCAAGTTCCACCTGCCTAGTCGGCACATCCTGACTCGTACCATCGCCACCATTGCCGTTTTCAATGCCCGCTGTGTTTCCATGTCAAGAGCTTCGCGCTCGTTACCGTTTACCGGAAGTATCCTCTACGGGCAAACCTACAATTTGGCGACGAGCCGTGGCGCCGGTTGCGGAAGGGATTGCACGAGCACTGTGGTCGCAGAGTTCTGCAAAAACACAAGTGCCGGCAACGCGCCTGACCCAGAATCGTAAGCGAGAAGCTAAAAGATCACCACAGGAGTTTTAGGCCAAACTGGACCTGTCGTGCCGTCGTCGACGTGCTGGTGATTGCACCCGCGGTGCCGGAAACACCCGTCGGTGTAAAGACAATTAGGTTCGGGGTGTTGAAGTTAGCGCGGTCAAGGAGATTGAAGAATTCGGCGCGGAATTGTAGGCGGAATCGCTCGGTGATGGTGGTGTCTTTCATGATGGAAAAATCCCACGTTCCGAGTCCAGGACCCGGGATGATGCTGCGACCAGCGTTACCCCAGAAACCGGAGTTGTTGGGTGGAGCGAGGAATGCATCTGGATTGAACCATTGCGCTGCGTTGCCGAGCACGAGCGGGCCATGGAAATCAGGATTGAGGAAGGGACGCACAGGATTGCGCGTGTCGCCGTTGTTGGAAGGGTTGTAGCTGAGCTGGGGAGTGAGCGGGAAGCCGGATTGAATAGTGAAGATGCTGCCGAGCGACCAACCGCCGACGAGGTGACCGGAGAGTCCGGACAGATCGCTGGCGTAACGCTGGCCGTGGCCGAAGGGGAGCTTGTAGAGCACGTTGATGGAGGCCAAGTGCGTTGCGTTGAAGGTGGCGAGGCCCTTGTCGGCGGCCAAGTCGTAGGGATTCGAGACCAGTCCCGGCGCGTTCGCCGCCGTCGTCTGATTGATCGAATCCCCGTCGTCGAGGGCCTTTGAGAAAGTGTAAACGCCTCGGAAAGAGAGATTCTGGCTGAATCGGCGAGTCGCGTCCACTTGCAGCGCGTGATATGAGCCGGTGCCTACCGAAAACCACGTCCAGGTGTTTGCGATTGTCGGGTTGGCCTTCGGGGTTCCTGCAGGAATGTAAAACGCCCCGGCAGGTACAGGACTGTGGGCAATGGGTGCCGGGAAATTTGCTGGGTAAGTGGCGGGGCACGGGGCGCTCGGACAAACAACTGGAATCGGAGTGTTGCCATCGATCCCGACGAGTTCGTGATACCCGTGTGAGCCGACGTAGCCGACCGTGAGCGAAGTGTTCGGCGAAAGTTCATGCTGTATCCGAAGTGACCAGGAAACAAGGGTCGGCGTTTTCATGTTGGGCTGCACGCCCCCGGGAACCAGTTTGGCGGTGGCCGGTACTGGGGCGGACGGATCGATCGGGAACTTAGAGACGAGGAAATTCGGGATTGTGTAAACGGGATTGAAAGGAGCGTTCTGATCAGCGCGGTAACCCAGCGCGTCCTGCAAGTCGTTGTACATGCCGAAGCCAGCACGCAGAACAGTCCTGGGCCCGAGCGGACTCCAGGCGAGACCGATGCGGGGCTGTGCGAGGAACTTGGCATTATTTTCGGTAAAGAAATTTGAACCGATGTGCGGCTCGCTTGAAATTACGCCGCTGGAAAAGGTGTAGTTCGCGGCGTGGTCGTCGGCTTCGTTCCATCCGGTGGAAGATTCGCCCCGGAAGCCGAGAGAAAGTGTGAAGCGGGGTGAGAAGCGGATGACGTCTTGGGCGTAAAAAGCGGCGAAGAGCGAGCGCCAATGCATTTTGGTGGGAGCGGGATCGTAGAGGAACGAACTGGCAAGTCCTTGCTTGATGAATTGGGACAGACTGGTGAAAGTGGCCTGGCCAAATTGTGAGAGGGCGATGACCTCGTTGGACTGAAATTGCTGGAGCCAGGCACCAAAGGTAAATTCGTGGCGGCCACGAGTTAGAGAGACACGATCCTCATAAGTGAAAATGTTGCGATTGATGGGGAGATTGCTGCCGTTATTGCTGCCGGCGAGTCCGACTTGGGCTTGAGGATTGGACGCGGCGCTGCCACCGACGACGACGGCACCGACGCGAAGGCCACTGAGAAAGCCGGGAACGCTGGCAGCGGGCGTGCCGGGAGTCGGTTCACCAGCGAAAAAGTAGCCAGCGCGCGAGAAGCCGAAGCGCGCGGTGTTGAGAAGGGACGGGGAGAAGGAGTGAGTTTCCTCGACGCTGAGGACCTGTTCGCGGAGAGTCAGGATATCGGTGCTGAAAGGATTGGCGGGAGTCGCGGTGTTGGAGTAGCCATCGTCAATGGTGTAAATGACGGCGAGAGAATCTTTGGAGGAGAAATTGTTGTCGAGACGGACGGTGCCGAAGTCCTCGCGTATGGTTTGCGGCGGGCTGCTCGAATACGGCGAAATGCCGTTGAAATCCTGAGCGCCGGGAAGAGGAGTGGGCCAGAGATTGAGATAGGGCTGGACACTGGGAATGGCGGCGGCGCGGGACGCCAGGCCGGGCACAAAGGCAACAGAGGTTTGGTGGAGGTCCTGCCGGAAGCCCTCGTAGTTGGCGAACAAGAACGTTTTGTCTCTGCGCAGAGCTCCACCCGAAGCGACACCAAATTGATTGCGCTGTAAGGGCGGCGGGCCACCCTGGTCGAAAAAATTGGCCGCGTCGAGCGCGGAGTTGCGGACGAATTCATAGATGGAACCGTGCCAGGTGTTGGCACCAGATTGGGTGACGACGATCACCTGTCCGCCCGGATGCTTGCCGAATTCGGCGCTGTAGGAATCGCGCTGCACGTTGAATTCGCGGACGGCGTCGACGCCGAGGAGTTGGCCGCTGGGGCCACCCGGAGTCATGTTGTTTTCTGCTGCGCCCGTGAACTCCACGCCGTTGAGGAGGAAGATGTTTTGTTGGGGGCGATTGCCGGATACGGCAAAATTGTTGGCGGTGGTGGAATTGGAGATGCCGGTCCCGCCTGTTTTTTGAGAAGTGAAATTGACGATGCCAGGATTGAGAGTGAGGAGGAGATCGTAGCTGCGGCCGTTAAGCGGTAGTTGCTTGATTTCCTGAGCGCCGACGAGGCCCGAGATGTCGCTGGTGGTGGTGTTGACGATGGGCGCGTCTCCGGAAACGGTGACAACAGCCTTCACCGAACTGACCTGAAGCCGAACGTCGATAGTGACTTCCTGACTGGCGTTCAGGTGAATTCCGTTGCGTGTGGAATCATGGAAACCAGACTTAGATGCCGTAAGCTCGTAAGTGCCGACAGGCAGAGCCAAGAACAGGTAAGTTCCATCGGCATCGGTCGTGGTGTTGCGCGAGACTCCAGTCTCGGTGTCTTTCGCTGTTACCGTCGCGGACGGGACGCCCGCGCCAGACGGATCAGTGACCGTGCCCTTTATGTGGGCCGCTACCTGACCATGTGTTACCGCTGGCCATCCGAGCAACAAAAACAGACCAAAAAGGAACCATGCCCTCATTGTCCGTTGTGAGCGATGGCCCAAGCCGCTCCTCAAAGAGAAATCCAACCAGTCGACACCAACAATGAATGCGTGAAAGGCCACGTTTCTTCTTCCTTCTTGTTTTCAGGCTTTCCGTTCTAACCTGGAAGACTCGGCGAGCCTAGAAAATATTTAATTCAATACGGTTAAGACCATTAAGTCAAACCGACTTAAACCGGATATGAACAATACGAATTAAGGCGAATACCCAGTCTGGGCTGTATACAGCGGATGCGCGTGGACCGGGGCCTAGGGTTTGCAGCCCGCGAAACCTCATGTTCAGCGTTCCGCACTAGGACCGTAACTATCGACCATGGGCCCGAGAGCACCCAGGTGCGGGCAGGGGCGGGGGCGTTCCGTAGTGCGGGGGCGGGGGCAGCGAGGCGGGGCTGTTCGTTGCCGGTCCACCGATTGATGCCGTTATGCGTCCACGTGGGTTATTTCCGGGTTGCCCGTTTGAACGAAGAATGGGCTGGAAGCGACGTTTGGCTCCAACATCCCAGATCGAGACTTCCTGTCTTCTCGGCGAGATTCATACCTGCCAGCAGGGACACCACGGACTACCTCTTCAGTGCCACTAGTTCGCGGAAGCGTTCAATCGCATCGCTTGGACCGAGGTCGTCCAGCTCGTACAGCTGGCGCACTTCAATTTCTGCTTCGGCTCCTTCGCCCACGGGGTTAGGGAAACGCTTAGTCCACTCGAGCGCCTCTTCCCGCGACTTCACCTGTATGATCGTGTAGCCCGCGATGAGCTCCTTCGCCTCGGTAAACGGCCCGTCGATGACCGAGCGCTTTCCTCCTGTGTATTTGACGCGCCAGCCCTTCGAGGATGGTTGCAGCCCTGACGCATCGAGCAGCAATCCCGCTTTCGCTAGTTCCTCATGGTAGGTCGCCATTGCGGCAAACATCTTCTCCTTCTCCAGCGGGAATTTGCCCGCCTCTGAATCCTTGGTGGCTTTGACCACAATCATGAATCGCATTGTTGCATCTCCTAGGTGTGGGTTTAGGAGCTGGGCTTCCGGGCCGGTCACAGCCGGATAAATCCAGCGTCTACTCTGACGTCGAACGAGAGCCCACGGGATCGACAGAGCGCAGTATTTTTTGTGTGTTGGTTAAGTCTTGACAATGGTTTGATTTATCCGGCTCCCGGTCGCGCTGTGGGCATATCGGTGCGAGTCGAAGTCAACGCAGATACATCGAATGGCCCTTTTATACCATTAAGTGATACGGCTCCGTCTTCCGGAAGTTGCTTGGGTCATTGCTGGAGCGTATCGTGGCTTCGTAAGTCGCTCTCACCTAGTTGCGCGTGAGAGTGTGGATTGAAAAGGTCAGGCATGGCAGCCCTCTTAACGGCCCGGATCGAAGTCATCGAACCGACGATGGTGCGCGTTCCAGGGGGTTGGTTCTGGATGGGCTGCGAAATCGGGCGTGATGATGAAAAGCCACGGCATCGCGTCTGGCTGGATGCCTTCGAGCTTTCCGCTTACCAGGTTACGAACGAGGAGTACGCCTGCTTTCTTACTGCGATGCGTTATCCTGAGCCGATGTGCTGGAAGGATCCGAACTTCAATCATCCGAAGATGCCTGTCGTCGCGATATCATGGCATGAGGCTGTGGGCTATTGCGCGTGGCTAAATCGCGAGACTTCCATGCCGTATCGCTTGCCGAGCGAAGCCGAGTGGGAGTGCGCAGCACGCGGCGGCGTCGAACACTCTCTGTATTCGTGGGGAGACACGCCCCCCGAGCTGCTACCCAATTATGCCCGGCGTTGGAAGACCGGGCCTGAGCCGGTAGGTCTGTATCCGCCAAACGCCTATGGGCTATACAATCTGGGCGACAACGTGCATGAATGGTGTGTCGACTGGTACGACCCCAGCTACTACGTCTACTCTCCCAAACGAAATCCGCCAGGGCCAACGAACGGCAACCGTCGAGCTTCGCGAGGTGGCTCCTGGCGGCACCACGTCAAGGTCGCCCGCATTGCGGCGCGATCGAGTATTCCGCCTGAGTTCAAATACGCCGACTACGGTTTCCGAGTCGCGCGATCCTCCATCACCTGAAACTGTGTTCTCGCACCTTGCCTCGAAGGCATCGTTATAGAAGGCAGATCAATGAATCGGCAGAGACTGAAAACGCCTTCTCAGTAAAGTGGCCCTCTTTCCGCTAGTTGTAGCCGGGGGAAAGACGGCGGGGAAGATTGCGGGACCGTTTCGAGGGCCTCGAGCCATAGGCGAATCACCGCGCGCAGCGGAGCGATAGCGATGCCGGCAAAGGCCTCCGGATATCCGTCCAGACGCTGCAAGGCAGATCGCAACAGCGAAATGGCTCCGGCGCAGTTGCCGCGTTGAAAATGGTGGAAAGAAGCAGCGAGCTGAATGAAGGCCTGCAGTAACGTCTTTTCCGGCTCTTGCGCGGCCAGCCATACCGATTCCCAGTGTTCGTGGGCCTCGAAGAAAGCGCCTGAATGGAAACAGCGCAAACCTTCGGATAAGTCTTCATTCGTCCAATCGAGTGACATTCTGTGGCGGAAACATGAATCCGTTTTGGCCTCGTGGAATGTTACCAGAGCGTCGTGCGCCAGGCCTATTCACACGAGGCCGCACCCACTATAGGACCGCAACTCGCGCACACGGGACTTCTGGTAGTTTCCGAGTGGCCCGTGACACGGGCAGAAGGAGTGTCAGTGGCGCAGGGAAACGCGACGACCGATGGAGAGGCGTCACCAGAACGAGCGATTGCACCGCCCAGTAGCGCGGCCGAATCCTCGCAACACCGTAAAATCGTGGAACTCCTGCGACTCCTGGGGATCGTGCCTCGCTTGCTGATGCGTCTACCGCGTCTTAAATGGCGGGCGTGGTATCGCGGGGCAGCCTGACGTGTCCCCGCCTTCGACTGAGCCGGTAACGACGAGTCGCCGATAAATCTCCGCAACGCACTCATTCCATTCGGTGTGTCCCTGCCCTCGCATCACGATTTTGCGGCTATGCGAGAAACCCTGGGCTACGTGGTCCATGAACCAAAGCTGCATAGCTCCGTCCGTGTCGCCAAAGCCGAACGCCGTCGGCACGGACGACTGCACGGGTTCGCGATAGTGCTTCGGAAGCGAAGCCTTCGGCCAGAGCTTGCAGGCAGCCTGCTGCTGGCGCACCCGATAGTCCCCCAGAAAGGTGCCCTTTGTTTCGGCGGCGACATCTTCTTCCCGGATGAACGCAATATCTTCGCTGCATGTGATCGAGAAAAACAGCCCAAAACTAAATCCCGAGTCGGCTGCGCGGGCGTCCGACAGAATACCTTCGGCAATCGGGCTCCAGTCTCCAAGAGAAGCACGATGAATCATCCACGGCAGCGCTACAGAACTTCGTGGCCGGTAAAGTTTCGAACGAAACCACTCAGCAACTCGGCCCCCGTACATCGGTGCCCTTCCTCCTTGGCCCGGAATCTGGACATCTACCGGTCCCGATCCCAGCTGAGCGGATATCTGACGGAACTCCTCACGTAAGCTCGGGAACGCGGCGTTGCACTTGGAATCGGCCGCGCACGCCTCAAGCATCTTCTCGATCGCGGTTTGTTCCGCCTTCGCAAAAGGAAGTGGCATCGCCACGTCGATCGGAACAACACTGCCCAGATACGCGGTTCGCACACTTTCCGGGTACATCCGCACATAAACCTGTGCCGCCCGAGTTCCATAGGAGCCCGCAAACAAATTCATTGGTCCGTAGCGGAGAGCGTGTCGGACCTGCTCCAGGTCGTGGGCGAAGCGGTCGTAGGTGTACTGAGTCAAGTCTGTCTGCGCGCGCAGCCTTCGTGCACATCTTTCGACGGCGGAAAGCGGAAACAGGTCGCGAAGACTGGCAGCCGGGTCCTCGCTCGAAGACAGGTCGCAGTGCAATGCGTTGGACCTGCCTGTGCCCCGCTGGTCCACCAGCAGAAGATCATGATCCTGAAGCAGCGGCGCGAACTGCCTGGCGTACACCTCGGCTGCACTAATCGCGTCTTCGCCCGGGCCACCCATTAACACGGCAATCGGGTCGGGACGTGGCCGGCCGCCCGTTGCGGGAACCACCGCCACGCCGATTGCGAGCTTGCGCCCGTCTGGGCGATCAGTATCCTCCGGGACTTTCAGCACACCGCAACGCGCCGGTTGTGCGAGGCCGAGCAAGGTGCAAGAAGAGAGCGTGACGGCGCGTAAAGCCTCCGTCGGTTTCGGCGCAGATCCAGGGATTCTCTGCTCAGCACCTGAGCCCAACCAGAACACGCAGAAGGCCATAACAAGCAGAGAACGAACAGGTCTCATTTCGCTCCAAACGTCGGAATTGTACTTGCTTTGAGCCTGGGTGGCCTACTTGCACGTATGAACGATCCCTGGACCTTGTGTCTGCGATACGCTACGTTCCGATTCGGCAACACCTCTTGAGATCGATTCACACAAGCCGACTTGTCGAGACCCATCGCCGAAAAGCACATTACTCTTCGAAGGAGAGCGCGCACCAGCTACACCGAAGCGACTAGCAACACGAGGCACTGGGCAAGCAGTGACACAACGAGCAGCGGAAAACGGATCATTAACGATCTATCCCACGACGCCTGTAGCTCGACTTTTTCTAAACGTCGCTGCTCCGCATCGCTTGGGTTTTGAATACTAGCGAGGGGCGGAGCTCGCAGGGACGCGAGACCAAGCGCCCACCAATCCGATGCAAGCGCCTGGCGACTTCAGCGCCACCAGCTCTGCGTCTAGCCTTTCCCGCAGCGTCTCGAAATTGCCCAGCGCTTCGCAGGAAAGATTGTGCTGCTCCATCTGCGGGCGAACACTGCACAGAAGATCGCAGACCCATCCTGCAAAAAACGCATCACCTCCCATGGGGATTTCCATCCACATGTTTGGCGCAGGCAGGCCAGCCTCTTCGAACGCCCGGAAGAGCACGAGTTCCATGTCTGGGTTTGCTCCAGAGCATTGGAAGGTCTTGCGAATGAGCGAAGCGCACGCCGACCACAGCGGGAGTTGAGCGGTAAGCAAAAGCAAAGGGGACCACGTCGGCTCGTGAAAAGCCAGCACGCCTCCGGGCCGGACCAGGAGCGAGAGGGAACGCATAACAGCCGCAGCATCGGGGAGAAACTGCAGAATGCAACGGCCCACTACAGCATCGAAGGGCGCACCACTTGTCACCAGGCTCACGTCCG
>Ga0306926_10006980_pt1 | contig 12211 bp, 8 predicted proteins | sample flu12Cox44000178_FD_203759 | JGI IMG/M metagenome (GOLD analysis project Ga0306926, IMG submission 203759) | Lab enrichment of tropical soil microbial communities from Luquillo Experimental Forest, Puerto Rico - flux8day.12C.oxic.44.000.178 (v2)... | ecosystem: Environmental > Terrestrial > Soil... | reverse complement strand
AGTCCCGGCCGGCTCGGCCGTTCTGGAACATGATGAACAGCGATCGTTTCGAGAAGGAACTTGCGGCTGCGGGTGTCGGGGTCAACGACATCGATTACGTCATGTGCACCCACCTGCACGTCGACCACGTCGGCTGGAACACCCGGCTCGAGAACGGCCGCTGGGTGCCGACCTTTCCGAAGGCGAAATATGTCATGGCCGATCGCGAGCTCGCGCACTGGACGCAGAAGGAGAGGGATGATCCTGCCGGCGTTCCCTGGATCACCGATTCCGTGCTGCCGATCGTCGCCGCAAGACGCGAGCAGGTCGTCAAGAGCGATTTTGTGCTCAACGAGCTCGTGCGGTTCATTCCGACGCCCGGCCACACCATCGACCATTACTCGGTTCTGGCCGGGCGGCCGGGCGCCGATGCATTGATTACCGGTGACATGATCCATTCGCCGATCCAGGGAAAATATCCCGAGCTCGGCATGCGCGCTGATTACGACTCGCCGCAAGCCGGGCAAACGCGCCGCAAGATATTTGACCGTTTCTGCGATGAGCCCACGCTGATGTGTATTGCACACTTTCCCGCGCCTTCGGCCGCGCGCGTGCGCCGCTGGAGCGAGGGCTACAAGTTTGTGGCGTGAGCGCCCGATAGCTGCCGCCGTCGAAGGGCCGGCGAAACAAGCAACCCCGGAACGCTTGCCATGAGCGGCTCGTTCTTCGTCCCGCACGATCTCAGAGCGCCGCTGCGTGGCGCCGAAAGCGGGCCGCTCGCCGGGCTTACCGCGGTTGTCAAGGACATGTACGACATCGCGGGCAGCCGCACCGGTGGCGGCAATCCGGACTGGCTTGCGGCGCAGGCGCCGGCATCGCGCCATGCCGCTGTCGTCCAGCAGATCCTCGGGGCTGGTGCGACGATCACCGGCAAGACCATCTGCGACGAATTCTTCTACAGCGTCGCAGGCGTCAATGCCCATTACGGCATGCCGGCCAATCTGCGCGCGGCCGGCCGATTGCCCGGCGGCTCCTCGAGCGGGTCGGCCGCCGCCTGCGGCGCCAATGCCTGCGATTTCGCGCTCGGCAGCGACACCGGCGGATCGGTGCGCATTCCGGCATCGCTCAATGGGCTCTATGGACTGCGCCCGACCCATGGTCGAGTCTCGCTCGAAGGGGCAATGGCGATGGCGCCCAGCTTCGATGTCGCCGGCTGGTTCACCAATTCCCCCGGAATATTCCGACGCGTGGGCGTGGTGCTCTTGGCAGGCGAGAAGGTGGCGGCGCCCCTCACGCGTCTTGCGATCGCACGTGACGCTTTTGCGCAGGCTGATGAGGCCGTTGCCGCTCTGGCTCACGAGTTCCTCGGACGCGCTGCTCCCTTGCTCCCGCCGGCGAGCGAGATCACTGTCGCGCCAAACGGGTTTGACGAATGGCGGGAGGCATTCCGGATCGTTCAGGCGCGAGAAGTGTGGGAAACCTACGGCGACTTCGTCATGCGGGCGAAGCCGAAGCTTGGACCCGGCATCAGGGAACGCATGGCCTTTGCGGCAACCGTAACGGCGGCTCAGGCTGAAGCCGGCCGAAAGATAATGGCTGCTGCGGGCGCGCATTTGCGCGCGATGGTGCCGCCCGGCACGATCGTGGCGCTGCCGACGGCGCCATCGATTGCGCCGGCGATCGGACTGAGCGGCGAGGAGATGGAAACCTTCCGCGTCCGGGTAATGCGGCTCACCTGCATGGCCGGATTGGGTGGGCTGCCGCAGATGAATCTGCCCATCGGTACCGTTGCAGGCTGCCCGGCCGGATTGTCGCTGATTGCGTGGGCAGGAGGCGATGAGGCGTTGCTCGATCTTGCCGTCCTCCTCGCCCGCGCCTGCGGCATTGCGGGTGCCTAGCAGATGCGCGCGCCGCTCGCGCGGATGGGGCTGCAATGAGCTTTGTGTCATGATCTTGCAATCAAATCGCTTCCAGTATCGCGCACGGAGGACCAGGAGCCATGCAGTTCACAATTTCGGTTGCCGCCGCCATGGCCATGTTCGCGAGCGGAGCGCTTGCCCAAGCAAGGATCATCATGGAGGAGATGATGGTGCCTGCATCCGATGCCGGCATCGAAATTTACGTGCGCAACAAGCGGCCCGTCGACATGGCATCGTTCCGGCCGGAGCGCACCCTCCTCTACGTTCATGGCTCGACCTATCCGGCAGAGACGGCGTTCGATCTTCCGCTCGGCGGGATGTCCTGGATGGAGTACATCGCGGGGCGCGGCTACGACGTCTATCTCCTGGATTTGCGCGGTTATGGCAGATCGACGCGGCCCGCGGAGATGAGCGAAAAGCCCGAAGCCAACGCTCCGATCGTGCGCACAGACACGGCGGTCAAGGATGTCTTGTCGGCTGTTGATTTCATTCTCAAGCGCCGCAATATCGCACGGCTCAATCTGCTCGGATGGTCGTGGGGAACGACCATCATGGCAACCTACACCACCCAACATGCCGACAAGGTCGAGCGCCTCATTCTTTACGCGCCGCAATGGCTGCGCGCGACGGCGAGCCTGATCCAGACCGGTACCGGTCCGCTGCCTGCCTATCGCATTGTGCGCAAGGATCAGGCGCGTGATCGCTGGCTGCACGGGGTGCCGGAGAGCAAGAAAGCGACGCTCATCCCTGCCGGATGGTTCGAGCAATGGGTGGACGCCACCTGGGCAACCGATCCGGTCGGCGCGCAGATGAACCCGCCGGGGCTGCGCGCCCCCAATGGCACGCTGCGCGACACAGCGGAATTCTGGTCGTCCGGGAAGCCGTACTACGACCCCGGCAAAATAGGCGTTCCGACCCTGCTGGTTGGCGCCGAATGGGATGCCGACCTGCCGGCCTATATGCGCCAGACATTGTTTCCGCTGCTCGTGCATTCTCCGGACAAGCGGTATGTAGAGCTCGCCGAAGGGACCCACACCATCATCATGGAGAAGAACCGCCTCAAGCTGTTCGAGGCGGTGCAGGCCTTCCTCGATGAAGCGGGACGCTCGTAGCCTGCGACGTGCCTGACCGGCAAAGTCTCGCTGTGACAAGTACGTCACCGTCTGTTTTACGCCTGATCGGCAAGATAGCCGCAGCACAGCGAATCATTTAGTACTGTTGCGGGCCCTCCAATTGGCGGAGCTCAGCCATGCTGACAGTCGCAGTCATTGCGCGAAAGGGCGGTGTCGGAAAAACAACCCTGGCGCTTCATCTTGCCGTCGAGGCTGCCAGGAGTGGTCCGGTCGTGGTGATCGACACGGACCCCCAGGCAAGCGCTGCACAATGGGCGGACGAACGCAAATCCAAGCAGCCGGCCGTGGTCACCTGTCCTGCGGTCCGCCTTTCGGTATCGTTGCAAGCGGCGCGACAAGGCGGAGCCCACGTCGTCTTCATCGATACCGCTCCTGCGATCGAGAGCTCAGCCATGGCAGCCGTGCGGGCCGCCGATTTCTGCCTCATCGTATCGCGGCCCGGCGTCTTCGATCTGCGGTCCGTCGACATCAACATGCAGATTGCGCGACTCGCCAGCAGACCGGTTGCGCTCGTCATGAATGCAGCCCCTGTGCGCGACGGCCAGGCGGTTGCGGCGGGCAAGAATGCCGGTGCAGGCTGTGGCGTCGAGCTCTGTCCGATCGTCATTCACCAGCGGGCCGTCTTTGGTCACGCGCTCGCCGCAAGCCGGTGCGCGCAGGAGGTGGAGCCGACCGGCAAGGCCGCGGCCGAGATTGCCGCCGCCTGGGACTGGATCGCGCAGCGCACAAGCATCGCAAGCTCGCCGGCGCTGCTGTCTGCCTAGTCGAGCGATTATCGCTGCAAGAGCTGACAAAAGGCCATTGCGCGGTATGCGGCGCGCGTCCTAGCGTCCGGTGACATGGCCAGATGGGTGTATAGACTGGCAGGAAGATATGGCGCCGCGCGCACCCATGTTCCCCCGGCGCGCACCCACGCTCAGTCTGCTCGAGTTTTTGTGGGCGTGGTGCTCGCGGCGTGCGTGCTCGCATTTTACGCCTACAAACGCGCGAACGCCCCCCCGCCTAGAACAATCGTAGGCAAAGCGTGGGTGATCGACGGCGATACCATCGAGATCGCCGGAACCCGTATCCGGCTGGAGGGCATCGACGCACCGGAGACGGAACAGGCATGCACTGATGCACGTGGAAAGTCGTGGCCTTGCGGCCGAGCAGCCAGCAATGAGCTCAGAGCGCACATTCGCGGTCGGGAGCTCACCTGCAGCAGCAGAGCTCTCGATCGCTACAAGCGATCGCTTGCAGTATGCTCCCTGCCGGACGGCTCCGACATCAATGCGTGGATGGTGCGGCAAGGCTGGGCCGTCGCCTACGGTTTCTCCAGGCTCTATGCGTCCGAGGAAGCGGAGGCCGAGAAAGCAAAGCAAGGAATCTGGGTGGGAGCTTTCACCTTGCCATCTCAATGGCGCCAGCAACATCAGCACGAATGAGAATTGCGCAAGCCGCTAATCGCCGATCAGCTCCTGCCTTCTGAGCTCAAGCCCCTCGGAATATCGGCGCAAGGCATAGGACTCGGTCAACAGGCCCATGACGCGGAGCTTGTCCGGCGCCTGGACCACGGCAAGCGCTTCGGCTTCAGCGCTCTCGAACATTGCGACCGCCTCCTTCACGGTCATGCTCGGCAGCAGCACGGTTGCGGGATGGTGCACGATATCGCGAACGAAAGCCGATGGCTCGAGCTCGGCGGCATGCGCTTCCGCCACGTTGACGATCCCGGCGTAATCCCTGTTCTCGCCAACAGCAACAACATGGCTGGTCGATCCCAGCGGAAACACCATGCGAAAACGGGAGACTGTCGTGTGCGCCGGAACCGACCGCACGTCAGGCCGCATCATGCGCCGGACTGTAAGGTCGCGTACCCAGCCGACATCGGCCGCGCTGCGAATGTTCTCTCCGCGCAAATGGAAGCGCCAGGTCGCAAACGAGTACCCGAAAGCCTCGCGGGTGACCTGCGCCGAGACGATGACCGCAACCAGCACGGCGGCAGTGAGCCAGAAATCGCCGGTGGTCTCGAGGGCGATGAAGGTCATGGTCAATGGTCCGCCGATCACGGAGGCCGAGAGGGCTCCCATGCCGATGATGGAATAGACGTGAGGGTCGAGCGAGAGTCCGGGCGACAGCGTCACCAGCGCGTCGGCAAGGATATGACCGCCGAGTGCGCCCAGCAGCAAGGAGGCAAAGAACAGCCCGCCGCGAAATCCACTCCCGAGCGACACCACCGAAGCCAGTGCCTTGAGCAGAAATACGAGCGCAATGTCCCGCAGCGGCCGGTTGAGCATGGGAGCGATTTGAATGGCGCCATGTCCTGATGAGAGGACCTGCGGGCTCTGCCATGCGAGCAGGCCGACAGCGAGGCCACCAAGCGCGGCGCGCAGGGGCTGCGGCACGCTTAGCCGGTTCAAAAATGTCTCGCACAGGGCGACGCCGCGCATGATCGCAATTCCGACGAGAGCCGCGCAAAGACCCACGGCGCTTGCAATGGCAAGGTCCCGGGCGGTGACCTCCGATACGTACAGGGTGCCGATGCCGAGCGAGGTGGGCTCGAGCAGATTGGCAACGAGGTATCCGACCAGCGCCGCGAGCCCGACCGGAGCAAGGCTCGTGGGCGAGTAGCTGCCGATGATCAGCTCGAACGCATAGAATGCGCCGGCGATGGGAGCACCAAATGCGCCGGCGATGGCGCCGGCCGACCCGCATCCGACCAGCGTGCGAAGATCGCGACGGCGCAGCCGAAATGCATGGCCAATCGAGGACGCAATGCCGCTTCCCAGCTGGGTGTAGCCGGCCTCAAGGCCGACCGAGGCGCCCACTCCGCTCGACCATACTGTCTGCAATGCCACGTTGATGCTGCCGATGAGCGACATGCGCCCGCCGTGCAGCGCGTTGGCCTCGATTGCGTCAACCTCGCGGACCGGCCGCCAGCGCGCCACTGCCATCAGGGCGAGACCGAAGGCAAGACCACCAAGCATCGGCACCGCGATGGCAATGTGAGGGTCGAGCTTATCGATGGCGGAGAGCCTTTGTCCGGCTTGCAGTCCGAACAGCACGGCGTGCAGCTCGCTGACCGCAAAGCTCATGCCGGCGACAACGAGGCCCGCCAATGCCCCGATCCCTGCGCCCAGAAAGACCAGGCCGGGCTCCCAGGTCCGCACCAGGACACGCAATGGACGCGGCACTTCCAGGATCTTGCGCATCCGACCTGGTGTCACGCTCGCCGGGCTCACATCCGGATTGTGTCCGGTGCCTGGTATGGCTGCGGTATCGCGCTCGTCATCACGAGCGCGTTGTGGGGGAGGCTTCTCGCGATCTGGGTCAACCAGTCCTGGCCACGCGTTGTGCATCCCACCACCAGATCGTCGGAAAGGCGGCTATGCCGTATTTCGGCATGGGCTCAGGGTGTGCGAATTTGTCCCAACGCGCTGTGCGCAGCTTGTCGGAGCTCCATTGCGGGACGACGTAGTGATTCCACAACAGCACGCGATCGAGCGCCTTTGTGGCAGCTGCGAGCTCACTGCGGTTTGCCGAAAGCACGATGCGATCGATCAGGGCATCGACTGCAGGATTGCGAATGCCGACGGAGTTGCGCGAGCCGGGAGTGTCGGCCGCGCGAGAGCCCCAATAGCTGCGCTGCTCGTTGCCGGGTGAGAGGGTTTCGAGCCAGAAATCAACGACGATATCGAAATCCCAGCTCCGCAATCGGTTCTGATATTGAACCGAATCCACAAGCCGCACCGTCGCGTCGATCCCCAGCCGCTCCAATGCCGCCTTGTAGATCAGGATGGGAGGCTTGAACCCCGGGTTTTCGATCAGGAACTCCACCTCCATCGTCTCGCCCGCCGGAGACGTGAGCTGCATGTCGCGCACGCTCCATCCGGCTTCGTTCATGAGCTGCATGGCATGCAGCAGGTTTTTCCTCGCTGCCTGCGGATTGCCAGCGACCGGGTTGCGATATACCGTCGTGAACACCTCGGCCGGGACCTCGCCGCGCAGCGGCTTTAGGAGCTCAAGCTCCTTGCCCTCGGGCAGGCCCGACGAGGCAAGCTCGGTGCCCTGGAAATAGCTCGAGATGCGCTGGTACTGCCCGTAAAAGATCTCCTTGTTGATTGATTCGAAGTCAAAGGCGAAATTGAATGCGCGCCGCACTCTCGCGTCCTTGAATTTGTTGCGGCGGATGTTGAATGCAAAAGCCTGCATGATCCCGACGCTGCGAACAGGAAATTCCTCGCGCACGACGCGCCCCTGGGTGAGCGCGGGAAAGTCGTAGCCGGTCGCCCAGCGCCTGGAGCTGTTTTCCTGGTGCCAATCCAGATCACCCGCCTTAAACGCCTCGAAAGCGATCGACTGATCGCGGAAGTAGTCGAAGCGCAATTCGTCGAAATTGTTGCAGCCACAGCGTACGTTCAGTGCGCTACCCCAATAATCCCGCACGCGTTCGTAGACGACAGTGCGGCCTGGTTCGAAGCTCTTGATCCGGTAGGGGCCCGAGCCGAGCGGGGCTTCAAGAGTGGTGGTGGCAATATCCCGCTTTGGTCTCGATGCAGCATTGGCCTGCCACCAGTGTCGGGGCAGCACATTGAGCTCGCCGACGATCTGCGGCAGCTCCCGCTGGCCGGTCGAATCGAATGTAAACGTGATCTCACGCTCCGACGTGATCTCCGCTTTGACAACGTGTCTGTAATAGGACGACAGCCGCGGATTGTGCTGCTTGAAAACGTCGAAGGAAAACACGACATCCTCCGGCGTCACCGCCGCGCCGTCGTGCCATCTTGCTGCGTCACGCAACCGATAACGCACGAACGAGAAATCGTCCGCGACTACGACGGTCTCGGCCAGCAAGCCGTAGGCGCTCGATGCCTCGTCAAGCGATGGCAGCAGCAAGCTGTCATAGATAAGATCGATGCCGGTCGCCAGATTGCCCTTCAATCCGGCGACGACAATGTTGAAATTATCATACGTGCCGAGGGTGGCCTCACGCACCAGGCCTCCCTTGGGAGCGGCCGGATTGACATAATCAAACCGGGAAAACCCGGATGGGTATTTGAGATCGCCAAAAAGCGCTAGCCCATGACGGAAAGGCAGCTCATCGGCGTTGGCCCGGAATGCGGGAGCGAGCGATATCGCGCCTCCAGACGCGAGCAGGGCCATGCCATGCTGCAGAAAATCTCGACGCGTGGCTTTCACATTTTCGGTCCTCGCGGTTGTTGCATGGCCGGGAGGCGGAAAACCGCGACACAGCAGGCTGGAGGCGGGACGTTTGCCAGCGATCCGCCATTCGCCGCATATTGGGGAGAGCAGGAAACCCGGGAAGCGCCGATCATGATCCGATGGCTCAGAAGCACGTATCCTGACCTGTTCGTGGCGCTGATCCTGAGCTTCGCCGCGCTCATCGCGTTTTTTGCCAGCAAGGGGACGGCCTACCATCAGCTCGCAATTGGGCTGCTGGCCTCGGCTGTTTCCTGGTTGCTGCTTACGATCGTGCTTGAATGCATCTGGCAACTGATCACGGTCACCTTACGTTACTTCGGCGTCGAGACGAGCCAGAGGACGCGCTCCGGCCGCAGCGCGGATGGAGCATGAAACTTTGCCCATGTCTGGCTCGTTCAGAATCGGGATGAATGCCTCTGCGAGTCAATCGCCATGAACAAGCAGGTGCGTTTTCACATTGCCTACTGGATTGCCGCCATGCTCGGCATCCTGGCGCTGCAATATTTCTACGCGACCGCCAATCCCGTCGCCCACATTCCATACAGTCAGTTTCAGCAACTGCTTCAGGACCGCAAGGTGGCCGAGATCGGCGTCTCCGACCGCTACATTGAGGGTAAGCTCAAGGAGCCGCTGAACGGGAAAACCCAATTCGTGACCACGCGCGTGGATCCGCAGTTCGCGCAGGAGCTGGAGAAATACGGCGTAATCTACAATGGCGAGGTAGAAAGCACGCTGCTTCGGGATCTGCTGTCGTGGGTCGTTCCCGCGCTCCTGTTCTTTGGTCTGTGGACGTTTCTTGCGCGGCGCGCGAGCCAGGGGCTCGGCGGGATCATGTCCATCGGCAAGAGCAAGGCCAAGATTTACGTCGAATCCGATACCGGGGTACGCTTTGATGACGTCGCCGGCATCGATGAAGCCAAGGAGGAGCTGCGCGAAGTTGTCGAGTTTCTCAAAAATCCGCAACAGTACAGCCGGCTCGGCGGGCGGATGCCCAAAGGGGTGCTGCTGGTCGGGCCTCCTGGGACCGGTAAGACCCTGCTGGCCAAGGCGGTTGCCGGTCAGGCGCGGGTTCCATTCTTTTCGATCTCCGGGTCCGAGTTCGTCGAGATGTTTGTCGGGGTGGGAGCCGCGCGCGTGCGCGACCTGTTTGAGCAGGCGCGCGCGCGGGCGCCTGCGATCATCTTCATCGATGAGCTCGATGCGCTCGGCCGCGCCCGCGGCTTTGGCCCCTATGCCGGTGGACACGATGAGAAGGAGCAGACGCTCAATCAGCTGCTCACCGAGATGGACGGCTTCGACTCGCGCACCGGCCTGGTCATCCTTGCGGCCACGAACCGGCCCGAGATCCTCGATCCGGCGCTGCTGCGCGCGGGCCGCTTCGACCGGCAGATCCTGGTCGATCGGCCCGACAAGAAGGGTCGCATCGACATCCTGCGGGTCCACTTGAAGAAGACGAAGCTCGCCGCCGACGTCGATCCCGAGCAGATCGCCGCGTTGACGCCGGGCTTCACGGGGGCGGACCTCGCCAATCTCGTGAACGAGGCAGCATTGCTGGCAACCCGCCGCAACAGCGAGGCCGTCACAATGCGGGATTTCAACGACGCGGTGGAGCGCATGGTCGCGGGGCTCGAGAAGCGCAATCGCCTGCTGAATCCGAAGGAACGCGAGATTGTCGCCCATCATGAGATGGGTCACGTGCTCGTTGCCGTGTCCTTGCCGGGAACGGACAAGGTGCACAAGGTTTCCATCATCCCGCGCGGGGTGGGAGCGCTCGGATACACCATTCAGCGGCCGACCGAGGACCGCTTCCTGATGACGCGGGAGGAGCTTGAGAGCAAGATGGCAGTGTTGCTGGGAGGCCGTGCCGCCGAGCTTGTCGTGTTCGAGCATCTATCGACCGGCGCTGCCGACGATCTGCGGCGCGTCACCGACATCGCACGTTCAATGGTGACGCGCTACGGCATGTCTGGCCGACTCGGAAGCGTCGCCTACGACCGCGATCCACGCACGTTCCTCACCGGACCGGATTTGCAATTGCCCCGCAGCGAGCCCGAGTATGCGGAGGAGACTGCGGCGGCGATCGATAAGGAGGTGCAGTCGATCGTGCAGAGTGCGATGGAGCGTGCGCTCGGCATCCTTCAGCAGAAACGGGACATCCTCGAGCGCGGTGCGCGCCGCCTTCTGGAAAAAGAGACGCTTGACGAGAAGGAGCTCATGGAGCTGGTAGGACCTCCCGCCGGTCCTCCCTTCAAGATTGCGGCCGAGTAGCGCTGCCTTCCGCAACAGGAGGGAGGACGCCTTGGTTCGCCGTCCCTGAGCAGGCCGGTCAGACGCTTGCTGTCGATGTCGCCCGTGGGCGGCGCAGGTGCGCCAGCCGCTCGGCAGCCCACTCGTTGAACCGCTCCATGTAGAGATAGGTCACCGGCACGGTGAACAGGGTCAACGCCTGCGACACGATGAGGCCGCCGACCACCGCAACTCCGAGCGGCTGGCGCAGGTCGGAGCCGGCGCCGAATCCCACGGCGATCGGCAGCGTGACGAAGATGGCCGACATCGTGGTCATCATGATCGGTCGAAAGCGCAGCACCGCAGCCTCGTGGATCGCCTGCTCCGCGGGCATATGCTCGACCCGCAGCCGCTCCAGGGCAAAATCGATCATCATGATGGCGTTCTTCTTGACGATGCCGATGAGCATGAGCAATCCGATGATCGCCATCATGGTGAGATCGAAGCCGAAGACATAGAGGAAGAGCAGCGCACCCACGTTGGCGGACGGCAGGCTGAGCAGGATGGTCAGCGGATGCACGAAGCTCTCGTAGAGGACCCCGAGAACCACATAGACGGCGAACAGCGCCGCGGTGATCAGCAGCGGCTGGGTGGAAAGCGAAACCTGGAATTGCTGCGCCGTCCCCTGGAATGAGGCCCGCAAGGTATCGGGCTTGCCGATCTCCGCCGCCGCATTCTCGATGGCTTGCACCGCGTCGCCCAGGGAATATCCAGGCGCAAGATTGAAGGAGAGCGTGATCGCTGGAAACTGACTTTGGTGGTTGATGGCAAGCGTGGCTGCAGCAGGCTCGAGCGTCGCAAACTGGCTCAGCGGGATCAGGGCTCCTCCCGACCCATGCACATAGATCCGCGTCAGCGCGGAAACGTCGATCTGATAACGTGGGGCGACCTCGAGAAGAACGTGATAGGTGTTGAGCGGACCATACAGCTGGGTGATGTAGGGTTGGCCGAACGCGTCGTATAAGGTCTGCTGGATGGTGCTGACATTCACGCCCAGCCGCGCCGCATTGTCGCGGTTGATCTTGATCATCAGCTGCACGGCTCCCATGGCCTGATCCGTGGCCACGTCCTGCAGACCGGGAATGGTCCGCATCTTGTCGAGCATCTTGGGCGCCCACGTATTGAGCTCGTCAATATCCACGTCCTGCAAGGTGTATTGGTATTGGGTGCGCGCGAGCCGGCCGCCGATCCGGATGTTCTGCATGGATTGCAGGAAGACGGTGATGCCGGGAATTGCCGCAAGCCTCGGACGCAGCCGCTGGATGATCTGATCGGCGTTTGCGGCGCGCTGGTCGAACGGTTTGAGCTGAATGTATACGCGGCCGGTATTCAGGCCGGAGCTGCTGGTGCCGCCGATCGAGGCGCCGAACGCCGCGACGTCGGGATCCTCCGCTACCACCTTCGTCACCGCCTCCATGCGCTGGCTCATTCCCGCAAAGGATATGTCAGGATCGGCCTGTCCGAAGCCAAACAGCAATCCGGTATCTTCCTGCGGGAAAAAGCCCTTCGGCATCGCGTAGAACATCCAGCCAGAAACCACGATGAGCAGCAGGTTTAACGCCATCGCAGAGCGCTGGTGACGCAGCGTGAATGCAAGGCCGCGCTCATAGCCTTGGATGAGCTTCTTGTAGCCGCGCTCGCTCCAGCGATAGAGGGAACCGTGTCGTGCCGCTTTCGGGTCTTGGAGCACGAGCG
>Ga0306926_10006976_pt1 | contig 12213 bp, 10 predicted proteins | sample flu12Cox44000178_FD_203759 | JGI IMG/M metagenome (GOLD analysis project Ga0306926, IMG submission 203759) | Lab enrichment of tropical soil microbial communities from Luquillo Experimental Forest, Puerto Rico - flux8day.12C.oxic.44.000.178 (v2)... | ecosystem: Environmental > Terrestrial >... | reverse complement strand
GCGCCGCCAGTTCCTCCGCGGTCTCGGAGCAGCGGGCGCAACCGCGATGCTGGCCTCACCTGCGGTCCGCGCCCAACGCGCCAACTCGCTGATCGACACGCATCATCACTTCTATCCGCCGGGTTATCAAACGCAGTGGAAGGAGTGGGAGGCCGCGCGCAAAATCCCTGCCTTTCCCGGAGTATTCGATTGGACCCCCGCCAAGTCGATCGAAGTGATGGACAAGGCCGGTATCCGAACTGCGGTGGTATCACTCGCCTCCACACCCGGCCTGTGGTTCGACGCCGGTGGCGAGAACGCTGCGAAGACCGTCCGTGAGTGTCACGACTTCGCAGCCAAGATGCGACGGGACTTCCCCGGTCGCTTCGGTATCTTCGCGCCGTTGTCGATGATCGATGTCGACGTGACGCTCAAGGAAATCGACTATGCCTTCGACGCCATCAAGGCCGACGGCGTCAACTTGCAGACCAACTACGGTGACAAATGGCTTGGCGACGCCATGTACAAGCCGTTGCTCGAGGAGCTGAACCGCCGCAAAGCTGTCGTGTATGTGCATCCGCTCGTCGCCGCCTGTTGCGGGCGCCTCAGCGTTGGAACGTTCCCCGCCGTGATCGAGGTTCCGCATGACACGACGCGAACGGTCACGAGCCTGCTGTTGTCCGGATCGTTCGCCCGCTATCGCGATATCAAGTGGCTGTTCTCGCACGCGGGCGGAACGATCCCCATGATGGTCGGACGAATCGACGCCTTCTATGGCCGCAGTCCGAAGCTGAAGGAGTTTGCGCCGGACGGCATCTTCGCCGAGCTGGCGCGGCAACACTATGACACGGCCAACGCCACTTCGATACCGGCGATGGCTGCACTGCTCAAGCTCGTACCGGTGTCGCAGATTACCTACGGCACCGACTATCCATACTTTCCAACCGACCAAAACGAGGCGCTGCGCAAGCTTGACTTGTCGGCCGCCGATCTTCAGGCGATCGAGCACGACAACGCCGCCCGTCTGATTCCCCGACTCAAAGTTTGAAGACGGCAGCTAATGTCGATGCCTGAGGCGGCGGGAATTTGGGTTTCTTGTCGGTGGCGCTGTTGCTGGCGAGCCATCGACAGCCCGGCAGCCTGAGACACTGAACTAACAGTGAATAATTCGTTTGGAGAACGCACGTGACCATCGGAACGCATTCCGTGGTTTGGGCAATGTATTGCCTCCTTGCCCTATCCGTCTATCCGTCAGCGTCTCTTGCTCAACGGCTCGATCTCGACGCCCTTTACGCCCAGGCTGCCGTGGAGGGTGAGGTCTCGGCCTACCTGCAAGGACCGTCGCAGGTTTATGCAGAATTTGTGCGCGAGTTCGAGGCCACATATCCCAAGGTCAAGGTACGAATCACGCCCGGCCGTTACGATCTCATGCCCAAGATCGACGCTCAGATTGCGGCTGGAAGAATGGATGCCGATCTCGCCATCCTGCAAACAACGCAGGACTATGTTCGCTGGCGCCGCCAGGGTGCCTTGCAAAAGTTTGCGCCACCAGGGTTCGACCTGATCCGCGCCACCCTTAAGGATCCGGAGGCGCACTATCTGCCGGTATTCCTGGTCATGATCGGGTTTGCCTATAACCCGGCACAGATCCCAGAAGCTGACGCCCCGCGAACCATCCCGGACTTTCTCAAGCCAGCCTTCAAGAGCAAGATCGTGTCCACATATCCGCACGATGACGATTTGACGCTCTATAGCAGCACATTGATCGTCGAGAAGTATGGCTGGGGAATGATTGAAAGATTGCTCGAGCAGGATATGAAATTTGTGCGCAGCCACGTCCTGGTGTCACAGGAGACCGAGAAGGGCGAGCGGCCGGTGACGTTTGATCAGATCTCGCAGTTTAACAAGGTCAAATTCGTGGTGCCGGATGATCTACCCATGCCGGTTTATCCGACCACCACCGGCATCTTCGCCAATGCGCCGCATCCCAACGCGGCGAAACTGTTCATCGCATTTGTGCTCTCCAAGGAGCAACAGCATCGCCTCACTGCGGCTGGAGCCATATCGATGCGGCCGGATGTCGAACCTCCGCCCGGCCTCAAGCCATTGTCGAATAACCGGATTGCCGACGGATATGTCTCGTTCATTTCCGATGAGACGCGCACAAAGGAGTTGCGCCAAAGATTTGAAGGCTATATCGGCCCGCCCCAAGGCGCTTACATCAGCACGTCTCCTCATCCTTCGTCGAAATAGGCGCGCGCAGACCGAATTCAATCGCTGTGGTCATTTTTCCACGGCGGCTGTGGCGGCGATCTCTGCCCAGCAAGTCTTGTTGACAGAGCGGATAATATTCTTCAACATAGCAATGTCAAATAGCTATTCTGGAAGTCTAATCGACGATCGAGGCGCGCCCATGCTCAGGACCGGAGCTGATTATCTTACGGCGATCAAGGACGGCCGGACGATTTACGTCGGAAGCGAACTTGTCAGGGACGTCACGGCGCATCCGGCCTTTCGGAATTCAGCAAGGTCGTTCGCCGAAATCTATGATCGCAAGCGCTCGGCCGAAAATGCCGAAATCACTAGCTACGAGGAAAATGGGGAGCGGTACTCAGCCTGGTTCTTGAAGCCGATCGATCGCGAGGGTCTTCGCAAGCGGGCAGAGACGCACCGGCGCGTAGCCAGCTGGACGTACGGACTGCTCGGTCGCTCGCCGGATCACGTTGCCAGCTTCCTCACCGGATTGGCGATGTCCCCGGAGCTATTCGAAGCCAACCGCAAGGGCTTCGGGAAGAATCTCATCCGATATTACGACCTCATGCGCCGCCAGGATTTGTTCGCGTGTTACGTAGTGGTCGCTCCGCAAGGCGCACGCAATCCGGAGATGTACGGACGCAAGACGAGCATCGCTCATGGATTGCAGGTTACAGCAGAACAGGACGATGGAATCGTTCTCAATGGCATGAAGCTGTTGGGGACCGGGGCAGCATTCTCGGATGAGATATGGATCGGCAATCTTCTTCCGCTATCGCCGGATCAGAAAGGACAGGCGGTCACCTGTGCAGTGCCCACAGCCACGAATGGCGTCAGCTTGTGGGTTCGAAAGTCGTTCGAAAAATACGCTGTGACGCCTTTTGACAGCCCATTCTCCTCACGTTTTGACGAATCCGACGCCGTGACGATTTTCGACGACGTCAAAGTGCCTTGGGAACGCGTGTTCCTGCTCGATGACGTGCAACAATCTCGCGAGATGTACTTCCGAACGCCATCGCACGTGATGGGCAATCATCAGTCGATCGTCCGTTACCACGAAAAGCTGAAGATCATTCTCGGGTTTGCGTATAAAGCGGCCGAGATGAACAACGTGCTGCAGGTTCCCGCCGTTCGTGAAGCGCTGTCCAAGCTTGCGGTGGCTGAAGCTGGGCTGAGGGGATGGATCTCGGGTCAGATCGAAGATGCCGAGACGTTCGGCCCATACATTCACGTTAATCGACGCCAGCTTTATGCCGCACTTAACTGGTGCACGAACAGCTACTATCAAATCACAGAAACCGTTCGCGAGATGCTGGGTGCCGGACCTTTTCTGATGCCTGCGGACGTCAGCGCATTGAGTGACCCGGTCCTGCGCGAGACATTCGAGCGGTATTGGGCGGCAGGCGAAGCCAGCGCGATCGACCGCCTAAAATTGATGAAGCTTGCTTGGGATTATCTTGGTTCGGATTTTGCGGGACGGCATACTCAATACGAGCGCTTCTATGCAGGACCGCAGTTCGTTCATGCGCTCTATAACTTCAACAACTGTCCCTGGGACGAACGCAAGCGACAAGTTGAGGATCTGATGTCCGACATGGAAATACCTACCGTCTCGATATAACGCAAGAGAAACGGTTGCTCTCCGCAAGCGGCTTTCCGCCGTAGTATGCTTTCGCTGCAGCTTAGTCCCGTGGAGGTCGGAGTCCGCATTTGGCGATGAAGGATAGAAAGCGTCAAGGTCGCGCGCACTCCAAATTGCAAGGCGCCTCGCGTCGGCGTTTTGATGGGGCAGCTTCACAAGACTCGGATAGCGACCTACGGGCGAGCGAGATTCCTCCCGGCGATACGCGGCTTCGTGAATTCGTCGCTGACTTTTACGCTGCTATGTCGATGATGCGAATACTTAGGCAAGAGATCGCATCAACGTTGTTACTTACTTCAGCGGAGTACTCGGTGCTGCTCGCTGTGTGGTACTTAGAACGCAAAAAGGAAATAACGGTGCGAGCGATCGCAGACCATCTGCACGTGGCCGCGGCATATGTTACTTCTGAAGTATCGAGGCTAGTTGCAAAAGGTCTCTTGACCAAGACACGTGACAAGATCGACCGCCGCGCCGTGGGCGTTGGTCTGACCAGGACCGCGCGAGATTTGCTTGCACGGCTAGAGCGGATCCTGGGCGAGATCAATCGTTCGCTATTTTCGAGCCTGTCGTTTCGCGACCTTGCGTCTGTCCATCGGTTCCTTCGCGCCATCATCGAGAATGGACCTGATGCGATCAGAGCCGCTCAGGGATTCGAGTCCAGTTTCCGACCTCGGCGAAAAGCCGGGAGCGCGGGCCGCGATTGGAGCTGAGACCTACTGCACTGGTTGATGTGAAATCTGGACAAACAGGGCAGATCTTATTTTCTCATTGGATTCATAGAAATTGACAGCCGGTCAGACATTATCAAACGCGATTACCCAAATGCTCTAAAACGACGCCTAGCCCATTGTTCTTCACGGCGAGTAAATCAACAAGAACCGGGAACCTGGCATCCTCGAGGTCAAAGGCGTGTGGGCGCACGAGGCGGGAGGAAGCCGTTTCATGCTAGCGGTGTCCATCAAGCAGCTCTACGGCGGTCACGCCAAACAGGCCGGCATGGTGGCGTCGCATTGCCACGCAGGCGCGTATTGCAATCGCTGGACAATCGTCGTGGACGATGACGTCGATCCTGCGAACATAAACGACGTCATTTGGGCCATGTGCACGCGTTGCGATCCACGCGATCAGGTCGACATTAGCCACGGCGGCTGGAGCTCGGCGCTTGATCCGATGTGCTACAACGCAGAGAACGACAAGCGCAATTCGCGTGTCGTCATCAACGCGTGCGTTCCATTCAACCGACAAAAAACGTTCCCAGCGATTGCGCGAGCGAGCAAAGAATTGGACTCGCGCATGCGTGCAAAATGGGCAAAGGAGCTTCCGGTCGGCTTCTAATCGTCGACCTTGGTCCGTACCGCTGCAATTGCGGCGACTGGGACAACCGGCTCGCTTACGACCTTCGCTTGGCCGGCGCGGCCAAGCTCTCGTCCGGCAGCCACTATGGCGGTGACGATTCCGGAGTACCCGGTGCAGCGACAAATTTGACCACTGAGTTGACTCCTGACGGTCTCAGCGTCCGGATGGGACATCCGCAATAGAATGTCGCGCGCCATCATCAGCATACCGGGCGTACAAAATCCGCACTGAACCCCATGAGATTGATGGAAATGCCGACGCAGTACCTCCATTGTGGGATCGTCCTCCAGCCCTTCGAGGGTCTGCACGGAACGGCCGTGGCACATGATCGCAAGTCGAAGGCAAGAGCGGGTGGCTTGTCCATCCACGGCGACCGTGCAGGCACCGCATGCCCCGTGTTCACACCCCAAATGAGTTGCCGTCAGACGACAACGTTCGCGCAGGAAATCTGCAAGCGTTTCCCGAGGTTCCACTTCGTAGGTGACTTTGGCACCATTGAGTTCAAGCGTCAGGGATTTCATCTGGCTTGTACCTCCCGCACGGCTCGCAGGACGGTTGAGACATGCAGGCGCATTAAATAGCCGTCGTCTTGTGGTACGAGCGCGGCCACATCGTCAGCGATTGCACGCTGCAGGGCGTCTTCAGATCCATCTCCGGCTTCGATCCATTCAGCCACCTTCGGAAGCAGGCAGGGGCGGTCTGCAGCGGCCGCGAGCACGACCGAAGCCGGACCGCCACGGCCGTGCGCTACGGCGAATGCAATCGAATTCGCAAACGCGCCGCTTTTTCGCACCACCTTAAAAAAGCCCCAGCGCAGCGCCGCGTCAGGACGCGGAATGTCGAACCCTAGAATGATCTCATCGCAGGCCAGCGAAGTCGAATACTGTCCCAGTACGAACTCGCTAATGGGCTGTGAGCGGGTTCCTTTCAGCCCCGAGATTCGAACATGGGCCCCGAGCGCCATCAAACAGCCGGGCCAATCCGAGGCGGGATCGGCAAGCGCCACGCTACCTCCGATCGTTCCGTGATTGCGGACCGCGCGGTAAGAAATTTTAGAAGCGACCTTTTGCATCAGCCCACCGAATGCCTCGGGAAGCTTGCCGTCTTCAATCGCGGCATGCGTAGTCAGAGCACCGATTCGAATGTTAGTCGACGTCGCGGTAACCTCTTTGAGCTCTTGCAATCGCCCGATATCGACCAGAAGGTCGGGCAACGCGACTCGCAAATTGAGCATAGGCAACAACGATTGGCCGCCAGCGATTGCGGCCGTCGCTGCACCGCCCGAGGCCAGCAATGTGCTGGCCTCGGCGACGGTTTTTGGAACCACGTAGTCGAATATCGCCGCTTTCATGGGTGCGGGTTTTTTGCGCGGCGCGCCCGTTCAATCGCCTCCGAAACGCGGCGCGGCGTCAGCGGCGTTTCGTTGAAAGTTGCACGGATATCGCGAAATGCATCTGCGATCGCATTGGCAATGGCCGCTGGTGGAGCGATCGCTCCTCCTTCGCCGAGTCCTTTGACGCCGTACTCAGTCGTCAAAGCGGGCGTCACGAGGTGAACGATGCGGACGGGGGGAATTTCCGGTGCGCACGGCACCATATAGTCCGCGAACGTTGTGGCGAGTGGTTGGCCCTGCTCGTCATAGGGAATCTCTTCATAGAGCGCGGTACCGATCCCCTGCGCGATACCTCCTTGCACTTGGCCGTCTACGATCATCGGATTAATCATCGTGCCGCAGTCTTCAGACACCACATAATCGAGTATTTCGGTCACCCCATTGTCAGGATCCACCGCCACCACGACCGCGTGGGTGCCGTATGCAAAAACGCCGCCGGAATCCGCCGGCTCGTACGTAGCGGTCGTTTCCAGCAGCGGATCCATACCAGCCGGCAGATGATCTGGCCGGGCATTCGCCGCGAAGGCGATCTCCGCAATGCTGATCTTGGCCGACGGGCCATGGACCATTCCACTTTCGATGCGGGTGTCCGCGACGCTGGCCTGCAACAGATGTGCTCCAATGCGGCGTATCTTTTCGGCCAGCGCGCGCGAGGCTTTGCCTACGGCGCCTCCGGCGAACACGATCGACCGGGAGGCGAACGTGCCGAATCCGTATGGTCCAACCGCAGTATCGCCGTAGCGGACGGAAATCCGCGCGGGATCGATCCCCAACTCATGCGCGGCGATCTGCGCAAGCGATGTCTCATGTCCTTGGCCATGGTTCTGCACGCCCACGTAGATCAGAACACCGCCGTCCGGCAGCATGCGGACATTTGCCGACTCGTAACCCGGGATTACGCGAAACTTGCGTTTGACGAATTCCACAGTCCCGTGACCACTCTGCTCGGTATAAAAGGCAAATCCCACGCCAATCCTGCGTCCGTCGGGCTCGCTCGCCGTCTGCCGCTTGCGGATGCCCGGCAGATCAATTTTTTCGCGCGCGATATCGAGCGCGGCAACATAGTCTCCGGTGTCGAGCTTGAGACCGGCCGCGGTCTTGTAAGGAAGTTCGGCTGCGGTCACGATGTTCTGCCTTCGCACATCGAATGGCTCACGCCCCAGTTCGCGTGCAACCTCGTCGACCAGGCGTTCAATTGCAAAAGTTGCTCCCGGCCGGGCCACCCCACGATAAGGACCCATCGGAGCCTTGTTCGTGGCAACGGTGTGGGCCTCAAGCTTCAAATGGCGGATGCGATAAGGCCCCGTCAAATTACGAGAGGCCATGCTCGCTTCTTGAAAAGCGCCCGTCGGCCATAAGGCGTAGGCGCCAGCATCGATGTAGATGTCTCCCTCGATGCCGAGAAGTGTGCCATCCCGATCCACCGAAATGGTCAAATCGTAGGTGTGGTCTCGCGCGTGGACTGACGCGAGCAGATGTTCCCGTCGGTCCTCGATCCATCGCACCGGATGCTTGACCTTCAATGCGATTGCAGCGACGGCAACGTCCTCAGGCATAATGCGGTTTTTTCCGCCGAAGCCACCACCGACATCAGGAGCGATGACGCGAACCTTGTGTTCGGGCAGGCCAAGCATCTGGGAAAGCGCCAGCCGCTTGACCTGGCCGCCCTGCGTCGAAAGGTAGACGACCAATTCGTCAAGCCGATAGTCCCAGTAAGCGAGAACGCCCCGTCCTTCGAGTGAAACGGTCGCCTGCCGATTTAGCCGCAGCCGGCGCCGTAAGCGGATCGGCGCCGAGGTTAGAGATTCCGGGTTTCCCTCGACCACCCGAGTGCTGATGTAGGCATTGCTAGGCCATTCATCGAAAACCCGTGGGCTGTCAGGGCGCATCGCGGCAACGACGTCCACGACAGCGGGCAATTCCTCCAATTCAACATGCACCCGGTCGGCCAGATCCTCGGCCTGAGCTCGCGTCGGCATCATGCAGGCCGCGATTGTCTGTCCCACGTAGCGAACCCGGCGATCAGCCAATGGGGGATACGGACTGTGGCGATGAGCGGCGAGTTCCGGCCCTGCCTCTAGAAGGTTGATCGGGCCGATGTCCGCGAGTGTGAAAACCCGCCCTGCTGATTCCGGAAGCTTGGTCACGTGGCGCACGTTGGCGTGCGCCCTCTGGCTGCGCACGAACGCGATCTCCTGCGTACCAGGCATGTCGATATCAGCGATGAACATGCCGTGCCCGTGGAGGTGCCTCGCATCCTCCTTGCGCAGTAAACTGGCGCCAATCCAGCTTGCGGCCCGCTCGCGGTCGATCATCTTGGCTACGTATACTTTCGAACGTTATTGTATGCGAGAGCGCGGATGTCAACGGCGCCCCGCTGTTCCGGCCTGTCGCGTAATGTCCTATCCGGCCTTCTGACGTCGCCGTGGTCGTTTTCTGGAGGCGGCAGCTTCCCCGTTTCGCGAGAAGTGCTCGATGACTTGCAGGCCAGTGCCGATCACATGGTCACGCATGACGTCGTAAGCCCGCTCCGCGTCAGAGCTGATAATGGCTCGTACGATCTCGTCATGCTCATGAAAGGAATACACCGTTCGGCCCGGAACGAACTGAAGCGCCCGAAAAGGTGCAAGCCTTTGCCGGAAACTACGAGTCACCGAGGCAATGCTTGGATTATGTGCGCCAAAATAAATCGCCTCGTGAAATTCATTATTCATCGTTGCGAAATCTTTGTCGCCGTCTGCAATTCTTTTCTGTCGATGTTTGTTGAGAACGTCGAGGCGCTTCTTGTCCAGCGCACTCATTCTGACAGCGCTTAACTTCGCACAAAGCCCCTCAAATTCGCCAAGCGCCTCGAACATATTGTTAAGCTGCTCGACGTCGATACGAGCGACCGTAACTCCCTTCCGAGGCGTAACCTCAACAAGACCCGTTCCGCTCAACCGCCGAAGAGCTTCGCGAATCGGAGTTCGAGACACGCCGAACTTTCGGCAGATACTTGGCTCATCAAGCCGCGCGCCGGGTTCCACCTCACCGGATAGGATGGCTTTTACGAGTGCTTGGAAAACTTCGTCTGATAGCGTCACGGCTGTGCACCGTTTGAACACCATAAAGTAGATTAGCGGGTATACAGATGAAGATTCCCGAAAGCTAGGTGCATTACGGAGGGAGGTGCCCACAACACCAAGATCTCTTATTATTCCCTTCGCGCTGTGTACCTATCCCATCCAAGAACGCTCCGATCTCCTCGCGCTGGACGCCAGAGATTGCGCGGCCCTCAAGGGATTACAGTGCGGGCGGTTTGACACGTATACATGCAGATAATATCGTATGCGATACAGGAGGATACCCGTGTTCGAAACAGAACGAGGTACGGTGGTGGGACTCTATGCAGTCTGCCTCGCGCTTCTCTTATTGCTGCTCCTAGTCCCCCCGTCGATCGCGCAGACCTGGCCGCAGCGGCCTGTCAAATTCATCGTGACCCTTGGCCCTGGCAGCGGCGTAGATTTCGGTACCCGCCTCCTCGGTGATCGCTTGAGCAAACGGTGGGGCCAACCGGTTGTGATCGAGAACCGTCCCGGCGGCGACGCGGTTGTCGCCGTCACCGCCGTAATCGGCGCAAACGACGATCATGTTCTGCTCGCCTCCCCGACATCCGCGCTGACCGCGCATCCCTACATGCTGCAACAGATGCCCTACCAGGATAGCGACCTTCTCCCGATCGCTCGAGGTTGGAACACGATCATCGTTATTGCCGTTCCGACCTCTATGGAAGTTAAAACGATGCGCGACCTGGTTGCCATGACCCGCGCGAGTCCTGGAAAGCTTAACTGGGCAGGGACAACCGGCGCCATCGATTTCCTGTTCGCAGGCTTCCTCAAGAAAAACAATCTTGACATGGCGCGAGTCCCCTACCGCAACCCGCAGGATGCGGCCAATGACGTTGCCACGGGCCGGATCCAGGTGACTGAAGCATCGCTGGCCACGCTTCGTCCGCAGCTTCAGGCAGGAAAGATAAAAATGCTCGCGTCGACCAACAGCATGAGGCCGCCGAATAATCCCGAGGTGCCGACCGTCAGGGAGGCGGGCTTTCCAGAGCTTACCCTCGATGGACTCGTTGGCTTCTTCGGGCCGCACGGCATGCCTGCGGCGCTTCGAGAACATATCGCTGCGGACGTGCGCGCGGTCGTGCAAGAGCCCGATTTCGGTGAAAAGCTCAGCGTGACCGGCCAGATTGCCAACGCCGGGGGGCCGGCTGAGTTCGCGGCCGCAATGCAAGAACAACGCGAACGACTCGCCATCGCCGCAAAGGAGCTTGGCCTCAAGCCAGCCCAATGATCCTCGCCGATCCTGCTGCGCCGCCGCCGCATCGGGCAGGATAGGATAAGACCACAGCGTCCGTCACACTGCTACCCGGAGTGTGTTGCCATGGTTGGGTTGCTCCCTAGAGTGGGACTGATCCTCACCGGCGGGACGATCGATTCGGTGGGCACCGACCGCTTGGATCTTGCCTGGTACATCGAGGCGAATAAGCGATTGGGCGACGGCGAGCTGCTTGCTCAGCTCCCAGAGCTCAAAAGCATTGCTCGCGTGCAGGAGGTGCCGTTCCGTCGTCTTCCAAGCCAAGCATTGGTTGATTCAGATTGGCTCGATCTAGTGCGAAAGATCCATTCGATATTTGAGCAGGACCAAGCAGACGGAATCGTCATAACGCACGGAACAAATACGCTCGAAGAGACAGCTTATTTCCTCAACCTTGTGCTCAAGACGGAAAAGCCGGTGGTACTCGTGGGCTCGATGCGACCATCATCGGCGATCAGTGCCGATGGCTACCTCAATGTGGTCAACGCCGTTCGCGTCGCCGCCAGCACGCAATCCCTCGGCCGCGGCTGCTTGGTCGTGATGAACGACACGATTTTCAACGCTCGCGATGTGACTAAAAACTCTACTTACCGCGTCGAAGCGTTCGAATCCCGCGATCTCGGACCGCTCGGGTTCGCCGACACCGACGGAAGAGTGGTTTATTATCACCAGCCCGCGAGAAAGCATACGACGCTATCCGAGTTCGAGGTGCGGACGATGAGGTCACTGCCTCGGGTAGACGTCGTTCTCTCATACATCAATGCGGATGCGGTGATGATCGACGCGGCGGTCAAGGCAGGCGCAAAAGGCATCGTCAGCGCCGCAACCGGCGCAGGGCGTCCAACTCCCGCTCAGGATGACGCGTTCGATCGAGCCTATCAAGAGCACGGCGTGATCATGTGCTTGTGCAGCCGTGTCGCATCGGGCCGCGTTGTCCGCAGCCCAGGTTTAAAGCGAAGGGGCTTTGTTGCCTCGGACAACCTGCAACCGTGGAAGGCACGAATCCTACTTTCACTCGGGCTGTCGAAAACCACCGACGCAGACGATCTTCAACGTATGTTTGACACCTATTAGCGTCTAGCGGCGTCCATGGGGTGTCCGCGCTAACATGGAGGAGGAAACTTATGAAAGCGGACCTGGTTGTAGAGAATGGATCGATTGTCACGCCGGAAGCGATACTGCAAGGCGGTGTTGCTATCGCAGATGGTAAGATCGTGGCGATCGGCGCTAC
>Ga0306926_10006973_pt1 | contig 12214 bp, 17 predicted proteins | sample flu12Cox44000178_FD_203759 | JGI IMG/M metagenome (GOLD analysis project Ga0306926, IMG submission 203759) | Lab enrichment of tropical soil microbial communities from Luquillo Experimental Forest, Puerto Rico - flux8day.12C.oxic.44.000.178 (v2)... | ecosystem: Environmental > Terrestrial >... | reverse complement strand
GGATTCCCCGCAAATCTGTGCGACCTTTCAAAGGGATAATTTGCGACGACATTTCTGAGTTCGAATCTCACATGCCCAGCCACGCAGTCCGCTCTCTGTGGCTCATATACGGCACCTCAAAAAATGCACGACATTCTACACGGTTAGCGTCCAATTCGTGGCTTCTCGGCGACGCCGCATGATGGCCAACGCCCGTGCAGAACGCTTGCTGAAGATCCCGGCAGAACCCAGCCCCGAGCTGCGTATCCCCGGCGCTGCAGCTCAAACGCGAGGGGTCTCCCTGGCCGGAATTCGGCTGGATTCCCGCAAATCTGTGCGACCTTTCAAAGAGATAATTTGCGACGACATTTCTGAGTTCGAATCTCACATGCCCAGGCAGGCAGTCGCGTCTCTGTGGGTCATTGTGCTGCGCTATCGAGCTTGCATACCTGCCATATTCGTCACTTCGCATATTCATCAATCGCGCCATAAAGCCGTTGCGCCCCCAACTCGACGGCAAGGGAATTGAGGCGCGAGGAAATCGGCTATGCCGTGCGCCAATTCACCAATGGGTACAAGAATCCGGTGTTCTGGGGCTATTTCCCCGCTCACGACTGGGTCGCGTTCAATTGGTTGTTCGGAAGCATGGATGAACTTCCGTTCCAGTATCCGCAGCTTTGTCTGGACATCAAACAGTGTCACTGAAAATCTCGCCCACAAAAGATGTTGTTGCAAAAACGGCCCGCTGCTGGGTTGCCACCCAAACGATAGCGCCATCACTTAGATTCTGTCCGCCTTACCCCAAGAGCGGACAAACGGCGGACATCGCGGGATGTCCGCTTTGTCACTCGGCCTGGGTCGAACGGGTCGCTCTACTGCTTGACGTACCTCATGAGCCGTTTGGGGCCGACCTCGGCGCCGTAAATGGCAGAGGTAGCAGTTACACCCCGGCCGTGCCGAATCCGCGCTGCTTCCCCAACAGGGCTTCCGTCGCACCGTCCGGGACCGGCGCGACGACTTCGGGCGCGCGAGGGGGCAGACGATCGACGGCGAGGCGAAGGCGTATAGGGTATGGCGCCCTATATAGTGGGGAGGGGGCGCGACGCCAGAGCTGGCAGGCGGAAAATAGCGTTCCGACTTCAACCCGAAAAACGGTTGGTTGCGGGCCTGGCGGCCTCGTCATTTGTGCCTGTGACCAGCGACCCTTGGTTGGACACGCGTAGGACTTACCCTCTCCCGCACGCACGTTCCGCCGGTGCCGTGGTCCCCCCCCACCACGCAGTGGGCCTTCCCCTTGTAGGGACGTGGAACCTTGCGAGGCGCGCCACATGGGCGCAAAGCGCCGCCTGGGCGTCAGCCTGCATTCGTCGCGACCCACAAGGCGGGTCAGCCCGATCGGACGCGCGGCGGGGGCGCCCGAATTGCTGAACTCCGTGACACTCATTTGCACTTGGCCAACGTTATACACAGGTCTCACATTCCATACCTAACAACGCTCCCATCCCTCATGTTAATCTGCAGCGCGAAATGGTTGCCATTGTCGGGCAAGGAACAACGCGTTGCTTTGTAGCAACTGACGCGCAACAAAAGATTTGCGGCAACAACATAGGGAGGGTCGAATGCAAGCTGCTATGGCTAAAAGGAAAAGGCACACGAGGTTGGAAATCGCGACGAAGCTGGCGCAAGCAAATGAATTGGCGACGCAAGGGAAACTGCAAGGCGAAATTGCGCGCACACTTGGCGTTAGCGTCATGACCTTGCACCGGTGGCACAAGGCGCCGCCTGGGCCTCAGCCCGTATTGGTGGTGACCCCCGAGGCGAAAGAGCCCCATCGGACGCGCGGCGCCGACGACCGAATTGCCGAACTCCAGCTCGAAAATTCACGGTTGCGGCGGCTAGTGACCGATCTACTTCTTGAGAAGATCAAGCTCGAAGAAGCTGCCCAGAGTCAAGGATCCGTCGCGTAAAGGGACGAGACGAGCATTCCGATAAATGATTGGGTGTCCTTTCCGAAAATTCCATCCGGCGTGGATTCGCATCATGCAGCCGCGTCTTGGCCGAAGCATCATCATCGAAAACCGGCCAGGTGGCGGCAACGTCTGGCACCATCGCGCAATGCTTGAATCTGGAGCATGAGGTCCACCACACGGCCTCGAAGCTGCGCATTCTCGGCTTCGAGCCGCTCAAGTAGTCTCTGATTGCTGAGCTGTGTGGTTTCAGAATTCCACACTGAAAGACCTAGTCGTTTGGAGACATGTCCATTCGAACCGCCTCTTAGTTGCCGCGCACGCTCACGGGCAGCCTGCAGGCTGAGTACGTTTTTTGTCCTGTTTGATCGAGAGATCTCGTTCATGATTCACCCTGTTTTCAACCGACGGTAGGGTGCTTCATGAATGGTTGAGCGCAATGCACAATTAGTATCACACCGTTATTTATATTGAATTTGGGTTCACGTTGATACCGGATGGGTTTGCGCAGCCGATCTCCGCGGGCGGCTTGATCCGCCGCAATCGCCGCCAGAACGATCTGCCGCAGGCGCTCGCGCGCGCTGCCAACGGGGATCGCGCGGTTCTCCGCTTCCGGCGTCTGTACATTGGGGTGCCCTTCATGTTGATCCCTCTGCCCCGCAAGCGCCAGATCTGGAGATTTGCAGCCCGGCCCTGGACGCAGACCCGCCGCCTCAGTTGCCTGCTGTCGCGTGACCAACAGATCCGAGGCAAGCCGCCGATCACGCTACCCAAGGTGAGACCGTCGTGCTCGCCCTGACCGATAGCCAGTTGCGACTCGCACACTGGGGAGCACTCACCATTGGCCTGCGAGAAGGAATGCATGAGCCACGCGGGTGAATGCGTGCGGCTTGCCGGACTGACAGATGACCTGAACTGTCCGAGATCAGCTTCTCAATCTGGCTCGAGACTGGATTTTCGCTGCGCAGCAAGGGCACCGCCACAGCGATGATGCGCGCGTAGTGCCATTGCACAAGACCAAGACGACCACAACGACAAGGACGGTCGAACTTAACCAGCAAACGAAGCCCTCGCCGCCGCAAGCCACGAGTTACCGTGGCGAGGGCTCGCGGTTAAAAATCTTGTTATTTGACCTACCTACCTCCCCGGTATCTGAGGGTGGTTAATGATCATCGATCTAGACAGCTGGGAAACAGGGTATGCGGACGGAAAGCTAGGCCGGGCGCCGGAATGCCCGATCGAGCTTGATCCGTCATCGTACTCGTTGGGTTTCCGCCAAGGTCGCGCCTCCCGCGCGGGAATGCGCGCGAACGCGCCGCGGCTGCGTTATCCTCTGTTATCAATTGAGGTTCGCCTCCGACGGGAGGGCTGAGGCTACCGCTCAATCGACATACCCGTTTGATCTTCGACGCTGGCGAGATGCTCGACAATGCTCTCGCCGGGAGTGGTTCATGTGTCGATCCAGTAGGCGAAATGTGTGCGCGTTACTCCCATCCCTCACCCCTTTCATCCACTTTTCCCCAGCCTGTCATGTTTTTGTAATTCTACTGGCACAGCGCTTGCACCATTTTGTCGGTGGTCTTGCATCAGGGGAGTGCAGTCAACATGGCCACCGAGAACGAATGCCTGCGCGTAGCGCACGAATACGCGCGGCTTGCTGGACTGACGAAGCACCGGAATGTACGGGATCAGCTTCTAGACCTTGCGCGCGGCTGGACGGCCATTGCGCAGCACGAGCGCCGCAGTGATGCGCGCGTGCCCAGTTTTACGCCAGCCACCACCTCACGAGGACCGCAACGACCAAGATGACCCCCCATCCGCCCCCGCGCGCGCCTGAAAAAAGTTGAGCACCTTGATCGGGCGATTTAGGCGCTGCTCGCCGTGTAGGTGCGCTAATGGAATCGACCATTCTGTGACGGCCATCACAGCGGCCGAAGCCATTGCAATGGCAATCCGACCAAGACGGAAAGGAGGGGCGTTGGTGCCCAAGAAATCCTGGTCAGGTGTGATTCTGGAGTGCTACCGCCGTGCTGCCGAGGCCCGGCGCATGGCCGACCGTGCTACCAATCGGCCTGCGAAGGCGGATTTCCTCGCAGTCGAACAACGCTGGTTGTCCCTGGCCCGCAGCTATGAGGCCGAAACGGTCAGGGCAGCGCCGCGCGGGGCTCCGCAATCCCAGCACAAATAGCTCGTGGCTGAAACGGGCGGCGGTCAGACAAGTCGTGGGCCGCGCCTCGGTTGCGGCTGACTCACCTGTTCAAGTCTTGCGCTTTCTCCCGCACCTCATCCGCGGTCCGGTCCAAAAATCCCGCAATTTCCACTAACGACATCCCGCGCTGAAGCGAGTCCTCCAAAAAGAATAGGTCTGCCCTCGCCCACGGCTTACCCACCTGCAGGCTCAGCACATTTTTTGTCCTGTTTGATCGAGCGATGATCTTGTTCATGAACCACCCTTGGTATCGCTACCATCGGGTGAAAACAGGTTGAGCGACCAGGGCGGTCGGTCAGTAGCCGTTAGACCCGAATGACGAACTCGCCGGGGACACCGGGGCCGCGTTGACGGGCGGAGCGAAGGTAGGAACGGCGATCAATGCGGCCAGTGCGAGAGCAGCGACAAGTCCTTTCATGATACGTCTCCATATTTGGACGATTGTCCTCAATTTCATGCATCAGCGCGCGGACCGATCGGCCGGCGCCTGCAGGGCGAAACATGCCACCGCCTATGCGGCCGGCCTGTGATGCGGATCACAATTTCAGGACGATTCAGAACGATTCAGATTGCCCTCTCTTTACCCCGGCCGTGCGCCACCGCCGACAAGAAAAGCCCCGCCGCCGCGGATGCGTTCCACAGGCGTCACCCGGGGGCCGAGTCGTCTACGCCATCTTTTTTTGCTCGAGCGCGGGCGGGCACGGGGGCGCCCAGTCGATCGTCGGCCGCAGGCGTTGTTTGGCGATCGATCAGGGCTATATCGATACCCGGACCTAGTTAGAGCGAGCCTGCGCACATGACCGACGAACAACGACAGAGACTCAAGCGGCGCCTTCGTGAACGTCGCGCGCAGACGCCCGAGGGCAGTCCCGAGTGGGGCCTACTCACTGACACTCTCTTCCGGCTCGCTCTTGGCGCCAGTCCGGTCAACATTCACAAGATCAATCGCGATCGACGACGGAAACAGTGAAAGCGCGGCGGCTATCGCCGCCCGTCGATCGTCGGCCGCGACGATGAGATAGAGCGAGCGCGCGGGGTCGCGAGGGGGCGGCTGCAAATCGGACGACTCACGACCCCTTGCGCAAGAACACGTAGTCGGCGGCGTAAGGAGCGCTGTGAAAGGCGCCCGCCTGCTCGCAGGCGCCGGCGTGGACGCCGCCGCGGGTGTTGATCCGCTGCACCGTCGTGACGCCCGACAGCGCGCCGCTGCCGCGATGCGCCGTTACCTCGAGCTTGAGCCAGGGGATATCGCTCGGCGTCTTGCCGGCGACGTTGGCGACCGCCTTGCCGACCACCGCGCTGCCGTCGAGATGCTCCCAATTCGGCCCGGCATAGTGACGTCCGACGGTTTTGCCGTCGAGCAGCAGCGTCGCGATCGGCTCGCGGAACGCCCATGCGAGCTTGCCGTCGCTGCCGGCCTTGCACTCGTAGACCTGCGCACCCTCGGCATGGAGCGTGACAACGGCGCTCTCCCCCGGCGCCGCGATCGCCGGCGGGACTTGCGCCGATGCCGCGCTCGCAAGGATCGAGGCGGCGATGATCGACAGAACAAATATTGCGATACGCATGGGACAGTCCTTCTCCACTCGCGGATCGGCCGCGAAGCGCCGCTCGAGAAATCGCAGAAATCGTCCGCCGAGGGCCAAGTCGCGGGCATCTTTTTTTTGGGCGAAACTGCTTCAGATCGTAGCGCGCAAAAAAACTACCCCCGCCGCGGGGGATGGTTCCTGCCCCTTCCTGTGAGCTGAAGACGTTCAGCATTTGAACACCCAGCTGACGCTCGGCCAGCCGATTGATCTTTCCCAGCACGCGCAGGCGGTGAGCGCCGTGGTGCGCGTGGCTCGGTTTGCGGCGAAGGGCGCACGAGGTGCTCGCACGGCAACTCAGCCGCAGCTGCTTACGTGCCGCGAACTCGACGGCCGCACTAGCGCGGCCAAGGCATAGCGACGAGCTGGTTTCGCTAGGCTTTCGGGTTGGCAACCCGTCGGCAATTGGGTGGCATCAGCGGGCGAATTTTCCAGCATCCCTGTTACCAGTAGGCGTTACCCCCGACAACGAGCAGAAGAATCGCGACGCGCAGTTTGCGCCGAAAAATGGCCGGAAGCCCAAGCCGATCGGGTGGCCGGCGTACACGTCTTCAAGCTCCACAGGAAGGGGCAGAAACCATCCCCCGCGGCGGGGTATTTTTTGCGCAGCCGCGGGCAACGCGCCCCACGAGCTTTGCTGATTGAATAAGGGCGATTAGGTTCAGCGCATTCCGAACACGTCGTCGAGCCAGTCGTAGGCGCGCTGGAAATAAACCGACCGCGCCGACACCTCGCAGTGGTCGCCGGCTCCCTCCGCCGCGGTGAAGCGGATGAGTGTCTTGGGGCACGTGAGGGCGTCATATAAGTGTCCGGCAAAGGCCGCCACTGGATCGTTCTCAGCCGCCGTGATCAGGGTCGGACAGCTGATCGCGCCGACCCGGTCGGACAGGCGGAACGCGATGCAAACTCGCAGGTAATCCGTCAGCGTATCGACCCCATGCACCCAGAGGCCGCGCTGCACGAAGCTCCAGTTGAGCTGCGGGTCCCTCCGGATCGCGGCGAAGATCGGCTCGAGCGCGCTCTCGTCGACATCGGGCAGAGCCTTGGCGACCTCCGACGGCACGCCGAAGCGTAGGAACATGGCGCGCATGGCCTCGATCATGTCCCATTGGCCGGGATCGGCGATGAGGGCTGCGAGCCGCTTCTCGCCGGAGGCTGCGCGCGGGGCAAGGTAGCCACCAAAACTCCAGCCGGCGAGCGCGATGCGCGCCGGGTCGACGCCGGGCAGCGTTAACGCAAAATCGACTACCGGGCGCACGACCGTCTCCCAGTCCGCGCGCATCGGCACGCCGTCCTGGATCAGCACCCGGCCCTGGCCGGGCCCGTCGAAGATGAGGACGTGATAGCCGCGCCGTTGCGCTGCCACTGCGTGGCCATAATGCATGATCTGGACCGTCTCGTCGTAGCCGTTGGTGCCGATGATGAGCGGTCGCGTCCCTGGTCCGCCCGAATAGAACCAACCCGGCAGCGTCATGCCCTCGAACGGGATCGCGACCGGCGCGATCGGCGGGTCGAATAGCGCTGCGGCTCGCGCGAACGCTTCGGCCTCGCGGGCGTAGCCGGCCTTGACCCGTGGATCGGTCGGGCTGCCGTAGAGCAGCGGATATGACGTGCGGTAATAAGTCGAGGCCCGCATATAGAGATCGCGAGCACTGACGCGCGCGCTGCGCGCCCAACAGGCTTCGGCCTCGGCGGACAGGCGGTCCGCGGTGGCGGTCCATTCCTGGTACCAGGCATCGCGGTTGCCTTCGGGAATGCGCGCGGCGGTGGTCTTGATCTCGCCAATCTCGCAGCCGCGCTCCGGCATGGTGAAGAGGAAACGTTGCGTCCACGCCTCGAACACCGGATCGTCGAACTGGATCTTCATGCGTCGCCCTCCGATTTGCGCTGCCAAAGGCCGTATCGGCGTTCATCGTAACTGAAGAGAGGTTGTTGCGGCACGCCGATCTGAGTCGCGCGCGCCACGGATGCTCATCTGCTATGCGGGATGCACCCGAGCCAAGACGAGAATGGCCAAAAAAGAGCGACTCGACCTTGCTGACTTGGCGCGCAGGCGGCGTATGCTGGTCGACCCCTGGTATAGGGGCAATATTCCCTTATGCCCTTATCGTGACGCTCCATCCGAGATATTCAGATGCGTAGAGCACCGGGCCACCCCATGAACCTGTCACGACGCTCCGCACTCGTCTCGGCAGGGGTGGGGCTACTTGCGCCTCGGATGGCCCTTGCGCAGCCAACTGGGGCGGTCACGATGTGCCTTCGGGCACGACCGAAGATGGGCTACACCGCCAGCTAGAGCGAAACGTCGCAAAAGCACAAGACGCTCTTCAGGACGGCATCAGTCTTCTCGAAGAGAGAATCGCCACTCTCAGGACAGGAGTCGCAACAACGAAAAAGGAACCGGTCTTTATTCTCAAACCCACTTTGTGGGGCATGAGCGTTGATTTGCGTGAGCTTTGGAAAAGTTGGCGCAAACGATAGTTCAATCCGGCAAACGTCGGCATGGGCTAGATGCCGTAATGGGCCTCGCTCCGAGCAAGGGGTGAAGGTGGCTGTCCCCCGATAATGAATTTCATTTTGAGTGACTGGACGTTTCGGGTTTGGCCCAGCAGAGCCCTGGCGCGATTGCGCAGTCGAAATATTCAACCCGCCAGGCGCCCTCGAATTCAAGATCCGCCGCCAACGGCCCGAATTGTCCATCGTTACACCACTGCGAGCGAGGCTCTCCCATGAAGAACCGGAAGCGGGAAATCTGCACATCCGGGTCTGGGCTAGGTTGGGCAACCCTGCCGGACACTGCGCGACGCGCTGCGATAGTTCCGGTAAGCCCGCACGCTGGCGTGATCCAGCGTTCAGCTCCCAGTCAGCTTCGGTCGCTAGGATCACCCCCGTCGGGGACCTCGCTCCAGCGAGGAGACGAAACATGCTTCGAAAAGGTTCATCGCGATTGCCGCCACGGCCGCAACCGGTGCAGCTTCGCGAGAATGGAGGAACACCATGGTGCGTAAGGTCATAATCGCGTTGGCTGCCATCACTTTCGCCGGCGCGATGGCGGCGTCAACGCCAGCGGATGCCAGGATGGGCGGGGGCGGAGGCTTCCGCGGCGGGGGCTTTCACGGTGCGGCGATAGGTGGTGGCTTTCGCGGCGGAATGGTGGGCGGTGGCTTTCGCGGCGCCGCTTTCCGCGGTGGAGTGGTGGGTGGAGGTTTCCGCGGCGCCGCTTTCCGCGGTGGAGTGGTGGGTGGAGGTTTCCGCGGCGCCGCTTTCCGCGGTGGAGTGGTGGGTGGAGGTTTCCGCGGCGCCGCTTTCCGCGGTGGAGTGGTGGGTGGAGGTTTCCGCGGCGCCGCTTTCCGCGGTGGAGTGGTGGGTGGAGGTTTCCGCAGTGCCGCTTTCCGCGGTGGGTTCGTTGGGTCACGCAGCTTTGCGTTCCGACCAGGATTTGCACCACGCGTCAATCGGTTTGCGTTCGCCCGGTTCAATCGGTTCCACCATCGTCGCTTCGCCTTCGCGGCCGTGCCGTTCGTCGCTGGCGTTGGTCTCTATGGCGGCTCGTGTTGGAGTTGGCAACCGACCCCGTGGGGCTGGCAGCGGGTTTGGGCCTGTGACTACGACTACGGGTACTACGGATACTACTAAGCAGACGTGAAGCGCTGGGTTTAGCAGAAACCCGTAGGAGACTCGCGGCGGCCGTTTTGCCGCCGCGTCATCGGGAAGACCGGACAGATTTCGTGCGGCACGGGGGGTGCCAAGATCGTCGTCCGTGAAGAATTCGCGGGAGCGCAGGTCCGATGAAAATCGCCTGCTGTGTTCATCCCTCGATAACCTGGACCGTGCTTTGATCAAGCCTGGAACAGAATGGCAGATCGAATCACCAGCCTTCGGGAGGATCGCGTTCGCTGCGGGGGCGACGAGCTTTTTGAGCCAGGGGGATGCATGCCGCGGTTTGGCGATCGTGGTGCGGTTTGGCTAAGATGCCGTGCAGTGGTTGGTGTCGCGATCAACATCGCCTGTGCGGCATTGCTGGCCGTCGTACCATCTCATCCCGACCTGTTATTGGGCACAGCCTATATCTGCCTGAAGCTGAGGCGCCCTCGGCGAGCCTACGAAGCCGTCGCGAGGGTGAGCACATCTGGCGTTGGACAAATTGTCCACCCCGATCGCACGGCCAAGCGGATGGCGAAAATAGCGGCGGCAATCTGCGCGCGCGGCCAGCGAGTGGAAGCTGAGGAAGTACTGCGAAACGCCATAGCGTTGGCGCCGCAGTTTGCCGCTCCCCGGCTTGCACTCGTTTCCTTGCTGGACGAGGACCTTCGAGCCGCCGGGGCTAATGCATCGCCGGGCCAATGGATGGAGCTCGAGGATCTATTGCGAAAATCGATAGCAGAATCGCCACACATCGCCGCTTCCCGGCTTGCTCTTGCCGCCTGCTTACAAGAGAAGGTTCGATACCTGGAAACCCAGTCGGTTTCGGAGAGGGTCAACGCACCGGCACACAGGGTGGAAGCCGAGAATCTGCTGCGGGAGGCAATCGCGGCAGAACCGCATCTCCCCGCTGCCCGCCTTGCGCTTGCTGCCTTCTTGCTAGAGAGCCTTCGATACGCAGAGGCCGAATCGGTCGCCGCTGCGGCGGTCCAGTGTTGCCCATCTAGCACAGAACTGCGCTTAGTTCTTGCGCGGATCCAGTTCCAACTCCGTCGGTTCGAGGATGCCGCAAGGACGATCGAAACTTTGCTTGCGATCACTCCCGAACATGCATGGGCATGGTTCGAATACGGCAAAATCCTGCGCAATTCTTATCACCACCTAGGCCTCGCCGATCGGGCCTTTGAGCGCGCCGGCGATCTGTCGGGAAACGATAGTGCGCTGCTGGCCGGTGTCGCTCAACAGTTTCTGTACGATCTCGATTACGGGAAAGCTGCGAAATTTTACGAGCGACTTCTCAGTCTTGTTCCGAGCATGTGGGAAAATTTTGTGATCTGCCGGCATTATGCAACGTGTATGAGGGAAATCGGACGCACAGAGGAGGCAGCTAATATCATCGTAACTGCCATAGAGAGTTGCCGAAACGCCGCCAAACGCGCCGTGGGAGAAGGGCTGGAGCTCATTAAACTGGAGGAATCGCTCCTGCTTCTCGAAGCCGGCCGTTTGGATGAGTCGGATCAAGCATTGCGATCTATCAAGCGTATTGCGGCCTCGGCTCCGTGCTACGATCGGCCAGAATATCTGCCCCGAACCCCGGAGCGGCTGCAGCGTCTGGCCGAAATCGTGGACTCGCGGGACCTTTTCGTGCTGGTGCAGGGACCGTCATTGGCAACGTTCGCGGCGCGTCTCTGCGAGTTTGCCGGTTTCGAATTCGCCGTCGCAACTCTCAATTCCTTTCCGCCGGTCGAACAGGAGCTGCGACGCATCGATCGTCATGCGGATGTGTTGCTTTTCGCTCAGCCTGGGAGCGTTCGCTCTTGGCATTCGGAACTTATGGAATTTCTTACCCGACCTTCTCCAAACTTGGTCGTGGCGAACCGATACGCCCTCTCCGGCTTTTCCGAGTTCGGGGCGAGCGAAAATGAATTTATCGCGTATCATGACAAACGGTTGCTCCTCGTACACTCTGACGGCGGTCCGCCGCTTCCCTCTAGGCCCTTGCACTTTGAAAATGGAAGCAGTCTCTCCCTGTTAATCCCTCTTTTGCTCTTTGCTCGACCCCGGCGGATTTTCTTGTTCGGTGCCGACGGCGGCTCAAACCCAAGCTTCAGCAAGCGTCCATATTTCTATTATGACGACTATGACGCTGATGCCGAGCCTCAGGAGTTCCTAAACAGATCCGACATGATCTCATTCAGGGAATTGCCGCGCCGGCTGGAAGAGCACAATCGCCGGCTGCACATCAATGCCATCAATGCCGATAGAGTTATTAGCTCCGCTCTCCGCAGTCTTAAGGCCAATTTCGGGATTCAAGTTCCACCCATATTCAACGTATGCCCACACAGTACCCATAGAGTCTTCCCGCGCATCGACATCAACACCGCGCTTGCAGAGTTGGCGCGCGGCCGCCGTCCGTCGCGCCGCCGAGCAGCGTGACGAAGTCGCGCCGTATTAATTGATCGAATTGCATTCGGTCCCCTCCCAGCCAGGGCCGGATTGCAGGATATCGAGTTGGCAATTTTTCCGCCCAGCGATATTCGATCGCAACATTCTGGCCCTCGACATAGCCGGCCTCCGTTAGGCCATTGCGGAATGCTGCTACGAACGGCGCCCATGCGCTGGCCGAAGCATTGTGAAGGAATTCCAACCAGCGGCATCGCCGCCTGCTGCGCGCACGCCGCGAGCGGCCAGGCGGCTGCCGCGCCGCCGAGGAGTGTGATGAACTCGCGCCTTTGTAGCGGTAGGGACGCGCGTTTCATCGCGCGCCCCCCGCACAGAACCGTACGGGCGGCTTTCCCGCATACGGCTCCCACCTCGGGTGTATGACGGCA
>Ga0306926_10006970_pt1 | contig 12217 bp, 14 predicted proteins | sample flu12Cox44000178_FD_203759 | JGI IMG/M metagenome (GOLD analysis project Ga0306926, IMG submission 203759) | Lab enrichment of tropical soil microbial communities from Luquillo Experimental Forest, Puerto Rico - flux8day.12C.oxic.44.000.178 (v2)... | ecosystem: Environmental > Terrestrial >... | reverse complement strand
CACACTCGAACTCCGTCCCGGCCAACTCAGCTGAGGAGAGTAGCCGATGACGCGACGTTCATTGTGGCTCGCGGTCGCCATGCTGCTCGTGGTGCAAATGGTGGCATTGATGCTCCCGGCCACGGCTGCAAGGGCACAGACTCGGGTCTCGTGTCCGTATCTGCACGAAGCCAAGCCTGAGAGTAAGTATGCCTTCACTCAAGCGACGGTGATCGGGCTGTCTTATGCGCGGGTCGCGCTGCACGAGACGGAGGCGCTCGAAGCTGAGAGAAGGGCTATGAACAACGCACCGACTATGAGCAACGCGCAGACGTTGCTCACCGCCATGATGCGGGCCACCAAATCCGTTTCTGGCGCGTATACCTGCGCTGAAATGGTGTTGGAGCCGTACAAGAAGAGTTTGGACCAAAAAATGATTGGAACCACGGCGGAGTATCTGGCCGCTGTCTACGGGCAACACCGACGGCTCAACGATCAATTCTTAGATCTACTAAAGAACCTTCCCGATGCCTCTCAGCAGCCTACCAAGCTGGCGGACGTGATTTCAACAATTGAGGTGGAGCGCGAGAAGTTGTGGATAGATTTGAGAAAGGCATCGACGCTCACACTGCTTGGACTGCTTGATTCCAGCAGGCTCGACAAGGACGGCAAGCTTCGGACCCTATTGATCACACGAGCGGAACGGACGGAACTTCTGGAGCGGCTCTTGCGGGCCTTCCCAGAGGTAAAAAAGAGGTCTGAGGTGGACAAGCCAGGGACGCACGAACTGATTTTCATAGCAAGCCTCTACCAACAATTCCTAACGAACCCGTACAAGTGCGCGGACGAATAGACTACTACGCCACTCTCTGTCACACTTCGCGAGGTGACGCAGGCGCGTTAGGATACGCCGACCTTGTTCATCGAGCCAGACGGCAGGTTACGCTTCTATCTTCTCCGTCCAGACGATGACGACAGCGAACGTGACGGCGGCGGTGATGGCGACCGCAAGGAGGCTCGCATACGGCAACCACTGCGCGTTCTCCAGCCATGGCATGAAGTTGAAGCCGACGACCGACAAGGCATAGCTTGCAGGCTATGCCCGCACCAGTTGACGACGAGCATCGGCTTCATGGTTTACCTGATACGGCTCGACTTGCTCCTGTTACAAGGCGCACAAAGTACCTCGACGTTCTTCTCCGTGTTGCTACCGCCTTTCGCCACCGGAATGATGTAGTCAAACTCCAGATTGACTTCAGACCCGCAACTCTTGCACTTCCCTTCGTCCCCGAGCCAGACTATCCCTCGGACCTCTGATGAAATGAATCGAGCGGAAGGTTTCTGGGGCGGAGTTGCTTTAAGTTTCCGAAGATTCCTCAAGACGTGGGAAAAGAAGCCGTAGCCCTTAGCATTCCTTTCTGCATCAGCATTCTTAGCACCGAAGGGATCGGCCCGCCATTCGGCCTCTGCTTCCTTTGGGGATAGTTTGATGGGGGGTGCAGTGACTTCCCAGTCCACGACCTCAAGGGTGTCCTTGTTGGTGACGCGTAGGGTGTCGCCGACGTGAACGTCATCCAATGATGCGGAACTATGCCAGCAATGGTCACGGACCATCCTGTCCGCACCACTCTGATAAGTGTTTCGTTTGTGGAGTTTCATTGCCCCTCGTGTGATCGTCGAACCAGATGGGCGGGGTCAGGCGTCGTCCTTCTTCAGAACATTTGGAAGCCATCTGTGTATGTCTAGCAGCGTATCTTGCACGCGCGCTTCGTGCGCCCGCCCGAGGCCGTCAAGGTCTGGATAGTATGTGAACGCGGTGAGGCCGTTGATACGAAGGTAGTCGCGGACGTCCTCAAAGGTATCCGGCGCCAATTCTACCTTTACGAGAATCCCGTCTTTGACGAGCCGTCCATCAAATTGTTCCTCAAGAGGAACAAAGCTGTCACCCGCCAACGTGAATACGGATCTCTGGGCGGTCATACGGGGATTTGTAAAAACGGGCGTTACTGCAATCGTTAGTGGATCGTCCGCTTCGGGAGCCCACTTAGGGTGCCACTTTCGCAAATCTAGCACGCCAACTTCGACATTTTCAGAGAGCCCAACGAGAGCGCGTTGCCCTAATGTTATCTCGTTGAGGCGCTCAGGATCGAAAATCCAAATGGCGGCAGGGTCTACAGGTAGGCGGTGCTCTTGTGTGAAGAAGAGAGCACAGGCAAGACTCTCAGTCCAATCGAGAAGGCGTGTGGGTAGGCGATAGTGTTGCATCGTGAAGAGTACGCCCCACTCAGAACGCTCCGTGGCTGCAAGTAATGGCCAAGCTTCCGCCTGAAAGCGTCGGTAGAGGCTCTTCATTTCTTCCAACATCAGCTGCCTTTTCTCGTCCGCCGTGAAGGGCCGCGCAAGAGCGGCCATGTGGCGGTTGATGTACCGATGCAGCGTGGACGTCAGTTCCCACTCGCTCTTCCGATGGCCGCGAAACCAGACCACCCCCGAGCCGGCCTTACGCATCTCTGAAGAGATGGTCTGTATTCTCTCGAGAATCGGCAGGAGAGCAACCATCGCTGTACCCGTTCCTCGTAAATCGTCGATTTGGCGGCCAGAGAGCCCCCTTGACCTACCGGCGTAGTTCGCCCGATACTAACATCACATAGCATCAAGAGCAGGCGGTCAGCACGACGCCTCACCAACCCGAGGCCGTTTCCGGGTGGTCGGGGTCCAGAGCATCGGATCACCAGATGCGGGCCAAGAGGCCAAGAGCGGCGCGAGCCGCGCCCATCAGCGCGGCGTTCCTGTCTCTACCCTCCCCGCATCAGAGGCCACGTGCTCACACCAAACACCAGGGAGGCCATGGCCATGAACGCGATAACAGCAGACCGGCTGGCTCGCATCCGCGCCTATCTGCAGCGATTGCAGGCCGCGCGGTTCACCGGCCGCGTGGAGTTCAACTTCAATCATGGAGGGATCACACGGGTTAGGGCCATCACATTCGAGAACGTAAATCTGAGCAGCGAACCCCCAAGAGAGAAGGACGAGCAATGAGGAAGCGAGGAACTGACATGGCACGAAGCGGAGGCGACGGCCTGTACAAGAGGCCGGACAGCGAAGTGTTCTGGATCTCCTACATCGACGCGAACGGCACGCGAAGGCGCGAGAGCACGAAGACCACCGACCGCGAGACGGCCAAGCGCATCCTCGATGACCGTCGAGGCCGAGTTGCACGCGGCGAGATTCTGCTTCCGCGCGTGGACCGGGTGACGTACGACGAAGGTCGCGCGGATCTCCTCGCCTACTACGAGACGCACGGCACGCGGGATCTCGCTGAAGCCAAGGCCCGGCTCACGCATCTGGAGACCTTCTTCACCGGCAGGAAGCTCGTATCGATTGGTCAGGCCGAGGCGACCGTGTACGCCAAGGCCCGTCTGGATGAGGACGCGGCGGCAGGCACCATCAACCGCGAGCTGGCAACCTTGAGTAAGATGCTCCACCTCGCCCACGAGCACGGCAAGCTCCAGCGTGTCCCGGTCATTAAGAAGCTGCGCGAGGCCGACCCACGCGCTGGCTTCGAGACCCATGAGCAGTTCGCCAGTATCTTGAAGCACCTACCGCTGGAGTTGCAGGCGCCATCTCTGGTCGCCTTCACGCTCGGCTGGCGCAAGCGCGAGGTGCTGGCCCTCCAGCGGCGGCAGCTCGATCTCCAAGCGGGCACCCTTCGCCTGGACCACGGAAAGACCAAGAACAGGGAGGGGCGGGTCGCGCACTTCACCCCCGAGCTGAAAGCCGCTCTCGCGGCCCAAGTGGAGCGCGTGAAGGAACTGGAGCGCAAGGCCGGCCGGATCATCGCCTGGATCTTCCCGCACCTCGAAGGCGCCCACACCGGGGAGCGCATTCTCGATCCCCGGAAGGCATGGGCCGAAGCCTGCAAGAAGGCCGGCCTCCCTGGCGTCCTCTTCCACGATCTGCGCCGGTCTGCGGTGCGGAACATGGAGCAGGCCGGCGTGCCCCGGTCGGTCGCCATGAAGATTAGCGGCCACAAGACTGAGAACGTCTACCGCCGCTACGCCATCGTCAGCGATGCCGATCTGGCGGCTGCAGCGCAGAAGCTAGCTGCGGCAGTTCGCGTCTAGTGGATCAGATTGAGATGCTGCCTATCCTCGTGGCTACTTCTTCTCGGCTTCGCGGCCGGCTACCCACTTCGCTACCGGGGTGTGAACGTGCTTACTGCAATGCTCGTAGGGGTACAGCGCCCGATTCCCGCACGTTGCCTGAACGCAGATTCCAGCTGCCCTCTTGGCTTCCCTCAAATCTCTGCGCATCGCTGCCCTCCCTATTGAAGATTGGTGTAGCCGAAGTCTGCAGAAACACGACGACCGCTCTCGGCAGTCACGTTTTGCGTCACGTTGACCATCGGAGCGGTCAGAGGTGTTCTGCAACTTGATGATTTTATGGCGGGCTCGACGGGACTTGAACCCGCGACCTCTGGATTGACAGTCCAGTGTGCTAACCAGGCTGCACCACGAGCCCGTCTCGGGGACGGCAGAAGATTACACGACGCGTTATCCGATTGCAACCTTCGCCGACATCGTACCCGAATGCGTCACCGCGTCGCCGAGGCCTTCCCGTCCTGGAGCGCGCGCCACACGCGCTCCGCGCGCAGCGGCATGTCGAGGTGGCGCACGCCCAGGTGCTTGAGAGCGTCGACCACCGCGTTGACGATGGCCGGCGTCGAGCCGATGGTGGCCGCCTCGCCGATACCCTTGGCGCCCATGGGATTGAATGGCGTCGGCGTCACCGTCTCGTCGGTGGTGAACATGGGCAGGTCGCCCGCATGCGGCACCGCGTAGTCCATCAGTGAGCCAGTGATGAGCTGGCCGTCGGCTCCGTACACCATCTCCTCGTAGAGGGCCTGCGCGATGCCCTGAGCGAGGCCGCCGTGGACCTGCCCCGTCACGAGAAGTGGGCTGATGCGCACGCCGCAATCGTCCACGGACACGAAGTCGCGCACGCTCACCTGCCCCGTGTCGCGGTCGATCTCCACCACGGCCACGTGCGCCCCGAAGGGATACACGAGCTGGGGCGGGCGGAAGAACTCCGTCGCCTCGAGCCCATAGTCGAGACCCTCGGGCAGGCCCTCTGCGTAGGCCTTGGGCGCGATGTCCGCCATGGTCAGCGCCTTGGCCGGCGCGCCCCGCACCTGGTACTTGCCGGCCTCGAAGACCACGTCGTCGGCCGCTGCCTCCAGCATGTGGGCGGCGATCCGCCGCGCCTTGTCCTGCACCTTGAGGGAGGCCCCGATGATCGCGGAGCCGCCCACGGCGAGGCTGCGGCTGCCTCCCGTACCGTTGCCCATGGGCGTGTTGAGAGTGTCGCCGTGGCGGACCACCACCATGTCGAAGTCCACCCCGAGGTGATCGGCGATGATCTGGGCGAAGGTCGTCTCGTGGCCCTGGCCGTGCGACGAGGTGCCCGTGAAGGCCGTCACCGTGCCCGCCGGCTCCACCCGCACCACCGCGCTCTCGAAGGGCCCGAACCCGCACATCTCGACGTACACGGCCATGCCCATGCCGAGGAGCGTCCGGTCGCCGCGCTCGAGCCGCGCCTTCTGCTCGGCGCGCAGCTTGGCCGCGCCGGCGATTTCCAGCGCCTTGCCGAGAGCGCGATCGTACTCGCCGCTGTCGTAGTTCTGTCCGGTGGGCGTCTTGTAGGGGAACGCAGCGGGCGGAATGAAGTTCTTGCGGCGGATTTCCTCCGGCGGCTTGCCCAGCTCCTGGGCGACCACGTCGACCAGTCGCTCCAGATAGTAGGCGGCCTCCGGCCGGCCGGCCCCGCGATAGGCGGCCACGGGCGTGGAGTTGGTGAACACGCAGGTGGACTTGAGGTCGACATTGGTCATCTTGTACACGCCCACGCCCATGAGCAGGGTGAGATCCGGGATGAACGTGAAAATGGGATAGGCGCCGATGTCCGCGATCACGTGCATGCGGACGGCGGTGATGGTGCCGTCGGCCTCCACGGCTGCCTCGAGGTCGGTGACCTGGGCACGGCCGTGCGTGGTCGAGGTCATGTGCTCTACTCGCGTTTCCGTCCAACGCACGGGGACGCGGTAGAGCGTGGCGATGGCGGCGAGCGTAGTGTCCTCGGGATACACGCCGAACTTCACCCCGAAGCCACCGCCCACCTCCGGCGCGATGACGCGCACGAGATTCTGCTCGAGCCCAAGACAGGTGGCGACGTCGTTGCGGAGGGCGTGCGGCGCCTGGTGAGTGGACCAGAGGGTGAGGCCGCCGCCCGCGGGATCGGGCGCGGCCAGCGCGGCGCGCGGCTCCATGGGTACGCCGCACAGGCGCTGGCTGATCATGCGCTGCTTCACCACCCGGTGCGCCTTCGCGAAGGCCGCGTCGGGCTCTCCCGCCTTGATGTTCGTCTCGTGCTCGATGTTCTTCGCGGCGTCGTCGAAGAGCTGCGGCGCGCCAGACGCCATGGCGGAGAGCTGATCGGCCACCGCGGGCAGGGGCTCCCAGTCGACAATGACGAGGGCGGCCGCGTCCACCGCGGCCGCCTCGGACGTCGCGACCACCGCCGCCACCGGCTCACCCACGTACCGCACGCGGCCGATGGAGAGGGGGAAGTGCGTGCGGCCAATGCTGGTCTCTCCTGCTCCGCCGCCTTCCGCGCTCGGGCCTCCGAGCGGGATGGGCTTGCAGCGGCCCCGGATGTCCTCGCCCGTCACCACTTTGAAGACGCCCGGCCGCTGCGCCGCCGCCGTCGCGTCGATCTTTCCCACCTTGGCGTGCGCATGTGGGCTCCGGACGAAGGCGACGTAGTGGAGACCCGGGATGTTGAGATCGCCGACGTAGGTCGAGGTGCCGGTGACGAGGCGCGGATCTTCCTTGCGCTTGACCTGCGCACCCATCAGTCGCGGAGTCGCCGTGGCCATAAAAGATTTCCTTTCGTGTGAGGTCTCCGCAGGATAGACGCGAGCGCCCGATGGCGCAAGACGTCAGCCAGGCAGCTTGCGCTGGCTCCGAGTGAAGCGCACCACGAGCCTCGGCAGGACGGCGAGGCAGGCCAGGGCGGTCAGCGCGATGCCTACGCGCCAGGCCGTCTCGCCCAGCGGGCCCTCGCCGGCCAGGGCCTCACCCCCCGCCCAGCCCGCGTAGACGTACACAGCGGTGGCGGGCGCCATGAAGACGAGCGACGCGAGAGCGTAGGGCACGAGCCGGATGCGTGTGAGCCCGAGGGCATAGTTGAGCAGGTTGAAGGGAATCACGGGCACCAGGCGCGCGAAGGCCACGAACTCCCAGCCGCCCCGGTCGACGCCGTTCTTGATCTTCCGCAGCGGGCCGGAGAGCTTCTCCTCGGTCCACTCGCGTCCGACGGTGCGCGCAGCGATGAACGCCACGGTGGCGCCGATGGTCGACCCGACGAGCGCGTACAGCGTGCCCCAGAAGGGACCGAAGAGCACCCCGGCGGCGAGGTCGAAGGGCAGCCCCGGCACGAGGAAGGCAGGACCGATGGAGTAGAGGAGGACGAACACCGCCGGCCCCCACGCGCCCATGCGAGCCAAGAGGCCCTGGATCTGGGGCACGGTAAAATAGTCGCGCCACACGAAGACACAGATGATGCCGGCCAGAAGCACCGCGAGCAGGATAAGCCGATTCACCACGACGCTGCGCGAGCGGGGCATGCTCGATGATTGTCGATCGGCGTGGCTCGGAACGCAACCCATGAAGCGAGCACGCCTCGACACGGCAGCGGCCCCAGGCGAGCGTGATCTCGCCAACTGACCGACCACGTTCTCGTCCCGCCTAGCGCACGAAGGTGTTGTCCACGCGCCGTGACCTGAGGAAGTACGGCACCCACACGAGCACCAGCACCAGACTGCCGCCGAGAGCGCTGTACACGCTCGGGCCAATGGCGGCGGCCGCGACGGGGATGAGCAGGGCCACCAGGAGATCGGCCGCTTGGATCAGCACGCGCACGATGAGGAAGGTAACCATCACGGGGGGAAAGATCCGGCGTCTCGTGAAGAAGAGATAGAGGAGCCCGAAAGTCCAGAGGAGCAGGATCCCATTGGCTGCCAGCTCGCCCACGATGAGTGGGCCAAAGAGCGGGTGATACGCGGGGCGCACCGGCGTGGTCACCGCGTGCCACGTCGCTGGATCGAGTAAGCGAAGGCCGCGGCCGATCTCCAGCACGAGGCGGACCGGGGTGAGGCAGAGACCGAGGGCGACGAGATACAGCCAACCGCCGATGCCACTCGGCACGGTCCAACCTCGCGTCTGCGACATGCACGTCTCCTTGCGCTCCCGCGCAGACCGCGGCCAGCCTAGCGGGTCGTCGGGCCATTGACAAGGCAGCGGCGGCAGGGACACCATGCCGCCCATGCGCATCGTCGATCTCTCCTTCACGCTCAAGCCGCACTTCCGCTAGAAGGTCGCGAGCGAGCGGCGCTCCACGCACGAGTCGGGCGCCCTCTTCCAGTCGACCATCTTCACCTCGAGCTGCCACGCCTACACCCACGTGGACGCCCCCGTGCACTTCCTCCCCGGCGAGCGTGACATCGCCCGGATGCCCGTGGGTCAGTGGATGGGGCCGGCGGCCCTCGTGGACCTGACCCATCTCGGCGAGAACGGCGAAGTGACGGCGGCCGATCTCGAGCGACGCGGCGGTCACATCGAGCGAGGAGACATCGTGCTGCTCCGCACGGACTGGCCCCGGAAGTGCGAGGTGGCGAGTGAGCGCTTCTGGCGCGCGGCGCCCTTCACGGGGCGCGGCGCCTGCGGGTGGCTGGTCGCGCGCGGGGTCAAGGCCGTCGGCTACGACTATCCTCCCGACTACGCCATCCGCACCATGACCTTCGAACCCGGCGCCACGGTGACGAAGCACGAGTGCACCACCCACGACGTGTTCTTCCCCGCGGGCATCACGGTGATCGAGTACCTGACCAACCTCGACCAGATCGGCGCGACGCGTTGCCAGTTCATCGCGCTGCCCCTCAAGCTCGAAGGCGGTGACGGCTCGCTGGTGCGGGCCATCGCCCTGGTCGACTAGCGCGCGACGAGGACGATATCGAAGCGTGCGGCGAGGGCTCCGGCCTCGCTCGCCGGCTGGAGCGTCACCGACAGCGCCTCACGCACGCGCTGACCTCCGAAGGCCGCGGGGTCTTCCTGTCCTTGCTCGCCCGTTACGTACATCTGGGTGATGAGAGGGCGGAGCCGCGCGTGGGTGATCTGAAAGTGGACGTGGGGCGGTCGCGAGGCATAGGGCACGGGGCGGATGGTGCGGAACCGGTAGGCGCCTGTCGCGTCTGTCTTCACCTGACCGTAGCCTTGGAAGTTCGGATCGCGCGGCCCGGGACCGCCGTCCTTGGGGGCGAGGTAGTGTCCGAAGTTGTCGGCCTGCCAGATCTCCACGAGAGCGTCAACGGCAGGAGCGCCGTTCGTGTCCGTCACGCGGCCGCTCAGGTACAGCACGGTGCCCTGGGCGCGACCTGACCGTCCTTTCACCACGACGAGGTCGGCATCGCGATCGTCGGGGAGCACGCTCGGATAGAACGGCCCGGCCGTCTGCTCGGGAGTCGGGGTGAGGGGAGCCGCCCAGGCCTTCCTCGCCAAAGCCGCGCTCATCCCCAGGACGGCGGTACGCCGGGTGATGCGGGAGCCGCTCACGAGCTCAACCGCCGGCGGGTTGGTCGCTGTTGAAGATGTCGGCCACCGCGCGCCACGTGCCGCCCTGCCGCCGGTACACCACGACGTACTTGCCGACGTCGGTCATCGGGGCGCCCTCGGGCGGATTGATGGACAGTGTGTAGCGGCCGCGGCCGTACGCGAGGTCGCCCGCCGTTCCCGTGACGGTGGTCTCGAGCTTGATGCTGCTCACCCCGGAGTCCATGAGGCCCTGCAGCACCCGGCGGATGTTCTCGCGCCCCTCCGCCGCGGGCTGATTGGGAGGCAGCAACACGGCGTCGCGGGCGTAGAAGGCATCGACTAGCGCCTCGCCGTCACCGGTAGCGGCCGCGCGCATGAACTCCTCGTCGAGCCTGCGGATGGCCCCGGCTGCCGTCTCGAGAGCGCCGCCGCGCTTCGTGGCCGTCTTCCTCTTCGAGGTTCGCTGGGTCGCTTTGCTCGCGCGCTTCTTCGCCATGGCGATCCTCCCTCCGGCGGACGGCATGATGGGAGTACCCGGCCGCCTCGTCGATCGACCTCGGTCGGTCCGTGCGGAGAAAACGGGCGCGAGTCTGCTCGCGCGCCGCCCCCCTGTCAAGCGAACGCGGGCACGTCAGTCTTTCGTGGCGAGGACGCGCTCCACGCGCTCGAGCTGATCGCGGGTGCCGAGGGCGAGGAGCCGGTCGCCGCCCGCGAGGGCGAGGTCGCCACCGGGATTCACGATGGGCGTGCCGTCGCGGATGATGGCGAGCACGGTGGCGCCGGTGATCTGCCGTAAGGCGAGCGCCTCGAGACTACGTCCCACCGCCCGGCTCTCCGGACTCACCGCCACCGCCTCGATGTTGAGCGCCTCGTTGCCGCGGCGCAGCGCCGTCTCGAAGAAATCCACCACGGTGGGACTCAAGATGAGATGGGCGAGCCGATGGCCGCCTATGGCGTAGGGGCTGATGGCGCGATCGGCGCCGGCGCGCGTGAGCTTGGGCACGCTCGTCTCGTCCACCGCGCGGGAGACGATGTGAAGCCGGGCGTTGAGCACGCGGGCGGAGAGCACGATGTACATGTTGGTGGCGTCGTTGGCCGTGGTGGCGATGAGCCCGTGGGCGCGGCGGACTCCCGCATGCTCGAGCACGGCGTCGTCGGTGGCGTCCCCAGGCAAGCAGAGCCAGCCATGGTCCTCGGCCAGGCGTACGCTGGTCTCCGATGGGTCCACGACCACGAAGGGCGCGCCCGCCGCCGCCAGCTCTTGGGCGGCCTGACGGCCGACCCGGCCCAGGCCGGCCACAATGGTGTGCCCGGTCAGCTTGTCGATGTGCTTCTCCATCTTGCGTCTCCTCGTGGGATCCGCCAGTCGCACGGCGACCAGGTAGTCCATGACCACGCCGAAGGTATAGAAGAGGCTGCCGATGCCTACGATGGCCACGACCATGGTGAAGATGCGACCCATCGAATCGAGAGGCTTGACCTCGCCGTAGCCCACGGTGGTGATGGTGGTCACCGTCATGAAAAGGGCGTCGAGCCAGGTGCCGCCGATGTGGCGCCAGAGCCAGAGATAGCCCAGCGTGCCTCCGACCACCACGGCACTGACGAGGGACAGCGGCAGGATGAGACGGGCCCGGAGCCTCGGGATGTCGGCGCTGAAGTAGGTCTGGGCGCCTTCGGGCACGGCCTCGCTCTAGCCCGCGACGACGCGCAGGATCAGCTCCTGGGCCCGATGAGGGGCGACCGCGTGCCCGGGAACGATCTCCTGGAGCGCAGGAGTCTCCGCGCGGCAGCGCTCCACGGCGTAGGGGCAGCGCGGGTGGAGATGTCGTGCGCCTCTACTGGGGCAGGGCGACGAGGGTCTGGGCAATGTCGCGGCTGAGAGCGCCTAGAGCGCGACTCATGGCCGAAACAGTCAGGGGGTACCCTGCACCTCCCGGGGGCTCGGAAAGACGGGTGGTCTTGGCGGAGAGCTCCTTGCCGGTGAGGGCGTCGAGCACGCGCCACCGAGCTTCGAGGGCAGTGTCGCCGCCCGCGGGGCCGTCGAAGCGAGTCACGTCGACCAGCACCTGGTACCGGACGGCCTCCGGCCCGCGCCAGGGAAAGGTGGAAATCTTCGCGCCGGGGAGCTGGCGCGACAGATCCTCGGCGAGGACGCGCGTGATGCCGTCGCGCAGCGGCTCGCCCCACTGGTCAAACTCGCCGAGGTCGATCTTGTCTGCGGCGGGCCGCGTGACAATCTGGGGCCGGTCGAGATAGCCGGCCAGGCTCACGGGACCTACGCCGATGGCAAGTGGCCTCTCACCGGCCACTGCCGCCCCATCCACGGGAGCCAGGACGTAGAAGCGGGTGGGGGCGCTGCCACCGAGGCAGCCGGCCGCGAGAACGGCGATGGCGAGGACAATGCCGAACGGGGTGCATCGGTTGAGCGTCGTCATTTGCTTTCAGGGCCTCCCTTGCCTCGAAGCAGAGAATCCGGGTGGCGCTCGAGATAGTCCGCAAGTGCCTTCAGCGAGCGGGCAGCATCCGCCACGTCACGAAGGGCGCGCACCAGCTCATATCCGAGTGGCGAGTCACCGTCCACGGCCTTATCC
>Ga0306926_10006967_pt1 | contig 12219 bp, 8 predicted proteins | sample flu12Cox44000178_FD_203759 | JGI IMG/M metagenome (GOLD analysis project Ga0306926, IMG submission 203759) | Lab enrichment of tropical soil microbial communities from Luquillo Experimental Forest, Puerto Rico - flux8day.12C.oxic.44.000.178 (v2)... | ecosystem: Environmental > Terrestrial > Soil... | reverse complement strand
AAGAAAAGAATCACAAAGATCGGAGCGACCGATCCTGAGCCGTACAACGCCGCTATCCGCAAACTGACGATCAGCAAGAGTACCGAAGAGACCGCATAGCCAAGGTAGCAAAGCGTCAGGAGCTTGCGCCGGTCAAAGCGGTCGGCGACATGGCCAGCGACGAGGAACAGCAGCACACCGGGAAGGAACTGCACCAAGCCCGTTAGTCCAAGGTCGAGGGGCCGTTTCGTAATTTCGTACACCTGCCAGCCCACGGCCACTGATTGCATCTCTGTACAAAAGACGATGCAAAAGCGCGCAATTTGAAAAAGGCGAAATCCTGAGAACTGGAAGGCGGCTAATCCTGTAGTGAGGCGCGGTTCGGTGGTCGCCATTCAATAGTAGTCTGCCATACTTCCCCGCGCACCTATTGGACACGTTCTTTTCTGGTCAGCTTCACAAAATCCGCCCGACGTTGTAGAAGTAGGAGATACACTTCCCCGCGCTTTTCCCGTCGGGAATTAGACGCGCGCTTTTTCTGGAGAAGAATTGGTGTTCTTGCGACCTGGCACCCTCGACGAAGCACTTGCCGCTTTGGCCGAGACGCGCGCCACCATTCTTTCGGGCGGCACAGACCTGTTCCCTGCCCTGAGTTTTGGACCGCTCCGCGGAACGGTGCTCGACATTTCCGCGATTTCGGAGCTCAGGGGAACTCGCTTCACGGATACCCATATCGAAATCGGCGGACGGACCACCTGGAGCGAGATCCTTTCGACGAATCTTCCGCGCGGCTTCGACGGACTGAAAGCGGCGGCCCGCGAGATCGGCGCGGTTCAGATTCAGAATCAGGCCACCGTGGCTGGCAATATCTGTAATGCCTCTCCCGCAGCGGACGGCATTGCCGCTCTGATGGCCCTCGATGCGGATGTAACACTCGCCTCGCATTCGACGACCCGCACGCAGCCGCTGAAGGATTTTGTTTTGGGGAACCGTAAGACGACTCGCCGCCCCGACGAGCTTTTGACAAGCATCCGTGTCCCGCGCCGCCTGGGAAACGCCGCTTCCATTTTTCTGAAGCTTGGCGCCCGGCGTTATCTCGTTATCTCGATCGTTATGGTCGCGGCCAACCTGGTTGCCGATTCTGGAGGACGTATTCGTGAAGCGTTGATTTGCGTGGGCTCCTGTTCTCCTAAAGCACTGCGGCTCGTCGAACTCGAGCAAGCTTTGGCCGGCCAGCCGCTGAGCGCCGGGCTTTCGAACCTTGTTCGGTCCCAGCATCTTGCGCCGCTTGCGCCGCTCGATGACCTCCGCGCGACCGCGGCCTACCGCATGGACGCCGCCGCAATATTGGTCAGACGCGCGCTGGAAGCTTGCGCGAAAAAGGCTTTTTGAGTATGGCGTGGAACAGCACCCTGTGGGTTTCACTCAACGGTCGGTCCGTGGCGGTTTCGTCCGATCCCCGTTCCCGGCTGTCCAACGTCCTGCGGGACGAGTTCCGGCTAACCGGGACAAAGGTCGGCTGTGATGCGGGGGATTGTGGCGCGTGTACGGTCCTCGTCAATGGCAAAGCGGTCTGTTCGTGCCTGGTCGCTGTCGGGCAATTGCCAGGCGCGGAAGTTGTGACCATTGAAGGGTTACGTGAATCCTGTGCCGTCTTTGATCGCCTGCAAAAATCCTTTCTCCAGCATGGCGCGGCGCAATGTGGAATCTGCACGCCTGGAATGCTGGTTTCCGCGGTGGCGTTGCTTGAGCAAAACAAGACGCCCACGGAGTCGCAAGTCATGGACGCTCTGGGCGGCGTGCTCTGTCGTTGTACGGGCTATCGAAAAATTGTGAGCGCTGTGCTCGACCGAAGCCTACCTGATCAATTTCCGGCTGCACCCGCGGAGAAAGGCGCCGTCGGACAGCGCGTTGTGCGACTCGACGGCCAACGCAAAGTTCTCGGACAGGATATTTACGGCGCGGACGAGTGGCCCGAAGGCTCGCTCATTCTCCGAGTGGTGCGGTGCCCTCTGAACCGAGCGTCCTTCTTCTTTGGGGATCTGTCGGAGTTCGCGAAGAATCACGCGGGAATCCACGCGGTGCTCACGGCAAAAGACGTTCCAGGCAGAAATTGCTTTGGCGTGCACCCGGACTTTGCGGATCAACCGGTGTTTGCAGAAAGCGAAGCACGTTTTTGCGGAGAAGCCGTCGCGGCGGTGGTAGGAGAACCTTCGGCGGTACTGGCGCTCGACCTCGCTGATTTCCCAGTCCGGTGGAAGGAGCTTCCTGGCCTGGCAACTCCCGAAGAAGCGCGACGCCCCGGCGCTCAGGCAATTCACGAAGACCGTCCCGATAATATCCTGGTGAGTGGCCGCGTCGTTCATGGCGACGTGGACAGCGCTTTCGAGCGCGCTGATCTTGTGGTCGAAGGAGAATTCGAGACCGGCTTCATCGAGCATGCTTACATCGAACCGGAAGCAGGCTTCGCTCGGCGGGTCGGCGATCGCATCGAGGTGCAATCCTGTACCCAGTCGCCGTACATGACCCGCAAGGATATCGCTTCGCTCCTCGGAATTGCCGAAGACGCCGTACGCATACTCCCGACCGCCGTTGGCGGCGGCTTCGGCTCAAAGCTGGATCTTTCGGTGCAGCCGTTCCTTGCCATCGCTGCGTGGCATCTGCGAAGGCCCGTGAAAATGCTGTATTCGCGGACCGAGTCGATTCGTGTCACGACCAAACGCCATCCGTCGAAGATTCGCTGTCGTGCCGGAGCAACCGCCGATGGGAGATTGGTCGCGATGGAGTTGGGTGGCGAGTTCAATACCGGCGCCTACGCATCCTGGGGACCAACCGTAGCGGCGCGGGTTCCCATCCACGGCTCGGGGCCTTACAAAGTGCCAAATTACCGCGCGCTGACACGGGCAGTTCACACGAATCTCGTCCCGGCAGGGGCCTTCCGCGGATTCGGCGTGCCCCAGGGGACAATCGCTCAAGAGCAGCTTTACGATGAACTTGCCGAAAAGCTCGGGATGGACAAACTCGAGTTTCGCATTCTGAACGCACTCGACGACGACAGCCCCACGATTACGGGTCAGATCCTCGGCGCTGGCGTGGGCATTCGCGGGTGCCTCGAGGCGTTGCGGCCACGGTGGAACCGTGCGCGCGAAGAAGCGGCTCGTTTCAATGCCGACAGCGGTTCGTCGCTCCGACGCGGTGTCGGGGTCGCGGGCATGTGGTACGGCTGCGGCAACACGTCGCTCGCGAATCCATCCACGATGCGCGTTGGGTTGCGCCGCAACGGACGGATCGCCATCCATATGGGTGCCGTGGACATCGGTCAAGGATCGGCCACGGTTGTGACGCAAATCTGTGCGCAGGCTCTGGGCGTGCCGCTCGACAAGTTTGATCTCGTTCCAGCCGATACAGACGTTACGCCCGACTGCGGCAAAACTTCCGCTTCGCGCCAAACCTTCGTGAGCGGCAACGCAGCCATGATGGCGGGTAAGCAGTTGCGAGCTTCGATCCTGCAAATGGGCAACGCTCCAGCAGAGGCGTCAATTCGCCTGCATGACTGCATCCTATGGATTGAAAGCGGCGAACTCCGGGAGAAGTTTGATTTGTGCAAACGTCCGCTCGATGAACGCGGGTACGTCTTGAGCGCTGAAGCGACTTTCGATCCTCCGACGAAACCGCTGGACAAAGACGGCCAGGGCATCCCATACGCTGTTTACGGTTTTGGCGCGCAACTGGCCGAGGTGGAAATCGATCTGGACTTGGGCACCGTGAAGGTCTTGAAGCTGACCGCCGCGCACGATGTGGGCCGCGCCATCAATCCCACACTGATTGAAGGCCAGATCGAGGGCGGCGCGGCGCAGGGCCTAGGCATGGCACTCATGGAAGAATTTGTGCCGGGGAGAGGCGAAAACCTGCACGATTATCTGATTCCCACCGTCGGAGACATGCCTCCGGTCGATTCCATTCTCATCGAGGATCCCTCGCCGGTCGGCCCGTTCGGCGCCAAGGGCATCGGCGAGCAGGCGCTGATTCCCACGGCACCCGCGATTCTGAATGCTGTTTATGATGGCGCCAGGGTCCGCATTCGCAGACTGCCGGCAACACCAGACAAGGTTCGGGCAGCAATCCTCGCACGGGCAAATGGAGAATCGCATGTCTGAGGCGACCACAGCCGACACGATTCGCTGTGACGCTTGCCCTGTCCTCTGCTACATCAAGCGCGGATACACCGGAGCATGCGACCGTTACGCGAACCATGAAGGCCAACTCGTCCGCGTCGATCCCCACATTCTGTTGGACCGCGCCAAATCCCAGGGGGCACCGCTGGTTCCCTTCCTCGAGCGCGAGGGTGAATGGGACGGCAAGCTGGCGAAACCGAAGGAGACTTTTCTTACTGCGATCGGCGCTGGCACAACCTATCCGGACTACAAGCCCGCACCGTTCATTGTTTCTTCGGTGGTCGAAGGGGTGGATCTGGTTACAGTCGTGACCGAAGGGATATTCAGCTACTGCGGTGTGAAATTGAAGATTGACACGGACCGCCACCTGGGCCCGGAGCGAAATTTTGTTCGAACGCAGGGAGAAACGGTCGGCCACGTTACGACTGCCGAGTATGGCTCGCAAATGCTCTCGATTGGGGGTGTTCGTCACCTCACGGGTGGTACAAAAAGCGAGGGCCGGGTTACCTGCGAGACTCTGCTCGATTTGTGTAATGGAAAGGAAGTTGAGCTCACGATCGATGAAGGCGCAGCCCTGCGAGTAGCATCGGGCCAACCGCCGGTTGTGAATGGACGGCGAGAGGAACGCATGCGCGTGGGCTGCGGTTCCGCTACGATCGGCATGTTTGCGAAGCAGTGGTTCGGGAGGGTGGACGACGTTGTGGTCGTAGACGATCACATTACCGGGGTGCTTTCGGAGCACCAGGCTGGAAAAATGCTCGGCGTCCGCGAGAGCGGCATCTCGATTAAGGGACGTCGCTCTACTCCGGGCCGTTATTTTCAGGTCGCGAATCCCGGCACGGGCTGGGGCGGCACGGATATTTCTGATCCCCTCACGATCCTGAATCCGTTCAAGCCAAAATTCGCCTGGCCGAAACTTCGGTTGCTCATGGTGAGCACGACGGGTGAACAATTCGCATACTACGAACTGGATGAAGCGCTGCGGCCAATCGAAAAGGATCTGCCGGATGACTTGAGAGACTCAGTGGTGCGCATTCGCGAAAACTGTGAGCCCGCGCTAACCACCGTCCTTTTCATGGCCGGCGCAGGGGGTTCGTTGCGTGCCGGTGTAACCGAAAATCCCGTGAAGCTGACGGATTCTGTGAAGCACAGCGTTACGCGCGTCACGTGCGGAGGAGCGCCGGCTTACATCTGGCCGGGAGGCGGCATCACGTTCATGGTTGATGTCGCGCGCATGCCGGAAAACGCTTTCGGGTATGTCCCCACGCCAGCTCTGGTCGCACCGATTGAATTCACGCTGAGCAAGACGGATTATGCGTCGCTCGGTGGCCACATGGACTACGTCCGACCGTTGGAAGAAGTGCTTCACGAAAAAGAGCGGCAAAGGGAGGTCGCATTGTTGCCGGCAAATCCGTGGCCGCTCAGACCCCGAAAATCAGGGAGATCCGAGGAATGAGAGAGCCCCCAGTGATCCGGATGCTCCCCGACCAGCGTCGCCTTCATTTGAATGACGGGCCAATCGATCTAATCGTCGAAGCCGATGGCGCCCGGCGGCCAGTTCAATGCGCCTATGAGGCGGCCGTTCGACGCTTTGTCACGATCCTTGATGAACTTTGCGTTGAATTGCCTTTGCTGCGCACACGCGCCAGTCTAAACGCGCCGCGACTCAGCGGCTCAATTGCTCGCATCATGGCCGCTGCCGTTGCACCCTTTCGCGAAGAACATTTCATCACGCCCATGGCAGCGGTCGCTGGCGCGGTTGCCGAAGCCGTTCTCGCAGCAATGACCGGCGCCAGCGCGCTGGAGCGCGCGTATGTGAACAACGGGGGCGATATCGCGTTGCACTTGGGCGAGGGCCAGCGCTACACGATTGGCATGGTGGAACGCCCTGACCGCCGATCGCTCTTCGGCACCTTCGAAGTTTCCGCGCAAGTGCCGATTCGCGGCATAGCCACCAGTGGCTGGCGCGGGCGCAGTTTTTCTCTCGGAATTGCTGACGCCGCCACAGTTCTCGCGGATACCGCGCCGAAAGCAGACGCCGCCGCCACCATCGTTGCGAACGCAGTCGATTTGCCTGGGCACCCGGCGATCGTGCGCCTGCCTGCGTGCGAGATTGCGCCTGATTCGGATTTGGGAGATCGGCTCGTAACGCGCGGCGTTGGCGCGCTGTCTGGCCACGAAATTGAGCGAGCACTCGATGCTGGCGAAGCGGTCGCCAATCGGCTGCAGCAGGAGGGATTGATCTACGGTGCGGCGCTGTCTCTTCAGGGAAAAGTACGCGTTGTCCCTCCGGTCACGGCCCGCCTTGCTTCCAAGGGCGCGCCAAGGAGCCTCATTCATGTTTGAAGTCGAATTGCGGAAACGCGTGATTGTCGTCGAAGAAATTTTCCATGAAGGCGGCCCCATCGCAACGAAGCCGCTTCGAAGGGCCGCGGCATTGGTGGTGATTCGCAATCCATTTGCAGGCAAATACGTTGATGCAATCGCCGGATTCATGGAGGACCTGAACCCGCTCGGACTGGAGATGGCGAAAACACTGGTGGCGGTGCTCGGCGGCGATCCGAAGGCGATCGAAGGCTACGGCAAGGGGGCCATCGTCGGCCAAGCCGGTGAACTCGAGCACGGCGCGCTTTGGCACGTGCCAGGCGGCTACGCCATGCGCGAGGTTCTCGGGGGAGCCAAAGCGATCGTCGCGTCCACCAAGAAAGTCGGCGGACCCGGGACGCGCCTCGATGTTCCTATAACGCATGTCAACGCCTCGTACGTTCGCAGTCATTTCGACGCGATGGAGGTTGGCATCCCGGACGCTCCGCGCGCTGACGAAGTGCTGCTTGCGCTCGTGATGACCACGGGCGCTCGAGTGCATGCTCGGGTTGGCGGGCTGAAGGCTTCGGAAATCAAAGGCGAGGATGGGTTGCGATGAGGGCGAGAATCCGCAAAATCATCACCTTCGTAGAGGAAACCTATACGGAAATGGGCAGGCTCGTGAAGCCCGCAACGCGGCGCGCTGCAGCCGCGGCGGTCATTGAAAATCCGTTTGCCGGAAAATACGTCGAGGACCTCACCGAGCTGACGGAAATTGGCGAAGAACTTGGTTCGCTTCTTACCGAACGCGCCGTCGGGGCCCTCGGGATACCCGGCCCGGCCGCTGAGAGCTATGGAAAAGCTGCGGCCGTTGGCGAAAATGGTGAATTGGAGCACGCCGCAGCCATCCTGCACCCGAAGTTGGGCGCACCCGTGCGCAAGGTCCTTGGGAAGGGCGCGGCGCTGATTCCCTCCTCGAAGAAACGTGGCGGGCCGGGTGTGTCTTTGGACATTCCGCTGGGACACAAGGATGCAGCTTTCGTTCGAAGCCATTTCGATGGAATGGAAATTCGCGTGAACGATGCGCCACGAGCCAACGAGATTCTAGTTGCCATTGCGGTTACGGATAGTGGCCGACCGTTGCCCCGTGTCGGCGGCCTGACGAAAGAGCAGATCAAGGGCGAAGACGGGCTGCGCTAGTGGACCATTGCGCTGACGTCACTGCACAATCTTCGGCACTCTTGTCGCTGGCGGCGTGTTGCGGCTGCGCTCGCTCCGGACTAGGCCATCGATTAAAGTCATTCCGATGCCGGGCAGGTCGCCGAGACGCACACTCTCGAGCAATGTTTTTCCTGCCGAGTGCTGCGGCGCATCCATAAACACAAAGTCCGCCGGACGCCCGACCGCTAGCAAGCCGGCTTCCAGGTTGCGCAGCCTTGCGGTATTGCCGGTGGCGAAGCAAAACACGGCCTCGGCCGGCAGTTCGCCGAGCGAAGAGAGCGCAGCGATCACCCGAATGATCCCGAGCGGCTGCACGCCCGAGCCCGCCGGCGCATCCGTGCCCAGAATGACGCGATGTAACTGATTCAGTTCTTTTGCGGTGCGCAGAGCAAAGAGAGCGGCTCGCTCGTTCCCGTTGTGCACAATCTCGATCGCACGTTGCGAATGCTCGCAAAGTGCGCGGATCTGAACATCCGGCAATGCGGTATGTCCGCCGTTGATGTGTCCGATCACATCGGCATCGGTGGCGAGCACGACATCCTTATCGATCAGGCTCGACCCCGGAATCGACGGCCCTCCCGTGTGAATCGTGCTTTGGATTCCATGTTTACGCGCCCACGCGACCATCTGACGTGCCGTGGGCCCGTCTTTGACGCTGCCGAGGCCCACTTCGCCGAGTAACTTCACGCCAGCCTCGGCAAGCGACTGGAAGTCCTCCTCGACCATTCCCTGCTCAATTACTGGCGCGCCGGCCAACACTTTCACGCCGCTCGGCCGCAGCGCTGCGAACGACCGCTGCGCAGTAATCGCAAGCGCCTTTACTCCGACGACATCTTTGGGCCGGCCCGGCAGGTGCACTTCGCCCGCCGAAATCATCGTCGTGACGCCGCCGTGAAGGCAGCTGTCGATCCATCCCAATTGGTTTTGCCGCGGCGTCCAGTCGCCGGCGACGGGATGCACGTGACTGTCGATCAGCCCCGGCACAAGCGCGGTCCCGTTCGCGTCGATCACGCTGGTTGCGCCTTCCGCATCCAGTTCCCTTTCCTTTCCGATCGCATGAATGACGCCATCTATTGCGATGACGCTATCCGCATCGAGGATCGGCTGTTTCAGGTCGCCACTCAACAACAATCCAATATTGCGAATGACGAGTTTTCTGCCGCGACTCGCCTTTGCTGTATCTTCAATGGCCATCTCGCTGGTGCCTCCAAATGCCGCCACTCATCCAAACGAAGGCGGTCTGTCCTCTGCTGCCGCGCCAAAGCTCTCGTTCGGCTGAGCGCCCATGCGCATCAAAATCGTCCCGCCTTGAGCAATCTGCGCGTGGCTGAACCAGCTCTTGGTGTAGGGCTTCCCGTCCCATGTAACCGACTGCACGTAAGGCTGGTCTGGCGCATTTTCCTGAGCCTGAATCACCAGAGTTTTGCCATTGGCGAGCGCAATCGTCGCACGATCAAACAAGGGGCTTCCGAACACATAGTTGCCGCTGACCGGATCAACCGCGTAGAAGCCAAGTGCGCTCATGATGTACCAGGCCGACATTTGCCCGCAGTCTTCGTTGCCGGCAAGTCCGTCGGGATCGTTGTGGTACATCGCTTCCAGCAGCATTCGCACGCGCGCTTGTGTTTTGTGGGGCACTCCTGCATAAGCATACAAGTAGGCAATGTGATGGCTCGGTTCATTCCCGTGAGCGTACTGGCCGACCATTCCCGCAATGTCCGGCGGCGCGTCGGGCGGAAGTTCGGAACTCTGGTTGAACAACGTGTCGAGCTTTTCGACGAATCCCTTTTCGCCACCAAACAATTTCATGTATTCATAAAGATCGTGCTGATTCAAGAAAGTTGCCTGCCAGGAATTGCTTTCCGTGAAATCGCGCCACTTCTTCGAATGACCCATGCCTCTCGGATCGAACGGACTGGCCCAACTGCGATCGGCAAAACGCCCGCGCATAAATGTAATCGAAGGATCAAAAACGTTCTTGTAATTCCGTGAACGGTCCAGCAATTGTTGGTATTCTTCGTGGGCGCCGGCCGCGCGAGCCAAATGCGCTACGGCCCAATCGTCGTAGGCGTACTCCAAAGTCTTGCTGACGGCTTCGTCTTCCAGATCGCATGGAATGAAGCCGAGCCGGCGGTAGTACCCGAGGCCACGGTAGTCATCGACCATCGCGCGCTTGCGCCACAAAGGGTAAACCTTCGCGTAATCAACGGCTGGAATTTTCTTCACGCATGCTTCGGCCAGCACTGGGGCAGAGTGGTATCCGATCATGCAACCGGTTTCGACAGCTTGCAGCGGCCACACCGGAACACCTGCAGGACTTTGCTCGGCCATAAGAATCATGGCGTTCAGCATGTCTGGCAGCCGTTCGGTTTGCACGAGTGTGTACATCGGATGCAACGCACGATAGGTATCCCACAGCGAATAGGTGGTGTAATTCTTTGCTCCCGCGGGAAGACGGTGAATTTCCAGATCCATGCCGCGGTACTGCCCGTCCACATCGCTGAAAAGCGTAGGCGCGACGAGCGCGTGGTAGAAGGCCGTGTAGAAGATCTTCTTGTGATCCAGACGCGAGGTCTCGATGGTAATCTTGGCCAGTTCCAGTTCCCAAGCCTCGTATGCCGCGCGGAGCACGGCTTCGAAATCCCAGCCTGGAACCTCGGCTTCGAGATTTTTCATGGCGCCCTCGACGCTCACCGAGGAGATCCCGACCTTGACGTGAATCACTTCGTCCTTCGCCGTCGGGCAGTTCACCACGCACTTTAGTGAGGTGCCTTGGGCTTCGCGGACCGAAGGCCCTAGGGGTTTGGATTCGGCAAAAATCTCCGTGGCAGTGAACGACTTCGAAAACCGCATCGCGAAAAAAATGTAGCGTCCCGGTGCCCATTCTTTCACGCGGCGTCCGCCGGTCACGGTGTCGCTCCCGACGATGCGAATTTCCGAGGAAATCACATTTGTGTGCATGCGCTGTGGCGGATCGATGATGCCGTGAGCGAGATCGATCACAAAATGGCTGGCGGGGTCCGCGGGAAAAGTGTAGCGATGCATGCCCACACGAGCTGTAGCCGTCAGTTCCGCATGAATTCCATAGTCTTTGAGGAAGACTGAGTAGTAGCCGGGCTCGGCGCGCTCTTGCGAATGCGAGAAACTCGAGCGGTAACTCCCGGCCGGATTTTCAGGAGTGCCTGGGTCGATATGTGCAGGCCCGGTCCCCGGCATCAGCAAAACATCCAGCAAGTCGGCCGCGCCCGTACCGCTCAGGTGTGTGTGGCTGAACCCCAGGATCGAGGTATCGTCGTGGTGATATCCGGAGCAGTGGTCCCAACCACCGGTCCACGTGTCCGGACTAAGCTGCACCATCCCGAATGGTACGGTCGCGCCAGGATAGGTGTGTCCATGGCCGCCCGTGCCGATGAATATTTCGACGAATTGAGTCAGACCTTGGTTGCCCGCAGTCTTTTCACCAGCAGCGGAGAAGTCGCGTGCGCGCCAATCCGGCTTTGCCGCAGCCGCAAGACCGGACAACGCGGCAGCCTGCACAAAGGCTCTTCTCGTAACTTTTCTCTCCATGCCAATCAGCTCCTGAAAAATCTCAAAAGCTCTTTAGCAGCTGCGGGCGCTCCTGGCTCAGCTTAATAATTAATTCTCCAAACAGCGAATTCGCCCAGGCAAACCACGCTCGCGTGAATTTTGTCGGATTATCCTTATCAAAAGACTCATGCATGAACCCTGTCCCCGCGTGCGTAGTCTTTAGCCAAAGCAGGCATTGCCGGATCTCGCCATCGTCGGTACTCGTCAGCGCCCGGGTGATGATCGCCATCGGCCAAATCATGTTGAGCCCTTCATGAGGCCCCCCGATGCCTTTTGCCACCGTGCCCTGGAAAAAGTAGGGATTGCTCTCGCTCAGCGCTAGCCGCCGAGTCGCCTGGTACACCGGGTCGTCCAGCCGGCAGCATCCAAGGTAAGGCAGGCTCAGCAAACCCGGAATATTGGCGTCGTCCATGAAGAGCTGGTTGCCATAGCCATCCACTTCGAAGGCCCAAAACTCTTCTTTGTCTTTTCCCTGCATTTTTCCGTATTTCGCGGCTGCCGACGCAACTTCTTCCGCAAGTGTTCGGGACTGGTTAGCAAAATCTGCATCCTGAATGACCACTGCCGCCATCTCCCCGAGTTGTCGCAACGAGGCCACCGCGAACAGGTTTGCAGGAATGTACAGCGAGTACGTGCATGCGTCATCTGAAGGACGGAACATCGAAAAAATCATACCTACGGGCCGCGCCGGGTTGCCGTAACCTCCGAGCGCCTGCGTGTCCGTCGGTACTTCGGTGCACCGCTGAAATTGGTATGGCCCCTGCCCGGTTTTTCTTTGCTGTTCTTTGAAAGTCGCCACCACCAGCCTCATCGCCCGCGTCCATTCCTTGTCGAACGGGGCAATGTCCCCTGTCGTTTTCCAGTAACCATAGGCCAGCCTGATGCAGTGACAGAGGGAGTCCACTTCCCATTTTCGTTCCGCCACCCCCGGCTTCATTTCGGTCAGGTCGTT
>Ga0306926_10006966_pt1 | contig 12221 bp, 12 predicted proteins | sample flu12Cox44000178_FD_203759 | JGI IMG/M metagenome (GOLD analysis project Ga0306926, IMG submission 203759) | Lab enrichment of tropical soil microbial communities from Luquillo Experimental Forest, Puerto Rico - flux8day.12C.oxic.44.000.178 (v2)... | ecosystem: Environmental > Terrestrial >... | reverse complement strand
CATCGTGATGAACTTCCAGAGCAGCACTCCCAACGGCCCGGTCATCGGGCAACTGTACTTCCGGCAGGCGCTGGCTTACCTGCTAGACCAGGAGGCCGTCATCAAGGGCCCGCTACACGGCTACGGCACACCGACTGTGGGCCCGGTCGGCAACACCCCGGTGACCGAGTACCTGTCACCGCTGCTGAAGTCGGGTAACCCATTTCCCTTCAACCCCGCGAGGGCCAAGAGCCTGCTGACCAGCCACGGCTGGAAGGTCATCCCGCATGGGTTCACCACCTGTATGAAACCTGCCAGCTGCGGGCAGGGGATCAATTCCGGCCACCGGCTGGTGTTCAACCTGCCCTACGTCGCCGGGACCAGCTGGATCGCACAGGAGATGACGCGGCTCCAATCCAATGCCTCACTGGTCGGCATCAAGATTAACCCGCAGCCAGAATCGTTCGGCCAGGTCGTGGCGCAGGCGGTGGGCAACTGTAAGGTTGCTAAGCTTCCGTGCAACTGGGATATGGCGAACTGGGGTAGCGGCTGGTTGTTCGGCCCTGATTTCGCGCCTACCGGCGAGACCCTGTTCAAGTGCGGAGCGATTGCCAACTCCGGCGGGTACTGCAACCCGCTGAATGACGCCCTTATCAACAAGACGCTGACGAGTGACAACCTCTCGTTCATGTACCAGTGGGAGAACTTCCTAGCCACGCAACTGCCAGTCATGTTCCAGCCGAACGCTGTGTACCAACTCACTGAGATCGTCAACAACCTCAAGGGCGTGATGCCGCAGAGCCCGACACTGTCCATCGAGCCGGAAAACTGGTATTTCATGAAGCAATCGCCATAGCAGGGCAGCCGTAGTTCGCTATCTGGCATCACGGGCTCATGGCGCCAACCTGGCAACCCACGGGCCTGCTCCGCCGGTGATCATGACTTTGGGGGTGCCCTGTTCAGCCGCCGGAGAGGAGTTCCACGATTTCGGCGGCGGGTCTCTCGGTCGCCGCGCGGTAGCCTTCGCCCGCCCACAGGTTCATCCGGCCGGTGTCGCCCGCGGCCGCGGCGGCGGCGCGCAGCGGGCGGGTGGCGAAGTGCACCTCGGGGTAGGCGGCGGGTGCGTCCGGGTGGTCGAGCATGAAGCGGTTGACCAGGCCGCGCGCGGGCCGGCCGGTGAACGCGCGGGTGACCGCGGTGGCGGTGAACGCCGGATCCGCGAGGGCCGCCTTGTGCAGCGGCTGGGTACCGCTTTCCGGGCAGCGCAGGAAGGCGGTGCCGCACTGGGCCGCCGCCGCGCCCGCGGTCATGGCGGCCCTGACGTCCGGATGGCTCATGATTCCGCCGGCCGCGATCAGCGGCAGCCCGGTAACCGCCGCAACATCGCGGAGCAACTGGTGCAGCGGCACGGCCGGCGGGCTGGCGGACGCCGCGAACGTGCCGCGGTGGGCGCCGGCCCCGGGGCCCTGGACGCACAGGCCGTCCGCGCCGCGCGCGGCCGCGGCCGCCGCCTCCTCCGGCGCGGTGACGGTCACCCACACCCGGATCCCGGCGGCCCGCAGCGCCGCGATGACGTCCTTGCCGGGGCAGCCGAACGTGAAGCTGACGACCGCGGGCGGGCCGGCCAGCAGGGCAGCCAGCTTGGCGTCCCAGTCGTCGTCGTCCCAGCCGGCCGCCCCCAACTCGACGCCAAGCGTGGCGGCGTCTGGCTCAAGTTCGGCGAGGTAGCGTGCTAGTGCCGCGCGGTCGGCGGCCGGCGTGCCCGGCACGAACACGTTGACCCCGAACGGGGCGCCCGTGCCGGCCCGGACCGCGTCCATCTCGGCCCGCAGCGCGGCGGCCGTCTTGTACCCGGCGGCCAGGAAGGCCAGCGCGCCCGCGGCAGCGGCGGCGATCACCAGGCCGGGCGTGGAGGGCCCGCCGGCCATCGGCGCCACTACCACCGGGCGCCGGGTCAGCCCGGCGAGCGGTTCAGCCATGTCCACAGACTGCCCGGGAATCCGGCCGGCCGCACAACACATCCGGCCACGGCGAGCGTGTACCAGCGAGAGATCCCTCACACGGACCATCTGGTGGACGCGTTTTCACCGCGTTCCCCGGGATCACGAGCTACGGCTGGGTGCCACATCTGCCACCGGGTCCGTAAGGCATGAAATTTGGCCAGCGCGGCCCGGCAGCCGTCAGATCCAGCTGTGGAACCACATGCGGCCCAGCCAGGAGGTGTACGGGAGGGTCACACCGGCCAGGACCGGATACAGGTAGTAGAAGTTGGCGACGACCGCGAGCAGGTACCCGCCGGCGACCGCGGCGCCGGCCACCCGGCGGTTCGGGCCGGCCCAGGCCGGGCCGAGTATCAGGCCCAGGCACAGCGCGATCGCGATCACCAGGAACGGGTCGTAGACCACCGCGTAGTAGTAGAACTCGGTGCGCCGGTCGTGCCAGTAGAACCAGAGCCACGGCAGCCAGCCGGCCCCGACGCCGAGCAGCACCGCGCCCGCGCGCCAGTCGCGCCGGGTCAGCCACCAGGCCAGGCAGACGAGCAGCGCGGCCACCGCGCCCCACCAGATGACCGGCGTGCCGATCGCCAGCACCTCCTGCTCGGTGGAGGTGGGCACCCGGCCGCAGTTGGTGCCGGCCGGCAGGCAGTTGGAGTAGAACGAGATCGGCCTGGCCAGCACCGGCCAGCCGAGCGGGTTGGACTTGTACGGCTGGTAGGCCTGCAGCCCGAGGCCGTACTCGAGCATCGACTTGTTGTACTGCAGCCACGCCACGATCGTGCTGGCCGGATGGCCGCCGTTGAGCGCGGCTCCGCTGCGGTTGAAGCCGTAGCTGGTGGCGAACCAGCCGGTCCAGGACAGCAGGTAGACGGCGGCCGGCACGACGGCGAACCAGACCGGCAGCCACGGCGCGTCGCTGCGCACCACGCCGCGCAGGCCGGTGCCGAACCCGGCCGCGCGGCGCGCGCCCACGTCCCAGGCCACGACCAGGGCGGCGAAGGCGGGCACGTACCACAAGCCGTTCCACTTGGTCGCGCAGGCACAGCCCAGGCATAGGCCCGCGAGCAGCAGCGGCCAGCGGAAGCCCAGCCGTGGCCCGTCGCTCCGCTGGCCGGCCGCGGCGGCCAGGGCGGCCCTGGTCCGGTCCCGGTCGATCACCAGCAGGCCGAATGCGGCCAGTATCCAGAACATGACGAAGATGTCCAGGATCGCGGTACGGCTCAGCACGAACTCAAGCCCGTCCAGGGCCAGCAGGAAGCCCGCGGCGCAGCCGAGCAGCGTCGAGCGGGTCATCCGGCGGGTGATCCGCGCCGTCATCAGGATGGCCAGCGAGCCCGCCACGGCGACCGCGAACCGCCAGCCGAACGGGGTCAGCCCAAACAGCCATTCCCCGATGGCGATCAGCATCTTGCCGAGTGGCGGGTGGACCACGTACTCGCCCTTGGCCCCCTCCAGGATGTGCGTGTCGCCGCGGGCGAGCAGCGCGTTGACGTTGCTGACGTGATTGACCTCCACGCCGTGCCGCAGAATGCCGTAGGCGTCGGGGACGTAGTAGGTCTCGTCGAACAGCACGGCATGCGGCAGGCCCAGCCGGTTGAAACGGAGGAACGCGCCGAAGAGCGTCACCAGGAGCGGGCCGGCCCACCCCCACAGCGTGCTGCCCGGCATCGGCGGCACCAGCCGGTCGCGCAACTCCGGATCAGGAGGCGTCGCGGTGGGCACTTTGCCGATGTTACGGGCCGCAGCGGCCGGAAGCCCGGAGCTTCATCGCCGGAACAGCTCATTCGGGTACCGAATGGGCAAACAGATGTCGGTGCAGGTCGGGCGGTATGGCACGATGACGGAAAGGGTGGTGGCCGCGGGGAAGTAAAGGTTAGCGTTCGCCGGCGTCGCCTACGCGGTGCTCGACCCACGGGTCAGGTACGTGTCAGGCTGACCCGCCATGCCGGGTTGTGACGGCCCGCCCGTGGGGTGCTTCTCCGGCGCGTTTACCGGCCCACCTCACGCGCTGGCCGCGCCGGATCGGGCGTGCGCTGCCGATCGGCGTGCGATGCTCGGGCCATGGTGCAGATCGGATCCGTGGTGCTGAACGTCACCGACCTCGGCAGGGCGGCGGCCTTCTGGCGTAGCGCCCTGGGGTACGTGCGCCGGCCCGGCGGCCACCCGGGGGCTCTGGTGCCGCCAGGCGGCGAAGGCCCGGCCCTCCTGCTGGACGAGACCGATATGACCCATCTCGACCTGCATGCGAGCAGCGAACCGGAGCAGCAGGCCGAGGTCGAGCGGCTCATCGCGCTCGGCGCTCGGCGCGTGGACTGGGTGTATCCCGAGGGTGCCAATTTCGTCGTGCTCTCCGACACCGAGGGAAACCTGTTCTGCGTGGTGAACACCGACGGCGGCAGGCAGACCTGACCGCTGTGCGCATCCCGCCATCGCTGGTCCGGCCGCGGCCCCGGGGCGGAGATGTGGCCTACGCCTTAGCAACGTGGCCCCGTTGCCCGGCGCCCTGATCCCCAGTAGAAGGGCCCTGCCGTAGAGCTGACCGTGATATCCCAGCCGAGTCGCCGTAGCTGTGTTTCGAGGTCCGCGGGCCGGTGGGGCATCTTCACGAGCCGGTAGGCGGTCCCGTCGGGGATCTGCCGGCGGATCGTCGAGGACGACGGGCCTTCCACGAGTTCGCCCGGGGTGCGGTATGCGTCGTCGGTGAAGAACACCCGGCCCGCTGGTTCGAGGCAGTTGGCCACGAGTGACCAGAAGGATTCGAAGCGCTCGGCCGGGACGTGTGAGAGCCAGAAGCCCATGAAGACCACGTCGTAGCGGCGGCTGGGCTGCCAGGTGAAGAGGTCGGCCTGGATGAAGCGCACCCGGTCGCTGCCGATGCGGGCGGCCGCAAGGGCGAGCATCTCCGGGGACGCGTCCACCGCGGTGACATCCGTCGCGTGGCGGAGCAGCTGGCCGGTCCAGACCCCGGGACCGCAGGCAAGCTCCAGTACGCTGCCGGCCGGACGGAACGCGCCAAGCGCTTCGGTCAGTTCATTGCCGCCGGGAAGGTCCAGGCCCTGGTCCAGGTAATCCGGGGCCAGCGCCCGGTAGTAGGCGATCTGCTCATCGAGGAGTTGACCTGACCCGGTTCTGTGGTCCATGGCGTCAACCATCGAGGTTGCCCCAGGGGCAGAGTCAAACGGCTCCGTGTGGGAGATCGCCACGGAACTGCCGAGCGAGGAAGATTGACAGCGGCAAATGCCGCTCGGCGAGGTAGCTCAACCGGCCGGGAAGGATCAGCGATGGCCACGAACAGCCTGCCAGCAGAAGGAGAACTGCGAATCGGAGCGGTGGTGCTCCCGGTGGGGCGGCGGGTCGTCCCGATGGATGGCGCCGGGGAGCCGGTGGCGTGGGTGACCGCCGAGCCGGTGCCGGACGCGGGCCTTGCCTGGTCCGCGCTCTCGGACGCCCGCCAGGAGACCGGCCTGGTGCCGATCCTGCTGACCAGCGGCGAGGAGGGTGAGGATCATTTCTTCTACAGCCCGGCCGACGTCAGCCAGTTGGATGACCTGGATGCTGGCGACGTGCTGGCCGGGTTGTGGGAAGGCAGAATGCCCTCAGAAGAGGATGAGGACGACGATCATTGGGCGGCAATCCGCCGGCCGTTCTCCCGCCGGTTCCCCGGCCTGGCACCTCATGAGGACACCAAGCTGAGCATGGCCCAGCTCCATGAGGCCCTCCGCTCGCTGCCCGCCGCACCCATCGGCCTGGTCCCGGCCGCCCGGCCCGCCGATGTCCTGCCCACGGTTGGCTGGCTGGCCTCGGACCAGCTCCAGACCCAGCTCCCGGTCGCGGCCATCCTCCGCTCCTGGGAGGCAAGGTTTGGGGCCAGGCTCCTGGCCGTGGGCCCCGGGGCGCAGATACGGCTGCTGGTCGAACGACCGCCGCGCACAGCCGAGGCCGCGCAGGCCATCGCCGCCGAGCACTTCGCGTTCTGCGACGAGTGCGCCGGGCAGGGGCTGCGGGACGTTCCCAGGATCACAGCCAGCCTTGTCAACGCGCCAACCTGGACCTTCTGGTGGGACTAGCCGGGCAACCGGATTGTTCTCGGCGTCGTCGTACTCCACGAGCCCATCACGGTGCTGAAAATCGCCGGGCTCACCTGCATCGTGGCCGGGGTGCTGGCCCTGGGGCACTCACCCACCCGCTATGCGGCACATTCCGGGGCCAGCTCAGCCAGCCCGGCCAGTCCGGCCAGCTCAGCCAGCCCGGCCAGTCCGGCCAGCTCAGCCAGCCCGGCCAGCCCGGCCAGACCGCGGCGCCAAGCCCGCGGGTTTGTGATCATGGGCATCTACATCGTCATGATCGGGGTCGGCGCCTTCCTGGAAAAGCCGGCGCTGAAGGGCCTGTCAGCAACCCAGCTCAACGCCCTGATGGGTATCGCCATGACGGCGGTCGCGGGCGTAGCGCTGGCGGTCAAAGGGCCACGGCTGCCGATGACGAAACGCACCCTCGGAGGATTGGGCGTCGGAGTCATGATCGGGGCCGCGTCGGTGTTCTACTTTCTCGGCCTGCGCGGGCTGCCGGTCTCCCTTGCCTCCGCAGCCTCGAATACCTCCGTCATTGTGACCGTTGTGCTGTCGGCCATCTTCCTGCACCAACCGCTAGGCCGTGCCCGGGGCGCAGAGCTTGCCCTGACACTCCTCGGGGCAACCCTCCTGGCTCTCTCCACCGGCTAACTTACTGAGCGCTTCTGTCGGCCGGCGGCGGACCCGGTCAGCGGATAGAGCCGGTCAGCACCGAGGCAGGTTTAGTGGTCGGCTATGTGGATCGCATCGACGGTGATTCTTCGTGGATGGATCCGGCAGATCACCCGCGTTTCGCGGAGTCGCTGCGCTTGGGGATAGATGTAGCCGTAGTAGGCGGGGTGGCTGGTGTACTTGCGTGTCAGCGCGTCGAGGTGTCCGCGCGCGCCGTCGGTGACGAGGTCGGCGTCGCCGCGGATCTGGATGAACCGGGAGGTGTTTTCGGGGTCGACGACGAGCAGGCTGACCTTGGGATTGCCGCGCAGGTTGCGGCCCTTTTGCCGCTCGAGGGTCGTGTTCACCAGCGCGCACCCGCGATCCAGGTCGACCCACACCAGGGTCGACTGCGGCTGGCCGTCGCGGCCGAGTGTCGTGAACACACCGCAAATCGGCCGGGTCAACAGGTCGAGGTGTGAGGCAGGTATCGGAGGCTGCTCAGGCACGCTGGGGCCGACCATGTGCTGGGTTTCGTTCCCGTCGCGCTGGGCCGGCCCGGTTGCGTTGAGCGCGACAACGCGGGCCGGCCGGATCCGGCACAGGACGGGAGTCTCGGTCTGGGCGAATGAGGCCGGGATGGCGTCGCCGAAGAAGCGGACCGGCCGCCCGGTGTACTTCGAGGCGAGAGCGTCGAGGTGCTCGGCCGCGCCTGTCTGGGTCATCTCGACGACCGTGCCGCGGACCTCGAGGTAGCGAAAGGGCTGGTGCGGGTCATAGCACAGGAGCGTGACCCGGGGGTTGCGGCGCATGTTGCGCTCCTTGGCGAAGCCACGCATAGTGTTGATCCGCACGTACCGGCCATCGAAGTCGCACCATACGACCGACGTCTGCGGGTACCCGCCCGCCGTGACCGTGCTGAGCGCGGCTATTGGCGGGCATTGGGCCAGGTCGCGGTGGGACGCCGGGATCTCATCCGGCGCGTGATCGCTGAGCAAGCCGATGGTTCGCACCACTTGTCACCTCCCGGCGGCGGGGCGTGGCGCGTGCGCCGCCTGGTCGCCTCCGTGTGGCTCGATCTATAGCCAAGGTATTTTTACGGTGTTGCAGTATTCATCCCAGTTGTCACCGAAGGTCTTCGACAGTTCCGCTTCCTCTGCCGGTGCAAATATCCGGGACCCGATGTACAGGATGACGCCGATTCCTGCCCCCACCCATGTGTTGCATATGAAGCCGATCCACGGAAGCACCAGGAGGGCAACACCTGTATAGAGCGGATGCTTCACCAGCGAGTAGGGCCCGTTCGTTATCAGCTCTCTCCGAGGTACCTTAATCAAGATCAACGCCGCGGACCATATCCAAATCGTCAGGCCAGCAATCAAGGCGACGATGGAGATGACCTGGAGGGCGGTCGATGGACCGCCTACATCGAATGCGGATGAATAAACGATATTAAGCAGCAATCCGGCGAGCAAGAACGGCAAGGTAAATAGCCCGATCTTGTCTCCGCTTCCGATCAGCAGCTTCAGCCGCCGCCCTGTGAACGGGCCGTCCTCGGGGACCGTCGTAGTCACTCTCTCGCCTCCTGTCGGCGCGGCCGCGACCGTCTTATGCCCTGACATCTGCGGTGGGCTTCTCGTCGATGGGCACGGCCGGTGTGGCACGCAACTCCGCCCGCAGTAGGAGCAGCATCGCCGGGAGCATGACAAGGATCCATACGGCCTCGATCCACCCGAATAGCCACAGGGCGAGGTAGAACGCGATCACGGCCAGATAGCCGAGCTGAGTCCTGCGCCCGCCGCTGATGGCCAGCACCCCGGCGATGGCCTCGAACGCCGCCAGCAGGCCGATGAACAGCACGTGGTTGGGCACGACAACGGTGTTCCACGCGTGTGTCACCCAGGCGAAGTGCGCCGGGTCGGCAAAGCCCGCGTAGTCGCTGCCGGTCGCGAGATTGATGACGTGGAGCAGTGCGCCTCCGGCGATGAACAGCACGCCCACCGCGGCGCGCCCGAGGTACCGCGCTTGCCTGCTGCGGCCCGCCAGCGCAGCGGCGATGATCGTCGCGGCGCCGGACACCAGCCACACGAGGATGAAGACGATGTTGCTCTGCATGGCCGCCTCCTTCGGATGCGCCCACTTCAATGGCACCAGCGGCCGCCGGGGACGCGAAGAGGCGAACGTCCTCGCCATGAAGTCCCTGGTCCCGCCATTCTGGGCCCGGCGTGCACGCCACCAGGGCCGAACATCACAGGGCCAGCCCGCGGCAGCGGTGCTCAGCTAGCCGGTGCGGATGAGGCCCGGAGCGCAGCACGTGCAGGGCCTTGGCGTAGCATCACACCGCGGTCCAGCCGCCATCGATGACTAGGACCTGGCCAGTCATGTAGCTGGAGGCGGCGGTGGCCAGGAACAGCAGCGGGCCGTCGATCTCTTCCAGCGCTGGGGTGCGGGCGAGCAGGGTGTGCTCGCGGATGGACCGGGCGAAGCCGGCATCGGCCAGGTGCCCGGTCAGCTCGGTTGGGAAGTAGCCGGGAGCCAGGGCATTGACCCGCACACCGCGCTCTCCCCACTGGGCGGCCAGCTGCCGGGTGAGGTTGATCAAGGCGCCTTTGGTGGCGTTGTAGCCGGCCATCGGCCCGCGGGAAGCCACGATGCCGTACATGGACGCAACGTTGATCACGCTGGCGGCGGGCGCGGCCAGCAGCAGCGGGGCGGTCAGCCGGCACAGGTCCAGCACGGCGACGAGGTTGACCTCGATCACCCGGCGCAGGTCCTCCAGCGACTGCTCCTCGATCGGGCCGTCGTCGCAGATCCCCGCGTTGTTGACCAGCACATCCAGCCTGCCGCGCGCCTCCAGCCGCCCGGCTAGCGCCTGCCGGTGGGCCGCGTCGGTGATATCGCCAGCCATCGTGTGAATCCGCCCGCCACACTCGCCAGCCAATTCGTCCAGCCGGTCCGCGCGGCGGGCGGTCGCCAGCACTTCCGCCCCCGCCTGATGAAGCACGCGGGCAAACCGCGCGCCCAGGCCCGCCGAGGCGCCGGTCACCAGAGCGACCTGGCCATCCAGACGCCACAGGTCCTGGCGTACCGAACTCGACGGCGTCGGCTCAACTCCGCCCATCTGTGCCCTCCCCGGCGATCTCCACGAACCGGCCACCCCAGCCCAGCACCGCAGCCCGGCACCGCAACGAAACCGACGTTACGCCGCGCGCCACCACGGTGGCCGAAAGAGCCACATCCCAGCGCTGCGCGGCCGGCTCCGGTACCGCAGTCGCCCGGCACCGCCACAACTCAACCAGGCGCACACCTGACAGGCGACGTTTCCTACTTCCCACCCCCGCGTGAATTCCGCTTCTGCCGCCCTGGGTCAGTGCGTCCAATGGTCAGACCGGCGGTCCCGATAGCGTGAGGGGATGGCATCAACCGAAAAGATCGAGGCGTTCCTCGCTGAGCCGCGTAACATCATCGTCGCCGGGATCCGCCGCGACGGGCGCCCGCATCTGAGCCCTAACTGGTTCTCCTGGGATGGCGAGCGCTTCTACGTCTCGACGACACGAGGCCGGGTGAAGTACGCCATCTTCCGCCGGGATCCGCGGGCGCAGTTGCTTATCGACGATCCAACCGGTTTCCGCGCCGTGCTGGTCCCTGCGACCGTCGAGATCCGTGAGGATCTCGACGCGGAGCTGCCCCGCTTCCGTACTATCCGGGAAAAGCACGGGATGGCCGTACCGGCCGACGATGAGCATCTGCGGGCTCTGGCGGCGCAGGGGCGGGTTCTGCTGGCCATCACACCTGACGGGCCGCCCTCGAGCTGGACGAGCTGGGGCTTGGACTGACTGCCCTACCCTTAAACCCTGACGATGACCGGGGTGCCGTCGGGCAGTGCCCCTGCCCCGGCTCGGGCAGTCAGCAGCCGGCCGGGCAAATCCGGTCCCGCGGAGTGGCGAGACAATTCAGCCCCACGCTGGTCCGCGCCGTTGGCCAAAATCCGCCATCCTCCCGGAACTGGCCCGGCCGCATAAGCATTCGCAATGGCCCGTTCAGCGAATGCGCGGATCTAGCCGCCCACCGGCCATGGAGCCGGGCCATGTGTCCGGCCCGGCTGACGATGGGCAGTCGTCTGGCTGCTGGAGCTGTGGGGTGCCGCCAGCTACGGTGGTTGATCGTGCGGGGTGTGCCGTGGTGGGGAGTGGTCTCGTCGGCCGTGGCGCCGGTGCTGATGGTCGCCGGGTGGACCGTTGCCGCAGGCCTGCAGCCGCGCCCGGTGAACGCCGTTGCCGAGCCTGTCAGCGCGCTCGCCGCGGTGGGTGCTGTCGACCGGTGGGTGATGAGCCTGACGTTCGTGCTGGTGGGCGCCTGCGTTTTCGTCACCGGGCTTGCGCTGCGGCCGGCCGGCGTGCCGGGGCGGTTGATGCTGATGGCCGGGGCGGTGGCCGGCATGCTGGTCGCGGCGAACCCCGAGCATCCCGGGACCAGCTTTCCGGTGCCGCATATGATCTGCGCGGCGGCCGGGTGCGCCGGGGTGGTGGCCTGGCCGGCCGGGGCGTGGCGGCGCGGGCCTTCGGTGCCATGGGCTTTGCGGCCGGCGGTTTCGGCTGCTGCCAGCGTGGTGCTGCTGGCCCTGGTGGCCTGGTTCGGCGCAGAGCTGATCAGTGGCGGCGGGCTGGCCGGTCTGGCGGAGCGCATCTTTGGCGCCGGGCAGGCGCTGTGGCCGCTGGCGGTGATCGCGTCCTGCCGTCACACCGCCAGGAAGGGCCCCCCACCCGGCCTGAACCGGCCAGCCATGCGCCCGGCCGGCAGCCCGCCACAACTTGGTCGGTTGCCCGAGAATCGCCGCGCCCCGGGGCCCGCTAGAACCAACCGCGTCATGTGATCAGCCGAAGTTGATGGACGATCAAGAGCAGCCGCATCGCAGGTGAGAGCACGGGCCAGTTGTGCCTTCCGCTTGGCGAGCGGCTTCGCGGTGCTCCTAGCCACCGCGCTGGAGCAGCCCGAGCTTAAGGTTCGCACAGCGGGGTATGGGCATGAAGCCACGGGCAGCTGATCGATGGGGATTTCATGACGAGCGCCGAGGCAAGGAGATTGGAAGCGCTTTATGCGCTTGAGATTCTCGATACTCCCCGCGAGGAGCGCTTCGCTCGCATAACGCGAACAGCCGTGCGCCTTTTCCGCATGCCGAAGTCGCTGCTGGCGTTCGTCGATGAAACCCGGGCATGGGTGAAGTCCGAGGTCGGTACCTCGATTGACTGGGTGCCGCGCGAATCCTCGTTCTCCCAGTTGGCCATCGCGACGCGACGATCGTGAAAGGCTGGCTGGAAGGGATTGCGGAGGGCGGCGCGGAAGACCTCGGTCTGGAATGAGTACCCCCGTCAGCGCGCTTCCAGCTCCGTCACGGTAACCGGGGGTTGAGCGCCTAGGTGTGCCGCTTCTGAACGCCCGGCCTGGCCCTGCTGGCGCTGGTGGCCACATGTGGTGTTGCACTGAGGTCACGGGTTTACCAGGCGGGCCGGTCCTGGCCGTAGGTGTT
>Ga0306926_10006965_pt1 | contig 12221 bp, 8 predicted proteins | sample flu12Cox44000178_FD_203759 | JGI IMG/M metagenome (GOLD analysis project Ga0306926, IMG submission 203759) | Lab enrichment of tropical soil microbial communities from Luquillo Experimental Forest, Puerto Rico - flux8day.12C.oxic.44.000.178 (v2)... | ecosystem: Environmental > Terrestrial > Soil... | reverse complement strand
CCGAAGTTCCTTCGCGTGAAGTTGGTGTAAGCTACACACTTCAGGTGATTTGATGCGTTTTTCGGGTGTTGCGTACTGGGTACAGCTACGGGCGGACTTGAAGAAGTTCGAACGCCCGGTCCTGCAGGGTGGTCGGCGTAGCCAGCATGTCGAATAGCTGCTCGCCCATGCGCACTCGATTGCGTGTGAGGGTCGCCAGGTCTGTCAGCAAAGTGCGAAAGCTGTGTACCGGGAACCCGTCGGCGGTCTGCTTGCTGATTGCTTTCTGTTGCGCCGATAAGGAGCGTTGTGCCGGGGCCACGATGCTGCTTCGTTGCGTTTCGGCGGCCTCGTGATCTTCCTCATCGAATAACAGCGGCGCCAGCGCCCGGCGCATATGCCACTCCACGTAATAGGCCAGCATGCACAAGAACACATGGGCCTTTACCCGATCGGCGTCGTGATGATGAATCGGTCTCACTTTCAGATCCACGCTTTTCATGCTGCGAAAAGCGCGCTCGACCGTCGACAGACTTTTGTAGGTGGCCACCACTTGTTGACCAGTCAGGTTACTCGCGGGCACGCTGGTGCGAATCACATAGATCCCATCCAGAGCCGCTTCCCGCTCGATGCTGGCCGGTTTGCGCTGCCAATCGAAGCGATCCTCTTCGATGGTCAACTGCAAGTGCTTCCCCATTTTGTAGCGGCCCAGCACCTTGCCCACTGCCAGACCGATCTCTTTTTTGCCACGCAGCGGCCGGCGTTTGCGTTGCGTAGCGGCGCGAATCTTTTCCAACTGTTTCTCGGTACCCGTGAGCAACTCTTCGCGTTTGCGTTTCCGCTCTTCGGCCAACAACGGATTGCGGCAGGCAATCAACCGTTCTCCCGGATACGCCGGATGCTGAATCTCCGCCAGGTCTTGCTGGTCGAATAGCGATAACTGCAAGTTCCCATCCGCGGCCAACTGCTGGATCTGCGGCGCCCTCAACGCGGTGATCCAGCGCACGCCTTCTTCGGTCTGCAGGTCTTCGCGAATGCGCGCGGAGGTGAGCATGCCGCGGTCGCCCACGACTACGACTTGCTGGAGCTTAAAGCGCTGACGCAGTTTGCGGATCTGCCCGGCCACGGTCTTCGGATCCGCGGTATTGCCCTCAAAAACCTCTACCGCTACCGGGCAGCCTTCCGGATTGGTCAACAGCCCAAAGACGATTTGTAGATTGCCGGGCCGTTCATCCCGCGAATGACCATACTGTGCCAAAGGACAGCGCCGGCCTTCGAAGTAGGTCGAGGTCACATCGTAGAGCACCACCGTGGCCGGTTGTAGATGTCGCGCGGCGAGTTTGTCTTCGATGCGCGCCTGTCGAGGCAAAAGCCAGTCCATGGCCGCATACAGATAATCCTCATCCACCAGCTCCAGCCCCAGCAACGCGCCCAGAGAACTGGAAGCAGTTTGTTGGTGGAGGCCGCGCGCTGTAGCGAGCTTGGAAGCTGGAGACAGAATGCGCGCCACGATCATAGCGCACACCAGATCGCGTTCGGGACAGGCTGAGCGCGACAAGTCGGATTCCAGACCGATGTGGCGCAAAGTGCCCAGCGCGGCAGCCACGTGGCCGTGGGGCAGGGAGCGTTCAATTTGCAGGGCTTGGGAGGGAGAGAGCAAAGCCTCGCCTTTGAGGACGCGGCGCAGCAGATCGACCTGAGGCGCGGGCCAATCGGAAAGGTTGGCGAGCGTGCGTTTGATGATTTTGTTGCCCACGCGGGAGGACTCGCGCAGCAGGACCGCAGGCGGGGAGTTACGGTTGGGGACGGTGTCGATGTACATGGGCTATATAGGCAGACAGAATAACACCATCATCGGTCCAAGTCAAGCATTTACATGGGTACAAATACACGCAGAAAACTTGAGCCAAAGGTCATCAAAGAAAAGCGCTTAGGCGCGGAATCGGCCGCCGATTTCAGGGGAAATTAAGTTTAGAGGTGGCGCTACAGAGTACCCCGTCAGCGGGCCGGAGGCTTCGGTCCTTCGAGTAAGGTTATGCGGTTGAGAACGTTCCCGCGGGCGATCGTCGCAGCGCCCTCGTTGACATCGGGACTCGGCCGTAACGGCAAGGCAGACGTCGGCGATGACCACTCGACCGCGGCCGCCTTATCTGGTGATGTCGTGGGCCCAACCTGCCACAAACGCTAAGCCCATCCTCCGGCGGTCGGAAAGCAACGGTCCGTGACAGCCGCCCGGAAGTTGGTTTGATTGCTGGCGATGCCCAACAGAGCCGCTGGCCCGCGCACGCATCCGGGCCCATCGCTACCCGTGTCACGACTGGGACAGGAGGCCCGCAGTGCGGCCTCGCCGCCGCTGCTTGGTCCGAAATGCCCCCGCCCCATCGTATGGGTTTGTAGTGGCGCTAAAGTTTGTCGCCCTCGAACGCGATAACAGGTCGGGCAAATCGCCTTCTGCGATCGGGATCGATCGGCCACCCACCGCCTCACAACCAACTGGCAGCTTCATTGGACGCAGCCGCCGCGCACCGGCTTCGTTCTCCCCCGGTGCAACGGCTGGCCTCAACTCGATCGAGTCTTTGATGCTGAACCGGACCTCGTGGAGCGGTCTGGTCGTCTGGCGACAAGCTCTGGCCTCATCGGCAGGGCGGTTTACATACAACGCTCGTTGTGGAGACTCGCTCGAAGCGCGTCCGGATCAACACCAACGAAACGTGACGCTCTCCTGCGAGCGACGCACTGGTTTGCGGAAACAACAGGGACCCGATTCAAAACGAATGCGGCCTTAACCCCGCAAAAAGTTCTGAAGCTCTGCCAGCGTCTCTTTGGGGGCGCTTTCCTGCAACGAATGGTTCCCAGGCAGGCCTTTGCCGGCAACATTGATGCCTTCCTGCTTCCAGATGTCCAGCACGTCGTAGAGCCTGCCCATCGCGCCGGTGGCCGCCCACACCGTCAGCAGCGGGCACTGAATTTTCTTGCCTGCTTTCATATCGGCCTCGTCGATCTTAAGGTCGATGGAAGCCGAAGCGCGATAGTCTTCGCACATCGCGTGAATGTTGGCGGGAGTGGCGGACGTACGGAGGTATTCGCGCTGGACATCGCTGGTGGTTCGCGCCAACTGCGCCTCGTTGGCCGCCTTGAGCTCGTCCTCGGGCCCGGGCGCCGCCCGAAGGTAATTGAACCAGTGAAAGTAAGCGCGGACGAAATCGAGCGTCACGTGCGAATACAGATAGTGCGCGGGCACGATGTCCATCACTACGAGCTTTTGCACGCGATCGGGATGATCGAGGGCCATTCGCCGGCCGACGCGCCCGCCCCGGTCATGCCCGACCATAAAGAATTTCTGGTAGCCGAGGTGCTGCATCACTTCGACACCGTCGAGGGCCATGGGGCGCTTGGAGTAATTGGAATGATTCTCGCCGTCTTCCGGTTTGCTCGAATCGCCATAGCCGCGCAGATCGCACATTACCAGCGTGAATTCTTTGGCGAGATCCGACGCAATCAGACGCCACGTAATGAGCGATTGCGGGGCGCCGTGAAACATCAGCACCGGAGGGCCGGAACCGCCGATCACAGCGTTGATCTCGGCACCGCTCGTCTTGATTCGTTCGTTGCGAAATCCCGGCCCGAACATGCGCTTCCAAGCGGGCTCGACGCTCCCGCCGGTCTGAGCGCGCGGCGTCCGCGCAGCGAGGGCAGTGGTGCCGGCAGCCAGCATGGTCTGGTGGAGCAAGCTACGGCGGGTCGACGTCTGGTCTTGTTCGAACATAGAAGCCTCCTGCGGCAGGGAGATCAACTGTGAGTAGTTTATTATATGCCTCAACGAGGAAAAGAATCACCGCATGCACCGGCGAAACAGCAGAAGGTGTAGACTGCGTCAGAGGTGCCTATGAGATCCCAGCCGAGTGGTTTCGTTTCTTCTACGGTGCTCCAGCTGCTTGTCCTCGGGGCCGGCTTGTCGTGGCTTCAGACGAGTGCCCGCGCGCAAGCGGACGTCGCCAAAAAGAAGGGCACCGTCGAGCGGGTGAAGGTACACGGAAAATCGCTCGAGGCAAATCTGGAAGGTGATTCGCCGGATCGCGACGTCTTCGTTTACCTCCCGCCCAGCTACGCGACCGACACCAATCGCCGCTACCCGGTTGTTTACTTCCTGCATGGCTACAGCGTCCCCGCCGAGAGATACTGGAACCTCATGACCGTGCCAGCCACGGCGGACAAACAGATGGATGCCGGAACCGTTCGCGAATTCATCCTCGTGCACCCGGACGCATACACCATTTACAGCGGCAGCATGTACTCGAACTCACCGACCACGGGCGATTGGGAAGCCTATATCACTCACGATTTAGTGGATTACGTCGACAGCCACTATCGCACCATCGCGGGCCGCGACAGCCGCGGCCTGGCCGGGCACTCCATGGGCGGCTACGGAACGCTGCGTATCGGCATGAAGCATCCCGAAGTGTATTCAGCGATTTACGCGATGAGCTCGTGCTGCCTGATGAACAACCCGGCCGCAGCGCGGCCTGCGCCGAACCGGCAGCCGGCAGCGGCCGCGGAGGGATCCGCGGGAGGCCGACGCGGGGCCAGTGGGCCCGGATTCGCCAACGTGCTGTCGGCCGAAGCCGCCGCCTGGTCGCCGAATCCCAAAAACCCCCCGAAATTTTTCGATTTGCCGACGGAAAATGGCGTCGTGCGGCCCGAAATCGTGGCCAAATGGATTGCCAATTCACCGCTCGCCATGGTCGATCAATACGTCCCGAACCTGAACCAGTACCACTCAATCATGATGGACGTAGGCCTCGAGGACGGCCTCGCGGCCTCCAACAAGGAGATGGATCGATCGCTGACGCGGCTGGGAGTTATGCACACCTTCGAAACCTACGAGGGCGACCACACCAACCGCGTGAAAGAGCGGTTCGAAACCAGGGTTCTTCCCTTCTTTTCGGAGAGTCTGAAATTCCAGGCCGAACAAGCGGAGCTGCATTAGCGCGTTCAGTGCTTTATGGTTTGAACTGTCCTGACAAATAATCGATGATCGCGTCGCGATTCTCGGGCCGTACCGGCGCGCCCCAGCCGGTCATCTTGTCGATCTCGCGCTCCCACTGCGACCGGTTCAGGCGTTGCTGCCGCATCATGTGGTCGTCGTGGCAGCCGAAGCACGCCGTGCGATAGCCCTCCGGATAGGCCATATCCGGAGCAGCTCCCTCGTTGGCCGATGGGGTCTGCGCGGAGATGGTGACGACGACGGGACGCACCGCATTCCACAAATACCCAGACGGGTTCCAGGCGGCCATTGCCGGTTGGGTCTCGCCGTCCGCATTCGTGGCGCGCGACATCAACGTGTACCTTCCTTCGGAGGCCCTCCAATCGTATTGCCAGAGCCGCCATCCGTATTGAGTCTGTGGGCCGGCCAGCTTTGCCGCCTGCCAACTCCGGCCTCCATCGGTGGAGACTTCCACCTTCCGGATTGGCGTACGGTTCGACCAAGCCGTGCCTTGAATGCGCACCGGGCCCGGCCTGGCCCATCCGCTGGGAACCGCGATGACCGACTTGACCGCCAGATCCGTGACCGGGACCATCTCCGACGCATCTACTGAGGTGCCAGGCGGGACGGGACGCGTTGGATGCCGGTACGCTGTTTTCATCCAGAACCCTTCAAATTCGTGATCGAGCACCTCGACGTGCTGCAGCCACTTCACCCACGAATCGCCTGCCCAGCCGGGGGCAATCACCCGCAACGGGAACCCGTGCTCGACCGGCAACGCCTGGCCGTTCATCTCATAAGCCAGCAGCGTATCCGGATCGAGGGCCTTGGCCACCGGAATCGTGCGCTGAAAATCGGGCATCTTGCCTAGTGGCACGTCGGCTCCGTCGAACAGCAGCACTTTGGCGGATCCCCTGAGGCCAGCCTTGCGAAGGATGTCGCGTAGACGCACTCCCGCCCATCGCCCGTTGCCGACGGCACCGTCGGCCCACTGCGTGCCGGCAACATGCGGCTCGTAGTAGCGTCTTCCGTTCCCAGCGCACTCCAGCACGCTAACCAGTTCCGCACGCGGAAATTTCTTCAGATCCTCGATCCTCAAGGTGAGCGGATGTTCCAATCTACCGTCAATCTTCAGGCTCCAATCGCTCAGCTTTACATTGGGCGTGTAGGTGTGGCAGCGCACGAAGAATCGATCAATGGGCGTAATCCATTCCGAGAAGCCTTCCGGGGGCATCTCGAGATCTTCCGGACGCGGCGACCGCACGACCATCCGCGATAGGTCCACTCCATCCCCTCTCGACGGGCCGGGAGCCAGGCACGCGGCGGCGCCTAGGAACAGTTCACGTCGGCTAATGGTCATTCATCTCCCTTTTCATGAGCCCGATCGTACCGCATCCAGTTCAGTCGGGTGGCTCGCCGCAGAGGAAGAGTGGTGAAGCACCCTCACAGTCTGTCATGCGCCCAGCGAATCCATCAGGAAAAAGGCTTGCGACAGGTCGCGACGGAACGGCAGGATTCGGGCGGCGTACCGTTACGCGCACTGAAGCTAGCCTCGAAAAGATGCATCCCTCCCGCTGGCGTCTGCCGTGTCGCTTCGCCGGAACCGTTATGCGTCACTGAGGTCCCGATCGGGGTTCAAAACCACGTACAATACAGCACCTCCCCGGCGCGAGGCCGACAGGGCGTACTCGCGTCCGGACCACGCTGTCAACGTGGGGATCCCCACCGCCGACCGCGTCAACGGCTTCCACTCTCACACCCGCCCCAGCGAGATCGATCCGTGAAAGCCAATCTGCCCGATGCCTCGCACCCTCCCGTGCCCGGCCATCCCCGTACCATCCTTGACAATACGCGGCGCGTTGAGCGATTGCAACATTATGCGAAGGGGGATGATATGGACGTAATCCAGCGCCGCGGCAAGCCGTCGGCGCTCCCGAGTAATCTTCACCCTGGGAAAGATCGAAGGGTCCAGTCCCAGCACCTCGATCGGCTGGCAACTCCCGACGCCGAACAGGATCTCCTGTTTCGGACGCATCTCGCGGTCGCCGCCGGAGTACTGGTCGGTAATGCCGCGATCGTCCGCACTATTTTTGGCAACGTTGGTACAAATAAAAAGCGGAACCCGCCGACACCGATGCGCCAAATCTGAGCTGCCACGCCAAGCGCATCTGTACTGTAAACGGCCGCCGTCCGGCCTCTTTGGCAGGCCAAGGAGAAGTCCCTCAAGAGTCATAGTCAGCATAACGACTCCTGCTGCCAGACGGCGACATTTCAGGTCTTGAGATCAAGCAGCCCAACCCCACGAGCAGGATATCCAGATGGCTGGCCGATCTCAGATGATCGCCGGTCCAAGGCACCCAGACCTTGAGCGATCACAAAGCGACGCTCGGTCAACGCGAATTCGGCGCGCGTTCGAGTTGAGCCAGAGAGGCCTCATCACTGGCTGCGGCTTCCATTTGAGCCCGATCCAGGGCTACCAGCGTTGGTACCGGTTTGTGTACTGTCGACTCCCGCAGCGAGGCGTAGCAAGCAAGGAACTACGTTGAAGATGCGAACGGGCGTCATAGTTGCACCTGATCCGGGCATCCGGTTTACGCGGGAAGAAGAGGCACGGCTTCCCTAATCGCGGGTTTAGGTCTCGGCGCGAGACGTCGTGTTTGGGGCCCCCACTTGAACCTGACTGTGCCGGCCGGACTTCCCCGCCGAACGAATATAATGGCCGTTTGAGCAACGAAATGACACTCGACTCGACGGTAGCCAGGTGCTGGACTTGAGCACCATCGTGCCCGGAAGGACCCCTAGCACGATTCTGGCCGATCTCGGAGCCGACCTCATCACGGTCGAGAATCCCACCGGCAGCGAAGACAGCAGCCGCAGTGGGCCACACCGTGGGCCGCGGGTTGCTGCGAACCGAGCAAAGCGGTCCGTGGCCGTGGACATTACCCTGCCCGCCAGCCGTGATGTGTTGTTGCGGTTGGCGGCGGGGAGTGACGTGTTGCTCGCAAATTTCGGTGGCGCCAAGGCGGCAGCCTTGGGATTCGACGAACCGACGGTGCGCGCACGCTGGGCGGACAACCGGCAGCGCTACCTGGCCTGTGCGTTGGGGAACCGGTCCCAGCCGGTGGCTAACTCAGTTTGGTAGCAGATCTGCACCAATTCGCAGGAGGCTGACCTGGGACGCGATCCGAGACATTTCCGCGAACCGGCAAACAAGCGCTTGCGCGCATACGTGGCGGTATGCTCGTTGGCATCTCTGGTGGCCGTCGCAGCCTGGCCGCAACCCACGTCTCGACCGGAGTCTCGCTCGATTCTCGACTATATCCGCGAGACCTGGAGCGTGCTGACACGCTCGAACCGCGACCTCGCGACAGCCGCCAGAGATCCCAAGTTCCCGCTCCCAGGCGAAGGCCGCTGGCCGGTGTTCGTCTCGCGGACGGCGGACTTGAAACAAATCGAAGCAACGTTGCGCCGCGAAATGCAGCCGGTCGATTACGGGAGGATCGAACTTCGTCCGCTTCCACCTGACCCGGCCGCCGCGCCTCCGGGGCTGCTGTACCTCCCCAGGCCGTACATCGTGCCAGGCGGCCGCTTCAATGAGATGTATGGCTGGGACAGCTTCTTCATCCAAATGGGTCTCCTTCGCGATGGGCAAATCGCACTTGCCAAGGACATGGCGGATAACTTTCTCTACGAGATCCGCCAATACGGCAAGATCCTGAACGCCAACCGCACCTACTATCTCACCCGCTCCCAACCTCCGTTCCTGACTCAAATGTTGCTAGCCGTGTACGGGCACACCCATGACCGCGAGTGGCTCGCCGGCGCCGTGCCGGCGGTCGAGGCAACCTACCGTTACTGGACCGGCGATCCGCATCTCACCGCAAAGACCCAGTTGAGCCGCTATTTCGACCGGGGAGAAGGACCCGCTCCGGAGGTCCTGGCCGGTGAACGCGATGCACAGGGTGAAACGCATTACGATCTCGTGCGTCAGTACTTCCGAACGCACCGCATCAGTTCCTACGATGTCAGCCAGTATTACAATCGCGACACTAACCAACTGACGGCGCTGTTCTACAAGGGCGATCGTTCGATGCGCGAATCCGGCTTCGACCCCTCCAACCGGTTTGGCCCGTTCAGTATCGACGTGATTCATTACAATCCGGTGTGCCTGAACACCCTACTCTATCTAATGGAGAGCCAGGCGGCCGAGCTCATGGAAATCCTTGCTCGGCCTGCCGACGCCCAGACCTGGAGGAAACGCGCAGAAGACCGCAAGGCTCGAATCAACCGGCTGATGTGGGACGGCCGGGACGGCCTGTATTATGACTACAACTTCATCGGTGGGCACGTTCGGCGTTACCCTTTCCTCACCACCTTCTATCCTCTGTGGGCCGGGATCGCCACCCCGGCGCAGGCCGCCCGAATCGCGCGTAGCCTCCCGAAATTTGAGAGCCCGGGCGGACTCCGCACGAGCACGTACGAAAGCGGCAACCAGTGGGACAGCCCTTTCGGGTGGGCGCCGCTCGAATGGATTGCCATTCATGGATTGCGGCGCTACGGGTACAAGGCTGAGGCCCAGCGGATTTCGGTCGAATTCCTATCCCTGGTGCTCGATCAGTACCGCCGGCACGGCATCATCGCAGAGAAGTACGATGTGGTCCACCGCGATACGGCAATCGGAAATGAGATCCGATATGGTTACCGTTCTAACGAAGTCGGTTTCGGCTGGACTAATGCCGTATTCACAGCGCTTCTGGACGATTTGCCGCCGGCTGTGCAGTCGGTCCTTTTGAATCCGAGCTTGTCGACGCATTGATTCGCTCAAGAGGTGCTTCTGAAAGAAAGGGGGCGTTGCCGTTGAAACGGAAAGACACTATGCTCCGGGCGCCAACGCTGGTAAATTTATCGCCAGGGTTCCGGTGGACTTTATTTGTTGGCCGCAGCGGTGTTTCTTGGAGTGATTGTTGCAACCGCAGCCTTTTTGAGTTTCAACTGGAATTCGGGGTACATAGTTTCCGCTCCGCCAAGGGCCGCACCGACCGTGATATGGTGTTTGTCTGCAAACTCGCTGACGAATGGATTCTCACCGGGTAAGTAGTGGGGCACCTTTCCGGGTGGGCGGTTCGCGATCTCCACGACCGATTCGCAGGGATAGAGCCAATTCAGGCCCTCGGAAAGGACCAATCGGAAGACCTGAGTTCTGACGAATGGCTCTGTCAGATACACCGGATCATTCACGATGCTCACGTGCGTCATGTAGTCGCCGTGCCGGATAAAGTGCTCGATCAGCGCCGCTTGATCGCTCTCAGGCAGGCCGTTGCGCCTCAGCTCGCCCTGCTTGAGGTGAGTAGTGTAAACGGTCAGCCCGCCTCCTTCCCATTTGCCGGTTGAAAACCCCATCCAGGTGTGGGGCGCATTCGGAGAAGGATGCGACCGACCATCCATCCAGATCGTGCGGTTCTGTTCATAGGTGCTGATATACTGGCGGATCGCGATCACCGTTTGAGACTGAGGATCTTTGTCCTCCCAGATACGGAGGTTCAGCGGCCCGCCGAAAATGTAAGGGGCTACGTGGACCTGGCATTGGTGCTCCGGCAACGTAAGACGCGACGGATCCCAGGCCAGCCCCCAGGCGCGTGCACCTTCCGTAATCGGCACGCCGTAGTATTCACCGATGGCCGGATTGCCCGTGCTCTCCTCGTGAGGGAGCGGAGACCAGCTTCCGCTGAGGTCAGTTCCCGCCGAACCGTTGAACGACCCCGCAAACTGAGCGGTCCCGGGTGTCCACAGGCCGGCGGACAGCAGCAGCAGCATCGATGCGGGTTGAAATCGTCCGCGCAATTGCCCCCCTTGCCACAAGCAATGGGCTACGGCTTCGCCTCTTTGCCTTCGACTCCGCCGAGCTTGCGAATCAAGGCTGCAGTGCTATTGTGTGGCACAGGCAGCTGAATGATTACGTTCTTGCCCATCGCGAAGTCGAGCGGCGTTAACCCTTGCTTTGTTTTCGCGTTCAGACTAGCGCCTTGGTCCACCAGGTATTGAACGAGCGTGTCTGCACCTCGGGACGCTGCTCCGTGAAGAGCTGTTTCTCCTCGGTCGTTTTCGCGGTTTATATCCAGCCCGAGCCCGACCGTCAATTTCACGGCCTCGAGCGCCTCGCTTTCCGAGCCCTTAGTGTTCTTGTCGCGATAACCGACGCCTGCTGCGAACTGAAGCGCCGTGTTGCCGTCCTTGGTGGCCAGAGCCGGATCGGCCCCATATTCCAGCAGAGCGTGCATGGCGAGCGAGTCGCCGGCTCGCGCCGCGCGCATGAATGGAGTTGAACCAGGGCCCAACGTGGTGTCGCCCGCATCCATCCCGCTTCTACCCGGAAGAGCCTTTGTCAACTGTGCATTGGGGTTGGCGCCCCGCGTAAGAAGCACCTTGATCAGATCGAGGTTTGGAAGCGGATCGTCTTCCTTGTGCGCCGGCAGCGCAGAATAGTCCTGGTTGCGCATATCGATCGCCGCGTATAAAGCAGCGCGTCCCCTGGAATCGGCTATGTTGGGATCCGCGCCGCGATCCAGCAGAAATTTCGCGTAGCTATAGCGCTTGTTCAGGATCGAGATGACCAGTCCGCTGGTCCCGTCTACATCCACCTGGTTGATATCGACGCCTGCATCGAGCATCACCCGGCCGGTTTCGATGTCTCCCTCCCGTGCGGCGAAATGGAAGGCGGTTAGCCCGCCACGGGCCATGGGCGTCACCGAGGAGGCCGCGCTCAATTTCGGAATGTTGGTTTCGCGAGCGAGGGACTGGATCTTCCAATCGGCGCCGCGTTCGAGCAGCAGCTTCACCACGTCCGCATGGCGCTCGGCGGCGGCCCACATGAGCGCCGTCTGGCCGCGATAGCTTTCTTTGGCGTTCGCGTCAGCCCCGCGAGCCAGCAGAACCTTAACCGCCTCAACATTACCGGTGCGGGCCGCGATCATCAGCACGGTTTCGCCATCCGCTGTGGTGACAGTCTTCGGATCGGCACCGGCCTGCAACAGCATTTCGATGATGGCGGCGTTGCCCGCGGCCGCAGCTTCGGACAAAGGAGTCACACCGTAGCGGTTGGCGACTCTGGGGTCGGCGCCCGAACTCAGCAGCAGCTTGACCGCGTCGACGTCGTTCCAATGGGCGGCCCACTCGAGGGCCGTGGTCCCGTCGGTTTGCGGAGCGTTCAAATCGGAGTGCCGACCGGCTAGGGCGCGCAAGGCTTGCCAGTCCCGGCGCT
>Ga0306926_10006964_pt1 | contig 12222 bp, 6 predicted proteins | sample flu12Cox44000178_FD_203759 | JGI IMG/M metagenome (GOLD analysis project Ga0306926, IMG submission 203759) | Lab enrichment of tropical soil microbial communities from Luquillo Experimental Forest, Puerto Rico - flux8day.12C.oxic.44.000.178 (v2)... | ecosystem: Environmental > Terrestrial > Soil... | reverse complement strand
TCATCGGCACGCCCGCTCCGGCTCGCCGCTCGCTGGTTGAGTTCCAAACGTTCCGAATCCGTCAGCACGATGGTGTTTTCCATGAACACCATCATACTACCGTTTCAGATGTTACAGTACACTAGTGACGCGTAGAAGACGCAGTTAGGGGGACTTATGGGGACCTGGCCAATTACCTCGACAAACTGGAGTAGAATAAAGCCCAATTTAACTCAACAGCAAAGGCCCAGGCATTCGCGGGGAGAAACGACTTGACCACTAACCGTCAAGTTTATGGGTATCTTCCGATAACAGACTGGTTATTCAATTACAACAAGGAATGGTTACGACCGGATCTGATCGCGGGCCTGACTGCGGCCGCAGTGGTCATTCCCAAGGCGATGGCCTATGCAACGATTGCGGGACTTCCTGTGCAGGTGGGACTTTACACGGCGTTTGTGCCGATGATCATTTACGCGGTGCTGGGGACATCACGGCCTCTCAGCGTGAGTACAACCACAACGATTGCGATTCTCACGGCAAGTAAACTCGGCCAGGTGGTTCCTGGCGGCGCTGCAGCCGAACTGATGAGAGCGTCTACAACGCTGACTCTCTTGGTGGGTGGGATCCTGGTTTTGGCTGCGGTGCTGCGGCTCGGCTTCGTCGCGAACTTCATTTCTGCACCGGTGCTGGTCGGATTCAAGGCGGGCATCGGCCTCGTCATCGTTCTGGACCAGCTGCCAAAGATACTGGGCATTCATTTTGCGAATGGGTCTTTCCTCCATAACCTCCTTGAGATTGTCAAAGGTGCGCCTAAGGCATCCCTGCCGACTGTGGCGATGGGGATTGTCATGATTGTGGTTTTGGTCGGACTGGAACGATTCCTGCCAAGGGTGCCGGCGCCGCTTGTGGCGGTAACATTGGGAATTCTGGGGACGCGTTTGTTCGGCCTGCAGTCGCACGGAGTCGGGGTTGTGGGGCCGATTCCGCAGGGTCTGCCGTCGCTGACGATTCCTGATTTCTCTCTTGCCGAACAGCTTTGGCCGGGGGCGTTGGGTATAGCGCTGATGAGTTTTACTGAGACCATCGCTGCGGGCCGCGCATTTGCGAAGAGTGACGAACCTTCGCTCAAAGCAAACCAGGAATTACTGGCCACCGGACTAGCAAACGCGGGCGGTGCGCTATTTGGATCGATGCCTGCAGGAGGCGGCACCACTCAAACCGCGGTGAATCGACTTGCGGGCGCACGCACGCAGTTGACGGAATTAGTGACGGCTGGCGTGACACTGGCCACCATGCTTCTGCTTGCGCCGCTCATCGCACTGCTGCCACAAGCGACACTGGCTGCGGTGGTGATCGTGTACTCCATCGGATTAATCAAGCCGGCGGAGTTCGGCGAAATCCTGAAAATAAGGCTAAATGAGTTTACCTGGGCGATAGCTGCGTTCGCAGGCGTTGTGGCCCTTGGGACAATCAAAGGGATTGTGGTAGCCATCGTGCTGTCACTTGTGGGCCTGGCCTACCAGGTGGCGGATCCGCCAGTCTACGTCTTGGGACGCAAACCGGGCACAAATGTGTTCCGCCCACGTACGAAGGAACATCCAGAAGATGAAACCTTTCCGGGGCTATTGATTCTGCGACCTGAGGGACGCATATTCTTTGCGAATGCGGAGCACATTGCAGAGAAGATGCGGCACCTTGCAGATGAAGCGAAGCCAAGAGTGGTGGCGATTGACCTAAGCGCGGTACACGACCTGGAATACACGGCATTGAAAGCGTTGGCGGAAGGCGAAAAAAGACAGCGGGAGCGCGGGGTGCGAGTGTGGTTGGTTGGACTCAACCCAGGAGTCTTGCGGGTCATACAGAAGTCGCCGCTAGGAGAGGTGCTCGGGCGCGAAGAATTGCATTTCAACCTTGAGGCCGCTGTTGCGAAGTTTCAGGCGAGTTAGAGCGAGAAGCGTGCCAGGCCAGGCGAGAAGCTGTGAATCCGTCTAGAACGGGGACGAAAGCCGCTGCACATTACCGCCTAGAAGTGCCGGCTGGCGGCAGCAAGATCGTACCGCTGCGCCTCAGCGCAAACACCCGGCCGACCCTTTTAGCAGCTTTGACACAGTCTTCGCCACCCGGATTGCGGACGCGGACGAATTCTACAATCGGATTACTCCAGCTTTGTTGCGTGAGGATGAGCATCGCGTGCACCGGCAGGCACTGGCGGGGATGCTGTGGAGTAAGCAGTACTACTAATTCGATCTCAGTAGCTGGTTGAACGAGCACAAAGCTCATCCGATGGGTGTCAATTCAAATCCCAACACCCGCAATACGCAGTGGTTCCACTGCTCAACTCCCGACGGGCGGCCGCCTCGACCGAGCAGATGGCATAGCGTGGATGGCTTTCTAGTACCGCACACATATTGGACTCGACAAGGAAACGCCAGGCCGCAGAACTCACTCCCTACCTTCCGGTCGTATATCATCACGGCGACGACTGGGCGGCCTCCACCATCGCAATGATCGGGCTGCTTGACCCGATTTCACTTTTCAGTTTTTGGTTTCGGTGGACAGTTTCGAACAGCGTAGAGTTACGGGGAGCGACTCTCTTCGTAATTTTTTGATCGGGATTTGGGACATAAGTCAGAAAAAGCTCGACTGTAGCGACTGGGCGTGCGTGGCGCAAACTTCGTGATTCCCGTATAATTGTGGGGTTCTATTCTCCTCAACTGTGGCGCTATGGTGCAACGGTTAGCACGCGGCCCTTTCAAGGCCGAAATACGGGTTCGATTCCCGTTAGCGCTACCAATCCGGTGGGCGGCATGCCTCGGATGCGCGCTTGCTCTCGCGTGTATTCCGAATCGAGCACCCGCTCAACTCCGAACAGAAATCATTGAAGTAGACACGGCGGGAGCTAGTCATCCATTCCCCCATTATTGGGAGCGTATGTTTGGCTCGGGGAGGGCCATTCTGTCCCTGCGCGACGACTATCGCCGGGACCTGCGACTCGTCAAAGAAGCGACCGGATTTGAATACGTGCGTTTCCATGCGATTTTCAACGATGAAGTTGGTGTCTACGATGAAGCGGATGGTCAGCCTATTTACAATTTTTCTTACGTGGACCAAATCTATGACGGGCTTTTGTCGAACGGTGTTCGGCCGTTTGTCGAATTGAGTTTTATGCCCAAAAAGCTTGCCGCACAGGAAAGTCTTCATCCGTTTTGGTATCACCCGAACGTGTCACCGCCGAAGGATTGGACCAAGTGGGACGATCTTGTCTCGCATTTCGCACAACATCTTGTGGATCGCTATGGAATCGAGGAGGTTTCTCGTTGGTACTTTGAAGTCTGGAATGAACCGAATCTGGATTTCTGGGCGGGAGAGCCAAAAGAGGCTACCTACTTCCAGCTCTACGATCACACCGCCCGTGCGCTAAAAAAGGTCAATCGAGCGCTGCGTGTCGGCGGTCCAGCCACCGCTCAAGCCGCTTGGGTCGGCTTGTTTATTGCCCACTGCGCCGAGAGTCAGGTTCCGCTGGACTTCGTCTCCACGCACGTCTACGCCAACGACTTGGCAAAAGACGTTTTTGGGACCACCGAAACCATTCCCCGGACGCAGATGGTTTGTCGCGCCGCGAAAAAGATTCACGATGAAGTCAAGACGTCTCCCCGTCCGGATTTGCCCATCATTTTCAGCGAGTACAACGCCAGCTATAAAAACGAACCGGAGGTGACCGATGCGGTCTTCATGGGACCATGGCTCGGCGACACGATCCGGCAATGTACCGGACTGTTGGACAGCCTGGCTTATTGGACATTTTCGGACGTGTTTGAAGAGCAGGGCGTACTCAAAGAGCCGTTCTACGGCGGATACGGTCTGATTGCGGAAAATGATCTGCCGAAGCCTTCCTACAATGCGTTCAAGCTTTTGCATCGACTCGGTGACCAACAAATCGTGGTGAATTCGCAATCGTCGATTGCCACGCGACGCGGGGACGGGACGATCGTGATCGCCGTTTGGAACCTGTTTATGCCCGATGAGCAAGGCGCACCGAAAGACGTGATCATAGCCTTGACCGGCGCAAGCGGCCTCCACAAGGCTCTGATTTCACGGCTCGATGAAACGCACGGGTCGCTGTTGTCTCTCTACGACAGCATGGGAAGACCGCGATATCCGACCCCAAGGCAACTGCAAGAGCTTCGTCAAGCTGCCGAACTCCCTCCCGGGGAAGAAAAAGAGGTGCAGCACGGCAAAATCACCGTTCGACTGCCCCCGCAGGGGCTTGCCGTGATCGAGATGCGATGAAGGATCAGCCCGCGGTGACGGCGGGTGGGGCCGACCCGCTCGGACGGGGCGGCGGCGAAGTATCGGGCTTGAATCCGGCGCGAGCCAAACCACGCTGCGCTTCCTGATTCTTCATGAATGTGTTCCAAACGAAAGAGGTGCGGGCATTCTCTGCCATCACCAACGTAATTCCGACGTCGATTCCTACCACATTGGTATCGAACCAGTCGTTCAGCGGGTTGAAGGCATCCACAAACCCGAACTGAGTCCAAGCCTTTGCTCCGTATCGGTCTTTGATGTTTCGCTGAACCCGCATTGTGGCTTCCGGAAGAAAGGGCAGGGAACCTCCGGTTGCACAAGGAACTACGGTTCCGTCGATTGATCCCGTCGCCGGGGGTCCGCCCCAAGCGACGTATCCCTTCCTCGAATCCGAAGCGGTGATACCCCAGAGATCGTCGCTGTAGTCGGGAAATTGTTTCGACAGGTCCAGACAGAAACGCCGGTGAACATCGGTGGCGAGAATTGAATTCTGGAAGTAGTTTGCGTAGCGGTCACGCTTGCCGCGGAAATCGAACCAGGCCTGAGAGTATTGATGGATAAACAGGGGGGCGAAGGATCCGATATAACGAATCCCGTCGTATTCGAATTTCATCCGTTTCCAAGCGTTCCACGCGTCGGCTGGCAAGGGATGGGTCGTGGATCCTAGCCCTAGAAGGTACAGCATCATCATTTCGCTGTAGTCGTCCCAGCGATACTGCAGAAATCCACCTTCAGGAGTCCACCCATGCGGCAGGATGGGCGTATCTTCGGAGAGCCAATTCCAATCCACGCGGTTGAAGATTTCGAGAGCCAGCTCGCTGATTTCGGAGTGTGGAAAATGCTGTCTGCAGGTGAGTACTCCACAAAGGAGGATCGACGTGTCGATGGAAGAAACCTCGGAATCCCAAAGTCGCTCGCCCGTATTGATGTTGGCGAAATGATAGAAAAATCCCCGATGGTTAGGTAACTTTTTCCACAGGAATCGCAGCGTGTTGAGAGCCCGGGCTTCCGCAGCGGCGTGCGATACATAGCCTCGGGTGTCTCCGATACACAGGGCGGTCAGCCCGAAACCGGTTGCCGCGATGCTCCCAAGGTCATTGGTAACCGGGTTCCAAGCATCGCAACGGTCCACAACCATGCCGGTTTCCGGATGGGCCTGGGTCCAGAAATATCTGCAACTCGCTTCCTCGATTTGATCCAGAAGCTCCTCATCGTTCTTCGAGAAAGGCGAGGCGATTGGATGGGGCCGCGCGGAAGGCTTGGCTTGTTGAGCCTGAGATTCAACGTTAGACAGACCGCTCAAACCTAGGGCGGGGAGGGCTAGCCCAGCGCGGGCGACCCGTTTGATCCACGCCCGACGCGACTGCTTGCCGGGGCTGATAATCCTGTCATCCATCGATCTGATTATATTCAGTCCCGGGGCGTAAAGAAGTCTCAATGACGCCAAACGGAAAAGGGGAGGTGAACCGGAAATGTCGGTCAGGCGGAGGGGCTGGAGCGAGCTTTCTTGATTTGGGTCGCTTCGGGATGTAGCTTGGAAGATGATTATGCTTCGCAGTCAAAAGATAGCTGTCTGGACTCTGGTGATCGCAGGCTTCGCTAGCGTTTTGGCTGCGGCGTACTATGGGTTTCGCCTGAACCGGAAATATAGCCTGCCGGTCACCTTGAAAGGCGCAGTCATTAAGCAGGACTACGATCCTCGAAAGCAGTCGCCGATTGCGAACGTAGAAGTGATTCTCCGCAATGAATTGGATCCGCAGGAGACGAGGTCCGATTTCTCAGGGGGCTTCACAATCACGATGCCTCCGGGGGCGAAACTGGGACAGCCTATTCGGCTCTCCTTTCGGCATCCCGATTTCCAGCCTCTCGAAGTGGATGTAACGCTCAGTAATGAATTATACGTCGTGCGGATGATCCCACTCCACGGTGAGGTCGAGGCGTCACTAAATGAGGCCGAGATCGGGGTCACGGGTGTGTTGATTCGGTACTCGACGGAAACGACGAGGACCGAGCCCGTCGGGAGCGCGGTAAAAACCTTTCAGGTTCAGAATTTGGGGAGCGTCCCCTGCGATCAGAAGCTTCCGTGTTCGCCGGACGGCCGATGGAAAGCTGCCGTCGGCTCCGCATCGCTTGATGCAGGGCAGGGAAATGTTTTTCGCGATGCGCGGGTCACCTGCATCGCCGGCCCTTGCCCCTTCACCCGGATCGATCAAGACGGTTTTTCGCGTGGCGGCCGGACCATCAGCGTGTCCATTCGTGGTTGGTCCGACACCACCACATTCTTGCTACAGGCTGAGGTGTTTCGTTCTCAGCTTCAGAGCATTGTTCACCGCGTATATCCGGTCATTTTCGGGCGTTCGCTAAATTTCACGCTGCCGTCGACTGCCGAGGGTCCCTGCATCGAAGCGGATATTGGCGGAACGCAGATTGTGTTTCCCTTAGGACCTGCCCCGGTCTTAAGTTGGGCGACCTGCCGAGTCCGAGACGAGAAAAATCAAGCGAAGGACTATCGCTGTGAGCTGAAACCCGGATACGAGTTCCGATGAACGAAGAAGGCTGGCCGGATTTTGTCCTGTCAATACGCGGTTCGCGGCGTTTCCCGGACCAGTTCTCGCGTATACAGTGACAGGGGACGTTCATGCAAGAGTCGCGCTGCGGCTTCGACGCGGACTTCCCGATGGAACAGCGTTTGAAACAGCGAATTCATCAGCAAATTGCAGATGGAAACCAGGATCATGCCCTGGTGGTGGGCCATCCAGGAGTGCACGATTTCAAACGATTGATTGGAATCCTCCGGGTTCAAGGCCAGTGGAGGCAATCCAAAAGCCTGGTAATCGTAAGGCGCATCCTGCTGCTTCGGCTGTTTTGGCGGGCAGGCTCCTTCTGAAGTTCCCCAAGGGATTCCGCGGGCCGCGAAATAGGCGCGCTGGCAATCCACCGCTCCCTGCAGGCTGTTTTCGAGAAGCGTATTCGGAAAGTGTTTTAACCACAGGGCTGGCATCAGGTATTCGAAGGTCGTACCACTCCAGGAGACGAGCACGTCTCGGTTGGCGAAATGTGTGTGGGTTCGCCCGAGCTGAAACCAGGCGTCCTGGGGAAGATCGTTCTTGGCGATACCGACGAAGAGGGCGCTACGCGCCTCCGATGCGAGCAGGTCGTAGCAGCTCTTTTGGAGTTTTGCTTCAGCTACGTCGAAGCCGATGGAGATTGCTCTTTGGTTTCTGTCGTAGAACAACCCAAAATCCATGGAGTCGACGAGCGCATCGGCGTCTGCCGCAAGAGTCACGAGCCTCGAGCGCAGCGCTTCCAATTCGCAGGTACAACCAGTCACTCCGGCTTGCAGTTCACGAACTTCCGGAAGCCCGTGCGCGTGTACGATTTCGTCATAGACGGACGGAAGGGAGTTGATGGAGATGCGAGCGAGGAACTCAGGCGCAAAGAGCCGGGGAAGAGTGCACTGCAAAGCGGCAAACTCGGGCAGGAGCCAAGGCGCGAATGCCCGGGTCATCTCGAAAATGTCCTGCAGTTTGAGTTGTGTTTCTTCAAGCCACCAGGACGCATCGCTGCCACTGGCAAGCTCTCGGCCGATGGAGGTTAGTTCAGCCTGGAGCTTCGGAATGGCTGAGCACCACAACAGCGGATTGGCGCCTAGGCGATGGACGGCTCCGCGAAGATTCTCGACGGCGGAAACCTTATCGCGGGGGCAGCTCGCATCGTTCATGGCCTCGATAGCGATATCGACGTTGTCCACGATCGATTGAAACAGGCGAGGCTGAAAGAGGGGGTGCTCCATCAGCGCGAACGCGCCTTGCTTGAGTGTCCACAAGCAACAGGTCAGGTTCCCGTTATCCACGCTGGAGAGGAAGACCGGCGTCGCTGCCTCGAGGGACCGGGAGTCGTACCAGTTGGCCAGTTGCCCATGAAACCGCGGCAAGCGTTTCACCGTTGCCATTGTGGACTCCGCATGGGCCACAAACCTCGGAATGGTTTGCATAGCCAAGAAGGAGGCCGCAAGCTGCGAATTGAAGAGCATTCCCAGATTCGTGGTGGAAAGCAGATGAGCCGCGCGATTGTCTTTGCCTTGGATGTTGTCCGGAATCAGCCAATTCTCGTCGGCATTCGAAAATTGACGGAAGAAACGCCATGTCTTGAGCGCGGCGCGGCGCAGGTAGGCCTCATCGCGGGGGGTCAACAGGCTCTGGGTGGAACGCGGCGGCCGATCGAGCCATTTGGCCGCGGGCTGGGAAAGCAGCCAGAGCAACAGGATTGGCGAGGCCACCAGCAGGGCATCGGGGCGATAGACGGCCAAGCCAATCGCAATTGCAATGGTGATGATTGGGGTGAGCTTGAGATACACGTCAACGGCTGTTCTGCGAGTGTCCATTTCCGATTGGGCGGCCGTTTCCCATTCGAGAAGTTTTTTGTGCGTCACGGTCAAACGGATCACGGCTCGGGCGATCGCATCCAGCGTGACAAGTGCCTGGTGCGGCAAAAACGCGAGGAAGACCAGGACATTCACCTGTGTGGTCGCGAAGTCGCCCGCCAGCTGCGCAAATACGCCGCGTTTGTGAGGACTATTCCGATGGCGAATCATGGCCAGAACCGCCTGCACGTAACTCGGAATCAGTAGCAGCGCGAACGCAGCGGCGGTCCAAAGGGCGGGCGAGCCCGGCATGTAAAACCAGCCGGCAAGAAAGAGGACGAAGGTAGCGGCTTCGGTCACGCTGCGCCGCAGGTTGTCCAGAATTTTCCAGCGCGACAGCAAGCTCAGCGGATTGACAACGTGTTCTCCGGTGGCGTCCGGAACACGGGGAAAAAGCCATTTCAGGATTTGCCAGTCGCCGCGGACCCAGCGGTGCTTTCGGCGGCTGTAGGCGCTGAAGTGAGAGGGATAATCGTCGATCAACTCGATCTCACTGACCAGGCCGGTTCGTGTATAGACGCCCTCGATCAGGTCGTGGCTAAGAATGGCGTTGGACGGGAAGCGATCCTTGAGAACCTGGTGAAACACTTCCGCTTCGTAAATTCCTTTCCCCGTGAAGATGCCTTCACCAAACATATCCTGATAGACGTCGGAGACCGCATGCGTGTAGATATCCAAACCGGTCTGGCCGGAATAGATATAGGCCAGTCTCGAACGATTTACCGATTGCACGCTGATCCCGATGCGAGGTTGCAGTACCCCATATCCGGCCTTCACGGTTCTCGTCGCGGGATCGATGACAGCCTGGTTGAGCGGGTGAGCCATGGCGCCTACCAGACGAGCGGCGGCACCGCGGGGCAGCTGCGTGTCGGCATCCAATGTAATCACGTATCTTACGGCCCGAAGCTGGGCCACATTCCCGGCCTTGACCGGAAATTTGTCCTCGCCGCCGCGGATGAGCTCGTTGAAATCCAAGAGCTTCCCGCGTTTACGCTCCCAGCCCATCCAGGTATTGTCCCGGGCGTTGAACGTGCGGTTTCGATGCAAGTGAAAGAAGCGGTCCGGACCATCCAGCGCATATTTCCTGTTCAGTCTGTCGATTAAAGAGGAGCACAAAGTAGCGAGTTCATCCTTTTCGTCGAAGGCGGTTGCCGAGTCCGGCGGGTCGGTCAGGAGGGCGAAATAGAGGTTCTTATCGACGTTTCCGAGGTAGCGAATCTCCAAGGCATGAACCAGGTGCTCCACCTGCTCCGGGGAGACCAGCAGAGCCGGCACCGCAACGACGGTAGAGCACTCCTCCGGTATGCCTTTCTGGAAGTTGAGACGGGGCACGGTGCGAGGAGGCAGAATGAAACGAGCCAGCTGGTTGATCGCTTCGATGGCGGCTTCGCAACACGGCAAGAGCAGGAGAAGAATGGCGGCGACAAAGGGAAAGCCTGTGCTCATTCCGCTCAGCAGGAATAGCAGGATGGCGAAAATGGAAAACTCGAGGCCAAGGGAGTAATAAAGTTCCGGCTCCTCAAGCAATGCTTTGCGAACCAGGGCCGCGCCATGGGGGCGATAGTCAATCTTTTTCTCGAGAAACTGCCTTCCCGTGGAAACAAGGTAGAAGCCAACGTGCGTGAAGCGAATCGAGGCGCGGGAGAGGTTCGGGAATTGTGAAAGTGCCTCCTGAGCCTGAGTCACAGCCAGCGAGGCAATCTCTTCTTCGGAGGTTTCGGAATAGCGCGCCAGTTCCTGGATCGCCTTCCGATAGCGGTCGCGGCTTTGAAATTCCATTGCGGAGTAAGCGGCCGCCGGATCCTTGGCAAGAATCTTCTCGGTCACACTTATCGTTTCGAACAGGGAAAGCCAATCCGCCCGGCGGAGGCGCGCGAGTGAGGCACAAATGCTCCTCAATCGATCACGGATTTCCGGAGTAATTTCCGAAGGCGCCTTCTCAATTTCGGTGCAAAGTTCCAGAAGCAATTGCAACTGGAGGAGGGGGCTTAACAGCCAGATCTCCGAAATTTGCAACGCGCTTACTTCCTGTATCGCTTCGATGTATCTAAGAAATGAACTGTCGTTGAATTCGGCGGATGTAGCTGCCAGATAGCCTTTCGCCGCGAGATAGGCCCGGGGAACTTTTTCGTCGGCTTCTTCCACCTGAGGCGCATAGTTCTCGCGACGGAGCGAATCTTCCACGTCGAGAATCGCCCCATGCAACAGCAATCGCGACGGCAGCAATTCACTGCTGACGCCCGCGGAGACCTGGGCAGGAGCTCGTTCCGGGCGGTAGATGAGTTCCAAGGTCTTCCGGGCGGCGCGATATTTCAGAAGCAGCGACGGCCACCTCAAACCGTGTCCGGCGAGGGACCAACTGCGGGAATGAGCCAGGGCATGCTCGACGAGCGCTGCCTCGTCCGTTTCCGGCTGGGCTTGTGTCTGACCCTGCGCTCGTGCGAGACCGCTCTTCGGTGGAAAGGCGGTTCGCTTTCCTTGCGGAAGGGAACCACCGGCTAGCTGGGGCTTGGTTGCCATGACGTTGGGCCTTTACCTGTAGCTGGACGCTTGCATATCAAACATTTGCGCGTATCGGCCATCACGAGCCATCAGTTGGTCATGGTGGCCCTCTTCGGCGATGCGGCCGTTTTCCAGGACCACGATGCGGTCGGCCATTCTTACCGTCGAGAAGCGGTGCGAAATCAACAGCGAGAGTTTGTTCTGGGTCAACTCTGCAAATTGCTGAAATACCTGCTGTTCGGACTTCGCGTCGAGAGAGGCGGTGGGTTCATCGAGAATAAGAATTTGCGCGTCGCGCAGGTAGGCGCGCGCCAGAGCGACCTTTTGCCACTCCCCGCCGGAGAGGTCGACGCCGCCATCAAAACGCCGTCCGAGCATCTGTTCATAGCCGGCTTCGAGTTTTCGCACCACGTCGTCGGCTTTGCTCTTGCGGGCCGCAGCGACGACCTCCTCCAGATTGTGTGACTCGCTGACCCGCCCGATGGCGATATTCTCGCGCGCCGTCATGTCGTAGCGCATGAAGTCCTGAAAAATCACAGCGATCTGGCTGGTGTAATCGTCGAGGCCGTATTCGCGAAGATCGATGCCGTCGAGATAGATCGCGCCCTCGGTTGGATCATAGAGGCGAGTAAGCAGTTTGACAATTGTCGTCTTGCCTTCGCCATTTTCGCCGATCAGCGCGATACGCTCTCCCTGGTGGAGAGTGAGATTAAGGTTCCGCAATACCAAGCGTTCCGTGCCGGGATAGGCAAAGGACACATTGCGAAACTCCATGCCCCACCGCATCGGCCGAGGGCAAGGGAGACCGTTTTGCTTGGAGCGAATGGTGGGTTGCAAACCCAGAAAGCTCAGCAGATCGCTCAGGAAAAGGGATTGATCCGCGATGCCGGAGAACGCGGAGAAGATCGACTGCAAATTGAGACTGGCAGCGGCTATCGACCCGGCAAGGAACTGCAGAGTTCCGACGGATATGCGGCCGCGCAGAGTTTCAGAAACAACGTAGATAT
>Ga0306926_10006963_pt1 | contig 12223 bp, 11 predicted proteins | sample flu12Cox44000178_FD_203759 | JGI IMG/M metagenome (GOLD analysis project Ga0306926, IMG submission 203759) | Lab enrichment of tropical soil microbial communities from Luquillo Experimental Forest, Puerto Rico - flux8day.12C.oxic.44.000.178 (v2)... | ecosystem: Environmental > Terrestrial >... | reverse complement strand
AATCGAGCGTAAAGACATCTTGCCGGCGAGCGAACTCCCGTTGAGCGACGTCCAAAGCCTTTTGCGGTTGCTTGGCGTGATCCGTGTAGTAAAAGACCAGCTCGTGATTGGAATTATCGGCGCGAGGTGTCTCAGCCAACGACTTCCGCTCGAACTCGGCGAATGCCTGTGCTGCTTGGTCATGCCTGCCCGCGAGTTCCAAGGCTTCAGCGAGGTCATACAAATTTTCGGCGTGGGGTGCGGCAAGGTAACGTTGGCGGTAAAGTTTTACGGCCTCATCGTAACGTTTCTGTTGGAGGCGAACTTTCGCCAGCATGCCGAGTGCATAGTGATAATTAGGAAACTCGGCCAGCGCTTGCTGCAAAAGTTCGTCGGCCTGTTGTAGCTTGCCGGATGCAAGTTTTAAATGCGCAACCTGAGTGGTGATCCACGCACGGTCTTCGACTTCGGTCGGCGAGACGGATCGCAGTGCCATCTCCATCAGCTCGATCGCACCATCGTTATCGCCGAAGAGTTCCCGCAGGTATGCCGCGCGAGTCAGCGACGGAACATTCGCGCCGCGGAGATTCAGCATCCATTGAGCCGACTTTTCCGCGTCCGTATATCTTCCCAACTCGACATTGGCATCTGTGAGAAAGCCATAAATCATGACGTCGTCAGGAATTTTCTTATTTAGCCTTGTAGCTTCGTCCAGGGCCGCTGCGAACTCATGCTTACCCAGCAATAGCCAGACGTGGATCCGTGCTCCATCAAAATTGCCGGGCGAGATCGCAAATGACTTCTCGAGCGCCTGCTCAGCCCTCATATAGCAAGCAGGGTCCGAGGTTTCGCGCGCACGACGAGACAATGCCAGCGCGAGCGCGTTATAGGCCTCATAGTCATTCGGCTTCACGGCGATGATCTTGTTTGCGCGCTCAATGCTCTGCTCAGCAGGAGACAGCGTCGATTCAACTTTGACGCTGGTTTGAGCAGTTGCGAAATAACTTTCGAGACATATCAGGGCAACGACAATCAATCTCTTCATAACAGCTCCTCGATTCTTAACGGAGAAGATCGTGGCTGCTTCGTTCGGGGGAAGCAGCCACGAAGGCCATCAGTTGAGTGGGCAGATGCCGTTGGGCTGACCTGAGCAACCTTCCTGGCCTGGGCCAACGTGCACGCTGTTGCGACCGCTGTTGGCGGGCAACACATAAGGAAAGGTTGAGCCGTAGCCGAGTCCGTTCAGGTTCACCCCGTCACCGATGCGCGCGCCGTACTTCACTGGGTCGGCGAGAATGCCGCCAACGGCGCGAGCCGCAATGTCTACCACGTCATCCACCGGGCGCCGGCCGTTAGGGAAGCCGGCGGTATCACCCGCCAAAAATCCGAGGCGCTTCTGGTTGGCAACCGGGGTTGGCTGAATTCCGGTATTCAGACGAAGTAGGTCAGCAATGGGACCGGCGTCGTTCGGACCGCATCCCGGACAGATCGGCGCCATGTACTGAACCAGCGGCAGAAGATCAAGACGCGGAGGAGGCGGAATTGGGATCCCCAGCACCGAATTAAACAGGTGGGCCAGCAACGGATCGAGGAAGAATCCAGCAAACTGGGAATCGTTCTTAGGATCGTCGGTGCTGAATTTGTCCTTAGAACCTGTGCCAATGATCAACTCATTGATCAGCGAGTTGCCTTCGCGATTGACCTGTACCCAGGGTGTGGCTGCTTTACCAATAATTCCACCAACCCGGCGAACCGTGATTTTCGGACGGGCGGTGGCTCCGTACGTGCCTATCACAGCGTTCTTGTCTGTGGCTGGATGCAGCTTGCCGTCCAGGGTGAGCATGGTGATCGGGACTTCCAGCACGATGGAGTTTACGTTGTATCCCGCTACCGTATCCGGTGCATAGTTGTTGTGGTCGTCGGCATCGACGGCTGGAGTAAGGATTCCGCCAACTCCCATGCGGAAGTTGAGCGAGTCGAAAGCGGCGCCGAGGTCGATGTAGAAGGGATCATCAACCGTGCCTGCGAAGGCGCGAACACCGTTACCCAGATCATAGATTCCCTGGTTGAACAATGAGTTGTAGTCAGGCATGGTCAGCGGTCCGACATTGGAGGGAACCGCATAGAGAGTCTTGCCTTGCGTCAGATTTGTAGCGACACCGTTCTTGATCATGGTGACGGTGTAGCCCTGACGTAAACTCAGCCCTTCCGATCCCGGACCGTTCAGAGCCGTAATCGGTGGAATGCCCGCTATTCCGCCAACGAAGCCGGTAAACACTCCTGGCAGTCGAATTTCAGTCGTGAATCGGAACTGAAAGACGATGTCGGGAATACCGTCGTGGTCGTTGTCGACTTCCATTTCGTACAAGACATTCGGATCGAATGGAAAATAGTTGGGCCCGTTGGCAGGTTCGAGAAAGGGATCGACGTTGAGGATCATGGTGACGCGATCCGGGTGATCGTAGCTGACGAACGCGTACCAGTCGGTGACGTCCGCCGCATGGTCAAGAGCGGTGATCGGCGCTTCACGATGGCTCGAGGCATACACGCTAGCTGGAGCCAGCAAGAATAGAGCCATGGCGAGGGCCGCGAGTGTCTTTAGATACTTCATGGGATTGCCTCTTCAGTTGAGATTCGTGGAACGCGGGTATGCGGGTGATACCGGCGGGTCGCTACCTTGTCCACGACTCAACTACGGCCCAATGGTTGATTCAGATTGTTGTCGCGGAATTTTTATTGCGGAGGATTCGTCTTGTGGATCTATTCGCGTTCTTTTTCAGAGAGGTACAAATCCACTGCTTATTGATGTGCGTACTTTGTGGATAGGCTGGGCGCGATCTGAACCATGTCAGGCTCGCAACTAATGTCGATTATGATCTGCTCAGGTGCTTCTCGTCTATTCCTCACGGCCCCTTTTCTGGCAAACTGATCGTACTCGAACCGTGCTGTGGGAAGGTGCGGAGTCGTGCGACGGAGCACAGAATCATGAATACCCTTCTTTTCGATGTTCGCTATGGGGTGCGCACGCTGATCCAATCACCCGGCTTCACGTTGATTGCGGTGCTGACCCTGGCACTCGGTATCGGAGCGAATACGGCGCTCTTCTCCGTGGTCAATGGAGTGCTCCTGAACCCGTTGCCGTACCCACACTCGTCAGCTGGTTGCCATTTACGAAAAGATTGCTGGTCTGGACAGTGCTCCCATCGAGTACATGAATTTCCTGGATTGGCAGCGCGACAGCAGATCGTTTGCGTCTGTGGCAGCGTACCGCAACGAAGACTATAACTTCATCGGCAACGGAGAAGGTGAGCGTCTGAGCGGGTACATGATCTCGGTCGACTTCTTCGATACGCTCGGCGTAGCGCCCATCCTTGGCCGTATGTTCCGCGTCGACGACGATCAACTCGGTGCGGCGCCGGTCGTGATCCTGAGCGGCGGTTTTTGGAAGCGCAAGTTCGGCTCGTCTCCCGATATTATTGGAAAGCCAATCATCTTGAACGGCACTGCCTACACGATTGTCGGTGTTATTCCCGACGGCTTCTCTTTCTACGGCAACATGCGCGACGTCTACACGCCCATCGGGCAGTGGCGAGATCCGTCGTTTCGCGATCGCCGCATCTCAGTCAGCGCCCGTGCATTCGGACGCCTGAAACCGGACGTCATGCTGGCCAAGGGCCAAGCAGAGATGAATGAGATTGCCAGGAACCTCGCCATAGCTTATCCCGAAGCCGATGCCGGCAAGAGCATCAAGCTGGTCTCAATGAAGGAAGACATCGTTGGCAATGTCGAGCCGTTGCTCTACGTGCTTGTGGCAGCCGTTGGCTTTCTCTTGCTGATTGCCTGCGCAAATATCGCCAATCTGCTGCTGGCGCGCGCTGTAGGAAGATCGCGAGAGTTCGCCATCCGTACAGCGCTGGGCGCAAGCCGCGCGCGAATGATTCGCCAATTGCTAACAGAAAGCATCCTGCTCGCGGGCCTCGGCGGATTGTTCGGTCTGGCACTTGGTTTCTGGAGCACGAGGACGATTCTCAAGGGGTTGCCTGCCGCATTACCAAGAGCCGACGAAGTCTCACTCGACGCAAGAGTTTTCCTGTTTTCGCTGGCCCTGTCGCTGTTCACCGGGGTGATCTTCGGGCTCGCCCCTGCCCTGAAAGCGACCCGGATCAATCTGCAAGAAACCATGAACCAGAGCGGACGCGGCTCCACCGCCTTCCGTCACCGACTACAAGGAACCTTCGTCGCGGTTGGAGGTTGCAATGGCGCTGGTTCTGCTGGTCGGGGCCGGACTCATGCTACGCACGCTGGCAGCACTGTGGCGAGTCAACCCCGGATTCAATCCCAACCACGCCATCACCTTCAATTTGTCGTTAGCGGCAACCCCCACCACGACCTCTGCCGAAACTCGCGCGCGCCTGCGCAACTTCGACGACAAGATGCGCTCCATTCCGGGTGTGCAGGCCATGTCCGTGACGCTGGGCTCGCGACCCATGATTCACGACTCCGCACTGCCCTTCTGGATTGAAGGTGAACCCAAGCCTGCCCACGACAGCGACATGCATGCGGCAACGTTCTTTCTCGTGGAGTCGGGGTTTCAGCAGGCCATGGGAATCACCTTGCTGCGCGGCCGCTTCGTCACCGATCAGGACAATGAAAATACGCCGATCGTGGTCGACATCGACGACTCGTTCGCACGCATGTATTTTCCGGATCAGGACCCCATCGGCAAGCACCTCAACTTCACTGAGTTCAACGTGCAGGCTGAAATCGTCGGTGTAGTTGGACACGTGAAGCAGTACGGTCTCGATACTGACCCCCCAGGATCGATCCAGGCGCAGTTCTTTTACCCCTTCATGCAGATTCCCGAGAAGGTCATGCCGCTGGTAGCGAAGTCGGTCGCGGTGGTGCTACGCACCGAGGGTGATCCGACCGCAATCATGGGACAGGTTCGCGAAACGGTAAAGGAGATCGACCCGCGGCAGGTCGTCTACAACGTTCAGACGATGGATGACGTGGTTGCAACCTCGTATGCCGCGCGCCAGCTTACGATGATGCTGCTCGGCGTTTTTGCGGGGCTGGCGCTCGTATTAGCATGCGTCGGAATCTACGGCGTGGTTTCTTACTTGGTCGGTCAGCGCACGCAGGAAATCGGAGTCCGTATGGCATTGGGTGCGCAAAGAGGTGACATCCTTCAGCTCGTGCTCGGCGAGGGAACAAAGATGGCTCTTCTCGGAGCGGCGGTTGGGATCGCCGCGTCATTGGGACTTACTCGGCTGATGGCCAGGCAACTATATGGTGTCAGTGCACATGATCCTTTCACGTATGTGAGCGTTGCGTTGCTCCTGATGTTGGTTGCGATTGCGGCTTGCTACATACCTGCGCGACGAGCGATGCGGGTAGATCCGATGGCGTCACTGCGCTGCGAGTAAATTCTTGCACCTGCTGGTATAGGGCAACCTAGTGCTCAAGCTCTTCCACTGCCAGCAGGCGCTGATCGCCATTTTCGATCAGCTTACCTTTGAGGACTACTCCGGGAACTCCGATGTGATTCAGCACGTCAGCATGAAGCTGCACGCCGTTCGTAGCAGTAAGCACCAGGTAGACTTCGCTTTGCTGATCTGAGACAAAGAGAAGAGGGCTCCCGTTTGCGACACAAAGCTTAGCGCAAAATGCGTGATCATAACCGTGAGAGTATTCGCCGAAATAGCAATTTGCGTCTGTAAGCTCGCCATGCAGGATAACGCTTCGTCCGCTCAGAACCTGGCCGGCGAGGAACTCGATGCTGCCCTGCTTGGCCAATCTTTGCGCTTTTGTGAGATGGGAGCCCAGTTGCTGAACCTGCGCGAATGACATGCTGTTCAGGCCATTACGGTCACCGAACTGCATGGCACACAATGTGAGGGTGGAGAGCATCCCGACTGATGCCATTGCCAACTTCCTATCTCGATGCGCCCCGCGCAGCATGGCTCAGCTTATTTCCTTCGGAGTTGCGGCCCGCGTTCTGGCCGGTATAACTCACACGCCAGATTGAATTCGACCCGTCGTCGCTGACCAACAAAGATCCATCCTGAGCCACGGCAACGCCCACAGGCCTTCCCCAGACGTGCCCGTTATCGACTACGAATCCGGTTAGAAAATCTTCGTACTCCCCGGTGGCCCTGGTCGTCTGGTGCATGGGAACCCGGATCACTTCATATCCCGTACGAACTGATCGGTTCCATGAACCGTGTTGAGAGGAGAAGATGTCGCCCAGGAACTCAGAGGGAAATTGCGTGCCCTCATAAAAGGTCATCTCAAGAGAAGCATTGTGAGGCTGCACCAGCACATCAGGGACGATTACTTTTACCTTGAGCTCGGGATGCTTGCCTTTGTGGCGCGGATCTTGATGGCCTCCGATGTACCACCACGGCCAGCCATAGAAGCCTCCTTCCTCCACGTGAGTGATGTAGTCGGGCACCAGGTCGTCACCGAGACCATCCCGTTCATTGACGGAACACCACAATTCGCCGTTCTTGGGATTGATGGCCAGACCGCCGCCTGCGTTGCGGATTCCTGACGCATAGACTCGCATCTCCGAGCCATCTGGATTGAACTGCAAGATATCCGCTCGGTCCTTCTCTGCCGGAGTGGTATCGGTATCGTCGACATTCGAGGCTGAGCCGACCGAGACAAACATCTTTTTGCCGTCGGCTGTGAATTGAATGTCGCGGGTCCAGTGACCTCCGCCGGTGGGAAGATCTACGAGATGCTGGGCTGTTCCTCGGGCTACCAGATCACCGTTACGATAGGGAAACCTGATGACCGCATCAGTGTTCCCGATATACACCCATTGCGGGTTGTCTCCGGGAGGGTAGAACGTTATGCCATAGGGCTGATTCAGTCCCTTTGCGAAAACCTCCGTTTGTCGGGCTTTGCCATCCGGGGTAACTCCGCGGAATACTCGAATGATGCCGCTGCTGCTTTCGGCGAGGAATACGTCGCCATTAGGAGCTGTGCGCAGCAATCGCGGATTGTCTAGTCCAGTTGCGAATTGCTGTACCTGAAATCCCGCCGGAACCTTCGGCCACGCGGTCGGTGGACGAGTCACTAACTTTGGACCGTTATTTGAGGACTTTGTGGCGTAGGGTGCCGGGAGGTCCTGCGCGGTGATTTTGCGGACGGTTCCAGGTTGCTCAAATCGGAAATCCGTAAAGGGCGCTGCCGGAGCAGGGGCATTCACCGCAGCGGCCTTGTAGTTCTCGGGTAAAGAGGCTGCCTTGGTTGTGCCGGTTGTCTTCGTCGCGCCAGCCGTCATCAGCGACTTGAGATAAGTGACAATTTCCCAGCGCTGTTTCTCGGGCAACTGAGCCCATGATGGCATCCCATTGTTGACAGATCCAGTTGTGATGAACCAAAAGACCGCTCCGTCGGGAGCGGATTGCGCGGGACCATGAGACAAGGAGGGAATGTTGCCCGTGCCCTTCCCTCCGACTCCATGGCAGGCGCTGCAATTGGTCGAATAGAGCTTCGCGCCATCTTTTATTGCCGAGGGTTGCCCGGCATAGGGATTCTTCTGCCGAGCGCTGGAAGCAGGCGCGTTGTGATAATTGGCATCCTGGGCGAACATCCAACAGCTTAGAGCAATTGATATGCCGGCCGTTGCAGTTTCGAGTGCGAATTTAATTCTGAACATCGAGTACATTTCTCAAATTAAGCTGTCCTGCCTCGGCACGGTTAGATGAGCTCAACTAGCATTACGTCTTGCTTGCTATTGAGACGATTACGCGCGGTGCGAAGCTGCAGAAAATAACGGCTGAACGTCATTTCGGTGCGCTGTCAGCATCATCCGGATGCGCAGGAGCTGGTGCACAATGTTTACCCTCGCGGATGTGGTGCATTTCCTCACGAACCAATTCACCCGCTTGTGTGCTGGGACTCTTTCCCTTTCGTGCATCTTCCCTGGCTCGCACAATCGCCTGTTTATCGGGCATGAACTCGCCCTTTTTATCTTGTACGCAGGTATGAGCACGCACGCCATTGTTTGAAGCTACAACTCACGGTTAGCTGAAGCCCGTTGCCATAGCCGAGTCCGCAGGGTTCAAAGCGTCTAGAACTCCGTGAAACTCATTCAGTTTGTGGGATTCGGGCTTGCTGCGTTCGGCTGCTTGAAGGCAATCGCAATGTGGGATGTGCGACTCAACTTCATCGGGAATGAGGCCGCGCCCGACTCCGAGCGCGATAGCCCCGGCCAGAATGAATTTTGAGACATTTTGCTGGGTGACGCCGCCTGCTGCGATCAATGGAATGCGCGGATACACCCGGCTCAGCGACGAGATGTAGGTCTCGTCTCCTATCTGGGCGCAGGGAACAACTTTGACGAAGTCGGAACTCATTCCCCATGTTTCACGCCTCGCAGCTAGTCGATCACCTCAGGATGAAGGCCATCAGCGGTCAAAAAGTGTGCTCCGGCCTCAATACATTCCAGGGCAACCGTAGCATTGGTCACGCTGCCGGCACCGACTACGCCTCCCGGCATGGTCTCGAGTAGATGAGCGATGACCTTAGTGGCTAGCGGTACGGTGAAAGTAATTACGACAACAGGTGATTCCGCTGCTGGCTACAGCTGCGGCAGCGAAGAGGGCGTCATCAGCCGAATAAACCCGGATGGCGGCAATGATGCCAGTTCCCTCGATGTAACCTCGCACCTCATGTTTCTTCACCGAGTCGTCTCCGTGCAGCGAAGAAAATCGCCGATGCTCGCTGACGCCCGGCGGGGCGAAATACGCCCGCGTCAGTTCTCCATTCATCTCCACTTCGCTGTCCGCGTCAGTGTGTCGTGCGTTCACTAGGGGAGGCTCCTTGTCTCGACAGTTTCGCGAAGTTGTTCCTCGGCGAGTATGCCTGCGGCAATGGCCTGGCGATACGCAAGTTGCGTGGCACGGTAGCTGCGTTCGGCGCCAAGACAATCCAACAGACTGACCGCATTTCGCTTCTAGGCGTACTCACTGATGTCGCGATCTTTCTTCACGCGATCGAGATATCCCGAGCGACAGAGCTGCAGAATTCGGTCACTTGCCTGCAAGCCCTCGTAGGCATCGCGACCGCCCGTGAGGACTTGGTTCGCCACCCTCTCCTGTTCCTGCGACTGAGTAATCCCGAACTGGGCGCGGGCAATCTTGGCGTGGTTCCGGTTATGAATGGCCAGGGGAATACTCATCGATGCCGCCTACATGCGAGTAGTTGGCCCGGCCTGTCGCGCAACGCTGTTGCCTTTGGTTCTTCGCACACTCGACTTGAGTATCGACCACTAGAACATCACCATAATGGCCGTTCTTATGGTGGCTTCATCCTTGCGCAGGTCGGGGCACCAGCCTGTCGCTCCCGCCACGCAAGTGAAACCTGGAGTAGGCGACAAGAATGGTCCTGAAACAAATGTCGTTCCCGGCACCAGCGCGCCACCACCGCTGTTTTCACCACCGAACACGCCTTGACCGCCGGTATTTCCGCCCGGAGGCGTGATTCCACCGTTACCGGTGAAGTACGGTACATTCGCGTGGCGATAACCATATTCGGCCCGGAAGGTAATCCACTGCCTCGGCATATAGTCGTAGGTGATGGAAACATCCCATGCCTTGAATGGATCGCCGGGGTTCTGCGTAAAGTAAGGAGTACCGGTATAGGCTGACGCGCTATTAATGGGTGGCAGCAAGGTCAGATAACGGCCAGGGTTGTCCATCGCACCGCCACCTATTGTGAGTGCATATCGGTCATGGGCAAACCACCACCGGTTGTACAACATCCAGCCGGCGAAGGTTTGTTTGTAGCTTGTGGCGGTATTGTGGTGACAATTTACATTTTGTCCAGGAGGGCCACCATACTCGCACCCCAGATCTCCCGTTAGAGAGAAAGCCATCCTGTCGACAAACTTCTCGGGATGGTTGTAATACATTATTTGCACGCTATCATCGGTATGAATGCGATAGCGTCCAAATTGGCCATTGCCCGAACCGAGTGTGTCCTGTCCCATGCCATAGTTGTTGAAGACCATCGAGATCCACGGTTTGGGACGCCACAGAATCTGCCCACCCAAGCCTGGCTTACTGCCTAACCTGCCATAAGACTGCCACCCATTGATAATCCACGGCTCAATCTTTAGCTTGTCAGTGGGAAACCACTGAATACGTATTCCGTTAAAAAACCATGGCGTGTTCGATGACACATAGGATGGCTGATACGCCCAGTTGTCAAAATTGTAGTAACTAAAGAGGCCGATGTAGGACACAAAGATGCCCGCATCGATATTTAGTCCATGACTGACATCAAAGTGGTAGCCGCCCCACGCTTCCGATACATAGCGGTATGCGCCGGAGAGATACCATTGGCCACGCGCAGGGCTGGCGTCATTTCGAGGAGTTGTGACCGCAAACATGCCGTTCATGGTCAGGATGCGACCACGAACATTGTTCCAGTGAAAGTCGCCGCCAAAACTGATCTGGTCCATCTGCACTTCATTCGACCGGAAGATTTCTGTCGAACCGCCTAAAGTGTCGTCGCGCGGATGGTTGAAGTCGTAGATAAAACTGGTATCGAACCTGACCTCAGGCGTGAAGAACTTCAAGTCCCAGGGTTTGTCCTTCTCACGGGAGTTACCGTTGAGCCACGTCCAGTCTGCGTAAGCAAAGGGCGCCCAGGATTCCTGTTGGTTAGCCGGCGCCGCGCCTTGTGCGGCAGATTCGTTCTGGGGCCGAGATGAAGGAGAGTAGAAGCCAAGTATCGTCTTTCGAGCTGGCGTAGGGTCTGGTGTGGCATCTGGTGCCGTTGACACCTCGTCTGCCATCGGCGGATGCTCCGCAGCCATGCGCTGCTGGAGCTGTGCCTCGAGCTGCTGAATGCGCTGCTTCATCGTTTCAAGCTCGCGGGCGATGTCCGCACTCGATGCGGGAGCTAAGGCAGAACCCGGCTGGCTGGCTGCGGGGGCGGTATTCCCGCCACCGTCCACGGCAGGCTCGTCTGACCCCGAATCATCACGTTGTGCAAGGTTGACCGGAGATGCCGGTTGGCCCGATTGAACTTGGGAGTAGCCCGCAGCTCCGAAGAGACTCAGAGCTAACATCCACGAGTAACCGGTAACGGCTATGTTCTTGCAGCGCAGAGTCTTTGTAAGTTCCACGTCGTGATCCTTATCTCGTCGCACTTTAGCGATCGTGTTCACTCAGGAATGGCTGCCACCCGCAGAATGCGGCAGCTAAAGCATCTGATCTTGCTTCGACCTGTGGCGACGTATCGAATTCGATCAAAAGCCTCATAAAGATTACGCAAGAGGCTTATTAGAAAACCGTAAACACCGGCCTCGACGGGAGATGTTTCGTCTCTCATATCTTATGAGGCCGATTCGCTCGCCCGAAATTGTCCTAGGTGTTCGGAAGATAATTTACGGTCCATGAAGGACCCCCGTAAAGATCGCCATTCAATGCTTGACTCGCCGTCATAAGGATTCCTTTGCCGGCGCTTTGGCATCCAACATTATGGCAACGACGTCCCTTTATGCCTTTTTCATCATTAAGGCGGTATGTACTTAGTACCGGCACTCAAGCGTTGATGATGAAAAGACTAAGTATTGTAAGTATGAGCAGTTCAGAACATAGAGAGCTTCGGCTATACGCCGCTGTGCTGTCTTTGGGTATTGCTGCAGCCGCGTTGTGCTGTGTGCCATTGGTCGCGCAAATTTCGACAGGACCCCAAAACGCAAGCTGCTTAGAAGCGAAGCAGGCGCTACTTGCATCGCTCGGCAATGCGGACAATGACGATATCGTGGCAGGTGTGCTGCCATCGCTTACCAATTTCTTCATCGAGGCAGAGACGCAGACTTTGACGGGTCGATTGACATGCGCCGACCCAAGACCAGCGTTCTACAACTGCGGACATACGAAGCAGAGTGTCTGGGGATGTAAACCTGACTGCTTTAGTGAGCCGGATGGGGCCCGGTACGTTCTGCGGACTCCAGGCAGATCGTACTCCGTTACGGGAGATCCGAACCAAATACGCTCATTCCTGACCGACGAGGTTACCGTAACCGGCAAGTTGAATAGAGAAACCATCAAGGCGGTCTCTATCGCTAAGACGTCGAAAAAAGTGAGGCTCAGCGGCAGCAGAGCGGACTAACTAGGACACGCCATAGGTCTCACGCTGTCTCACGCCTTGGCTTGCAATTGCTTGCATTTCGCCAGTCGCGAAGCAGACTAAAGCTCCTCCTCCCATCGTTCAGTCA
>Ga0306926_10006960_pt1 | contig 12227 bp, 11 predicted proteins | sample flu12Cox44000178_FD_203759 | JGI IMG/M metagenome (GOLD analysis project Ga0306926, IMG submission 203759) | Lab enrichment of tropical soil microbial communities from Luquillo Experimental Forest, Puerto Rico - flux8day.12C.oxic.44.000.178 (v2)... | ecosystem: Environmental > Terrestrial >... | reverse complement strand
CGGGCGCTTCACCCGCACCGTGACCTTGTGAAATTTGCCGTCGTCGGGGTGAGGCGATTCGTAAGCGATGAGATAGTACGCGCGCGAGTCACGAATCACCTGGCCGAGCGCCGAAGTGACGTCGTTGCCGAACATCGGCCGTCCTCCGGTTTCCAAGGCCAGCGTTTTCATGAACTCGCGCGGCGGCGTCACCATCGCCATGATCTCGCCCGATGTCGGCGCCCGATCGACCGACCGATCCGTGGTGAGCCCGCGCGGATCGAGCGGGTAAATCGCCACGTTCGCCCGGTTCGCGGCTTCGTAGAGATCGCGCATCTCCGAGTCGGGCTCCGTGAACGCTTCGCTCACGAAGATCACGCTCTTGCGCCCTTGCTTGATGCCGCCCAGATGAATCGCCAGGCCTTCGAGCGCCGACGTCACGATCTGGCGCCGAATCCGCTCGATCTCCCGCGGGTGCTTCAAGTGCTCCTCTTCAACCGGATGTTTCGGTGTGTAGTCGCCCAGGCGGCCGTAAAAGGCGCGAATCGCCTTGATGACGGGCTCCCGCTCGCGGCTGAACGCAACGTCGGTCACCGAGTCGAGCGGGTAGAAGACGGCGACGAGATCGGTCGGCGGCAGCGCCCGCACGAATGCGACCAACGGTTCGATGACGCGCAATTCACCCATGCGCGGCACGTGATAGTCGTCCAGCACGATCGCATACACGCGCACGTCGTCGCGGGACGCTTCGCGCTCTTCGTCGTCGTGTGTGCGGATGGGCGCGAGGGTCGTGTCGCCCGAGTACTCGGCCGCACCGAGGAATCGGACGCGATCGATCGTCATGAGTTTGCCGTCGTCGAGCACGTCGAAGTCGGCCGCAGTCAATTCGACCATCGGGCGGCCGTTCGGGTCGGAGACGATCGCGTCCACCTGCACGAGGTTCGTGCCGCCGCGGAACACGGGCGGCGGCTGTGGCGCTTGCGGCTGCGGCGCGGGCTGTTGCTGCGCCTGCGACCCGCCTTCGCGCATCTGTGGTGATCGCGCGTCGGCGAGGCCACGCCAAGACCCGCGCTGTTCGCGGGCGACGGCGGGCGCGTGGAGCGTCGTCGCGAACAGCACAGCGGACAGCAACCAGATCCGGCGCACGATAGGTCGATGATAACATTTGAGCAATGCAACCCTTGACGACTCTGTCAGACGACGAACGGCTGCTGCGCGACAGCGTGTACGAGTTCGCGGACAAAGAGATCCGGCCGCGCGTGCGCGAGATGGACGAGCACGCGAAGTTCGATCCCGCGATCATCGAGAAACTATTCGCGCTCGGCGTCATGGGCATCGAGATCCCCGACAGCTACGGCGGCGGCGGCGCCAGCTTCTTCCATTCGGTGCTGGCGGTCGAGGCGCTGTCTCGCGTGGATCCATCGGTCGGCGTCATGGTCGACGTGCAGAACACGCTCGTGATCAACGCCCTGCTGCGCTGGGGCAACGACGACATCAAATCGAGTTTCCTCCCGAGGATGGCGACAAACCTGATCGGTGCGTACGCCCTCTCGGAAGCAGGATCGGGCAGCGATGCGTTCGCCCTGACGACGCGCGCCGTCGAATGCGACGGCCACTGGGTGCTCTCCGGACGCAAGCTCTGGATCACGAACGGCAATGAGGCCGGCCTCTTCATCGTCTTTGCGAACGTGAACCCGGACGCGGGCTACCGCGGGATTACCGCGTTCCTGGTCGAGCGCGGCATGGCCGGTTTCACCGTCGGAAAGAAAGAGGACAAGCTCGGGATCCGCGCGAGCAGCACGTGCGAGCTGCTCTTCGAGGAATGCCGCGTGCCAAAAAGCAACGTCCTTGGCGATGTCGGAAAGGGCTACAAGGTCGCGATCGAAACGCTGAACGAGGGGCGCATCGGCATCGGCGCGCAGATGATCGGATTGGCGCAAGGCGCGCTGGATCACACGGTCGCCTACACGCGCGACCGAAAACAGTTCGGCAAAGCGATCGCCGAGTTCCAGTCCGTGCAGCACCAGATCGCGCGCGCGGCCACCGACATCGAGGCGGCTCGCCTGCTGGTCTATAACGCCGCCCGCCTGCGCGATGACAAGCGGCCGTTCCTCACCGAGGCGGCGATGTGCAAGATCTTCTCGTCTGAGGTTGCCGAGCGCACCGCGTCGCTCGCGGTGAACCTGTTCGGCGGCAATGGCTTCGTGAAGGAGTATCCGGTCGAAAAACTCTTCCGCGACGCCAAGATCGGTCAGATCTACGAGGGCACGTCGAACCTGCAGCTGCAAACAATTGCCAAGAACATCCTGGGGTAATCATGGCGTCCGAAACCCTCGACATGCGCTCGGCCTACCTGAAGGACGTGATCCGCCAGTTTCGGATGTTCAAGGGATACGTGGACAAAGCGCTGCCACGCATTCCAGACGAGCACCTGCACACCCAGCTCGACGCGAACTCCAACAGCATCGCGATCATCGTGAAACACGTGGGCGGAAACCTGCGCTCGCGATATCGCGACTTCCTCACCAGCGACGGCGAGAAACCCGATCGCGATCGCGATCGCGAGTTCGAAACGACGGCTCAGGAATCGCGTGCCGACATCCTCAAATGGTGGGACGACGGGTGGTTCATCGCGATGGCGTCACTCGAGGCGCTCGGACCCGAGGATCTCGACCGGACTGTCCACATCCGTGGAGAGGCGTTCCTGGTGATCGAGGCGCTCAACCGATCGCTCGCGCACACCGCGTCGCACGTCGGACAGATCGTCTATCTCGCGCGACACTTCGCCGGAGACACCTGGACGTCGCTGACGATCCCGAAGGGCGCGTCCGCCGGCCTGAAGGGCGATTTTAAAAGCCGCTGAAGGGGACGGCCTGAAGGCCGTCCCGTACGTGTGGAGAGAAGTAGGGAACGGCCTTCAGGCCGTTCCTCATCTACGCCCGTCCGGGCTCTCCTTGCCGAATAGTGAGTCGGTCTTGAGCGTCTGCGCGCCGTTCTCGGTGCAGACGGCGAACGTCGAGTCGTACATCGACACGCCGGCGAACTCGCCCTTGTTGTTCAGGCAATAGAAATTCAGGCCGAAGTTCGGCTGGCCGTTGTCGGTGAGCAGGCGTTTCTCAATGGTGTTCTTCGCGATGCGCTTGAGGACGGTGATGCACGCGTCCTTCGGCTTCGCGCCGCGGCGCATCTCATCGACAATCTGGAATGACGACAAGTTGTACAGGTTGGCTTCTCCGCGGCCCGTGGATCCGGCCGCACCAACTTCGCCGTCGACGTAGAGCCCGGCGCCAAGAATCGGCGAATCGCCCGCGCGGCCGGGAATCTTCCAGGCCAGGCCGCTCGTCGTGGTCACGCCGCAGATCTCGCCCTTCGCGTTGACGCCGTCGCAGTTGATCGTCCCGTAGTAGTGGTCGCGATCGATCAGTCCTTCAGCAATCATGTCCATCGCCACGTTGTGATAGGCGGTCTGGCGATCCTTCGGCGAGAGATAGTGGAGCGGATCGGTCCGGCGCTTCCACTCGAGCCACTTGCTGCGCGAGTTCTCGGTGTTGAGGTCGTCCTCGATCTTGAATCCCATGGCGCGCGCGAATTCCTGTGCGCCCTTCCCGACCAGCAGATGGTGATCGGTGAGATCCATCACGAGCTGCGCGACCTTCGACGGCGTGCGCACGCCCTCGATCTCCGCGACGCCGCCGGCGCGCTTCTTCGGTCCGTGCATGCAGCACGAGTCGAGCTGCACGACCCCGTCCGCGTTGGGCAGGCCGCCGTAGCCGACGCTGTCGTCCGTCGGGTCGAGCTCGACGATGTTGACGCCGGCGATGAGGGCGTCGAGGACGTCGGAACCGCCCGTCATCATCGCGAAGGCGGTCTCGACGCAGGTTTTGCTCCCGCCGTTCTTGAACTTGTTGCCGTTGCTGGAGGACACGACGGCCGGCTTGACGCCCGAAGTCTTGATGGCCGGCGCTTGACCGAAGAGCGTCGACGGAATGGCCGCGGCCGCGGCAGTGGTCTGGACGAATTCGCGACGGTTCAGCTTCCGGCCCATCTCACCCTCCTGCCTATCCAGCCCGTCCCGCCCCTCCTGCCCTAAACGTTGGCGAGCACGTTCGCGGCGATGATCATACGCTGCGCTTCGGACGTCCCCTGATAAATTTCCGTCGCCCGGACGTCGCGGAACAGGCGCTCCACGACCGAGCCTCGGCGGTACCCGGCGGATGCGAGGATCTGCATCGCCTTGTCAGCCGCCTTGTGGGCCGCCTCCGACGCGGCGAGCTTCGCCATCGACGCTTCGAAGCTGCTCTTCTCCTGTGTGTCCTTGGCGGCAGCCGCTTTCAGCGTGAGCATGCGCGCGGCCGCGAGTTCGGTCGCCATGTCCGCCAGCATCCATTGGATCGCCTGGTAGCTGGCTATCGGTTGGCCGAACTGCTCGCGCTGCTTTGCGTACGCGATGGCCTCGTCGAGCGCCGCCTGCCCGATGCCGAGCGCCTGCGCGGCGATCGCCACGCGTCCGCCCTGCAACGCCCACATCGCCAGCTCAAAGCCTTGATCCACGTGGCCGAGCACCTGGTCGTCGGTCACCGCGAGATCCAGCTCCAGGTCCATGCATCCGAGGCCGCGAACGCCGAGCGAATCGGCCCGCGCCGTTCGACGAATGCCCGCCGAGTCCATCGGCACCAGGAACGCCGTCACGCCCTGGCCGCGCAGTCCCGGCCGAGTGCGCGCGAACACGATCGCCACCGACGCGTCCTCAGCGTTGGCCACCCACACCTTCTTCCCGGTGATGCGATAGCCATCGCTCGATCTGACCGCCCTCGTCTGCTGATTCGCCGCATCGGTGCCGGCGTCGGGTTCCGACAGCGCGAAGGCGCCGATCGCCTCGCCCCGCGCCAGTTTGCGCAGCCAGCGATCGCGTTGAGCATCGCGTCCCGCGTGTGCGATGACTTCCGCCACGAGCGAATTCGTCACCGACAGCGACACGGCCACCGTCGCGCTCGCGCGCGCGATGGCTTCGATCCCCAGGGCGTAGCTGACGTAGTCCTTTCCAAGCCCGCCCCACGCCTTCGGAATCGTGACGCCGAGCAGCCCTTGCCCAGCGGCGGCGTGCATGACATCCGCGGGAAACTCGCCCGACTTGTCGATCCCGGCCGCCCGCTGCGCGACGATCTCGCGCGCGAACTGCTCGACCAGTTGTTGAAAGGCTTTCTGTTCGGGTGTGAGCTCTAGGAACATAAAGAGGAAACCGCGGAGAACGCAAAGACCGCCGAGATCATATCTTGTTCTCTGCGGCCTTTGCGGTCTCGGCGGTTGCGGCGGTTTCTTCTCGAGCAAGCCGCTCGAAGATCGGCCTCAGCTTCTTCACCGTCGCCGCCAGATCCTCCGGCAGCACCCGCGTTTCGCCGATCGCGGTCATGAAGTTGGTGTCGCCGTTCCAGCGAGGGACGAGGTGGACGTGCAGGTGGTCCAGCACGCCGGCACCTGCCGCCCGTCCGAGGTTGATGCCCACGTTGATACCCTGCGGCGCATACGCTTCGGTGAGCGCGATCTCCGCGTGACGCGTCAGGCGCATCAGCTCGGCCTGCTCCTCCGCGGTCAGCGTCGCCAGGTTCGGCGCGTGCCGGTTCGGCACAACCATGAGGTGGCCGTTGTTGTAGGGATAGAGGTTGAGAATGACGTAGGAGACCGTTCCGCGCACGAGGATGAGGCTGGCGCAGTCGGGTTCAGAGGTGCTGCAGAAGATGCACTCGGTGTTGTTGCCGCCGGAGCCCGTCACGTAGGCGCTTCTCCAGGGAGCCCAAAGACGATTCATGTCAGGGCGTAGGGGTTAAGGACTAGGGGTTAGGGGCTAGGGACTAGGGGTTAGGGGTTAAGAGTCGGAGGCCCTTCTAATCCCCAGTCCCCAGTCCCTAGTCCCTAGCCCCTAGTCCCTGCCCTTAGACCGCCAGAGCGTCCGGCGGTGGCGGCGTGACGGCGCCGCCGGCCGGCGGAGCGGCAGGCTCCTTGTTGATCAGCTCTTTGAGTTCTTTGCCGGGCTTGAAGTACGGCACCTTCTTCGGCGGCACGTCCACCTTGTCACCGGTCTTCGGATTGCGACCCTTGCGCGGTTCCCGCTTCCGGAGCCGGAAGCTGCCGAACCCGCGCAGCTCGATCTTCTCGCCGCGATGCAGCGCTTCGATGATGCTGCGGAACACGGTGTCGACGATGACCTCGGAGTGCTTCTTGGTGAGGTCCGACACGCGAGACACTTCCTCGACAAGCTCCGCCTTCGTCATGCTGCCATTCGTCATACCTGATCCTTGTAGGGATTGGGGCATGGGGAGTAGGGACTAGCTTTTCTAATCCCCAGTCCCTAGTCCCTAGTCCCCAGTCCCTACCCGCTCCTACCGGTTCCTGAAGTGATCCCCGAGCGTCGCGCTGCCGTCGCCGGCCGTCTCCTGGTAGCTCTCCCAGTCCGCGCGGAATTCATCGGACTTCAGCGCGCGAATCGACAGGCCGATCTTCCGTTCGGCCGGCGCGAGCTTGATGATCTTCATCGGATACGTTTCGCCGACGACCAGTTCGATCTTGCCTTCCTTGCCGGCGTGCGCCGAGTCGTCGAATTCCGAGACGTGGATCAGCCCCTCGATGCCCTCGTCGAGTTCGACGAACGCGCCGAAGTTCGTCATGCGCACGACCTTGCCCTCGATCGTGTCGCCCACGTGGCGATGCGAGAAGAAGTCGTCCCAGATGTCGGTGGCGAGCTGCTTCAAGCCGAGCGACAGCCGCTGGTTCTCGGCGTCGATGTTCAGCACCATCGCCTCGACGACGTCGCCCTTCTTCAACACTTCAGACGGATGCTTGATTCGCTTGCTCCACGACATGTCCGAGATGTGGATGAGGCCGTCGATCTCCTCTTCCACCTCGACGAACGCGCCGAACTCCGTGAGGTTGCGGACCTTGCCCTGGATCTTCGAGCCGACCGGATATTTCTCCGCCAGGTCGTGCCACGGGTTGGTTTCGACCTGCTTGAGCCCCAGCGAGATTCGGCGCGCCGTGGCGTCGACACCAAGCACCATCGCATCCACCGTGTCGCCCACGTTCAGCAGCTTCGACGGGTGTTTGACGCGCTTGCTCCACGACATCTCGCTGACGTGAATCAGGCCCTCGACACCGGCCTCGAGCTCGATGAACGCACCGTAGTCGGTGAGGCTGACCACCTTGCCGCCCATGCGCGCGCCCACCGGGTACCGCTCCATGACGTTCGCCCAGGGATCGGTGATGAGCTGCTTGTGCCCGAGTGACACACGCTCGGTGGCGGGGTCGTACTTCAACACGATCACGTCGATTTCGTCGTTGACCTTGAACAGCTCGGACGGATGTCCAACGCGGCCCCACGACATATCGGTGATGTGGAGCAGCCCGTCGATGCCGCCCAGGTCGATAAAGGCGCCGTAATCGGTGATGTTCTTCACAACGCCCTTGAGCACCTTGCCCTCCGCAAGGATGTCGAGGGTGTGCTTCTTCTTTTCGGCGTTCTCCTCTTCGAGCAGCGCCTTGCGCGACAGCACGATGTTGCCGCGCTTCTTGTTGACCTTGATGACGCGCATGCGCAGTTCCTGGCCGCGCAAGGCGTCGAGGTTGCGAACGGGGCGCACGTCGATCTGCGATCCCGGCAGGAACGCGCGGACGCCGATGTCCACCGCGAGACCGCCCTTGATGCGCTCGATGACGCGGCCGATGACGACCTTGCGCTCGGCGTAGGCCTTCTCGACCTCGTCCCAAATCTTCATCTTCTCGGCTTTTTCGCGCGAGAGGACGACGTACCCTTCTCGATCCTCGGTCCGCTCGAGCAGGACGTCGACGATGTCGCCCGCCTGAACCGTGACTTCGCGATTTTCATCGAGGAATTCGTCGACCGAGATGATGCCTTCGGACTTGTAGCCGACGTCGACAATCACCTCCGAAGCGGTCACCTTGAGAACCGTCCCCTTGACGACCTCGCCTTCCGCGATGTTGCGGAAGCTGTTATCGTAGGAATCGAGCAGCCGTGCATATTCGGCCGGATCGATCTGGTCGTCGTCCTCACGGGGCCGTGCTTTCAACGTGCCCTTATCCGTGCGTTCGCTTCGCTCGGGTCGCTCGGTCGTTGCGACCCCGCCGCTGCCCGCTCCGGGAGTGTTCTCGTCTGCTACGTTCGCCATGCCTTGCGCGTCCTCCTGTGTCCGATCGGTTGCTCGATCGGCGTCTGCCGGCGGTTGTTTGAGCGGGTGCCAGCCCCCCGCTGGATTTTCTGAATTCCGATAAGCAACAGAGCGTACGACACTTATCGCCAAACTGTCAAGGTTCCGAAAGGACTGAAGCGATGGCTAAACGCAAGGCCACGAGACGCGCGGCACCGGCAAAACCAGGGCGAAAGGCCGCAAAAGGCCGGGCGGCGGCGCGCGGGGCCGCGAAGCGATCATCAAAGCGGCAGGCATCTGCCAAAAAGAAGGCTCCCGCTCGAAAATCCACACGAAAAACGGGGCGAAGCGCCGCCAGCCGCACGAAATCGTCGAGCGCACCCAAGGCCAAAGGCGCGAGCAAGGTCACGGCAAAGCACGCCAGCACGACGCCAGTGCCCATCAAGAAGGCCAAACTCGACCGCGTCCGCCGGACCCTGGCTGAGACTGAAACCCACACTACCCCGCCCTCGTCGCTGGACATGGTGCGTCAGGGATCTGCCGCCCGGACGGGCCGTGCCGAGATCGCCCAGAACATTCGTGAGCACCACGGCATGGACGGGGTAACCGCCGGCGACCCCGACGTGGACATCGATGACGCGTATTTCACCGGTGAAGAAGCTCCCGGCGGCGACAACCCGACCCCCGATCAGGACATCGTCGAGGACATCGGAAAGTCGTTGGGCGTGACCTATGACGACAGCGAGGAACTGAAAGGCGCCAACAAGCTCGAGCAGCGCGACAAACACCGCTGGGAACTGGACCCGGCGTCTTCGGAAGACTACAAGGATCGCAAGTAAGCCGACGGCTCAGGCGTCTGACTTCGTCCGTCGAACGCGTTCCACGAGGGCAAGCACTTCCTTGCAGACCACGTCGATGTTCTTGCCCGTCGTATCGACGACGAGAGCATCGTCTGCCGCGTAGAGCGGAGATGCGGCGCGCGTGCGGTCGAGTTCGTCGCGCTGCGTGAGAAGCGTCGCCACGTCGGCAACCGCGGCGGGCACGCCGGTATGCGCGGGATCGTTGGCTCGACGGCGCGCCCGCTCTTCGGGAGACGCGTCCAGGTACAACTTGACGTCGGCGCGCGGGAATACGACCGTGCCGATATCGCGACCCTCCATCACGATCCCGCCGTCGGCTCCCATCTGGCGCTGAAGATTCACGAGGATGCTGCGAACGCGCGGCAACCGGGCCACGCCGGCGGCCGCCTTATCAATCTCGGGCGTCCGAATCTCGCGAGTGACGTCCGTGCCGTCGATGGTGACGTGCGTGCTCGTGACTTCTATCCGCGCGCCGTCGGCGATTGCGGCGACCGCGTCTTCGTCATCGAGCGAGACGCCCTGACGGACCGCCTTCCATCCGACCGCACGGTACATGGCGCCGCTGTCCACGTGACGATAGCCAAGCTCGCGAGCGACCGCGCGCGCGATCGTCCCCTTCCCGGCGCCGGACGGACCATCGATGGCGATGACTAGGGGACGCATGAGATTTAAGATTTAAGAATTCAGATTTCAGATTGTGAGCATCACAGACCAGATTTCACGTGCCAGATTGGTTGCCAATCTGAAACCAATCTGAACTCTGAACTCTGAAATCTTAAATCTCAGGATAACATGGCCGTTCGTGCGTGCCCGCCGTGTCCTCGCGCTCGTGATCGCGGCCGCGGCATTGGTCGGCGTCGTGCTCATCGCCCGGCCGTACGTGCACGGCCTGTCGTTCGTCATCCGCGCCGCGGAGATGCAAGGCGCGGCACGACGCGCGGCCGACTTCGACACCGCGCGCGTCACGGAACGCGAGGTGACGATTCCCACCCGGCGAGGTCCGATGCGCGGGCGGCTGTACGAGCCGGCCGGGTCACACACACGCGCGGCGCTCTTGACCTCTGGTCTTCATGCCTCCGGCATCGACGAACCGCGCCTGGTGCGACTGGCGCGGCAGGTCGCCGCGAGCCACCTTGCGGTGATCACACCCGACATTCCTGAGCTGTCACGGTTCGAGATCGCGCCCGCGATCACCGATGCGATCGAGGACGCTGGCCAGTGGCTGGCGGGCGAACCGACGCTGGCGACCGATCACAAGGCCGCGTTGATGGGGATCAGCTTCAGCGGAGGCCTCTCCATCATCGCCGCCGGCCGTCCCTCGCTTGCGAACAAGATCGCGTACGTCTTCTCGCTCGGCGGCCACGATGATCTCCCTCGAGTGTTGCGTTATCTCTGCACCGGACACGAACCTTCGCCGATACCGGATGTGCAGCTCGGTACCGCCCGTAACAGCGAGATCATTCTGCCGCCGCACGACTACGGGGTCGCGGTGATTCTGCTGGCGCTTGCCGATCGCGTCGTTCCGGCCTCACAGGCCGCGCGGCTGCGCGAAGGCGTGCGTCAGTATTTGTGGGCATCGGCTCTCGACGGCGGCGTGGACAAGGCGGCCGCACCGCAGGCGTTCGAGGATGTCAGGAAGTTCGCGCGGTCGCTTCCGGAGCCGTCTGCCACGCTGATGCGATACGTCCTCGCCCGAGATGTGGTCCATCTCGGCGCGCGCCTCCTGCCGCTGATCGGGTCGGCTGCGCCGGACGGTCTATCGGTCTCGAAGTCACCGAAGCCCGCCGTGCCGGTCTTCCTGCTGCACGGCCTCGAGGACAACGTGATTCCCGCGGTGGAGTCGGAGTATCTGGCGTCGGATCTACGTGGACACGCGCCCGTACGGCTCCTCTTGAGCGGCTTGATCTCCCACGCAGATGCCGATCAGCCGATCCACTTGAGCGACGTGGTGCAACTGGCGGGTTTCTGGGGTGATCTGTTATCACGTTAAAAGTTAGAAGGAAGAAGTTAGAAGGAAGAAGTCGAATTTGGAACGACTACAGAAAATTCTCTCCCAGGCCGGCGTCGCCTCCAGGCGCGCATCCGAGCAGATGATGCTCGAGGGACGTGTGACGGTGAACGGCAGGACGGTCCGCGAACTCGGGACGAAGGCAGATCCCTCCCGCGACGATATCCGCGTGGACGGATCCCGTATAAAGATCGTCGAACAGTATCGCTATATCCTGCTCAACAAACCGCGCGGCTATGTGACGACGCGGTCCGATCCTGAGCGGCGGAAGACGGTGATGGACCTGCTGCGCGGCGTGAAGGAGTACGTCTATCCGGTCGGTCGGCTCGACTACGAATCAGAGGGGCTGCTACTGTTGATGAACGACGGCGACCTCGCGGCAAAGCTGACGCATCCGAGCCACGGCATCGCCCGGGTCTACGAAGCGAAGGTTCTCGGCATCCCCGACTCGCACGATCTGGAACGGCTGCAACGCGGAATCGTCATCGACGGCCGCCGGATGCGGGCCTCGGAGGTCGCGCTCCTGCCGCAGAAGCGAGACGACTCTGGCGCGACGCTCCTCATCACGCTGCGCGAAGGACGCAACCGTCAGGTGCGAAACATGTGCGATGCCATCGGGCATCCGGTCGATCACCTGAAGCGGGTCGCCATCGGACCGCTGCGCGACCCGCGGCTGAAGACAGGCTATTGGAGAGACCTCAACGACGATGAGGTCGAGCGACTCAAAAACGCCGCGGGCACAGAACACACCAAGGAATACAAAGGGCACAAAGGGAAGCGCACGGACAAAAAGCCTTAGCGCGCTCTGTTCGCCTTTGTGTCCTTGTTCTATTTCAGTGTATTGATTCGCCGGGCTCCACGTCCTCGTCGTTGGGCTCGTCGAGCGGCAGCATGTCCTCTGACGGCGTCTGCTCGATCAGGATGGGCGCCTCGAGCCCCAGCGCCTCGGCCATGTCTTCCACCTTGGGCAAATCCGTCAGATCGTTCAAGCCGAACCGAATCAGGAACTCTCGCGTGGTCGCGTACATGAACGGCCGGCCCACCACCGCCTTCCGGCCGACGATCTTGATCAGGTGACGCTCCAGCAGCGTGTTCAACACACCAGAGGTGTTGACGCCGCGGACCTCGGTGATCTCCGCGGCGGTGATCGGCTGCCTGTACGCGACGACCGCCAGCGTTTCGAGCGCCTGCACGGTCAGCTTCTGCGTCGTCCGCTCGTGGAAC
>Ga0306926_10006955_pt1 | contig 12229 bp, 11 predicted proteins | sample flu12Cox44000178_FD_203759 | JGI IMG/M metagenome (GOLD analysis project Ga0306926, IMG submission 203759) | Lab enrichment of tropical soil microbial communities from Luquillo Experimental Forest, Puerto Rico - flux8day.12C.oxic.44.000.178 (v2)... | ecosystem: Environmental > Terrestrial >... | reverse complement strand
AACCCCGTTGGGAACCTCGGTGTTGTAGTTCATGATTTTCGAACCGTGCAACTGACACGAGGCCTGACGCGTTGCTCCGCCAGCTACTCTTTCTCGTTCTGCGAGAACGCCAACGTGATCAAAGTTTTCTGCTCGACCTCGTGCGCTTTCGCGGAGCCCGTTGATGGGCTCGCGCTCGCCGACCGCTTCACCGCCATCACCGGACGCTCGCCTGCAATGTGGCGCAAGCGGGGCAGCATGTAGAACAACGCGCCCATGTTGGCCGGCTCTTCCTGCACCCACACGATGTCGCGCGCGCCCGGATGCTGTGCGAGCGCCGCAGTGAGTTCAGCTTCAGGGAACGGGTAGAGCTGGTCCATGAAGATAATCGCCGTGTGATCGTCCTTGCGGCGACGCCGCTCCACGTTCAACTCGTGGCCAATCTTTCCCGTGCAGACGAGGATGCGTTGCGCGTCGGTGACAGAGTCGTCAGGAATGACGGGCAGGAAACTCTGGTGCGTGAGATCACTGACCGGTGAGCAGGCATCCGGATGGCGCAGCATGCTCTTCGGCGTGAAGACCACCAGCGGCTTGCGCCAGTGCCGCAGCGCCTGCCTTCGCAGCAGATGAAAATACTGCGCGGCATTCGACGGCTGACAGATCTGGAAGTTGTCGCGCGCCGCAAGCTGCAGGTAGCGCTCGATGCGTGCGCTCGAGTGTTCCGGCCCCTGGCCTTCGTAACCATGCGGCAGCAACAACACGAGACCGGAGAGCAAGCCCCACTTGTCTTCGCCAGCGCACACGAACTGATCAACCACCGCTTGCGCTACGTTGGCAAAATCGCCGAACTGCGCTTCCCACAGAACCAGCGCCTCGGGATAGTCGCGGCTGTAGCCGTATTCGAAGCCCATGACGCCAGCTTCGGACAACGTCGAGTTGTAGATTTCGCAGCGCGCCTGATCTTCGGCGATGTGCTGGAGCGGCACGTATTCGGTCTCGTCTTCGATATCGAGCAGCACCGAATGGCGCTGGTTGAAGGTGCCGCGGCGCGAGTCTTGTCCGCTCATACGGATCGGAATGCCTTGCCGCACCAGGCTCGCAAACGCGAAGGCCTCGGCCATGCCGTAATCCACGTCGCGCTTGCCCTCGCCCATCTCCGCGCGCTGCTCGAGCAGCTTCTTCACCTTGGGATGAATGTGGAAACCATCGGGATAGGTGGTTAGCCGATGCGTGAGCTCAGCGATCTCGTCAGAAGAGATTCCGGTCGGAACTTCGTATTCCGCCTTATGGCGGCCGCCGTAATAATTGTCCCAATAGCGCGGCAGATCGCGCATGGTAGGCTTCTTGGTGATGGCCTTCGCGCCTTTTTGTCCCTCCTCGTATTCAGCTTTTGCCTCGGCGAACGCGGCCTTCGCCTCCTGTTCGGCGCCAATGCGCTTCGAGTAAATCTCCCAGAGCGCGGGATGTTCTTTGATCGCTTTGTAGAGTAGCGGTTGTGTCACGGTCGGGTCATCGACTTCGCTATGACCGTGGCGGCGGTAGCCGATCAGGTCGATCACGACGTCGGTGCCAAACGTGTAGCGGTATTCAGTGGCGATGCGGCCCACGCGGACCACTGCGTCCACGTCTTCCGAGTTCACGTGAAAGATAGGAATCGACTGGCGGCGGGCGAGGTCGGCGGAGAAGCGCTCGGAGTGCTCTTCGTGGTGGTCGGTGGTGAAGCCGACCAGGTTGTTTACGATCACATGCATGGTGCCGCCGACCGTGTAGCTCTTGAGGTCGGCATAGTTCATGGTCTCGGCAAAGATGCCTTGCCCGGCAAACGCAGCGTCGCCATGCACCAGCAGCGGCAGATATTTCGATCGTCCGCTTTCCCCAGTGCGGTCCTGCTTGGCGCGCGTGCGGCCAATGGTGACTGGATCGACGGCCTCGAGGTGGCTCGGGTTCGAAACCAGATGGATGTGGACGTTATTGCCACCCTTGGTCGTGTACGTGCCGGTCGCGCCGATGTGATACTTCACGTCGCCCGAGCCGAGCACGCTGCGCGGATCGACGTCCTCGAAGCTGGCCATGATCTCTTCCACGTCGCGCTGCACGATCTGCAGAATGACGTTCAGCCGGCCACGATGGCTCATGCCCATGACGAGTTCAATCGCGCCGCGCTCGGCGGCTGCGTCGAGGATCTCGTCAACTAGTGGGATGAGCGCCGTGTTGCCTTCGAGTGAGAATCGCTTGGTGCCCAGGTAGCGCTGCTGCAGCATCTGTTCGAACGAGTCACAGCGGACCAGCAACTCCAGGATGCGTTTCTGGTCTACGGGCGCGAGCTCGCCCTCGAGGCGGTCCTGAATCCAGCGCCGGCGCTCCGGGTCTGTGATGTGCATGAACTCCGCGCCGATGGTGTTGGCGTAAATGGCGCGCGCGTCGCGGGCTGCGTCGCTATCGATCTGCAGTTCGGGGTGCGGCTGCGGCTTCAGGAAGCCAAGCGGATCGAGATTGGCTTCGAGGTATCCCCAGTGCCGGAAGAGGTCAAAAACTCGTTCGCGATCCCCATTCGGGGCATCCATGAGTGCAGTTGTGCTTTGAGGAGAAGTTTTAGTTCGAGTCGCCATAACGGATGTCTATAGGATAACGGAAAGGTGGCCATTCGCGCAGGGTGGGCCCGATGACGTTGGTGCGGCTTGCGGGTAAAGCCGAGTTTCTGCCTTTAGTCTCATCGGTATGCGGTGCTTACCGTCCTAGCCAGGAGAGCAGGTCGCAAGCGGCGAGCAAGTGTTATGTTAGTGAACACTTGGGGGGATGTAATGCCGCCTACCGATCCGAAAGAGTGGGGAGCACCGATTCTGTTGGGCGTGCCATATGACGCCAATTCTTCATACAAGCGTGGGGCCTCGGCTGCGCCCAAGCTGATCCGTGAGGCATTCAATAGCGAGTCGTCGAATACCTGGACGGAGGTGGGTGTGGATCTGGCGCGCCCGGGTTCGTACAGCGACGCCGGAGACCTGGAATTGCCAGAGGACGCCGAGGCGGCGTTCTCGATCATTGAAAAGAAGATCGACGGCATCCTCGAAACGCGCCGTCGGCCAGTCAGCCTTGGCGGGGACCATTCGATCACCTATCCCATCGTGCGATCGTTCGGGCGACGCTTCAAAGATCTAACGGTCATTCACCTCGACGCGCATCCGGACTTATACAACGACTTCGACGGCAACCGGCTTTCGCATGCCAGCCCGTTCGCTCGCATCATGGAAGAAAAAGCGGCGCGCCGGCTGATCCAGGTCGGTATCCGCACCATGAACTCGCACCAGCGCAAGCAAGCGGAGCGCTTTGGGGTGGAGGTTTTTACGATTGGCCAGGAGCGCGCGCTCGAGAACTTGAAAACCTGGTGCCCGGTCTATGTTTCGTTCGATATGGACGTGCTCGATCCGGCGTTTGCACCCGGCGTGTCGCATCGCGAGCCGGGCGGCATGACCGTGCGCGAAGTGATCGAGCATCTGCACACCATTACGGCCGCGATCGTGGGTGCTGACATTGTCGAGTACAACCCAAGCCGCGACGTCTCGGAGCTAACGGCGGGCGTCGCGGGAAAGATTCTAAAAGAACTGCTGGGCAAGATGGCCACTGAGTGCAAGTGCCCCTAAAGAGCTGGCTTGGGAACAACGCATCCGGCGAGGCACGATTCTCCGAAGCATGTCGCGAGTAGAATCAGCTCCATGAAGCGCTTGCTTCGTTGCGGTGCGGGCGCACTGCTGGCAATGCTGACGGCTTGCGGCGCCGGAAGTTCGAGTGCGGCAGGCGGCAATCAAGGCAGCATCATGCTGGCGCTCGCCAGCTATACGGCCCAGGTTTACCAATCGCAAACATCGACGACCGTGAATGCAACACTGACCCGCACCGGTACGGTCGGCAACGTCGCGCTGACGCTCGCGGGAGTTCCAACGGGAGCGACTTGGCGGGTGCAATCGCCGGGAACCGGGACGACCGGCAGCGTAACGGTTGGCGCGGGTACGGCCGCGGCGGGCACTTACCCAATCACGGTGATGGCGAGCGACGGCCAGGTGCAGAGTATGGCCACGCTGACGCTAACCATCGGTTCGTTCGTGCAGGTGTCGACCCAGACCGGTGGCGCACTGCAGTTGGCCATGTCGACATCGTTTCAGCCCGCCGAATGGGATTACAAATTCTTCCAGAGTTTTCCGGCGGCAACGACTCCGCTCGGAAACCTTCCGCCGGCACACATCCGCCTGCAAGGCGTTTCGCAGGGGGTGCCCCAGAAGGCCGACCAGACCTGGGATTTCACCGTGCTCGATGCGATTACGCAACCGGTACTCGGCGTTGGCGATCACAGCCCGGAGTTTCAGATTGCAGTGGCGCCGTCGTTCATGTACGACGCGGGGCACAACTTTCTCGATCCCACGTTCGTGCAATTCGGAACCTACGCGCAGAACCTGGTGAGCTACTACAACACCGGCGGGTTCGATGCGAACGGCAACCATTACCAGTCACCCGCGACTGGCGAGCGCATCAAGTACTGGGGCATCTACAACGAGCCGAACATCAACAACGTGACCGCGTCGCAGTACGTCACGATGTACAACACCATCGTCCCGATGATGCAGACCATCGACCCGACTCTGAAATTCTCGGCAGTTGAGCTTTCGGACTTTGGGACCGAAGAACAGAATTTCATTCCCACGTTTCTCTCGGGCGTGACGGCGCAGGTGGATGTTCTCTCCACGCACTTTTATTCGAGCTGCAATCAGAGCGATTCAGATCAGCAGGTTTTCAGCACAGTGCCAGCGTTCGCGACGGGCGTGCAGTATCTGTACTCGCAACTGCAGGGTGCGGGTCTGACGACCGTGCCGGTGTGGGTGACTGAAAACAATGTGAACGCCGACTTTTCGAATGGCAACGGCATGAGCACCTGCAACCCGGGCCAAGCATTCGTGCTTGATGCGCGGGGCTCGAGCGCATTCTTCGCGGCGTGGCGGCCGTATGTGTTTTCGCAACTCGGGAAAGCGGGCGCGACCGCGCTCTACCACTGGGACTTCGCGAGCGACGCGCAGTACGGCGAGCTTGACGACCAGTCCGGTAACACGCGGCTGAGTTATTGGGTGGATTACTGGCTGGCGCACACGTTCCCGTCGCCGCCCGGAGCGGTCATTTTGAACTTTACGACGGGGAGTCCGTCCGACGACGGCGGGCTGGAAACTTTGGCCGTGCAGAATCCGGACAAGAGCGTGGTGGTCATGGTTGCGAATCATGCAGTGGCTTCGGCCAGCGACAACAACGGGCCGGGCGCGCCACGCACCGTTCTGTTGGATGTATCGGCGCTGGGGACGTTTCAGAGCGCGACGCTGGTGACGATTGATGCGAAGACCGACCCGCTGCACGGGCCGATGGCGGGAGGCGTTCCGGTGGCTGCGCAGATTCCGCTGAGCTTGGGCGGATATGGGGTCAGCTTTCTGATCTTGAATCGAGCCGGTGGCTCGGGAGTAGGCGCGACTCGGTGCTGATATTTCCGCGAAACTCGGCGAGCCCCGGGTCGTCTAAGCTAAATATCTATGTTAATTATCTATGGCGCGTAACGCCGCCCAGGAACTGAAGGTCATGGGCATCCTTGTGATCGGTGTGAGCGGGGCGTTGTCAGTCGCTCTGTTAGTAATTCGCGTTTTCGTCGCACCGAACGGGAGTATCTCTGTCGAGAATGTTGTAGATATGGGATTCATTGCGTGCGTCGTTCTGCCTGCTGTGCTGATTGGCGTCCAGGGATTGCGGTTCTTCAAACGAAGTGACATTCAAGCCCACTTTGGCGGAAGCCGATAACAAAGAAGTGATGACTCCGCTTCTGCTTCCGTCTGTCCCTTTCGGCCCGGTCATCGGTTCGCAAGGAGGAAGGCAATGGACAACGGCGTCGTGAGCACCGCCAGCCCCTATTCTGTCGACGAGACTTTAAAACATCTGGAAACAATGCTTGAAGCGAAGGGCATCAAGATCTTTGCCCGCATCGATCACAGCGGAGAAGCGGCGAAAGTTGGCATGGAGATGCATCCCACCAAACTGCTCATCTTCGGCAGCCCGAAAGGCGGAACGCCTGTAATGCTGGCCGCGCCCAGCTCGGCCCTCGACCTGCCCCTGAAAGCGCTGGTCTGGGAAGATGATCAGGGCAAGGTGTGGATCTCGTATAACGATCCAGCGTACTTGCAGCAGCGCCACGGCATTCCTGCCGACTTGATCAAGAATCTGGCTGGGCCGGGCGCGCTGATTCAGAAAGCTGTGGAATAATAGCGGCGCTCCGCGCCATGCCTGAAAATCCTAACCTTGCCCGCGATCACTTGGCGAACGAACGCACGTTTCTGGCATGGGTGCGCACAGGTGTGGCGATCGTGGTGTTCGGATTCGCGATCGGTCGCTTCGGGATTGCGATCCGGCAATTTGGTCTGGTGCAAGGCCGGATGCTGGAACACTCCGGGCTTTCGGTTTGGTTCGGCATGGTAGCGATCGTGGGCGGCGTGGTTCTCACGATCAGCGGATTGTTGCGCTATCGGCTGGTGCGCACGCAACTGGATCACGGGCAATTTACACCGGCGGGCTTCATCGTGGATCTTGTTGCCCTGGTCACGGCTCTGTTTGGGTTAGCCTTGGGCGGATATCTCTTCTACATCGAAAAGGCGTTCTGAAATTCATGGCACATGATCAGGAAAAGCAACTCGCTGGCGAAGCCAGCCTGCGTTACGTTGAAGACGGACAGGTGGTTGGACTGGGCACGGGCTCAACGGCGGTGTTTGCGATCCGCGGGCTGGGCGACCGAGTGCGGGCAGGATTGAAGATTCGCGGCATTCCGACTTCGGTGCGCTCGCGCGACCTGGCCACGGAGTTGGGCATTCCGCTCACCACGTTCGATGACGTCCAGCAGATCGATGTGACGATCGATGGTGCTGACGAGTTTGATCCCCAGCTGAACTTGATCAAGGGTGGCGGCGGAGCGTTGCTGCGCGAGAAAATTGTGGCTTCGGCTTCGAAGAAGCTGGTTATCGTTACCGATGCGTCAAAGCAAGTGGCGACGCTTGGAAAGTTTCCCTTGCCCGTTGAAGTGATCAAGTTTGCGCAGGCGCTGGTGGCGCGGGAAATTGCAGCGCTTGTGGCGAAAGTCGAGTTGCGCAAAGATGCTGCCGGGCAGGCTTACGTGACGGATGAAGGCAATCACATTCTGGATTGCAGCTTTGGCCAGATTGTCGATCCGCCTGCGCTTGCGCGTCGATTGAGCGACATGCCCGGTGTGGTGGAGCACGGGCTGTTTGTTGGCATGGCCAGCGTCGTGATGATGGCCAGGGGTGCGCAGGTGATTGAGATCAAGCGCAAGTAGCCGGTTTCCCCAAGCGCCGGCTCGACATTGGGTCCACCTGGCATGCAGACCATTTCCCCTTTTGTGCGGCATCGGGTTCTGGCTATAATCTCGGTCAGCGCAAAGGGGCGCTCCCGGTCCGCGGAAAGGGATTTTCCCACCTGACCTGATTCTGCGAAGTTGCTGGACCTTCTTTCAGCCTGTTATGCGGACGATGGGCGCATTTTGAAAGGAGGCCGCGTGCCGATCCATTCCGAAGTTGTTCGCCTCAACCTTGAGTATTACCGCAAACAGGCAAAAGCCCTGCTCAAGGGCGCGAAAGCAGGCGATCCGAAAGCTTTCGAGCGCTTTCGACTGCATTCTCTTCAACTGAAAACAGAAAGCTCCAAAACAACCGATCGCGTTCCCGCGTTACATGACGCGCAGCTTGCAATCGCGCGGGAACAAGGTTTTCCCAGTTGGCCTCGCTTCAAGGCCTTCATTGTCGAGTCGAACCTGGATTTTCAAGGACAGGTTGCGGCCTTCATCGACGCGGCTGTCTCCGACGGGCACCGCGCGAACGAAATCCTCGCCAAACATCCGAAGATTGCCGGGGCTGGGTTCTATGTGGCGCTTGTGCTTGGGGATTGGAAACAAGTAGAGCGTACCCTGACCGAGACACGCGCGCTCGTCAGTGCAAAGAGTGGACCCCAGAACTGCGAGCCATTGCTCTATGTTTGCTTCTCCCGTTACGCAAATGGCAAATCGGATCGCGCCAGCGATCTGACCGAGACAGCTCGCGTGCTCTTGCGCCACGGTGCGAACCCGAATACGGCCCTGGTTCTCGAGGACTTGCCCGACAACCCGCTCCCGTGCCTGTATGCAGCGACCGGCCTCAACAACAACCCGGGGCTTGGGCAAGTGCTGATTGAAGCCGGAGCGAATCCGAACGACACCGAGTCGCTTTACCACTCGACCGAACATCCTGATCTCGCATGCGTGAAGCTCTTGCTGCAGCACGGAGCGAGTCCGGCCGGCAAGAATGCTTTGAAGCACATATTGGATTGGGAGAGTGTGGAAGGCCTGCAACTCCTGCTAGCGGCCGGCGCGAATTCCAACGAGATGAACGAGCGTTGCGAAACGGCCCTGCACTGGGCAGTGTGGCGCGGCCGCAGTGCACAAGTGATTTCCATACTCCTCGAACACGGCGCGGACATCAATGCGCAGAGAAGCGACGGACGCACAGCCTACGCGATCGCGATGCTGGGTGGTCAGACGGAAATTGCCGGCTTACTGCGGGAGCGTGGAGCGAAGACGGAGTTGTCGGCGCTCGACGAATTTGTGGCCACGGCCGCATCCGCGAACAAGGACACTACGCTTTTGTTCGCCCAGCGGCCCGCGATAATTGTGTCTCCAGGCAGTGAACGATTACTTCCCGATCTGGTGGCGAGCCATCGAACAACCGCCGTGCGGGCGTTGCTAACCGCGGGCCTGCCCCTGGATGGCCGCGGGGAGGCAGGCGGCACCGCGCTGCACTGGGCCTGTTGGAAAGGCTACCCTGACCTGGCCGAGCTGTTGATTCAAGCTGGAGCTCCGCTCGCAATCGAAGACACCGAGTTCCACGCTCCACCCGCGGGATGGTTACATCACGGGACGCAAAACTGCTGCCAGCATGATGGGGAGTTTGATTATCCGCGCGTTGCGCGGTTGTTGATTAACGCAGGTGCTCCGATGGAAGGCTGCCGCACGCCTACCGGCAACCCGCAGGTAGACGCAGTTTTGCGCGAGCACAAGCTGATCGAATGAGGAACTCCGATTGTTCATGAAGGAGGTCGTTAAGAGCGGGGCGAGGAAACGGTTACTTCCCGACGATCTCCTTCAGCGCCGCCAGCAGACGATCGACCTCCTCCACGGTGTTGTAGTGGAAGAGGCCGATGCGCAGGAAGCCGCCGTCTTTTTCTACGTCTAAACGCTCGGTAACGTTGATCGCGTAGTAATTGCCGTCCCAGGTAAAGAAGCCGCGGTCGCCCAGCTTAGTTGAGAGTTCGAGCGGCGTGTGGCCTTCGATGCGCACCGCCAGCGTTGGGCAACGGCGGTCGAAGCGGGCTGGGTCGGTGATGCCGTAGATCTTCAGGCCGGGGATGCTCTTCACGCCCGCGACCAGACGCTCCAAGAGTGCACGCTCATAGGCGACGATTTCTTTGTAGGCGGCCATCAGCGCAGCGCGACGCGTAGGCACAGAAGGGTCGACTTGGCGGCCGAGGTCGGCGAGATAGTCCACGCAGGCAGTGATCCCGGCAATGCATTCATGATTCAGGGTGCCCCACTCCCAGCAGTTCGGGCTGTCGTTGGTGTTCGCGCGAACCTTGTACGGATGCAGACGCGTGAGCCGCTCACGCTTGCCATACAAAACGCCCATGTGCGGTCCGAAAAATTTGTAACTCGAGCAGACCAGAAAATCCGTATCGAGATCGCGCACGTCGATGGGCCCGTGGGGCGCATAGTGCACGGCGTCGACGTAGGTCACGGCTCCGGCCTGGTGCGCGAGACGGACGATTTCTTTCACCGGATTGATAGTGCCGACCGCGTTCGACGCGTAGCCCACCGCGACCAATTTGGTGTGACTGGTGATCTTATGTGCGAGGTCGTGCATGTCAAGAGTGCAGTCGGCAGGGTTGAACTCGACGTGGCGGATAGTCACGCCGCGCTCGGCCAGCGCCTGCCACGGAGAAAAGTTGGCGTCGTGATCTAGCAGCGTGAGCACAATCTCGTCGCCCGGGCCTAGATCGCGGCTGATGGCGCGGCTCATCGCGTAGGTGAGCGAGGTCATGTTGAAGCCGAAGGTGACTTCGTCGGGATCGCAGTGGAAGAAGTCGGCCATGGCCGCGCGGCCGGCGGCGATGGTTTCGTTGGTGCGCCGGCTGGTGAGGAACGCGCCGCAGGTATTGGCGTTGGCGTGCTTCAGATAGTTCGAGATGGCGTCGATCACGCGCTGCGGTACCTGTGTCCCGCCCGGGCCATCGAGATAGGAAGCGGGATGGCCGTTCACGGTTTCGGTGAAGGAAGGGAAATGCTCGCGGATGCGCGCGACATCGAGCTTGGTAGTGATTTCGTCTTGAGCAGCGGGCATTGGGTCTCCGTTGGCCTCGAAGAATTGCAGATCAGCATCAGCATTTTTGATCATCATTTATCGATTATTTATCCCTTATCGATCATCGCGCGCGGCGCGGATAAAATCCGCCAGCATGCCATATGCGGTCGCGTAAATTCCCGGATTCTCTTCCGTGAGCACGAGGCCGGGAAAGATATCCGTGTGAAACTCAACGATCGAAGACGTACCGCTTATACGGGCGAGCGAATCGGTCAGCGGCAGCTTCTGCGGTCCAACTCGCGCTTCAATGCCGTTCGCTCCTCGGTGAGCCTCGCAAACCAGTTTATAGGGAGTGCCCGCGGCGCGGGCCGCGCGCACTTGTTCGCCGGCTAGATTGCGGATGCCTTCCCGCTGAATGGCGTTGAGCTTGATCGGCTCTCCCATCAGGACAATCACGAGCGCAGCGACTTTCACAGCGGCGTCCCAGCCATCGAGATCGTGGCTCGCGTCGGTCTCGGCGACACCCAGTTGCTGTGCCTTAAGCAACGAATCCTCGAAGCTCAGGCCTTCCTCCATGCCGCTCAGGATTACGTTCGTCGTGGAGTTGAGAACGCCGCGAAAACCGTGCAGTCGAATCGCGGGCAGGGTCTCGCGGAACAGCGAGAACATTGGGATGCCATCCATTACGGTCGATTCGAAGAAGAACCGGCGATCCTGCCGCCGCGCGAGTCCCTGCAATTCTGTATAGGCGTGAACGATCGGACCTTTATTGGCGGTGATGGCGTGCGCTCCGAATTCCAGAGCCGCGCGCAGATGATCGACGGCGGGGTGACCGTTCTCTACGTTCAGCGAAGTTGCCTCGAACAGGACATCGGCCTGCGCGGCACGCAGCCAGGAGTGCACGTCGGAGAGTTGGTGGGCCGGGGTCCCCAGGTTAGCGTCCAGCGAGCGGACACGAACCTGGGGCACCCTCGCATGCTTAGCTTTCTCGATGGCGTCTTGGTCTTTGGAATCTGGATGTGCGAATTCGTCCAAACGCGCAGGATCGAAGCCTTCTGTATTTGCCCACCAGCCCAACCGCCGCGAAGCGACACCGGTGACATGCCACGCAATGCCTTGGGCACGCAGATCGGCGTAGCGATCCGCCAGCAAGCGCGCGAGCGCCCGGTTGACGTTGCCAAATCCCAGGAAGCACAAATTGAAAGTTCGGATGGTGGTCTCGCTTAGCCTTCGCCCGGGGCCGCTACCCCATGGTGGTGCTGTGCTCGGGCTGGATCTTGTAAATCACGCGCACTTCGCCCGGCTGCCCATAGGGATATTTATCAACGCCGAGATATTTCTTGGCCATCTTGTCGATGTGCTCGGCGGCGCCTTGTTCGGTGATTTCGACCACCCGGCCGCGAATCTCGAGATAGCGGTAGGGATTTTCGGGATCGATGACGGCCAGCGCCACACGCGGATCCCGCCGAACATTCTTGTCTTTCTGGCGGCCCTTGGCGGAGTTGAAAAGGACGTTCTCGCCATCATAGTCGACCCAAACCGGAGTGACTTGGGGACGATTGTCGGGCATGAGCGTGGCCAGGCTGGCAAACGCACGTTTTTCGAACAGGTCGCGATACTTTTCGGGGATGGGCATTCGGTGCTCCTTCACGCGATGACTGCGACCCGATTATAGACGGGCGGGCGATTTCGCGGGGAGATCTGCTCGCGGCCTGCGCAGTTGCGCCGGTTCCCGCTATTCCGGCGCGCTCCAGACCATTTACAATCGGACGTTCCGATTATTGAGAGTCGGCGTCCGGAGCACTTCGGCCCGGCAGGGCGGCGTTTGCCACATACTC
>Ga0306926_10006953_pt1 | contig 12229 bp, 18 predicted proteins | sample flu12Cox44000178_FD_203759 | JGI IMG/M metagenome (GOLD analysis project Ga0306926, IMG submission 203759) | Lab enrichment of tropical soil microbial communities from Luquillo Experimental Forest, Puerto Rico - flux8day.12C.oxic.44.000.178 (v2)... | ecosystem: Environmental > Terrestrial >... | reverse complement strand
GCCTGGAAGTTCGATACGGCCACCGGCCGACTTGAGATTCTCTATAGGCGGATCGGCCGCAACGAAATCAACGCGATCAAGGCGTCCCTCGCCTATGTCGACGCGCAGAATGAATATGCCGAGAAGAATCCCGAGGGCGCCGGCAGTGCTACCTATGCGCAGCGCATCGTCAGCCGGCCGGGCAAGAAGGACGGCCTTTATTGGCCGGCCGCACCAGGCGAGGAGGAAAGCCCGCTCGGTGAACTCGTCGCTCAAGCCAGCAAGGAAGGGTATTCGATCGGTGGCGAGCGCGTCCCCTATCACGGCTACTACTACAAGATCCTGACTCGCCAGGGGTCGATGGCCGCGGGTGGGGAGGTGGACTACGTCGTGCGCGGCAAAATGATCGGCGGCTTTGCGCTGGTGGCCTATCCCGCCGAGTACGGCAATTCCGGCGTGATGACGTTTCTCGTCAACCACGCGGGCGAGGTTTTCCAGAAGGACCTCGGCGAACGCACGGCGCGGATCGCCGAGCGTATGACCTCGTTCAATCCTGACCAGACCTGGAAGAAGGTCGACGTCTCCGAGCTGGAGAAATGAGGATCTGGTCGTCCGATCCGAAACGGCCGCACTCGAACGCCGGCCACAGGCCGAGTGCGGGTATTTGAGAAAGGACGACTTGTAGGTCGCTGGCCGCGGCGATTCAGCCAGCGGGCCACTATGCTCTCTTCGGATGCGAAGACGATTTTTTAAGCCATTGATGGTGTTATAGAAAGGCCGCACCGCCGCGCGGCCGAGTAGCCGGGCGCCGCCCTTTTTCACCTACCCCAGAGAGCGCAAGCGCTCGGCTACTTCGTGATCTCACGAAGACGGGCAGGGCAAGGCGGTAGCCGCAGCGCTCCAATCGAGAGAGCGGCGCCGAGAATGGATACGAGACTTTTGGCGTTGGTCGCGCCAGCAGCTAGCGGCCCACGCGACGGGCCAAAACGACGCGAGGTCGTGGGGTCATCGGGTCGGCTGATTACTGGTCCGCCGTGGCGGAGAAATTGGCCTCCGCCTGATCGATCGGGCCCAAGTACTTGTTCGTCAGAAAGACGGCCCCGATCGAGAGCACGAAGCCGAGCGCGACGGCCAAAACCGTCGGCACGACGAATTCGAAAGCAATCACTTTTCTGGTCATCGCGGATACTCGCTTTGACCTACCCCTCGGGCGGATGATGCCATCATCGTCTGAGTCGGGGAATTGCAAACGCAGGGGCCATGTGGAGTACTCCCCAGAGAATCGCGTTTCACTAACCCCGGCCACCCGCAGCTCTCGCGATCCTTCACTTTTGCCCTTGGGCGAGCCTTAACCAGGCTACGCCCGGCTAGCGGACGCACAAGATTACGGGGTAAGCTTGCGAATCTTGGAAGTCCGGCAAGTCGAGCGCGGCGGCTCAACTCCCGGTGATCGAGCGCAGGCAGGGCATGCATGCTCGCCGCTTGCGAGAAGGATCGCGCGCGTCTTGCGCTGATGGCGGAGGAAGAAATTCATGAAAGCGTTTTTCGTGGCGGTCCTGCTCTCAACTACGCTTGCTTGCATCGGCGCGGCCAACGCGGCAGGCGGGTGTGGCCCCGGCTGTCACAGCACGTGGCAAGGTGCATGCGTCGTCGATGGCTGGGGAACCGGCGCACGCGTACGGAATGAATGTCCGGCGGGTGCGCAAGCCCGTCCCTTCTGCCCTTATCAGTACGTCTGGCGCAAACGTTACAGGGCCTGCACGCCCGCCGACTGAGAGCGAGATACAGCCCTCGCGCACCGGCTTTTGCCGCTTGAAACCCGCGCCTTCGGATCCGACCAGCGGCTTGCACAAGCGCCTGAACTTCCGCCTTTGGCGAGCAGCAGGGGAACCGATGGCGGCCGCTCGGACTCGTGCGAATCGACTGGAACCATAGGCCGTGGCTGTGGGTAGACTCTTCGCTCTCCGGAACTGCCGCCCCTGTATCCGGGGAGAAAACCTCGGAGGTTGACGGCCCCGACGCCCCCCTTAAGTCGGGGCCGTTTCATTGCGCCGCCGGCAAGGTTTTGCCTTTGCCCCGTAGTTCCACCTGGAAAAGTCGTTGACGGCTCTGGTCCGCAAGGTTTCTCATCGAGTTGATGGATTCGTGCGTGTTGGGGGAGCAGCGCTTGACCACGTCTTGGATTTTCAAACTCCTGTGTTCGATTTGCAAAATCCCGCCCGCATTGCTGATAGTTTCGTACGCGTCGCTTGCGGTCGCCTGGGCGGAGCCGGCAACGGTAAAGATCGGCGAGGCTGAAATTATCCGCAACGAGGTTGTCAGCGTCGAAGGGGCCAAGGCGTCGCCAATCGCGGTGGGTGATCTGGTCGTGCGCGACGAAACTGTCAGGACGCATGCCGACAGCAACGCCAGATTCGGATTGCTCGACAGCACCAAGTTGACGCTCGGCCCCAATTCAACTCTGAAAATCGACCGTGCTGTTTATTCCGACGAGTCGCGGTACAAGCAGATCGTCATCAACCTGACCGAGGGCTCTTTCAGGTTCATCACCGGAACGTCCGACAAGAAGTCGTACAAGATCGAGACCCCGACGGCTTCGGTTGGGGTTCGCGGAACGATCCTGGACATCTTGATTTCGGAAAACAGGACTCTCGTCACGCTCCAGGAAGGTCAGGCCAGCGTCTGCGCCGGCAAAAAATGCACGCAATTACTCGAACGCGGGCATACCGCCGACGTCACACGTCAGGGCGGCGCCGTTCAGATTAAACGCGCTCTGGTGCCGACTTGGACCTTCGCTTCGGTCTGCTCCAGCAACGCTCAATTGTGCGCACCGCTGCCATCAGTCGTAAAACGGGCAAACCTGCCGGCGCCCCTGGCAAAGCCGAAAACAAAGGGGCTTGCGGATATTCGCACCTGTCCGGATGGCCAGTCCCTGGTGGGTGATCGCTGCGCGCCAGATCTGACGCGCGACACATCACTGCCGCGGTTAAATGACCTAACCCGCGATGGCTCGCTGCCGACCCTCGGTGCTCCGATCGGGCAGGATTTGGGCACTGCCGGGCGTCTTGGTGGGCCTCCATTGGGGGGAGGGGGTGGCCTCTCCCTTCCAAGATTGGGCCGCTGAGCTTCACGGGGCGGCTGCCGATGCGTGCGCAGCGTGCACGTGCAACTCTTTATGAACCAACCTGAGTTACCCTCGATTCATGGAATCTCGGACCCATGATGCGGCCAAGGCAATTCGCGCCCTCAGGCAGCGCCATCCTCTGCTCGATGCGTGGCTGGAGGCCTTGAACCGGCTGGAGGGCCCTCACTGCAGTATCACCGTGATTCGCAATCCCAGTGTGCTGCGTCGGCCTTTGATTCAATCCGCCTTCGAACGTCATCCGATCGGCCGCCGACGGCCTCCCCATTTGGCTGTTGTCGCGCCGGGCCCGTTGCGGCGTTCGCGATAGGCGACGTTTTCACCAACGGTTATGTAACGTTATCAAAAAATCCAGTTCGCCCGCTGGCTCAACGAGGTGTGCGCGCAACGCGTCCGACGCTCTTGCGAACATTGGTCGCCGTTTGCGGAAGAATGAGGGTGAAAGCATCGACTACTCGACGTCGCCAGGGTTGCGTCAAAATCGACAGCTTCCCTTCGAGCAGCGCTGCCTTCTCGCGCGCCGCCATGCTTTCGGTGCTCGCCTTAAGCAATTCGGCCAAAAGCTTGTTGGTGCGTTCGCACTCTCTCTCGAAATCGGCACGATGGCCGCTGGAAACAGCCTCCATCTCCATCAGCTCGGCCTGCAACGTCTCGATCTTCTGCTTCAAGGCGATGACGAGCTGTTGACCGGACTGAACCTGCGGCCCACGAGGGGTCGGGGAATGGCTGATTTCGGCGAGATCGACCTGTACCAGCGTTTTGCCATCATTGGAGCGCGAACGCGGCAATCGATGCCGCTTAACCAATGCCCTTGCCGCCTCCGGGGAAATCTTGAGCTTCTCCCCCAGTTCGGCATAGGTCAGCATCTCGACGGGCATGACATCCACTCCCGTTAGCCGGGCGGTCACCACCCGAGCTTGGCGAGAGATATCAATCCCGGGTTAAGGATCGGTTTACTATGAGGAGCACGCCTCCCGCAGTGCGCCATCACCGGGGCGCTGCCGTCGGCCCAAGCTTGCTGACAAGCAGGACTGCGGCTCCAAGAGCCGAAAGCGGATCAGCGTCGTCCGGAGCGCATAAAAATGGCCCCGACAAAATGCTGCGCCGGGGCCATCAGTTGTCTCCCCATGGGCGGGAGAGGCCGGGGGAGTGAGGGATCCAGCTTGGTCGGGCAATGTTGTTTGGATTACGTTATTTCTTCCCACGCAAAGGAAGTAGTCTGTATGCGTCGCTCTCCGTTCGGGATGTTGCGGGCAAACCGAGGCGTGATCGAGAGCCGGAGATCATCCGGCTCCAATGTGCTGCTGGTAGTGCTGTAGTGATTAGTCGGCGTCTTCGATATCAGGATCTACTTGCGCAGAAGCTCGGCATCTCGGCCTTTTTCGGGTCCGGCCCGAACGAACATGCCGCATCATCCCGCCGGCGCTGCGCCTTAGCCCCCAAAAGCCTGCGCACCAAGCCGTGTGTCTACCGGGTGCTGTAAGCCTCTACAGCGTGTGCCAGGAAGATGCCCGCGCTAAACAATGCAAGAAGTGCTGCTACGACCTCGACCATCGAACTCACCCTATACGCCAGCCACCAGAGTGCCTTGATAAACGGCCGTCGGTTTCAGGATGATTTCGCCGTTTCGGAAAATGGTTTCGTGGCGCCAAGCCGCGATGGGCGGAACCAGCTAGTCCGCCTCACGCGGCGGGCGCGTGGCTCACCCCTTGGGCGTAGGAGTTCTACGGTAAATTACGGTAAATTGGTAAGGGGGCGGTGTAGGCCCTTCGGGCCCGATGCAGGGGATCGCTGTGCGCTGAGGCCTGTTGGCGCGGACTTCGCGCGTCATACGACAGAGCGGTTGATCACACTTAGTCGGAGCCCGCCAAATCCTGTGACATGGAGATTGGCCTGCGCCTCCAACCGCGCCAGTTGCCCAGCTTGAACACGGTACCGACGATCACCATGGGTGCGATCGCGACAATGGCGATGAGCGGCGATAGAGGCTTGGGCGTGATTACCTCGATCAACATCCCCGACACCATCCAGAGGGTAGCGAAGCTCACCACGAAGTCGAACCTCGGCACCCGTAGCAGTACAAAAGTGCCGAAATCGTGGCAGCCGGTGCTATTGCAGCGCCGATCATGTAGACGGTGAGTTCCTTTGGCGTCGCGACATCAAGCACCATCGAGGCGAGAAGCCAAAGGCTCACAAACATCGCCACCACGTCAAAACGTCTCATGCCAAGCCCACGCGGCAAATTGGAACCAAGCCCTTTGTCGTGCGAGCCGAGCCGCTCGTCAAGGGTGAAGCTCGCGTTCGATGCGCCTATCTCGCTTCAAACGCGTTATCCGGTCGTGCCCGGATTGCGCATTTGCCGCCCGTGACAAGGCCGACAAAATTCAAAGTGAAGGCGTGCGTCGTTTGGTGTGCGTCTTGGGCACACGATTGGCGGTTTCCAGCGGGCGCTCGACCGGATCGCGGGCGATCCTCGGTTGCAATTCCCTCAAATCAAGAAAGACGTCGCCTTGACGCCGCAACTCGTCGGCGATCATTGCCGGTTGCGTAGAGATCGTTGAAACAATGGTGACCCGTACGCCACGGCGCTGCATTGCCTCAACCAGCGAACGAAAATCGCCGTCGCCCGAGAAGAGAAACATCTCGTCGATGTGCTCAGACATCTCCATGGCGTCCACAGCCAGTTCGATATCTATGTTGGCCTTGGCCTTGCGGCGGCCATTGGCGTCTCTGAATTCCTTGATCGGTTTGGTGACCGCGGTGTATCCATTGTAGTCAAGCCAATCGACCAGTGGGCGGACGGACGAAAATTCAAGATCCTCGACGACCGCCGTATAGTAGAATGCGCGCACCACGCTCCCGCGGTTCTGAAATTCCGCAAGCATACGCCTGTAATCAACGTCGAAGCCGAGTGACCTGGCGGTCGCAAAGAGATTGGCGCCGTCGATAAAGAGCGCGATCCTGTTCGAATGAACTGACATCTGGTCCCCGGCGCGAACTCAAAAATTACTTCAAGCTTCAAATAAAGTTTCGGTGGAATGACGTCTGGAAGGTGTTTTTTGCCTCTCTTGATTTTGAACCTCAGGCAATGCAGGGCGACATATAACCAGCGGCATCAGAGGTGCTGGATGGTAGTAAGGCCCGATCAATTTCCTGTCTTTGACACAATCGTGAGCAGGCGTGGCCGGACTTGGAGATGGTACGTCTCTACGACCGAAGGCAAAATCCTCATGCGCGGCTCGGAAGGCAGCCGCCCTGCCGCCAGATACCAGGCCAACAGGGCCATCTTCCTCCTGCTGTTGGCCGCGCCCTACCGGTCGACTCGCAGAGAGGCCTCCAAGGCGATGGAATAGTCTAGTCCCGCCCGGCTCCGCATCCTCCTTGGTTTTTCGAGGCTTCCGCTATGGAAGATTGTTCCCTGTCGGGAAGTGAAGGTGTTAATGTGCGGCCTGTAGCTGGTACAGGTTCAAGCAGAGATTTTCGGCATGAGCATCGGGGGGCTGAAAATTGGCCAGCTTGCCCAGGCCGCCGAGGTCAATTTCGAGACTGTCCGGTACTATGAACGGATCGGTCTCATGCCCCGGCCGATCCGCACCAAAGGTGGCCACCGCCATTACGGTCACGAGCACCTCCGGCAGCTGACATTTATTCGGCGTGCGCGCGAATTGGGGTTTCCTATTGAGGAAATTCGATCGCTTCTGGCATTGAACAGATCGCGCAACGGATCCTGCGCCGACGTGAAAGCCATCGCGGCTAGCCACCTGGCCGATGTCCGAGCAAAAATCGACGCTCTCACCAAGCTGGAACGAACTCTCGCGGTCTTGATCGGGGGCTGTACCGAAGGGCGATCACTCTGTCCGATTCTCGATATGCTGGATAACGAACGCGATGCCTTCGCGCCGACGCGCGCACGCCCGATCATCTAAAACACACCGTCGCGGCTGCACTCGGACCTAAATGGACGCTGGCAGCTTGCTGGCTCGTACCGACACGATCCTATCTTCCCCAACTCGGGGTGAACCGAAGCGACGGGGTCGATGAGGACGCGCTCAACACGGCGAGGTTAAGGAAACGCGATGGGGTAATCCGCAATTTTTAACTGTCTGGATAGCAACTCATTGGTTATCGCGAACAGGCGAGCTGGAACATGTGCGCGATGCATCGCATAATCACGATATGGCAAGTAACATATGGACCACCGAATATTTTAGCTGTCCCAACTGCGGGCTGCCTTACACCGCGACGAGGGAGCAGCACCCATCCAAGCATTCCGGCAGCTTCAGCTGCGAGGTTTGCGGAGTCAAAGTTCACGCGTGGTCGGGAAATTATGATTTTTTCGACTGGAAAGTCGATCAACCGAAATCGCCGGTCTTTGGGAAAAGGTGGGCGTGACCACCAGCGTCATCGGCCGTGACCGTCGCGATTGCTGAGGTTAGCAGGGCGCGATCAATGCCGAAGCGCCCGGAACCGGGCTTGGGCGTTTGCCGGTGTGTGACGGCATGACCGGAGATTGCTTCTATTGGTCTTGCCCCGATCACGATCGGCGCCCGCGTGACTGCGTGCAGAGCGACCTCTCCAATTAATGACGTCCTGGGTATCAATGATCTGCCCAATGCGTCGACAAAAATAAATCGGTCCCGCTGAGAACAGGACCGATTTACTCAGGCTCGGGCTTCTTGGGGGTAGGAGGAAATGAGGAGCCCACAAACTTCAGCTTACAAGTCCACCCTGACGCGGACCTTACAGCTCGCGCGGGAACCGCGATGCCTCCAGCAGGTTCTCCTGTTCGGGCCTCATCGCAGGAGAGGTTCGAATGAAGCGCGCCGCAGTGTTGGCCGTAGTTTTGCTATCTTTGTCTACACCACACGCATTAGGTCGGATGCCGGAACTGAGCGTCAAGGCGGTATGCAAAGCCCGATCGGACGACGCTAGAAAGGTGAAGTCCCCTCCTGATCAGAGCATGACGGACTGTGTGCGGGATGAGGAAGCCGCAAAACAGCAGCTGAATACCCTCTGGGAGTCAACTCCGGCCTCAATTAGGAAGAGATGTGAAAGTGATGCTCGTTCCTTGGGCATGCTGAGTTATCTTGATCTCCTCAGCTGCATACAAATAGGCAAAGACTTGAAGTCGGACTCCAGGAAGGACGCTGGAAAGTAATGACAGGCCGCGAATGATCCCGGCGTAACCTATCCTGGCTGGAACCTTGGTTCGCTTGCTTGGGGGCACACAAATCGCGGAGAAAACAGGCTTGGCCCGCCGAACCGGCAATCCAAAAATGGCCCCGGGTTCATCCGCCGGGGCCATCGCTGGTGCTCCCAAGGGACTGAGGAAGAACCTGGGAGTGACGTCGAGGTTGGTGATGATTCGTGTTCGCATTGCGCCTTTTCCCGCGCGCAAAGGAAGTAGTCTGAACGCGCCGCTAAATAGCTTCGGGTGGAAAGCAATCGCATAACAGCCCCGCCGTCGTCCGATGGCGGGCAGCCCTCAACTATGGCGCACCCTCCAGAGCGCGCTTGCTCCAAATGATCGCCTTGTTTCGTGAACTGACGCCGCTGTGACGTCGATTGTCCCGAGCACGTTGCGGACCTCTGCTCGAAAATGGGAGCACCGGACAAATCTGGTGGAGCGAGTGTGATGCGGCGCTGTCTTCGGAATGAATTGGGAAAACAGAACCACGCCATACATCTGAGACGATCTTCGCGAGCATCGCTAGCCCGCCCTTTAATTGCCACCAAGCGGATATCGATTCAGAATGGCACCGGGCGCGATCGCTTGTCCTGAATGGAGGAGACGAATGCGTTTCACGACTAGGATCTTATCGGTCGCGACCTCCCTGGTCATAGGCCAGTCTTGTCAACATTCAGCACTCGCGGGCCCGGTTCTGGACTCTGCCGTGCCCGGCGAGGAGATCCGCATCGGAAGCGTCATGCCCTATACCGGGCCATTGGCGGCATTCTCGTCGATTGGACGGGCAGAGGCCGCGTACTTCGATATGGTCAACGAGCACGGAGGGATAAACGGTCGCAGAGTTAGGCTGATTTCATACGACGATAGCTCTGATCCTGCCATCGCGATCGAGCACACGCGCAAGCTGGTCGAGAAGGATGAGGTGCTGCTGATATTCGGATCGTTCGGGACGGCTGGCAACTTTGCTGTACGCCCGTACTTGAACGAGAAGCAAATTCCGCAGCTCTTTGTGGCGTCCGGCGATGAGGCTTGGAACGCGCCCGATGCCTTTCCGTGGACCATGGGCTGGCAGCCTCAGTCGCGAAGGGAGGGGCGGATCTACGCCAATTACTTGAAGGCGTTTTATCCAGAGCGAAGCATCGCGGTGCTTTGGCAAAACGATCAATTTGGAAGAGACATGCTTCTTGGGCTGCAGGAGAGTCTGGGTAGCGATGCCCGCATGATCGTATCCGACACAACTTTCGACATCTCAGACACATCAATCGACAGCCAAATTGCCCTGCTGCAATCTTCGGGTGCAGAAATTCTCTTGTTCGACGGATCGCCTGCCGTTGCGGCCCTTGCGTTGCGGCGGATGGCCGAAATCGGATGGCACCCAGTATTCATCATCGACAATGCGTCAGCCTCGATAGCCAATGCGCTGCGACCTGCAGGATTGGAAAATTCGATCGGGGTTATCTCAACAACATTTCTCAAGGATCCCGGCGACGCTGCCTGGAAGGATGATGTCGACGTAAAGGAATGGATGTACTTCATGGACCGGTACTATCCCGACGGCGACAAGAGCGACAGCAACGCCGTTTTTGGTTACGCAGCAGCAGCAACCCTTGTCGAGGTACTCAAGCAATGCGGGGATGACCTTTCACGCGAGAATATCATGCAGCAGGCAGAAAATTTGAAAGCGTTTCCGGTTCCGCTTGGGCTTCCGGGCATCACTGCCAGCACTGGACCAAATGACTTTCGTCCCATCAAGCAGATGCGCCTCGTTCAATTCGACGGCCAGAGCTGGCAATTGATCGGCGACGTGATCGACAGCGCCTTTCAGGAAAAGTGAGCGTCTCCGCACGCGCCCGAATATCTGCGGGCAGCGGCGAGCGCGGCATCGCGCTGTGCCGAATATGCGTCGCCATCACTGCCTCCTCCCGTTCGCTCCTCGCTGATTGAGCAATTCGAGTCTCCCCTTTGCTCAAGAAAGCATTGATTTGGATCAAAGACGCCCGATGGAGACAAAGGGCGGGGCTTTTGCTATCTCATGAGGGCCCGTTGGTTTGCGTGGGGTGATCCGATGTTCAAGTATTTGACCCGACCCAACCCCGTTTTGAAGAATTGGCGAATTTGGTGGAAAGACCAACTTATCGGTGATGTGCCGTCCGAAGATGCTTTTTGTGAATTTGAATGTGAAAAATCAGAGTGTCGGCTTGGTCACTGGGAAAATTGTGAAAGGCGGTTGGCTCACCTTGAATTGGACAAGGCGCATTCTAGCGGCGCGTCACCAGCAAAAGCTGAGTGATCAGCTCGTCGCAGTATCCTTGCCGCTGCCGCCATCAGAAACGAATCGTTGATGCACTCGATACAAATGCGGTCATCCTGCACCGCCTCGACGCCGTTTTCGATCTCAACCAGTTTTCCGCGCGGCGGGCATCCGCAAATAGAGCAAAATGCCGTGCACGCCGGCGGCGTGCATTTCCGGGGAACTTTTGTTCCCTTGTGGGAATGCGGAGCTCAAACGCCCTTAAACATGAGCCCCAGATAAGCATTCGCCTCAGTTTCGCGAATCTTTTGCCACGAATCGGAGTTCAAAACGCCATTCCGAGGTGATCATTTGCGGGATGGTCGGGGCCGCCCGATAGCTGTTGTCCGGACTCCACGCGGTTCGGCCCCTTTTTGCTCCCGGGTAGAGTCCGGACCGGAAGGAAATCACCCATGGCGAGCAGCGAGTCACCGAGAGTGGATATGGCCAAACTTGAGGCGGAAGTGGCAGGGGAGGTTTCGCGGGTCGGCGCGCTCACGGCTGAGGTTGTGATGCGAGAATATGAAGCCGCAGCCAAAGAGATCGAGGCGCTGGGGGCTGAGCTGATCAGCGCGGCTAAAAAATGGGAGGCGATGACTGCCGATGTGCAGAACACGATCCGTGACACTGCAGAGGCATATCGTCAGGAAGGCAAAAAGATTTTCGAGCGCATAGAGGAGTGTGCGCTGTCTACCGATGACGTTCGCAAGACATGCGAAGATGTTAAACGCAGGATGAAGGACGGTGTTCAATAGCCCCGCCTTGAGCAAGCACCGGCTTTTCCCGATGAAAATCTGGCCTGGTGTCAGCACCGCGCTTGCCGTACGGCGTGTAGTCGAAACCAGACTCAAGGTCGGACAGCCTGAAGTGATCCGGGATTGGCGCTGGCGGTGACGTAGTGCATCCGAACCATCAGATCAAGGAACGCAGTTCATCGAGCACTCCAATATCCCACCGGCCGCCTGTTGAGTGGCTCCTTGATACCGATTGCGACAATTCCTGATGCAAGCGCGCGCGCGATCGCTCCAGGCGCCTCTGGTTTGAAATTGAGAGATGCACCGATTGTTGCATTTCATGTCGCCATCGGGACATTTTATCAGACACGTCGCAAGCCCGCGGCGTTCCCCTTCTGAAAGGGCCGGTTCTTGAGAATTCGCGTGCGTCGTTCTTGTCATCGCCGCAATCCAAAGCACCAACAAAATTATCGCCATTCTGTGAAAGTCCGACATGGCGGCCTCTTCGTTGCTGCCTTCAGGATAAGACCAACCACCAGCGTGCTCAGATCTTCGAGTGGCATCAAGTGCAGTGCATGCATGGGTCTCGATACGAATCCGGCATCGGGCTCATCACTCCTAGGCATGAATCGTGGCGCGGGCTCTGATTGGACCTCGCTGGAAACGGTTTTTTAATACTGCTTGAACGGAACCGGATGATCCTGTCTGAGAGTCATAATTGGTCCGCAATGCGAGTGGAATACGCACGCATGGGTATTGCGTATGTCAGTCGGCAGATAAGGGCTCTCGCGGCGGGAGCGCTGCTCGCCCTGTCACTCGGCGGTTGTGCGACCTCAACTGCCAACCCATCGCTGGTGGATGCGCGGGCTGAGGCATCGGCGCCTCGGAAAACAGGT
>Ga0306926_10006946_pt1 | contig 12235 bp, 10 predicted proteins | sample flu12Cox44000178_FD_203759 | JGI IMG/M metagenome (GOLD analysis project Ga0306926, IMG submission 203759) | Lab enrichment of tropical soil microbial communities from Luquillo Experimental Forest, Puerto Rico - flux8day.12C.oxic.44.000.178 (v2)... | ecosystem: Environmental > Terrestrial >... | reverse complement strand
GCCAACCCGGGGCTGAAGCTCCAGGTGGCGATGAGCTACGGCGGCCGCTGGGACATCGTCCAGGCGGCGCAGAAAGCAGCGCGCGACTGCGCCAGCGGCCGCATGCGCCCCGAGGACATCACCGAGGAGAATTTCGCTGCCCAGCTCTCGCTCGCCGGGCTGCCGCAGACGGATCTGCTCATCCGCACGGGCGGGGAGCAGCGCATCAGCAATTTTCTGCTGTGGGATCTGGCTTATGCGGAGCTGCATTTCAGCCCGCGCCTGTGGCCGGAGTTCGCCTTGGCCGATCTCGAGGAGGCACTGGCCTACTTCGCTGGCCGCGAGCGGCGCTTCGGTCAGGTCGTGGCGCCGCGCAGCGCCGCCAAGGCCTGAAACCCCCGTGAGCGACAGCTTGCGCAAGCGCGTGCTGACCTCAGTTGTGCTGGGGGCCACACTGCTCTCCATCCTGCTATGGCTGCCCGACTGGGTGACCGTGGCGGTGATGACGGCGCTGGTGCTCTTTGGGGCCTGGGAGTGGTCCGCATTCCTGCGGCTGGTGGCTCCCGGTCCCCGGCTCGGCTATGTGGCGCTGGTCGGTATGCTGTTGTGGCTTGTGTGGCGTTTCTCTACTACGCCCGAGCGGCGCGATCTGATTCTCGTGCTGGCGGTGCTGTGGTGGCTGGCGGCACTGGCGTGGATAGTGTTCGCACCGAGGCGGGTGTCGCCCTGGGCGGCAGCAGCAGCGGGAGTAATGGCACTGGTACCGTCCTGGTTCGCGCTGGTGCGGTTGCGGCTCACGTTCCCGCACGGGGCGCAGTGGGTGCTGTTCGCGCTCATGCTGGTATGGGTTGCGGACATCGGCGCATTCTTCTTCGGGCGCCAGTTTGGGCGCGTCCGTCTGGCGCCGGTTGTCTCGCCGAATAAGACCTGGGAGGGACTGTTGGGAGGGATCTCCGTGAGCGCGCTGGTCGCAGTTGCCGGCGGCCAGTGGTTCCATGTGCCGCTGGCGGCCTTTCTGCCGTTGTGCCTGGCGGCCGTGGCGTTCTCGGTGGTCGGCGATCTCACCGAGAGCCTGCTCAAGCGCTTCGCCGGCATGAAGGACAGCGGCAGCATTTTCCCGGGCCATGGCGGAGTCATGGATCGCATCGACAGTCTCACCGGCGCAGCCCCGGTGCTGCTATTGGGGCTCTCATTGCTCGGAGTCATTCCATGATCGGGGTTGCGGTACTGGGCTCTACCGGATCAGTCGGTGAGAGCACTCTCGATGTGCTCGCCCGCCATCCCGAACGGTTTCGCCTCGTCGCCATCGCAGCCAACACCAACGCGGCGAAGCTCGCTCGCCAGATCCGCACCTGGCGCCCGGCCTACGCGGCGCTCGCCGATGAGCACGCGGCGAGCGAGCTGCGCGCGCTGCTCGATGGTGCCGCGCGCGAGACCCGCGTGTTGAGCGGTCCTGCGGCACTCGAGGAGCTGGCGCTTTTGCCCGAGGTGCACTGCGTCATGGCCGCCATCGTCGGCGCGGCCGGGTTGCGCTCGACGCTCGCAGCAGCACGTGCCGGCAAACGGCTGTTGCTCGCCAACAAGGAGTCGCTGGTGATGGCGGGCCCGCTGCTGATCGCGGCCGTGAATGCTTCCGGCGCGACACTGCTGCCGATCGACAGCGAGCACAACGCCATCTTCCAGTGTTTGCCACCGGGTGCGGTAAGCGGGGAGGCGCCGCCCGGGCTGCGGCGCGTGCTGCTCACCGCTTCGGGCGGGCCGTTTCGCGACACCCCGGCGGAAGCACTCAGCGAGGTGACACCCGAGGCTGCCTGTGCGCATCCCAACTGGGTCATGGGGCGCAAGATCTCGGTTGATTCGGCGACGCTCATGAACAAAGGCCTCGAGCTCATTGAGGCGTGCCTGCTGTTCGGTCTCACTCCCGCACAGGTGCAGATCCTCGTGCACCCGCAGAGCATCGTGCACTCCATGGTCGAATACGCCGACGGCTCGGTGCTCGCGCAGCTCGGGGCGCCAGACATGCGCACGCCCATCGCGTATGCTCTCGGCTGGCCCGAGCGCATCGACTCCGGTGTAGAATTCCTCGACCTGCTCAAGGCGGGGCGGCTGGATTTTCGCCCTCCCGACACCGACAAATTCCGTTGTCTCGCACTCGCGCAGGCCGCGGCACGCGCGGGTGGACTGACGCCGGTGGTGCTGAACGCCGCCAACGAGGTCGCCGTCGAGGCCTTCCTCGAGCGCCGATTGAACTTTCCCGCTATTGCCGCGGTCATTGAAGCCGTGATGGAGCGGGCCAGCGGGGGGGCGATCGGCGGGCTGGAGGATGTGCTGGCGGCCGATGCGGACAGCAGAATGCGCGCGCGTGAGCGGATCGTTCGGCTGACAGTTTCTGCCGGGGCAAGAGGCGCTCACGCATGAATTTCGTCTGGTATCTGCTCTGGTTCGTGGTCGCCGTGGGCCTGCTGGTCACGGTGCACGAGTTCGGCCATTTCTGGGTCGCGCGGCGCCTGGGGTTCAAGGTGTTGCGCTTCTCCATCGGTTTCGGCCGGCCACTGCTCACACGCATCGCCGGCGCCGACCGCGTGGAGTATGTCGTGGCCGCAGTACCGCTCGGCGGCTACGTGAAACTGCTCGATGAGCGCGAAGGGCCGGTCGCACCCGAGGATCTGCCGCGCTCCTTTACCCACCGGCCGCCATGGCAGCGCATCCTGGTGCTGCTCGCGGGCCCTGCCTGCAACATCGTGTTCGCGGTGCTGGTGCTGTGGGGGATGTTGTGGGTCAATGGCATCACCGAGGTGCGGCCGAGGGTGGGCGATGTGACCACCGGCTCGATCGCCGCGCGCGCAGGCCTGAGATCGGGCGATGAGATCCGTGCCATCAACGGCGCGGGGGTGAGCGGGCAGCGCGATGTGGTGTTCGGCCTGCTCGATGCCATGAGCGCCCGCGGCCAGGTGCTGCTCACCGTGCGCGGCAGCGGCGGTGAGACGCGCGAGGCGAACCTGAGCGTGAGCGATCCGGCCGAGCGGCGCCACCTTACCGAGCCGGCGGAGCTGTTCCGCGGCCTCGGCTTCCAGTTCTGGACACCGCCGATTCCGCCGCTGCTCGGACCGGTCACGCCCGACGGTCCTGCCGCGCGTGCGGGGCTCGCTGCCGGCGATCGCATCGTGGCGATCGACGGCGTGGCGGTCAACGATTTCCGGCAGATCGTCGACTACATCAGCGCTCATCCGGGCAAGCGCGTCAGCATCGACTACCGCCGCGGCGGGGTGACGCACAGCGCGCAGGTGGAGGTGGCCAGCGAGGAGGCCGGGGGTAAGCGCATCGGCCGCATCCGTGTGGCGCAGCCCGCCGGCATCAGCTACCCACCTGACATGCTGCTGCACACCGAGCTCGGCGCCGGCGCGGCGCTCGCGCGCGCCGGCGGTGAAGCCTGGAACATGACGCTGCTGCAGGCGCGGCTGTTCTGGCGCATGGTGCTCGGGCGCGTATCGCTGAAGAATCTCAGCGGCCCGCTGTCGATTGCCGAGTTTGCCGGCGACTCCGCCGAAGCAGGTGTCGCCTCTTTCCTGAGTTTTCTGGTTCTCATTTCCCTGTCGCTCGGGTTTCTCAATCTGCTGCCGATCCCCATCCTCGATGGCGGACAGATCCTGTTCCAGCTGGTGGAGTGGCTGAAGGGAAGTCCACTCTCGGAGCGGGCGCAGGCTCTCGGACAGCAGGTGGGCATCGCCCTGCTCATCGTTCTGATGGGTGTCGCGCTGTACAACGATATTGCGCGTCAGTTCGGTTGAGCGTGTCTTTCCGCGGGGCGGCGTCTGCAGGCCAGCCGGTCTGCGGTTCCCGAGTAATGCAACACATGAGATGAGACGCGCCGCGGGCGCTGGTTGAAAGGTACACGGTGGTCAGAACATGAAGGGGCGCGCAGCCGCGAGTCCGGATCGCGCTGGCGTCACAGGGGGGCGAGGGAGAGTTACCGCGATCGACCGTGGCGCGGCGCCAGCGCCTGTCCGCCGGGGCAGGGCGCTGGTGCTGCTCGCGGGTCTGGTGCTTGCGGTGCGCTGCGCACTTGCGCTCGCGCAGACGACCGTTGTGCCCGAGCAGACGACCGTTGTGCCCGAGCAGACGACCGTTGTGCCCGAGCAGACGACCGTTGTGCCCGAGCAGACGACCACCTTGCCGGCGCAGACCACCACCGTGCCCGCGGACTTCACCGTCGGCGACATCAAGGTCGAAGGGCTGCAGCGCGTCTCCGAAGGCACCGTCTACAACTACCTGCCGGTGAACATCGGCGACCATCTCACCCCGCAGCGCGTGCGCGAGGCGATCCGCGCGCTCTATGCCACCGGCTTCTTCCGCGACGTGCAGCTGCGGCGCGATGGCAGCACGCTCATCGTGGTGGTGCTCGAGCGTCCTTCCATCGAGAGCTTCGAGATCACCGGCAACAAGGACATCAAGACCGAGGACCTGCAGAAATCGTTGCGTGGGGTCGGACTCGCGACCGGCAAGACCTTCGACCGCTCGGTGCTCGAGGACGTGACGCAATATCTGACCGATCAGTACTTCGCGCGCGGCAAGTATGGCGTGAGGATCAACTCCACGGTCGAGGAGGAGGCGGGCAACCGCGTCAAGATCAAGATCGACATCAAGGAAGGCTCACGCGCCAGGATCCGCCAGATCAACATCGTTGGTAACACCAAGTTTCCGCAGAAGGCGATCCTCGACACACTCGAGCTGAAAACGCCCAACTGGCTCTCCTGGTACAAACAGGATGACCGCTACTCGCGCGAGTCGCTGCAGGGCGACCTGGAGAAGATCCGCAACTACTACATGGATCGCGGCTACGCCAACTTCAACCTCGCCTCGACGCAGGTGGCGATCACCCCCGAGAAAGAGGACATATTCATCACCGTCAACATCGACGAGGGCCAGGTCTACAAGGTGGCGGACATCAAGCTCGCCGGCACCTTCGTGGTGCCGAAGCGGGAACTCGAGGCGCTGCTGCTGATTCACCCGGGAGACACCTTCAACCGCAAGCTCATCACCACCAGCCAGGAGCTGATGCAGAACCGCATGGGTCGGGATGGCTATGCGTTCTCCAAGGTCGAGCCGGTACCCACCGCCGACAACGCCAACCACACGGTGTCACTCACCTACTTCGTCGACCCGGGCAACCGCGTGTACGTGCGCAACATCACCTTCTCGGGCGCCAACCGCATCAACGACGAGGTGCTGCGCCGCGAGCTGCGTCAGCTCGAAGGCGGCTGGCTCTCCAACACCTCGCTCGAGCGCTCCAAGCAGCGCATCCAGCGCTTGCCCTATGTGAAGAGCGTGGAGTTCGAGACCACCCCGGTCGCAGGCGCCCCGGACCTGGAGGATGTGAACTTCAAGATCGAGGAGGGCCCGGCCTCGCAGCTCTCCGGCGGCATCGGCTGGTCGGAGACCTACAAATTCATGCTGAATGCCAGCTATGCCGACGCCGACTTCCTCGGCACCGGGCAACGCATCGCCATCAACCTGAACGGCGGTGCCTTCAGCAAGGTGTACAGCATCCAGCACACTAATCCGTACACCAGTATCGACAACGTACAGCGCACCATCTCGCTCACCTACAGCGATGTGACGCAATTCGTGTCCTCGTCCTCGACCTTCTCCTCGCAGACCCTCAGCATCGGACCCACCTGGGCGTACCCCATCAGCGAATTCCAGTACGTGCGCATGGGTGTCGCCTTCAACAGCTCGCACCTGCTCACCAATTCACTGAGCAGCGCCGAGCAGGCCCAGCAGTGGGTGCAGCAGAACGGCCATTCCTTCAGCCGCCTGGCGCACGATGACACGACCAACAACGAGTACGTGTTCTACGGCACCGACTTCACCACCACCGAAGCCTTGATCGGCTGGGACTGGGACACACGCAACCGCACGCTGTTCGCCGACCACGGCATGCGCCAGTCGGTTTCCCTGGCGGTCACCTTGCCCTTCAGCACGGTGCGGTACTGGATCGGCAACTACCAGTTCGTCAAATACGTACCCCTGACTCACGGGTTCTTCTTCTCGTTCTTCGAGGGCTTCGACTACGGTGCACCGCTCGGCACTACCACCGCCATCCCGCCCTACCGGCAGTTCTTCGGCGGTGGACCCGAGAACGTGCGCGCCTTCCGCGAGAGCCGCCTGGGCCCCAAGGACCAGTTCGGCAACCCGTACGGCGGAAATCTGCGCATCACCAGCCAGAACGAGCTGATCTTTCCCATGCCCTCGAAATACGCGCAGACCGCCCGTGTGAGCGCCTTTTTCGACGTCGGTGGGGTCTACGAGACCGGCAGCAAGATCAAGTTCTACGGGCCCGACAATATCAGCCCGGTCGATTACCGCTTCACCGGCTGGCCGAGCCTGAAGCGTTCGGTTGGCCTTGCCGTACAGTGGTTGGCGCCCCTGGGCCTTTTCCGTTTCAGCTTCGGAATACCGCTCAACGCCAAGCACGGCAATGGCATCACCACCTGGGGGGATGAGACCGAGGGGTTCCAGTTCTCGGTCGGCAATGCCTTCTGATGGTTTTGTGAGAGCATCGCGCTGCTGCGCGTTCTACGCGATACTAGGCGTTTGGGCCGGATCGCCACTGGGTCCGCAACGAAGTGTCTTTATACGAGGGTAGGTAGTGTCTGTGAATCTTGCGATCAAGAGCAGAGTGGGGGTGTGGATCGTGGCAGCGGGTGCGGCGCTTGCGGCGCTGCCGGCCGCGGCGGCCGAACCGAAGATCGGTGTGGTCGATTTTCAGCGGCTCGCCATCGAGTCCCCGCAGGGGAAGGCGGTGATGGAGTCGATGCGCGCAGAGTTCGCCCCGCGCGAGCGGACCCTGCAGGCGCAGGGCCAGGCGGTGAAGGCCAAGGAGGAGAAGCTGCAGAAAGATGGCGCTACCATGAGCGAGGACCAGCGCGCGCGCGCCGAGAAGGAGCTGCGTGACGGGGCACGCGATTTTGAGCGTGCCCGCGGCGAGCTGCAGGACGATGAGACTGCACGGCGCAACGAGGAGCTGTCGCGTCTGCAGCGCACCATCGTCGAGGAGGTGCGCACCTACGGCAAGGCGCAGGGCTTCGACCTGATCCTCGCGCAGGAAGGGGTGATCTACAACGCTTCCGCCTCCGACATCACGCCCGCGGTTCTCTCCGCACTGCAGGCGCGTGGCGGCAGCGCAGCGGCGGCTCCTAAGCCTGCGGCGCCCCCCGCCAAACCGCCGACGAAATAGGCGCTCATCCGCCGTGGCCGCGTGCGGTAAGGCCGCCTGACCATGTCGGTGTCGATCGGGGAGCTCGCGGTGCGCTTCGGCTGCGAGCTGCGAGGGGATCCCGACACGCGTGTCGAGCGGGTCGCGACGCTCGCGAGTGCCGATGAGCGCTCGCTCGCGTTCCTCGCAAACCCGCGCTACCGCTCCCAGCTCGCCGCGACGCGTGCCGCTGCGGTGGTGACGAGTGCGCGCGATGCCTCAGCAAGTCCCGCAGCCCTGCTGCTGTGTGCGAACCCGTACGCCACCTACGCGCGCATCGCGGCGCTGCTGCATCCGCCGCCGCCGCTCGCGCCCGGGGTGCACCCGACCGCGCTGATCGCAGCGGACACCGATATCGACCCGAGCGCCGAGGTGGGGCCCTTTACGACCATCGCGGAGCGGGTGACCATCGGCGCACGCGCCGTGATCGGCCCGCACTGCCATCTCGCCCCCGGGGTAACGGTCGCCGCGGACGCGCGGCTCGTGGCGCGCGTCACCCTCGGGGCGGGGGTGCAGATCGGTGCGCGCAGCGTGCTGCAACCTGGCGTGGTGATTGGCGCGGACGGCTTCGGCTTCGCCCCCGAGAAGGGCACCTGGCTCAAGGTGCCGCAGGTAGGCAGCGTGCGCGTCGGTGCGGACGTGGAAGTCGGAGCCAACACCACCATCGACCGCGGCGCCATCGAGGACACGGTCATCGAGGACGGGGTGAAGCTCGACAACCTCATCATGATCGCCCACAACGTGCGTATTGGTGCGCACACGGCCATCGCCGCCTGCACCGGCGTCTCGGGCAGCACCACCATCGGCAAGCGCTGCATGATCGGCGGCATGACGGGCTTCGCCGGTCACATCACCATTGCCGACGACGTGGTCCTTACCGGTCACTCGCAGGTCAGCCGCTCGATCAAGAGCGCCGGCGTATACTCCAGCACCCTCCCCATCGAGGAGGTCCACATTTGGCGGCGCCTGGTCGCGCGCTTCAAGCGCAGCGGGCTGCTCGAGCAGCGGCTGCGCAGCCTGGAGCACGCCGCGGGAGTGCAAGCCACGCCATCGGAGGCGCCCGAAGAGGATCATGACTGAAGCGGTCCAACTCGACATGCAGGCGATCCTCGAGCGTCTGCCGCACCGCTACCCTTTCCTGCTCGTGGACCGAGTACTGGAGTGCCGCCCGGGCGAGAGCATCCGGGCGCTGAAGAACGTCACCTACAACGAGCCGTTCTTCCCCGGACACTTTCCGGGAAGGCCGGTGATGCCCGGTGTCATGATCATCGAGGCGCTGGCGCAGACAGCCGGCATCCTGTGCTTCGTCACCGCCAACGTATTCCCCGATCAAGACACGCGTTTCTACTTCGTCGGCATCGACAAGGCACGCTTCCGCCGCCCGGTCGTGCCCGGCGACCAGCTGCTGCTCACGGCACAGCTCGAACGCTCGCTGCGCGGCATCTGGCGTTTTGCCACCCTGGCGCTGGTCGGCTCCCAGGAGGTGGCGCAGGCGGACATGATGGTCGCCCCGGAGAGTGGCAAGTGATCGATGCACGCGCCATCGTCTCGCCCGATGCGCAGCTCGCGCCCGATGCAACGGTTGGACCATTCAGCGTCATCGGGCCGCAGGTGCGGATCGGTGCGCGTACGGTGATCGGACCACACGCGGTCATCAACGGTCCGACGACCATCGGCGCCGACAACCGCATCTTCCAGTTCGCCTCCATCGGCGATGCACCGCAGGACAAAAAGTACCGCGGCGAGCCGACGCAGCTCGTGATCGGTGACCGTAATGTCTTTCGTGAGAGCTGCACCATCAACCGCGGTACGACTCACGACAAGGGTGTCACGCACATCGGCGATGACAACCTGTTCATGGCGTACTCGCACGTCGCTCATGACTGCGTGATCGGCAACAACACGGTATTTGCCAACAGCGTCGCCCTCGGCGGCCACGTCGAGGTGGGCGACTGGGTGATCCTCGGCGGCCTCACCGCCGTGCACCAGTTCACCAAGATCGGCGCCCACGCCTTTCTCGGCGGCGGTGCCATCCTCTCGCGGGATGTGCCGCCGTACCTCATGGTCGCGGGAAATCCCGCGGTGCCGCACGGAGTGAATGCCGAGGGCTTGCGCAGGCGGGGCTTCAGCGATGAGCAGGTCCGCCATATCCGTGAGGCCTACCGGGTGCTGTACCGCTCGGACCTGAAGCTCGCCGAGGCGCTCACACAGCTCGCGCCGCTCGCAGAGCAGCACCCGGAGATCCGCACCTTCGTCGAATTCATTCACGCCTCCACTCGCAGCCTGGTGCGATGAGCGCGGTGGGTGAGCGGCCCGCGGTGGCTGCTGCGCCGCTGCGCGTCGGCATCGTGGCGGGCGAGCATTCCGGCGATCAGCTCGGTGCGGCGCTCATAGCGGCGCTGCGCGAGCGCGCCCCCGGCGTGCACTGCTTTGGAGTGGCGGGACCTAAGATGATCGCGCAGGGCTGCGAAGCGTGGGCGCGCTCCGAGGAGCTCGCCGTCATGGGACTCACCGAGGTGCTGCAGCATCTGCCACGGCTGCTGCGGCTGCGGGCGCAGCTGTGGCGGCGTTTCCGCGCCGCGCCGCCGGATGTCTTCGTCGGCATCGACGCCCCGGAGTTCAACCTGCCGCTGGCGCGCCGTCTGAAAGGCATCGATGTGCGCACCGTGCAGTACGTAAGTCCCCAGGTCTGGGCCTGGCGGCAGGGCCGCGTGCGCAGCATCGGCGCCGCCTGTGATCTCGTGCTGTGCCTGCTGCCCTTCGAGACGGACTTCTACCAACAGCACGGCGTGCCGGCGGTGTTCGTCGGCCACCCGCTCGCGGATCAGATTCCCCTCACGGTCGATCGCGAGGCCGCACGGCGCGCGCTCGGTCTCGACCCGCTCACGCCCATGATCGCGCTGCTCCCCGGCAGCCGGATCGGGGAGGTTGTGCGGCTCGCGGCACCTTTCGCTCAGGCGGCCGCGAGGATCGCTTCGCGTCACCCGCAATGGCAGTTCATCGCGCCCATGGCGTCGGCTGCGATTCGTGATGCGTTCATGAGGGAAATCGCGCAAGTGCCCGATGCCCCAGTCATTCGTGTCCTGGACGGTGAGGCACAGCGCGCCCTGGCCGCCTGCGATGCGGCCCTCGTGGCTTCCGGCACCGCCACACTCGAGACACTGCTCACCGGGCGGCCGATGGTGGTGGCCTACCGGGTGAGCGCGCCCACCGCATTCCTGTTGCGGACCCTGAAGCTGGTGAAGGTGCGATACTTTTCCCAGCCCAACCTGCTCGCCCGCCGCCGCCTCGTGCCCGAATTCTTCCAGGAGGAGGTGCAGGGGATGGCGCTCGGCGATGCACTGCTGAACGAGCTCGAGGACGGAAGTCACGTGCGTGAGCTGCTCGAGGCATTCTCTGATATCCATCGCAGCCTGCGCCATGGTGGTGCGGCGCGCGCGGCCGAGGCGATTCTCGAGTGCGCTCGCCGGGGCCGTGGACCCGCCGCGCTCGCCGAGCGCGCGGCAGGCGGATGATGCACACTGCTGCGGCATGGGACCTGGCGCGCGTCGCTGGAGTCGATGAGGCCGGACGCGGGCCGCTCGCAGGCCCGGTGGTCGCCGCCGCCGTGATCCTCGATCGCCGGCGGCGCATCCGTGGGCTCGCCGATTCCAAGGTGTTGACCCCTGCCGAGCGCGGGCGGCTTGCGCCGATCATTCGCAGCCGCGCACTCGCCTTCGGCATCGGCTGGGCCGACCGCGACGAAATCGACTCGCTCAACATCTTCCAGGCCACCATGCTCGCCATGCGGCGTGCGCTGCTCGCACTCCCGGTCGCGCCGACGCACGTGCGCGTCGATGGCAATCGCTGCCCCCAGTTGAGCGATCTGCCTTTCGCCTGCACTTTCGAAGCCATCGTCGGCGGCGACGCGCGCGTGTCGGCGATCAGTGCCGCCTCGATTCTCGCCAAGACCTGCCGCGATGCCATGATGCAGGCGCTCGATAGCTGTTACCCGGGCTTCGAGCTCGCAATTCATAAAGGCTACGGCACCCCGGCACACCTGCACGCACTGCAGGGCCGCGCACCCTCGCCACAGCATCGCCGCTCCTTCAGTCCCGTGCGCTGCTGTACCAGCGAAGCGGACGATGAGGCAGTGTTGCGGCTGCTCGACATCGAGGAAGAGGAAGCCTAGCGATGCCCTCGGGCTTCGTTCATCTGCGGCTGCATACCGAGTACTCCCTCGGCGACAGCGTAGTGCGCGTACCGGAGCTGCTCGAGGCGGTGGCAGAAGCCGCGATGCCGGCCGTGGCGGTCACCGATCAGAACAACCTGTTCGCGATGGTGAAGTTCTATCGCGAGGCGCTGCGCTGCGGCGTCAAGCCGCTCGTCGGGGTCGATCTCCTGGTGCGCGAGGAGGGCGAGCGCGCGCCGCCCTCGCGGCTGACGCTGCTCTGCCAGTCACAGGCCGGTTACCGCAACCTCGCGCGGCTGCTCACCCGCGCCTACCTCGAGGGCCAGGAGCGCGGCACACCTCGCATCGAGCGCCGCTGGCTCTCACCAGCCGCGCTCGAGGGCCTGATCGCACTTTCCTGCGCCAGCGAGGGTGATGTCGGCCGTGCCCTGGTGAATTCGCGCGAGCACGAGGCGGAGCGCGCCCTCGAGGCCTGGCTGAGTCTCTTCCCGGGGCGCTTTTATCTCGAGCTGCAGCGCCTCGGCAAGCCTTTCGAGGAAGTCTACATCGCCGGCGCCGTGGCGCTCGCTGCGCGGCGTGGCGTGCCGGTTGTCGCGACCAACGATGTGCGCTTTCTCAAGGCTGCGGAGTTCGAGTCACACGAAGCACGCGTGTGTATCCACGAAGGGGCCCTGCTCGCCGACGCCGGACGCGTGCGGCGCTACTCACGGCAGCAGTACCTGCGCACGCCGCAGGAGATGGCGGCGCTGTTTGCCGATCTGCCCGAGGCGCTCGCCAATTCAGTGGAGATCGCGCGTCGCTGCAGCCTCGTGCTCAGCCTCGGTGAGGCG
>Ga0306926_10006941_pt1 | contig 12236 bp, 10 predicted proteins | sample flu12Cox44000178_FD_203759 | JGI IMG/M metagenome (GOLD analysis project Ga0306926, IMG submission 203759) | Lab enrichment of tropical soil microbial communities from Luquillo Experimental Forest, Puerto Rico - flux8day.12C.oxic.44.000.178 (v2)... | ecosystem: Environmental > Terrestrial >... | reverse complement strand
GTGGTTGGCCCTCTGATATATATATATATAACTATACTTCGACAATTTAGGCAAAATTGTGCATATTTCTGCATTGGATAAATGTTGTAGCACCTGGCGCACTAGACACACATCACCATCAGGAAGTAAATCGTGAACGATATCGACGGTTTGAAATTCGATAGTCCCAACGCCGTAGCGCGGTGTACCGTATCGATATTGGTTGTAGTCGATGAGCTCGGGGACGATGTCACACCCAATGTAGCGCACTCCGTCCAGCGATTTGAGCAACTGGGAGCCAATCGCAAAATCGCCGCAACCAAGGTCGACTATTACAAACTCTTTCGAGGACTCACTCGCATGCTGGGCCAGTAGCGGGACCATCGCGTCAACATACAATTTGGCATGTTCGCCCCGCGAACCAAAACCCGAGAAGAAAGGTGTAACGGCGTTGCCCCCCCAAAGGTCTCGGCGGTAAATCGACTGGAAAGTTCGGCGCCGCTGGAGATTGGTAATGGAGTTGACATATGAGCCCGGCACCTTTGCCGCTAACGCGGCAATTACACCAAGACCTCGATCGACGTATTTATGACGACTGCGGATAGCTCGATCAATCAACGGATGGCGATTCCGCAAAGCGCTGACGATCCGTTTGTCAATGCGTCGCGACCCTCTTTTCCGTTCCGATAGTTGATCGGTCCCGATTCGGTTGATGACCCGACTGACAGGAGAGGGTGCCCCGAAGTCATCGGGCAGGTCGCTGATGAGAGGGCGAATCCAGTGGTGGAAATTGCTATCGAATGTTTTTACACGGGCCGGAGTTAGATCGCGGAGATAGTCAGACCACGCGTGGCTTTCCCAGAGATGGTTGGCGTAGACACCGGCGCTGGGGATGGGCTCGTTAGACGCGAAGATTCGCCTCAGTCCCTCGCCGTCGGCCATTGGCCAGAAAAATGCTCGAGGACCGAGAATGGCCAGTTCGTCGCGATGAGTTTCAGCCAGTTTGCGCGGCAGTTTGACGGAGTGTTCATTCCAAAACGGATCATGCCCCTTCGAGCGGAAGCTTTTGTACTGAGAGTACCAGCGCCTCAAAAAAGGGGCGCCCTCCTCCGCGAGGATTACGGCATTGCAAAGTCCAACGGTTTCCGTCTCGCCCTCTTGACCCAGAACCACCGAATTATCGAGCAGATCATCGAAGTCACGATGCACGAACACATCGCAATCCAGGTAGATGCCGCCCACTGCAATTAGTTTCTGAAGCCGAAAAACATCAGCACGATGCGCGTAATGCACCAATGGGTTACCGAATACCGTGCGCGCGGCGGTAATTTTTTTGCATTCTATTATCTTGGTTGTGAGATCCCAGAATGGGCCGTGCGGTTGATACTCGAAGTACAAAAACGCTTGCTCTGGCTTGATACGTTCGACCGCACTCTTAACACAAGCATAGTGCACCAGACCCCAATCCCCCCCTTTGGACGAAAGCCCAAAGCAGAAATGAAGGATTTTCGGGATCATGATTGACCGCAGATAGTCGCGGACATTTGATCGTCGCGGAGCGAGCTCGCCGCGTTCGCCAAATTCCAGGTCCACCGGCCGCTTAGCCGCACTCCAGCGTGGCGACGGACAAGAAAGTTTGGCGTGCTCGGACCCGCCAGGATCTCCAGCTGGAGCGCGGACGGGATATAGTCCAGCGATACGGAATCGCCGGAGCGGCAACCGATGTCGAGCAAATAAGTATCCGGCTGTAGCGGTAATGCCGCGATCTCGATATCCGCGGCGTAAACCCCCGCGCGAGCAAGATTGGGACGATGACCATCCTGAAGGTCAGTATCGTAGGTAAGAATTCGCGTACCAGCCAGATCGCAAAAACCTAGCCCCATTGCCAGGTTTGCGACCGATGTTTGGCTCTCAAAGTGAATACGTGCCTTGAGTTGCTCACCGTGCCGCAAAGGCAAATCGCAACGCCATTCTATGGATGTCAGACGCAATCGAGCTTCGCCAGAAAACGGTCTAGGTAGACTATCCAGGTCCACTATTTGATCGCGGTTCAGAGTTCCTTGAGATAAATACTCACTGATGATTGATGCCGAATCGCCGTACTGCCTTATGCAACCGCGGTCTAGCCAGATGGAGGTCGGGCATAATTTATTTATTATACCCATATTGTGACTTACAAAGAGGACGGTCCTTCCTTCGCGACGTGAGACTTCGTCCATTTTGCCAAGGCATTTCTTCTGAAATTCGGAGTCTCCGACGGCCAATACCTCGTCAATAACTAAAATGTCGGGCTCCAGATGGGCCGCCACGGCGAAGGCGAGCCGCACGTACATGCCGGAGGAATAGCGTTTCACTGGTGTATCCAAGAACCTTTCAACCTCGGCAAAGGCGACGATCTCGTCGAACTTCTTGGCAATCTCGCGACGCGCCATTCCAAGGATCGCGCCATTGAGAAAGATGTTTTCGCGGCCCGTGAGCTCGGGATGAAACCCCGTTCCCACCTCGAGGAGGCTGCCGACCCGGCCACGGAGAACGACCCGCCCCTCGCTAGGCTCGGTTATGCGACTAAGGATCTTGAGAAGCGTGCTCTTACCGGCCCCGTTGCGGCCGATGATGCCGAGTACCTCTCCCGCCTTGACCTCGAAGCTCACGTTCTTTAACGCCCAGAACTCCTCGATTTCCCCGCCGTGGAGCGCTTGTCGGCCACGGGCGAAATCAATCGTCTTATGGGCGAACTTGCGGACCTCACGTCCGATAACGTCGCGCAGCGCCGTATAGCGCTTGTGCCGTTGGCTGTCGGATGTGTGCTCGACTAAGTACCGTTTGCACAAATTTTCGACAGCAATAACCGTTTCTGACATGATTATGTCATCAATTCCGCGTGTTTCGCACAGACAAGGTCGGGAGTCTCGCCAAGCAAGGCGCGGAATTGGTCACAAGATTGCCACAGATCAACCCACCAATTATACTTGTAGTCGGCAGTGTCGATAACGATTGCCTCTGCCATCCAATATATTCTTGCTGTCACTGGGACGACAGACGCTATGGCAACAAATTTGGCGAGTCAAGGTTCCATGTTAACCATACTCGAAATGGGGCTGTTCCGCCTGCTCCAAACAGAAAAGGCGCGATCCGTTCGCGAGACTGAGAACCCTCTTAAAGGGACGAATCGGTCAGATCGTCCAGCCCGGGACGGTTTGCAAGCGAGTTACCTCGGTCTGGACTGCGGGACATATTGGCTGAGAAGGGTGGCAACGATTTCATTTTGCTGCAACTTCAGGCCCAACGATCTGGCCCAGGTTTTGCTAACCTCTCTCTAATAAGGACGAATCGCTGTGTCCTAGACCGGAGAAGCAAGACATGACCTCTCAGAGCGAAAACGAGCTGCTCACCCGGGTTGGACCGGGCACCGCGATGGGCATGCTGATGCGCGAATATTGGCTGCCGGCCTGCTTGTCGTCGGAACTCGTTGCTGACGGCGACCCAATTCGGCTCATGCTGTTGGGCGAGCGGCTGATCGCTTTCCGCGATAGTGCGGGGCAGGTCGGCGTGCTCGATCACCGGTGCCCCCACCGCTGCGCGTCTTTGTTCTTTGGCCGCAACGAAGAAGGCGGCCTGCGCTGCGTCTATCACGGCTGGAAATTCGATACGGCCGGGAATTGTCTCGACATGCCCAACTTGTCGGCTGATCAGGACTTTCGGCACAAAGTCAAGGCAAAGGCCTATCGAGTGGCCGAACGCGGCGGGCTTGTCTATGTCTATATGGGCGAGCGCGAAGTTGCCCCGCCGCTGCCCGCTCTCGAGGCAACGCTTTGCGCGCCGCAAGAGACGGATCTCACTTGCCGGCTGCGGGAATGCAACTGGCTGCAAGCCTTGGAAGGCGATATCGACACCTCGCATTTCAGCTTCCTGCACACTGGTAAAGTCGAGGCCGGAGATATCGACCCCGATCATATGGATCGCTTTCAGCTCTTCAATCGGGCGCCGGACTATCATGTCCGGGCGACCGACTGGGGCACGATGTATACTGCTTACCGGCCCGCGCAACCGGGCTACGTCTATTACCGATTCGCCCATTTTGTGATGCCGTTCTGGACGCTCTTTCCGAACGGGCCGCTGACCGACAACATCATCGCGCAAGCTTGGGTCCCGATGGACGACACTCACACCATGTCGTTCAACTTCAGCTGGAACCGCCGGACCCCGCCGCTCAGCGTCGTCAGGAGCGGTCAGCCTATCCCCTATCTCGATCGAATGACCCCGACATTGCCCAATACCGCCGATTGGTTCGGCCGCTGGCGCCCGGCCGCCAACCAGAGCAACGACTATTTGATCGATCGGGAAGCTCAGCGAACCGTGAGTTATTCCGGCATTGCCGACATCTTCTCGCAGGATTCGGCGGTGACCGAAAGTATGGGCGAAATTACCGACCGCTCGCTGGAGCACTTGGCGCCGAGTGACCGAATGATCATTGTGACACGCCGGCGATTGCTCGATGCCGTGCGGGCGCTACGCGACAGCGGGACAGTTCCGCCCCTGGTCGATGATCCGGAGCTCAGCGGCAGCGCGCGCTCCGGCGAGCTGATCGCGCCTGTGGGTCAGCCTTGGCTGGATGCGTATGAGCAGACCCTCGGACAGGCGTTGCATCCCGCACTGTCGCAAGCTGCAGAATAATTCAGCTGGACGGCTACTGCTCTCCATCCCGGATATCGGGGCGGAGAACGGGGATTACGCGGTGGCGATGCGATCTGAGTAACCACCGGGGCGGTTCCGCCGAAGCAATGGTGCTAATCAGCTAGCAACTAGCGGGCGACATACGGCGCGACCATCTTGGCCGGGTCTACGATGCGATCGAACTCGTCCTCGCTCACAAAGCCGAGCTGCAATGCCGCCGCCTTCAAGGTCAAGTCGTTGTCCATTGCATAATGCGCGATCTTGGACGCTTTGTCGTAACCGATCACCGGCGCTAGCGCGGTCACCAACATCAGAGATCGATCGACATATTCTTTGATCCGCTTCAGATTCGGTTCTGTCCCCTCGACCAGGAATTTACGGAAATTCGTGCAGCCGTCGGTGACGAGCGTAATCGAGTGCATGATGTTGAAAATCATCAGCGGCTTGTAGACATTCATCTCCAGGTAGCCGCCGGCGCCGCCGAAGCCTACTGCAATGTCGTTTGCCATCACTTGGACGGCGATCATCGTCAGTGCTTCGGCCTGGGTCGGATTGACCTTGCCCGGCATGATCGAGGAGCCAGGCTCATTCTCCGGGATCAATAGCTCGGCGAAGCCGGCGCGCGGGCCGCAGGACATAAGGCGAATGTCGTTGGCGATCTTGTAGAGTGAGACCGCGAGCGTGCGCAAGGTGCCGGAGAGCTGCACCAGCGCGTCGTGCGCCCCCTGCGCTGCGAATTTGTTCGGCGCGCTGATAAACGGCAGCCCTGTTAGGCTGGCGATCTGAGCCGTAGCAGCCTCTGCGAAGCCGGGTTCAGCGTTGATCCCAGTACCCACTGCGGTGCCGCCGAGCGCCAGCGGATAGATCCCCTGCAATGCCGTCCTGATGCGATCGATGTCATCTGCCAGCATGGCCGCATAGCCGGACCACTCTTGCCCGAGCGTTATCGGTGTGGCGTCCTGCATGTGGGTGCGGCCAATCTTGACGATGTCGGTCCACTGGCCCGCTCTCACCGCGATGGCCTCACGCAGACCCGCGACTGCCGGGTTCAACCGTCGCGCGACATTGGTCGCCACCGCAATGTGCATCGCGGACGGAAAAGTATCGTTCGAGGATTGCGACATATTGACGTCGTCATTGGGATGAACCGGCGTCTTGCTGCCGAGCGGCGTGCCCGCGAGCTGGCAGCTCCGATTGGAGATCACCTCGTTGACATTCATGTTGAACTGGGTGCCGCTGCCCGTCATCCACACATGGAGCGGAAACATGTCCCGGTGCTGGCCGGCCAGGATCTCGTCACACACCGTGACGATCAGGTCGTGAACCCGGTCGTCGAGCCGGCCGGCCGCGTGGTTTGCGTACGCCGTGGCTTTTTTCAAAATGGCATAGGCCTCGATCATTTCACGCGGCATTAGATCCGTGCCGATGCTGAAATGCTCGAGCGAGCGCTGCGTCTGGGCGCCCCAGAGCTTGTCGGCGGCGACACGTACCTCGCCGAGGCTGTCGATTTCGGTGCGGAATTCACTCATCTGTTCCTCCCGGAGCGCGGATGCGTGGTTATCCGTATTTGGTGACGCGGATCGCGAAATCTCCTCTTTCAGATATTCAAAGCCCGCCGCAAGACGGAGTGGCTGCCTGCGGGCAAAGGAGAAGCGCGCCAGCTAAGCCACCTCGCGGACCTGCCGGGCAAGCTCGTTGTCGCGCTTCGGATCTCGAAGGAATCTCCAAATCAAATTTAGCTTGCTGGCAATGAAATTCCGGTGAGAGCCCAATTCTGAGTGAAGCCGGCCAAAGTCGCGGCGCCGGCTGGAGTGTTGTAATACTGTTTGTAGTAGTCATAGATTGCTGTGATAGTCGCTTGCGTGGGGAGCGGTGCGGGCGCGTTGTGCCAGTAGAACAAGCGAACCAACGCAACCGCGTATGGTAGATTGGCGACCACGTTGTGTTCCGGAGATGCTGGGGTGGTGATGGTGTCGAGAGCGGCCGCCTCCCTCTGGGTGAGCCTCGCGAGCAGACTGGTCAAGCTGGCGGGTTCGATCTGACCGAGCCCGAGCGCCGGGCCCCCTTCCTGCACGAGCCAGGTACCGAGCAGGCTCTCATTGGCGATCGTCCCCATTACGAGATAATAGGCAATATCGGTGTAAGGAATACCCGCCCGCTGGTCGAGCATCTGCAAGGTCGGGATCACTACTTGAGTGCTGAATTGACGCGCATTGATTGTCATGGCTGTTCCAAAAATTACGGGACCGTATAAATCGGGACGCCGTCAGGCGATCCTCATTCAAAATGTGCTCTTCACCAGGAAGTCCGGCATTTTATGCTAAACCCAACTACAGCCGCGGGGGAAGGATCATGACCGTTCGGTTTTCATGCCGTTGCCCTAACGCCGACTACCTCGGATTTGAGGCGACGCCCGAGGCCATTGTCGCTTCGGCGGCGAAGGCAGAGGAGTTGGATTTCGATGCCGTATTCGTCAATGATCACATTATCGTCGACGGGTCCACCAGATCGGCTCCCTGGACCAATACCTATGATCCGCTCGTTGCGCTGTCATTCATCGCGGCGAAAACGACCCGCATCGGTCTCGGTGTGTCGGTGCTCATCATGCCGTACCGCAACCCGATCGCCACCGCCAAGATGTTGGCGACGATCGATCGGATGTCGGGCGGACGGCTGATTGCGGGCATTGGGGCGGGATGGAACGAGCCCGAATTCAAGGCCCTCGGGGTCCCCTTTCTGGAACGCGGCGCGCGCACGACGGAATATCTTCGGATCTGGCAGGCTTGCTGGGCACCGGGCGAGGTATCGTTCGCCGGCAGGTTCTTCTCGTTTTCCGATATGCATGTGAGCCCCAAGCCGCTGCAGCAGCCCCATCCCCCAATCTGGATCGGTGGTTCGAGTGACGCGGCTCTGCGGCGAGCGGCAAGGTTTGCCGCAGTGTGGCAACCGACGCCAACGCCCCTAGACGACTTGATCGGCCGCCAAGCATCTTTGCGCAGGGCCTGCGACCAGATCGGTCGTCAGCACCCCCCGGAAACCCGCATGAGCTTTCGGGTCGAGTTCAGCCCCATCACCGGAAATTCCCCGCCCGCGGGTGGCAGGCGACCGATCGGGCAGGGCACGCCCGCTGAGATAGCCGCGGATCTATTGCGCTACCGGGAAGCCGCGGGCTTAAACTCGTTCCAGATCAACTTTCAAGGCTGTCACAGCCTTGACCAGCTCCTCGCCTCGATGGATTGCTTCATGCGGGAAGTAAAGCCGCTGGTGACGTGACGAAGGAATGGGTCCTTTGCCCTGTGAGCCACGATGTCCACTAAACCTTCAATGCAAGGAAGCAACAGACTGAACTACTGGGGGTGCGCACGATCGACGTTATCTTCGCGCTGTACGGGCCGTCCCACCCTTTGGAGGACATCTTGAACTACGGGACCAGCCATCGACGCTAGCTATCGTTGGAGCTTTTGCGCGTCGAAAGGCTGGCAGCGGATCGTGGGAGGTGAACGGTCGGAGGATTGGGCGATGGCTGAAGACGAGGAGCTGACGGACGCCGACTGGCGCACTTTGTGCGACACGCTGCGCGGCTCGATCGCAATGTTCGACATGCTGCTCGCCGAGTGCGGCGACAATAGCGAGACGGCGCGGGTAGTGGAGGCCGCCCGCCGGCGACGCGAGAAGGTCCTCGAAAAGATCGAGAGGCGCCTGCAGACGACATGAGAAGCCTATCTCGACCGCTGGGGTCATTGCGGGTATTGGGGTGGGCTTGACAATCGACCGCTGCGCGACAAATGCCCTCTGTGCACCGCCTTACCGCGATCCTTGCTGGCGATGTGGCGGGATACTCGCGTTTGATGGGCGCCGACGAGGAGGGGACACACCAAAGGCTCCAAGAACGTCGCCGCGCCTTCGATAGCGCTCGCACGCGAGGTGGGGCGGGCAGAAGGGGTCAAAACCGCCTGAAACCGTTACCTTCCTTCCTTGGGCTTCCGGAATGAAAAGGGCTTAGCCAGTTTATCAGCTAAGCCCTTGTCTTTAACTGGTGGAGCCAACCGGGATCGAACCGGTGACCTCTACAATGCCATTGTAGCGCTCTCCCAGCTGAGCTATGGCCCCAGGATCGGCGCATCGCGAAGTTAGGAAGGCCGAGCCGCCGCGGCAAGTGGAAAATCACTATCGGCTCGGAGGCGCCGCCTTTAGTGTTCCTCCTCCTCGACATTCTCGATGACCTCGGCCATGTCGTCCTCGTCCTCGCCGAGCTCGGAAGCGTCTTCGAGGAGTTCCTCGTCCTCTTCTTCGGCCTCTTCGAGCGGGACCGCCTCTTCCGCCTCTTCCGCGTCTTCTTCCTCCTCCGCCACCTCGGCTTCCTCGGTCTCGAGCTCGTCGGCAGCGACTGGCTCCAGTTCCCTTTCGACCGGCGCGGCCGGGCGCGAGCGGCGCGACTTCAAAAACGCCTCGGGGTCAAAGGGTGTGCTGCATTTTGGGCAGACCACCGGTTCGCGCAGCAAATCGTAATAGCGGGTGCCACAACTCGGGCAAATCCGCTTGGTGCCCCATTCGGGTTTGGCCACCACTTACTCCATGCGAAGTTCAGCAAAGTTTGGTCGGCGCGCCATTGCCATAGGGAGGCTACCCTGTCAAAAGCAAACTTCAGAAAGTAAATCGATGAGGCGCCGCGCCGTTGGGCTCCAGCATATGGATTGACGCCCGCTTGACGGCAACCGGGGTCTTCGCCTTTCGAGGGCTTCTTTCGCCATGAACCACGCTCCCTCGTCCAGCCCGCCCGGCCCGACGGTTGCCCGGCCCTCCGGTCCGCTTGCCGGCGCGATCCGGGTTTCCGGGGACAAGTCGATTTCGCATCGCGCGCTAATGCTGGGGGCGTTCGCCATCGGCAGGACCGAGATCACCGGTCTATTGGAGGGGGAGGACGTCCTCGCAACCGCTGCGGCGCTCAACGCGCTCGGCGCGAGAGCGACCCCGGTCGCCAGAGGCGGGCGGGATGGCCGATGGTTTGTCGATGGGATCGGCATCGGCGCGCTAGCCGAGCCCGGAGACGTGCTCGATCTCGGCAATTCCGGCACCTCGGCGCGGCTCCTTCTCGGCATGCTCGCTAGCCATCCGATCACTGCCTTTGTCACCGGCGACGCCTCTCTGCGGCGGCGGCCGATGGGCCGCATCGTCGAGCCGCTGAGCCGCATCGGAGCGCGCTTTGTCACGCGGGAGGGGGCTCGGCTGCCGCTCGCCGTCAGCGGTGCCGCCGATCCCATCCCGATCAGCTATCGTCTGCCGGTGCCGTCGGCCCAGGTCAAATCGGCGGTGCTGCTGGCCGGGCTCAACACCCCGGGAGCGACGACGGTCGTCGAACCGCAGCCGACCCGCGATCATACAGAGCGCATGCTGCGCCACTTCGGCGCCACAGTCATCGTCGAACCGGAGGAGAGCGGCGGCCGTCGTGTTACCGTCGAGGGGTTTCCGGAACTCACCGCGGCGCCGATCACCGTGCCGGGCGATCCGTCCTCGGCCGCTTTCCCGCTGGTTGCGGCGTTGATCGTACCGGGATCGGATGTGACCATCGAAGGCGTCGGGATCAACCGGCTGCGCACCGGCCTTCTCGAATGCCTAAATGAGATGGGGGCGGACATTGCCCTGCTGAACCAGCGCGAGGAGGGAGGCGAGCCGGTCGCCGACATCCGGGCCCGCGCCGGAACCCTGGAAGGCGGCGCCGATATCCCCGCCGAGCGGGCGCCCCGAATGATTGACGAGTACCCGATCCTCGCCGTCGCAGCCGCCTGCGCTCGCGGACGCACGGTCATGCGCGGCCTCGCCGAATTACGGGTCAAGGAAAGCGATCGTCTCTCAGGCATTGCCGCGGGGCTTGAAGCTTGCGGCGTACGGGTCGCGGTCGAGGGAGACAATCTGATCGTCGATGGCGACGGTAGCCCGCCCAAGGGCGGCGCGATGATCGAGACCCGGCTCGATCATCGGATCGCGATGGCCTTCCTCGTTTTGGGGTTTGCTGCCAAACAGCCGGTTCGCATTGACGATGCCACCCCGATAGCTACGAGCTTCCCTGATTTTATCGGGCTTATGAAAGGGCTTGGAGCCGCGATCACGGAGGAAGGGTGAGCGGTGAGAAACCCCTCACCCCAACCCTCTCCCCGCAAACGGGGCGAGGGAGTCGCTCGCCAAGCCCATCGCGCCGCGCGAGCGGGCGGAGGGAGGCGCGGGAGGGTGAGGGGAAGCGCTTCTTCATGGTTGCGATCGACGGGCCGGCAGCTTCCGGCAAGGGAACACTCGCACGCCGTCTGGCGGAGCGTTTCGGTTTTGCCCATCTCGATACCGGCTCGCTTTATCGCGCGACGGCGCGTCTCGTGCTCGATGCCGGCGGCGACCCGGCCGATCCGGCAACAGCCGAAGCCGCCGCCCGCCGCGTCGAACCGCGACTGCTCGCGGACCCGCGCTTGCGGGGCGACACGGTCGCGGCGGCGGCTTCGGTGGTCGCCGCTATTCCGGAAGTCCGGCATGCCCTGCTGGCGCTGCAGCGGAATTTCGCTGCACATCCTCCGGCACCGGCTCGCGGCGCCGTCCTCGACGGCCGCGACATCGGCACCGTCATCTGCCCCGCCGCCGACATCAAACTGTTTGTCACAGCCAGCACGGAGGCGCGCGCCTGCCGCCGGGTCAAAGAGTTGCGCGCCCAGGGTGCGGTGGCTATATACGAAAGTGTCTTGCAAGATTTAAATGAGCGCGACGCGCGCGACAGCGAGCGCCCGGCGGCGCCGCTGGCGGTGGCCCCCGACGCCGAAGTCATCGACACGACGACGCTCGACGCCGATATCGTATTCGAACGCGTGTCGGATCTCGTCGCACGCACTCTCAAGGAGAAGGAATGGCAGTAGCTGAAATTCAAACCAGGGAGGCGCCCCAGAAGGAAAGTTTTGCCGCGCTTCTCGACGAGTCGTTAGGTGTCGCCAATAGCCTCGAAGGTACCGTCGTCAAGGGCCGGGTCGTCGCCGTCGAGAACGACGTCGCCTTGATCGATGTCGGCCTCAAATCGGAAGGCCGGGTGCCGTTGAAGGAGTTTGCGGCCGGAGGGGTAGAACCCGAACTCCATGTCGGCGATACCGTCGAGGTCTTCCTCGAACGGATGGAGGACAAGAACGGGGAGGCCCAGCTGTCGCGCGAGAAGGCTCGCCGCGAGGAGGCCTGGACTCTGCTCGACAAGAGCTTTCAAGCGAACGACCGGGTCACTGGCGTGATCTTCGGCCGCGTCAAGGGCGGGTTTACCGTCGACCTCAACGGCGCTGTGGCGTTTCTGCCCGGTAGCCAGGTCGACATCCGGCCGGTGCGCGACATCAGCCCGCTATTGGGGTCGCCGCAACCCTTCCAGATCCTCAAGATGGACCGCTCGCGGGGCAATATCGTCGTGTCGCGCCGCGCCGTGCTGGAGGAGAGCCGCGCCGAGCAACGCTCGGAACTGGTCGCCAGCCTCAAGGAAGGCCAGATCCTCAACGGTGTCGTCAAGAACATCACCGATTACGGCGCCTTTGTCGATCTCGGCGGGGTCGACGGTTTGCTGCATGTCACCG
>Ga0306926_10006940_pt1 | contig 12237 bp, 8 predicted proteins | sample flu12Cox44000178_FD_203759 | JGI IMG/M metagenome (GOLD analysis project Ga0306926, IMG submission 203759) | Lab enrichment of tropical soil microbial communities from Luquillo Experimental Forest, Puerto Rico - flux8day.12C.oxic.44.000.178 (v2)... | ecosystem: Environmental > Terrestrial > Soil... | reverse complement strand
CATCACGAGCGCCATCGGGGCCGCTCTTGCTGCCGAGGCCGGCGCCGCGATGCTCTGCTACGTGACGCCGAAGGAACACCTCGGCCTGCCGAACAAGGACGACGTCCGCCAAGGCGTGATCGCCTACAAGATCGCCGCCCACGCCGGCGACATCGCCCGCGGCCGCAAGAACGTCCGCAAGCGCGACGACGAGTTGTCGAAGGCGCGCTTCGAGTTCGACTGGAATCGCCAGTTCGAGCTGTCGCTCGATCCGGACACGGCGCGGTCGATGCACGACGAGACGTTGCCGCAGGAGGTCTTCAAGTCGGCGAAGTTCTGCTCGATGTGCGGCCCGAAGTTCTGCTCGATGCGCATCACGCAGGACATCCGCAAGCTGGCGGGCCAGGAAACGCCCGTTTAGCCGCGACGCGAATTAACCCTTGTTAGCCGGACGCGCGAGCGACGGTTGTTCGTCCGTCGCTTGCGCGTCCGGCTAACCCAAGGCGACGATAGACGGTTATTCGTCCGTCGCTTGCGCGTCCGGCTACTCCAAGCCGACGATAGTTCCGCTCTCATCTCTTGCCTCTCGCCAAGTTTCCGGTCAAGATGGGCATGATGCCACACGCCTTGCACATCCGTGCTGCTGGCATCACGGGGCATCGTCCATGAATCCCGGCAGTATCGGCGTCGCGATCATCTTGATGTGCTCCATCGTGGGGCTCATCATCTCCGGCTGGATCTGGCTCTGTTTCTGCTCGCACGCCTTCCTCGTCGTCCTCACCGAATCGAGCGTCGGAAGCTATGAAGTGTCCTGGCCCGATGAGAGTTTCAGCGACTGGATGTGGAAGCCGTTCTACTGCGTTGGGCTTCTGCTCTTCTGGATGACCGCCGGCTCGCTCATCTTCGTGCCGCTCGCCCTGGTCAATATCTGGCTTGGCGTCGTCGTCGCGGCGCTGTTCGTTTGGTTCGCCTATCCGATTGGCCTATTGTGCGTGATGGATGCACGCAGCTCGTTGGCCGTGTTCTACATGCCGCTCATGTTGCGGCTGCCCTCGCAATGGCAGGCCTTGCTGTTCGTTAACGTGATCACGTTGGTGCCGATGGCTGGGGCGATCGCGCTCGCCGTGCTGACGGTGCAATACGCCATTTATTGGGCGATTCCCGCAGCCGTTGTCTTCCCGCTCGCGCTCCTCTTCTACACCCGTTGCTGGGGCCGGCTGGCGTGGCTGGTGCTGAATGTCAAGCGGCGGAAACGCCGCGAGAAGGCGCCGGCCGAGGCGAAATACGTGACCTGCCACGATCCGTGGGCGCTGCCGCGCGAGGAGCCGATTCCGGAGGTCGATGTCGAAATCGAAGAAGAGCCGCCACCGCCCGTGAGGGACGAATGGGGCGAGGCGTTGAACCCGACGCCGTACTCGGTTGCCGCCGGCGCGGAAGCGGAGGCCGCCGGTGCCGTGGAAACGGGAGTCGTCGCGAGCGATGCTCCCGCCGCCAATCCGCAGGTGTTCAACCACGAGCAGTACTACGCCGAGTACCGCAAGCGTGAGGAGGAGCGCCGCGCCCGTGCCGAAGGCCGCAAGCCGGGCCAGCCGCGCCGCCGCAAGGCGACTTTTGCAAGCGCGTTTGGAGCCGATCTCTGGCCGTTCTTCGGGCAGGACCGCACCCTGCGCGCCTTCCTGGGCATCGGCTTGATGACGTTCTTCGTGCTGGTCTTCTTGCGTATCGTACTGGTGATCTTCCAGGGGCTGATCGGGGCGTGATTGTCCCGTTGGCGAGCCGGCTATCGCACCTTCACCAGAACAGTCCGCTTCGTCGACATCGCCCCGTCTGAGGCCACGATCTCCACGTAGAACGAGCCGGTATAACCCGCATTCGGCGTGATCGTCAGCAAGCTGCCGGACACCGAGTAGATTGCGGGCGGCACGTTCGATGCCGGCGCCGGCACGCTGACCAAGGCCAGCGGATTCGTGTAATACGACGGATCGACGCGACCTAGGAAGCTCGCATCGCTCAGCATGGCGGCCGCACCCCCGGCGTCGTAGCGGCGGATGCTGCCGTCGGGCAGGATGCAGACCGCAATGCCGCCGAAAGCGTACGAGTAGAACCACTTCTCGTTCATGCCGTTGAGGTTCTGGTACCAGTTGCCGCTGTACACGATCCGAAGCTGCTGGACAACGGCGTAGGCGTCTTGCTGCGGCGACAGGATCTGCGTCGACCAAGTCACCGGATCGCCGTCCGGATCGCTGATCGGGACGTTTACGAACCCTTGCTGGCCGGCGGCAATGTTCTGATCATTGATGGCGGCGAGCGCCGGGGGATTGTCCGTAACGCCGACTACGTAGGTCCGCTGGGCCGTCAACGTGGCGTCCGAGGCCGTCACGACAACGAAGACCGAGCCGAGGTATCCCGTGACCGGCGTTATCGTGAGCTGGTTGCCGCTGATGCCGATCCAGGCGGGCGAGGCGGTGGAAGCGGGCGCGGAGCCGCCCGGGCAGAGGGCCACGGGATTGACGTAATAAGCAAGGTCCACGCGACCGAGCAGGTTGCGGTCGCTGAGGATGGCCGCCGGGCCGGCCGGATCATAGCGACGCACGCTGCCGTCGGCCAGGATGCAGACGGCGACACCGCCGAACTTCGTCGACCAGAGCCACTGTTCACCCAGGCCGTTTGCATTCGTGAGATAGTCGCCGGTGAAGATCAGACCGTACTGCTGCTGGAGGTACGCCGCGTCCTGAGCCGCGCTGAACACCTGAGCGTTCCACGTCGGCGTGCCGTTCGTGTCAGTCACGGTGACGGTGTTCGTGATCGAACGGCCCATATGGACTGTCTGGTCGGCGAGTGCGCTGATTGCCGGACCGCGGTTGACCGGACCGAGTGCGGTCATCGCAGCGTACAGGTCGAGCCGGCGAAAGCTCAACCCGGTGTGTCCCACGTTGTCGGTGCCGGTGTTCAGATCGACGATTAGCTTCCCGGTCGCCTGCATGAGCTGGAGGATGTAGGTCTCGTTCGCATTCGCCGACATGCCGTGGTCGTCGAGCGCCTGGTGCAAAAGGACGGCAGCACCGGCAACGACCGGGGTCGCCATCGAGGTGCCGGCCATCGTCGTCAGGTTGCCGTTCAAACCATCGCCCGTGATGATCGCGCCGGGGGCAAGCAGATCGAGGGCCGGGCCGCGTTGCGAGAAACTCGCGATCTGATCGGGCGCACTAGTATAGTCGCGCGCGCCGCTGGCCCAAGCGACCGAACCGAAGTAGCCGTCCCACACAGCACCGACCGAGACGACGTTAGCGCTGATGGCCGGATACGCCAGGCCCGGCGTGCTGCCGTTGCTGTAGTAGTCGTTGCCGGCCGCCGCTGCGATGAAGACGCCTTCGCTCTTGAGCGTGCTGAATTCGCTTTCGAGGTAGCTGTACGGGTTGATCGCGTAGTTGCCGCTGCCGAGCGACAGGTTGACGGCGACGATGTGGTACTGCGCTTGATGGGCGATAACCCAGTCGAGCGCGCTCTGCACGTTGCCGTAGTTGCCCGAGCCGGTGCTGTCGAGCACTTTGAGCGCGATCAAGTTCACGTCTGGCGCGACGCCGGAATACGTCGCGCTTGATGAGCCGATCTCGCTGGCGACGAAGGTGCCGTGGCCGTTGTCGTCCATTGGGTCGGCGTCGTTGTTGACAAAGTCCCACCCAGCAATGACGCGTCGGCCCCACCCGCCGCCGAGGTTCGGATCGCTGTAATTGATGCCGGTGTCGATGACGGCGACGCTGTAGCCGTCGCCTTTGTAGGGTGTGCCGGCGAGAACCTGGTTGAGGCCGATGTTGGCGCCAAAGCTGGCGTTGGACAACGTGCCGGCCGCCTGCACCGTGGCGACCGGGGTCGCGGTGGCAACCTGAGCCGCATCGTCGATGTGGAACGTCTGTTGCCGCCATAGCGCGTAGGCGGGGTCGCTTGCCGGAGTGGTTGATGGGAGCTGGCGATCTTCGAGGGCTTCGACAACGAGGCGGACGCCGGTAAAACGGCGCCGGATTGGTGCGCACGGCCAGAGTCGCCGACGCACCCAGAGGGGGAGCAGGTTCATCGGGGATCATCCTTCGGTAGCCTGGCGACCACTGCCGCGAGGGGGCCGGGGAGCTTAGCGGCGTTGGCCCATGGCTTTGCGTCCCCACGTTGCCGTGGGTTTGCCGATTCGGGTGATCAGCGTCCTGCTGAATCTGCGCAAAACATAGGTCACGCTGGAAGCGCAGGCAAAACCGGCCGGTCGCGATCTGTGGAGCGTGATGTAGGGACCTGGTCCAGCGGAGCCACGGTTATGCCGGCTATTCCGGTTGTAGGGCGGAACCAAGACGGTAAGTCATGCTGATTTGATGAAGCACGATGACTGGGAAGGATGGTGAATCTGTCAGGCAGACGCCCTACCGGCACACCAAAAAGTGACAGGCTCGCAGGGTCATTTTGCTTTAACTCCTTGTGCGACAGGCGAATGCGGCATGCAGTCGAGCGTGTCACATGAAAAGCTCGACCCTTGCTGTTTGCCGAGCGGCCAGCCGGGTACCGGGGGCGGGTGCCTACCGAAGAATCGTTCAACTCTGCATTTCCGGCATTCGATGATTGGAGGTGGCGATTCCTCCTGGCCCACGGCGGGGGTGCGCGATGATAAAGCGGGGCAGCTTCGCAGGGCTGGTGCTGCTGGTGGCCGTTAGCTTGGCTCCGGCGGGCGGGTTCCTGTTCAAGAAGGGGACTCCCACGTCTTCCGCAGATGCCGCGATTCCCTTCGATGAGCTCAGTGATGCCCAGCGTACCCTCGTCCGCTCAGTGGTGGACAAGCCGACCATGGTCGGCCGCGGCCCGAGCGAGACGTTTCCGTGCCGGCCGGAGCACTATTACTGGTTCCTCGAGCATCCCGATCGGGCTGTCACCGCCTGGCGTCGCATCGGCGCCAAGTGCGCATCGATCACCCCGCGGGGCGAGGGCTGTTTCGGCTGGAGCGACGACCAGGGCAGCGATCTCGTCTGGCGCACAGTCTACAAAGCGCCCGGCATCCGCATCTGGTACGCCGAAGGAAAGGTCCGTCCGGCACCCGTCCTTGCGCTCGTGCCGGTCAAGGCCGTGCTGGTGCTGCATCACGGCGAAGGGAAGAATGCGGAGGGAGCGAGCACCATCCAACACCGCTCTGAACTCTATCTGGTGACCGAGAGCAAATCTGCCACGGCACTCACCAAGCTGATGGGCCAGTCGGCGTCGAAGCTCGCCGAGCAGGGACTCGGACAACTTCAGCTTTTCTTCTCTGGCGTAAGCTGGTACATCCACCGCCATCCCGAAAAGGCCGACGAGTTGCTCAAGCAGTGAGCATTCGTGCACTTTCGATGAGCAGCCCGGCTGCTCCGAAGCAGCCGGCCCACTTGGTTTGGCGAGGCAGACATGCGCGAGATACCAGACCCCGAGGTGGTCGGCTGCTTTTTCACCGACGCGTTCGACCCGCCGCTGTCCGGTATGGAGATCGCCTGGGACTTTGAAGCGCCGCTCCTTGGCGACCGAGTCTGGCACCTGCCCGGCGGCGTGCGTCTCCAAGGCCCAGCGCCGTCGCGCTTCGGGATCACGGTCGTCCGCAATGGCGACGACGCCTACCAGCTTCGCATGCTGTGGAACGGTCTCTGCCTGAGCTGGGAGCGCCTGACTCGCGTACAGATCATGGCCAGCTCACTCGCGCCGTTGCTCGGAGCACTTGGCACCGACCTGTGGCGTTTGCTCATGCAGCCGGTTGTGTCAGTACCGACGCCGGCGCTGGTCGCCTGAGGCCGCCGCGAACCGGCCCCTGTCGTAAAATGCCCGCATGGCCAAGCTGACCTACAAGGGCGCCGGCGTCGATCTCGAATTGTACGACCAGAGCCTCGCCGGCATGGTCCCATTCCTGAAGAAGACGCACACTCCACGCGTGATCGACGGTTTCGGCGGCTTCGCGAGCCTCTTCGCCCTGGAACTCAATCCGCTCGCTCGCAAGTATCGCGACCCGGTGCTGGTCAGTTGCACCGACGGCGTCGGCACCAAGCTGAAGGTTGCCGGCATGATGAACCGGCACGACACGGTCGGCATCGACCTGGTCGCAATGTCGGTCAATGACTGCCTCTGCACCGGCGCCGAGCCGCTCTTCTTCCTCGACTACATAGCGCTGCCGAAGGACGATCCGCTGCTGATTGCCGAGTTGGTCAAAGGGATCAGTGCCGGCTGCCTTGATGCGGGTTGTGCGCTTGTTGGCGGTGAGACGGCGATTCTGCCGGATATGTATCGTTCCGGCGACTACGACCTCGCGGGATTCTGCGTCGGCGTCGTGGAACGTGATGCGATCATCGATGGCCGGCATGTGCAACCGGGCGACGCCGTGCTTGGCCTCGAAAGCAGCGGGTTGCACTCGAATGGGTATAGCCTGGCCCGCAAGGTCGTGTTCGAGCATGCGGGCTTGAAGGTGACAGACCACGTGCCGGAACTGGGTCGGACGGTCGGCGACGCGCTCTTGGAACCAACGCGGATCTACGTTCGGGCCGTGCTCGATGTCTTGCGGCGGTTTCCCGCTGACGAGCGGCCCATTCGAGCTCTCGCGCACATTACCGGCGAAGGCCTGCCCGGCAACATCCCACGCGTGCTGCCTGCCGGTTGTTGCGTTCGCTTGCACAGGAATTCCTGGAAGGTCCCGGCAATCTTTGCTTGGCTACAGCGACTCGGGGATATCGACCAGGCTGAGTTGGATCGCGTGTTCAATCTGGGCATAGGTTTCGTGATGATCGTGAGCCCAGGTTTCGAAGAGCCGATCCGCCGGCGTTTGCAGGAAACCAACCAAACTACCGCAGTAGTCATCGGTGAGGTGTGTGAAGGCGAATCAGGCGTGGAATGGTCGTGATCGGCGGGTGGTGACGACCCCCGATACGCCTTCGGCCGTCAAGACGGCGGAAGCGGCCGTCCAAGCAGCTCACGAAGTGCCCCTTCCAGTTCGGGAAACTGGAAGGTGTACCCCAGCTCAAGCGCTTTTCGCGGCAGTATGCGCTGACCGGTTGTGATCACACAGGCTGCTTCGCCGACCATCACCCGCAGCCCGAAGGCCGGCGTCGGCATGAAGCCAGGGCGTCGCAGCACCCTGCCGAGCGTTCGAGAGAACTCCTTGTTCGTTTTCGGCTCGGGCGAGACGGCATTGATTGGCCCCTTCGCTTGCGCGGTGTCCAGCGCAAACAGAATCAGCCCCGTTTCGTCGACGTGATGGATCCAGCTCATCCACTGCCTGCCGCCGCCGATCGGACCGCCCACGAACATCTTGAACGGCGTCAGCATGAGCTTCAGCGGCCCGCCGGCGGCATCGAGTACGATACCCGTGCGCAGGTTTACCACGCGGACGCCGGCGTCGGCGGCAGGCTTGGTGGCGTTCTCCCAATCGACGCAGAGCTGGGCCAGGAAGTCATTGCCGGGAGGCGCAGTTTCGTCGAGCTCTTCGTCCCCGCGAGGGCCGTAGTAGCCGATCGCGGAACCGGCGACGAGGACCCTGGGCGAGCCGTCGGAGCGGCGGGGATTCTGCGCCAACGCCTGAACGATGTTGGCGATGCTCTGGAGCCGGCTCGATCGCAGGAGGTCCTTGAAGGCAGCGTTCCATCGGCGAGCGAACAGGTTCTCGCCGGCCAGGTTGACGGTAGCGTCGCAGTCGGCGAGCGCCTTCATCCAGTCGCCGGCGTGGACGGGATCTCCGGGGATGGAAGTGCACCGCCCGCCCCATTTCGCTTCTGCGACCTCCGCCCGCCGCGTCAACACGGTGACGCGATCGCCACGAGCGAGCAGTCGTTCGATGAGCCGGCTGCCGACCAGGCCCGTTCCGCCGGTGACGAAGACGTGCATGGTGCGACCCTCTGAAGACGATCACCGTCCGTACAGGTTCACGATGCTTGCCGCCTGCTCACGCTGTTCCAGCCAGGAGGTGACCTCGCGCACCTCGCCGAGAAGTTGCTCCACGTCCCGCCGTTCCGCATCGACGTCGCGGGCGAGTTCGATGGGCACCTGGCCATAATGCTCCACCATCTCGGCCTTGAGCTTTTCGCGGAGTCGATCCTCAAACTCCAGGCGAATCGACGGCCAGCGCAGGGGCAATACCACGGCAATTAGCACCTGCATGAGCACAAGAATCAACAGCAACACGACCGCCGGCAGCAGCAAATCGTACGGGTTGAAACTCCGCTCGTTCATCGTGTAGTTCCACAACAGCATGGTGCCCATCGCGCCAAAGCCGAGCACAGGCAGCCAGTTGGCGGCAAAGAACATTCCCTTTTGCAGCCAGCGCTTGGCGCCGACCGGGTTCGACCACTCGCGCTCGACGCTGCCGATGACGCCGATCATCGCATCGGCATGGCGGCTCTTCCAGTCGAGGCGGTTCACCGCTTCGGTGGCTTCGCCGAGCATTTGCAGTGGAATGCCGAGCGTGTCGGCCTCGACGACGAGCCGGTTGGACAGCGCCTTGAGCCGGGCATCGAGGTGCTGCTGCGAGGCGGCGGCGCTGCATGCCCGTGCAAATTCGTCGAGGTCCCATTCGCGCGGCGTCTCGACGCGCGTTTGCGCCTTGGGGATCATCGGAATCGAGTCTCGCAGCGTGCTGCCGGCGTAGCGGAGGCGGTTGAAACCTTCGAGGTACAGGGCCATGACGCCGCTGAAGTGGCGTTGCCGTTCGCGGGCAAAGTGGTGCTCGATTTCCTTCTGGTACGGCTCGAGGGTGTTGACCAGGACGCTTGCCGTGCTCGCGGCCTCCTCGCCGACGATCTGAGCCCAAGCCGTGCGCGTGCGTTCGATCGCTTGCGTCATGTCCGGCGGCCGAATGGCTTCGAGCCCGGACTGCAGATGGTGCAGAAGCTGGCTGACGCCACGGGCCTTGATCGCTTCGATCTCGAGCCGCGACAAGCCCTGTTCGAGCCAGCGCACGAGATCGGCGAATTGTTCGCCTTCGATCGGCGGCCCGCCAGCTGCACCAGGCTGGCCATTGTCGACCCAGTGCTGAGCGCATGTGCGGAACAACAGCGGATGCTCGAACCCCTCGGCTTTGAGGTCGCGGATCAGATCCTCGTCGGGGCGCAGGCCGTCTGCGCCAGGGTGTAGACAGCGGTCCCACTTATTCAAGATGAACGCGAAGGCCCGCCGCTGGCGCTGTTGCATGAACAGCTCCCAGCCGAGCTTGTCGTGGTATTTCTCTTGCGAACCGACGTAGAGCACGATGTCCGCGACCGGCAACAGGCGGAACAGTTTCTCGCGGTTGGACAGGTCGTTGCTGTCGAGGTCCGGCGTGTCGACCAGGATCTTGCCTTCGAGGTTCGGCCGATCGTGGCCGATGAGCTTGCAGAATTGCAGGGCCGGATCGAGCTTATTCGGCGCCACGGAGTGATGATAGTAAACGACCGGATCGCGGGTTGTCGGCCGGGCCAAGGAGGCCTGGGCGATGGCGCCGCCGGCCAGGGCGTTAAGCAGGGTCGATTTGCCGACGCCGGTGCCGCCCATGAGCATGATGACGAGCAGTGGCCGATCCATCTGCAGGGCGAGCGCCTGGCGGTCCAGATCGGTGGCGAGGCCCTCCAGGTTCGCACGCTGAAGTGCGGTGACGGGGTAGCGCCGACGTGTGCCGAGCCAGGTGCGCAGTCGCTTTTCCAGCTCGCGCAGCGCGGGAGAGAGCGTTCGCAACAGGGGTTCAGAGCTGGCGGACGCAGTCATGAGGCCAACCTGTTTAGCGGTGGTTCGCAGAACCGCCGGGCGGTTCTGGGAACCGCCGCTAAACTATCGCATCGCCGCATCGATCAGCGCCTGCGTCTGCTGCAGGGCAGGCGGCATCCTTCGCAGGATCAATTGCAGGCGTTCGTAATCGGAGCCGCCGGTGGTCGGCCAACGGGTCAACCACTCGGCGAGCGGGCCGGAAATATATTGCGTAACCATCGCCTGCTGGCGGTTGCGGGCCATTTCGCGGTGGTAGTCGACGTACTGCTTGCCGAGCAGCTCGACGAGCTGGTGCGTGATCGACGCGGCAAGCGGCACAAAGATCAGGTCGAACACCGGGCCGCCGAGATAGAACGCGTAGGCCCCCGTGCCAATGATGGCGGCGACATCGATCCCGAACTTCGTCCCGCGCAACGTATTGAGCGCGGCGGGATTCTTTTCAAGGTGCTCGTAGAGGTTTCGGGCGGTGCGCTCGACCTCGTCGGAGAGGCTGAGCTGGAAGCCGCGGAAGCACTGCTCGAATTGTTCACGGGCGGTCTCGCCCAGGCCGCCGCTGGAAAAGCCCTTGTTGAGGTGGTGCCATACGGGGTGCGTCGCGTCCCGCCGGGCGGCTTCCTTGCGCAAGAGGTCGACCCACCCCGAGAAACCCGCTTCGAGAACCGCACGTTCGGGCATCACAGCAGTCTGCGGCCGGGTGACGGCCTTGGCGATCAGGCCGCGCACCAGTCGATAGGGTGTGCGCAGCACGTAGAGTGTGCCGCTCACGAATCGGCCGACGCCGGGCAGCTCCAGCATGTCGAGCAGCCGGACGAGCGCCTCGTCGAAAAGGCGGAACCGGGCCGAGGTGAGGTACTCCCGGCGGTAGCGGGCATCGAGCTCGAGCTGGCCCTCGCGGACGGCGCCGCGCCAGCCTTCGAGGGCCGTCAGGTCGTTCTGGGCCACGCCGAGCAGCCGCTGTTGCTGGCCGTTCAAGAAATGGATCGCGTTCTTGACGGTGCGGCGGCGAGCGAGGTTGATCGGCTCGCCCAGGACGGTCACCTGGTTTACGAGGGGAATGCGGAACTTCGCGGCGAGTCGGACCGGGTCGGCGAGCTGCTCGTGCGTCAGATGTGGGATCGCGAGGATGCCGACGGCTCGCTGCGGCATGCGGCCGAGCACGTCGCTCTGGAAATGGGCGACGAATGCCGGTGCGTCGGTTTCGCGCATCTTGACGAGGCAGACGACCACCGCCTTGTTCGCTCCGAGCAGCGTGCGCAGGAACTGCGTCGGCACCTCGTCGTTATAGCGCTCGTCGGAGGCGACGTAGACGATGACGTCAGCAAGGGCGGCCACTTCCAGCAAGCGCGTGACGTAGCCGGTCGACGCCCAGGTCGTCATGTCCGGGCAATCCCAGACGACGTAACGATCGAGGACGCTGAATTGCTCGGCCTGGTAGCTCACGCGGCGGACCTGATAAACATCGGCGTCGAGACTGGACGGCTCCTGACCGCTGAGGCGGCGCAGCGTGCCCATGAAGCCGAGGCTCGACGGCCAGTTCAGGGCGCCGTAAGAGCTGGCGTACGCTACCGGATGGCGTGTGAAGCCGGCCTGCGGGTTCGACTCCGCATGCATCGCGCCCGACAGCAGGTTCGCCACGGTGCTTTTGCCTGCGCCCGCGCCGCCGACCACGGCGACGTGCAACGGCTGCGGTGGAAATCCTTCGAGATATGGCGCGATAACGTTTCGAACGAGGGCGGACGCCAGGTGCAACTCGCCGGCGGCGATTGCATGCTCGGGCTGGCGGCGGGCGTGTTCCTCAAGCCAGCTCAGGTCGTCGGCGAGCTGGTTGGTCAGGCTGCGGACGCTGGCCTGCTCCAGGATTCCTTCCTGCTTGGGCACTGCCAGGTCAGTCGTGCTCACGAGGGTCTCGTTCCACGCGGAACGCCTCCAGGGACATCGAAAGCGGCTGGCCGAGGATCGCTTCCTTGATCACGAGGGCCGTCCCCGGCGATAGCTGGATTCCCGCACGGAAATGCCCCGCCGCTACCAGCAAGTTCGACACACCGGGCACTCGGCCGATGAAGGGCAACCCATCGGGGCTCCCGGGTCGCAAGCCGGCCCAGCAGCGCTCGACGTCGGCGCGTGCCAGCGCCGGGACCAGCTCGACCGCAAGGTGGATCAGGCCGGCGACGCCTTCAGCCGTCGTCTGCTTCTCGAACCCGGCTTCTTCTTCAGTCGACCCGGCGAGCACCCGGCCGTCGTGGCGAGGCACCAGGTAGCGGGCGCCGAGGATCAGCACCCGGCGGAACAGCACCTGGCCCGGGTTGAGCAGCACAATCTGCCCGCGCACCGGCTGAATGCCGGTGTGGATGCCCAAATGTCCCAGCAGCCGATCGGTCCAGGCGCCCGTCGCCAGCAGGAAGATGCCACCTTCGACGGTCCCGGCGGAGGTCGCCACACTTCTAAGTTGTTCGCCGCGGATGGAGAACTCTTTCGCTTCGACGCCTTCCTGAAACCGCACTTTTCCGGTGCGTTCGCAAGCCGCGCGGAGGGCTTGCAGGT
>Ga0306926_10006939_pt1 | contig 12238 bp, 10 predicted proteins | sample flu12Cox44000178_FD_203759 | JGI IMG/M metagenome (GOLD analysis project Ga0306926, IMG submission 203759) | Lab enrichment of tropical soil microbial communities from Luquillo Experimental Forest, Puerto Rico - flux8day.12C.oxic.44.000.178 (v2)... | ecosystem: Environmental > Terrestrial >... | reverse complement strand
GACGATGAGACCATGACCTACGACAAGATCACGCTCAGCAAGGCCCAGGGCCTGGCCACGCTCACCCTCAATGCGCCGGACAAGCTGAATGCGGTGTCGCGCAAGATGATCGCCGAGATCAAGCAGGCGTGGGAGGAGATCGGCGCCGACGGCTCGGTGCGCGCCGTGCTGCTGACCGGCAACGGCCGCGGCTTCTGCGCCGGCGCCGACCTGTCCGATCCCGACCGCAAGAACGACGCCGACTCAGGCTCGGCGCTCGACAAGTTCTTCAATCCGGTGATCCGCACCATGCGGGCGCTGCCCAAGCCGATCGTGGCGGCGGTGAACGGCGTGGCGGCCGGCGTCGGCATGAGCTTCGCCATGGCGGCCGACATCGCCATCGCCGCCAAGTCGGCGTCGTTCCTGCAGGCCTTCTCGCGCATCGGCCTGTTGCCCGACGGCGGCAGCACCTGGTTCCTGCCCCGCCTGGTCGGCGAGCAGCGGGCGCGCGCGCTCGCCATGCTCGCGCCTCAGATCTCGGCCGAGCAGGCCAAGCAATGGGGCCTGATCTGGGACGTGGTCGAGGACGCGGCGCTGATGCCGACCGCGACCGAGCTCGCGCACCGGCTGGCCAACGGCCCGACCCAGTCGCTGGCCCGCATCAAGGAGGCGATGAACCGCGCGGCACAGAACGACCTCAGCCAGCAGCTCGACATCGAGCGCGACTTCCAGCGCGAGCTCGGCCGCACCGAGGATTTCCGCGAAGGCGTCACGGCCTTCCTCGCCAAGCGCAAGGCCGAGTTCAAGGGCAAGTAGGAGAGGGGAGAGACGACCATGACCACGCCGCACAAGGAGATCACGTCCGGGCTGAAATTTCCCGAAGGCCCGGTCGCCATGCCCGACGGCTCGGTGATCCTGGTCGAGATCGCGCGCGAGACGCTGACCCGCGTAACGCCCGACGGCAAGCAGCACGTGATCGCCAAGCTGGGCGGCGGCCCCAACGGCGCGGCGATGGGGCCGAACGGCAAGATCTACGTTTGCAACAACGGCGGCTTCAACTGGATCGAGCGGCCGGACGGCCGGCTGTTCCCGGGCACGCAGCCCGCCGGCTACAAGACCGGCTCGATCCAGGTGGTCGATCCCGAGACCGGCAAGTTCGAGACCCTGTACGAGAGCTGCAACGGCCGGAAGCTCAACGGCCCGAACGACCTCGTGTTCGACAATGCCGGCGGCTTCTGGTTCACCGATCTCGGCAAGACGCGCGAGCGCGACAACGATCGCGGCGTCGTCTACTACGGCAAGGCCGACGGCTCGAAGATCGAGGAGAAGGTGTTCCCGCTCGAGCGGCCCAACGGCTGCGGCCTGTCGCCCGACGAGAAGACGCTCTATGTCGTCGAGACGCCGACGGCGCGCTGCTGGGCCTTCGAGCTCTCCGCCCCCGGCACGATCAAGGATGCCAACGGCCCCTATCGCGGCGAGAAGGGCCGGGTGATCGCGGGCCTCGGCGGCTATCAGATGTTCGACTCGCTCGCCGTCGATTCGGCGGGCCATGTCTGCGTGGCGACGCTGATCACCGGCGCGGTCAGCGACATCTCGCCCGACGGCAAGCAGGTGACGCAGTACAAGCTGCCCGACCCGATGGTCACCAACGTCTGCTTCGGCGGCAAGGACCTGCGCACCGCCTTCGCCACGCTGTCGATGACCGGCAAGCTGGTGAGCTTCGAATGGCCGCGGCCGGGCCTGAAGCTCAACTATTTGAACAAATGATTTCCCTCCCCATTCTGATGGGGAGGTGTCGTCGTCATACGACGACGGAGGGGTCATGAGTCAGCGACCCCTCCGTCAGCGTAAGACGCTGACACCTCCCCCTCAGACGGGGGAGGGATTCATCCCCTCGCCAGCGCCCGCACCTCGCGGCTCGCGACGACGCGGCCGCCGGCATAGGCCTCGTGGTTGACGTCGACGTCGGCCAGCTTGTAGCGGTAGTTCACCATCATGGCGTAGGACTGGCGGAGGCCGTTGGCGCTGGTGTCGGCCAACCAGTTCAGCCGTTCGACGATGGCGCCGTTGCCGAGATGGAAATGCGCCACCCGGTCGATGGCGCGGCCCTTGCCGTCGGTGCTGGTGAGATAGGTCGCCGCCAGCCGCGACAGGATCGGCCGCAGCGCCTTGTTGACCGCCGGCACCTCCCACCAGCTCGGCCGGTCGAGCAGATGGCGCACCGCGGCAGCGCCCTCGGCGGCGTTGGTGACCGGCCGCAACGAGGCGACCTCCTGCTGTGTCAGCACCTCGTCGCCTTCGCCCTTCAGGCGGTCGTCGATGTGACGGCGCAGGCCGGGGATCGGCGACAGCGTGGCGAAGTCCTTGATATTGGGCAGGTCGCGCGCCAGCTGCTCGGCGACGCGCTTGATCAGGTAGTTGCCGAAGCTGATGCCGGCCAGGCCCTGCTGGCAGTTCGAGATCGAGTAGAAGATCGCCGTGTTGGCGGCCTGGGGATCGCTGGTCTCGGCCTTGGCGTCGAGCAGCTGCCGCACGTCGCCAGCCAGGCCATGGACCAACGCCACCTCGACGAAGATCAACGGCTCCTCCGGCATGCGCGGATGGAAGAAGGCGAAGCAGCGGCGATCCGAGTCGAGCCGGTTCTTGAGGTCGCGCCATGAGCGGATGGCATGCACCGCCTCATAAGCGACGAGCTTTTCCAGGAGCGCCGCCGAGGCGCGCCAGTCGATGCGCACCAGGTCGAGGAAGGCGACGTCGAACCAGGCGCCGAGCAGGGGCCGCAGGTCCTCGCTCAGGGTGCGCGCCGCCTGGTCGCTCTTGCCCAGCGCTAAAAGCTCGGCGCGCAGGTCGACCACGAACTTCACGCCCTGCGGCACGCCAACGAACTCGCGCAGCAGCCGCACCGCCGGCGGCTCGAGCGCCCGTACGAGCGCCCGCGGCGGCTCCTTGGTGGTGCGCCAGCGCTCGACTTCGGCGACAGCGGCGTCGCGCGGCAGGCCGTAATCATTGGCGAGGGTCAGCAGGAACTTGCGGCGGCCGGCCGGCGACAGCGACAGATAGGCCTGCCCGAGCTCGGCGGCCCGGGCACGGCGGGCGATCTCGCCGCCCTTGCCTTCCAGGCAGGCGTCGATGCGGTTCCGGAGCCGCGGCAGGTCGTCGTCGGGCAGGTCGGGCCGGAGCGGCGTGCCGACGGCCTGGCGGGCGCCGCGCGCGGTTTCGACGAAGGCGTGACGCAGACGCTCTAGGGTGCGGCCGGCGGTGTTCGAGAAGGGGAGAGCCATGACCGATTATGTCATGGCGACCGTGTCACCGCGCGCGGGTAATCCCGCGCTAGAGAGGCGCGGATGAACGGCCCTTCAGGCCGCCGCGCGGGAGAGGCGCGCCATCTCGCGCTGGACCAGCAAGCGATAGGGGCCGTCGCGGCGCAACAGGTCGTTGGGCGGGCCATCCTGCACGATGCGGCCGCTTTGCATCACCACGATGCGATCGAAGCTGCGCAGGGTCGAGAGCCGGTGGGCGATGGCGACGACGGTGCGGTTCTGCATCAGCTGGTCGAGCGCCTGGCGGATCATCTCCTCTGATTCGCCGTCGAGCGACGACGTCGCCTCGTCGAGCAGCAGGATCGGCGTGTCCTTGAGCAGCGCGCGGGCGATGGCGATGCGCTGGCGCTGGCCGGCTGACAGCCGCGTGCCGCGCTCGCCGACCACGGTGGAGAAACCCTCGGGCAGCGCCTCGATGAAGCCGAGACACCGTGCCGCCTCGGCGGCCCGTCGCACCTCGACATCGTTGGCGCCCGGGCGGCCGTAGCGGATGTTCTCCAACACCGAGCGATGGAGCAGCGAGATGTCCTGCGGCACCAGCGAGATCGCCTGGCGCAGGCTGTGCTGCGTGGTGTGGGCGATGTCGTGGCCGTCGACCAGGATGCGGCCGCGCTCGAGGTCGTGGAAGCGCTGCATCAGCGCGAGCAGGGTCGACTTGCCGCCGCCTGACGGGCCGACCAACCCGGTGCGCTGGCCGGCCGGGATTTCCAGGCAGAAATCGTGGAACACCGTGCGGCCGCGGCGATAGGTGAAGCCGACATTCTCAAAGGTCACGGTTTGCCGCCGGCCGGCGAGCGGCTTGGCGTCGGCGCGGTCGCTGAGCTCGTGCGGCTGCAGGAGCGTGGCGACGGCTTCGGCGAGGCGGGCCATGTGCTGCGTCACCTCGACCAGGGCCACCGCGAGGTCTCGCGTGGCGTAGAGCACGGTGAGGCCGAGCGTGCACACCAGCACCACGTCGCCGGTGGTCGCCGAGCCCTGCTGCCACAGCACCAGCGCCCAGGCGAGCAGGCTGACGGTGAGCACGATGGTGATCGCCGCGTGCAGCGCGCGCAGGCGCTCGAGATAGAGCAGGCTCTTGCGGCGGGCCGACATCTCCTCGTCGACCGTGCGGTTGAAGCGCAGCAGCTCGCGCTCGATGGCGCCGAAGGTATGCACCAGCGGCATGTTGGTCACGACGTCGGTCAGCTCGCCTTCCACACCGGCGGCCTTGTCGGCGAAGCCCATGTGCAGGGTCTTGCCCGCCGCGGCGAGCTTGAACAGGCCGTACAGCAGCACAGCGGCGACTACGACCAGGCAGCCCGTCATTACGGGATCAACGAACGACAGGTAGATGACCGCCCCGGTCGTGGCGATGCAGGGCGGCAGGATGTTCCAGATGAACATGTTCTGGACCGTGAACACGGCGTTGGAGGTCGCCGTCACGCGTCCGGTCAGCGTGCCGACCCGCCGTTCCGCAAAGAAACTCGGCGCATGGCCGGTCAGGTGGCGGAATAGCTCGCCGCGCAAATCGCCGCTCACGCCGACGAAGGCGTAGCTCGCGACCCAGCCCGCCGCCCGCCACAGGAAGTTGTCGGCGGTCATCAGGACTACCAGCAGTGTGAAGGCGAGCCAGATGTCGTTGCTGCCCTGGCCCTTGGCCAGGGTGTCGACCATGAACTTCACGCCGTACTGCGTACTGACTGCGCAGCCGGCGGCGGCGATCACGGCAAGCAGGATCCCGCCGTGGGCGAACGGCCGGCGCCGGACGTAACGCAAGATGAACGCAAGCGGCCGCTCGGCCAGTCGGCTGAGATCGTCCATATCTGCCAAATGCTGTTTGCCTCCGTACGGTTGCTTGCCACGCCGTCGCAGCACCGCCTTGTGACCAAAAAGTGCCCGCCGCGCGCCCAACACAATTCTCGTCTGAAAGTTTGCCGGTCATCGACCCGTCATGTCGGCCACGCGCGACCGGGGGCCACTTCGTCGCGGCAGGGAACGTCTGCGGCCTTCAACCACTTAACGACACCAGCGAAAGGGAGAATTTTTACATGCGCATCGCACAAATCGCCCCGCTGACCGAAGCGATCCCGCCGAAACTCTACGGCGGCACCGAGCGCGTCGTGTCGTGGCTGACCGAGGAGCTGGTGTCGCTGGGGCACGACGTGACGCTGTTCGCCAGCGGCGATTCGGTGACGACGGCCCGGCTGGAGCCGATCTGGCCGCAGGCGCTGCGCCTCGACGGGCGGGTGCGCGATCCCATGGCACTGCACATGTCGATGCTCGAGAAGGTCCGCCGCCGCGCCGACCAGTTCGACGTCCTGCACTTCCACCTCGATTACTATCCGTTCTCGATATTTTCCCGCCAGGCGACGCCCTTCATCACCACCCTGCACGGCCGGCTCGACCTGCCCGAGCATCAGGTCGTGTTCGACGTGTTCGATTCAGAGCCTGTGATTTCGATTTCCGACGCCCAGCGCGGGCCGGTGCCGCAGGCGCACTGGGTGCGCACCATCCATCACGGCCTGCCGGTCAACCTGCTGTCGCCGAGGCCCTTCGAGCCCAAATACCTGGCAGTCCTGGGACGCATAGCGCCCGAGAAGGCGGTCGACCAGGCGATCGGCATCGCCCAGCGCTGCGGCCTGCCGATCAAGATCGCGGCCAAGGTCGATCCCGCCGACCGCGAATATTTCGAGCACGACATCCGCCCGCTGCTCAAGCTGCCCGGCGTCGACTACATCGGCGAGATCAGCGATTCGGAGAAGTCCGACTTCCTGAGCGGCGCCATCGGGCTCTTGATGCCGATCACCTGGCCCGAGCCGTTCGGCCTGGTGATGATCGAGGCCATGGCCTGCGGCACGCCGGTGCTGGCCTACAGTGCCGGCGCCGTTCCGGAGATCGTCGAGCACGGCCTCACCGGCTTCATCGTCGCCAACGAGCAGGAGGCGGCCGGCGCCGTGCCGCGGCTCGCCACCCTGTCACGCAGCCGCATCCGCGCCCGCTTCGAGGAGCGCTTCACCGCTCGCCGCATGGCCAAGGACTATCTCGACGTCTATCGCCAGATGGCCGAGAGCCACGTGCCGCGGCTTCGGGTGGTCAAAGGGTGAGGGCCCTGCGGCTCACTTGGTGTTGAGCGTCGACCACAGATACCAGCTCGCCACCGTCCGGTAGGGCCGCCACTTCTCGCCGAGCTTCTCCAGCGCCTGCGGCGTCGGCAGCTTGCGCTTGTTGAAGGCCTTGGCGTAGGCCTTGCGCAGGCTGTAGTCGTCGACCGGCAGCACGTCGGGCCGGCCGAGGAAGAACATCAGGAACATCTCGGCGCTCCAGCGGCCGATGCCGTGCACCGCCACTAGGCGCTCGACGATCTCGCCGTCACTCAGGCGGCGCGCTTGGGCGAGGGTGGGGACCTCGCCGGAGGCGGAGCGACGCGCGAGATCGCGCAGCGACTTCAGCTTGGGGCGCGAGATGCCGGCACCGCGGATCCTGGCATCGCTGAGCGCCAGCAGCCGCTCGGGCGTCAGCCCGACATGGCCGCGCGGGAAATGGACGCACACCCGGCCGAAGATGGTGGCGGCGGCCTTGTTGGAGAGTTGCTGGTAGACGATCGCCCGGGCGAGTGCCTGGAACACGCTTCTAGCCGGATTGAGCTTCATCTCGAACGGGCCCGCCGCGTCGATGACACGTGCCAGGTCCGGGTCGGCCTTGCGCAGATGGCGGATCGCTGTCGCCGGATCGAAACCCAGCTCAGCCATTACGCTGTTGCAGGCCGGCGAACAGCGGGCCGGCGCCGACCGCCGCCGCCCCCTCGATCTCGAGGATGCGCCGCTTGATCGCCACGCCGCCGGTCGCCGAGAAGCCGCCCATCTTGCCGTCGGCGCCCAGCACGCGATGGCAGGGCATGATGATGGCGATCGGGTTCTTGCCCATCGCCTGGCCGACCTCGCGCGATTCGTGCGGCACGCCGAGGCGCTTGGCGATCTCACCATAGGTCATGGTGTGCCCGGGCGGAATGGTGCGCGCCACGGCGTAGATGCGCTGGTGGAATTCCGGCGCGTCGCCGAAGTCGAGCGGCACGTCGCTGAGATCGACCGGCTGGCCCGACAGCAGGGTGAGCACGCGGTCGATCACCGCCTGCACCTCCGGAGTCGGCGCGCATTCCTCGGCGCCCGGCCAGCGCCGCTTGATGCGCGCCCGCGTGTCGGCGGCACTCTGCTCGGGCAGGCGCAGGCCCACGATGGTCGGGTCTGGCGTCCGGTCCTGCCAGACCAGGCTGCAGGTGCCAATCGGCGTGTCGAAGAGGGCAAAACTGGCGCTCATATCGATACCTTGTCACGAAACTGGCACTGACACCCAGTATGTTGGGAGGATCGTTTCTAATGTGGAGTCCCTGGATTGGTATATCCGCGGGCTGAGAGTGAATTGCGCCTCAAACAGGCGGTGCGCCGCCACCGGTCCTTGAGCCGCGAAGGACTTTTGGAGCGCCTGTTCGAGCGGCTGTTTCGCGGGCTCGTCTATACCCAGATCTGGGAAGACCCCGAGGTCGATCTCAAGGCCCTGGCGCTCAGGCCCGACAGCCATGTCGTCGCCATCGCCTCGGGCGGTTGCAACGTGCTGTCCTATCTCACGGCCGATCCCGGGCGCATCACTGCGCTCGACCTCAGCCGCGCCCATGTGGCGCTGAACCGGCTGAAGCTGATGGCAGCCAGCCGGCTGCCGTCGTGGGAGGCGTTCTACCGCTTCTTCGGCTCGGCCGATGCCGAGGCCAATATCGCGGCCTACGAGCGGCTGATCGCGCCCTACCTCGATGCGCCGAGCCGCCACTACTGGGAAGGCCGCAGCCTCCAGCAATGGGGCCGCCAGCGCATCTCGATCTTTGCCCGCAACGCCTACCGCCATGGCGTGCTCGGCCGCTTCATCGGCATCACCCATGCCATCGCCCGCGCCTACGGCGTCGATTTGCGCGAGCTTCTGAGCGCCCGCACGCTCGAGGAGCAGCGGCAGTTCTTCGAGACCGCGATGGCGCCCTTGTTCGACAAGCGCGCCGTGCGCTGGGCCACCGCCAACCGGCTGTCGCTCTATGGTCTCGGCATTCCGCCGGCCCAGTACGAGGCGCTGGCTGGCGGCACCGACATGCGCCATGTGCTGCGCGCCCGGCTCGAGCGGCTGGCCTGCGGCTTCAGCCTCGACGACAACTACTTCGCCTGGCAGGCGTTCGGCCGCTCCTACGCCGACAATGCCAGCGGCCCGCTGCCGCCGTATCTCCGCCGTGAGCATTTCGACGTGGTGCGGGCGCGCGCCCATCTGGTCGAGGTGCTGAACCGCTCGATCACCGAATATCTCGCCGGCTGCCCCGATAGTTCGCGCGACCGCTACGTGCTGCTCGACGCCCAGGACTGGATGACCGACGCCCAGCTCGATGCGCTATGGACCGAGATCACCCGCACCGCCAGGCCCGGCGCGCGCGTGATCTTCCGCACCGCCGCCGAGCCCTCGCTGCTGCCCGGACGGCTGGCGCCCGAGCTGCTCGACCGCTGGCACTACGAGGCCGAAACCTCGCACGCGCTCACCCAGCGCGACCGCTCGGCGATCTACGGCGGCTTCCATCTCTACGTCCTGAAGGCCTGACAGATGAGCGATATTGCCGCCTCCGCCGAGTTGATGGACCGGATCTATCGCCGCCAGCGCCATCTCTACGACTTCACCCGCAAGTACTACCTGCTCGGCCGCGACCGGCTGATCCACCGCCTATCGCCGCCGGCCGGCAGCCGTGTGCTGGAGATCGGCTGCGGCACGGCGCGCAACCTTGTGGTGGCGGCGCACGCCTATCCTGACGTGCATTTCTTTGGCATCGACATCTCCGCGGAGATGCTCGACACGGCGCGCGGCGTGATCGAGCGCGAGGGGCTGGCGCCGTACATTCGCCTGGCCCGCGCCGACGCGACGGCGTTCGATCCGGCCCTGCAGTTCGGCGTGCCGGGCTTCTCGCGCATCTTTGTGTCCTACACGCTCAGCATGATCCCGGGCTGGCAGGCGGTGCTGGCCCGCGCGCTCACCTGGCTGGGGCCGGGCGGCGAGCTGCACATCGTCGATTTTGGCGGCCAGGAGCGGCTGCCCGGCTGGTTCCGCCTGGGCTTGCGCGGCTGGCTTGGCCTGTTTCACGTGGCGCCGCGGGATGACTTGGAAGCCGAGCTCAGCCTGCTCGGCCTGCGCGCCGGCGCGCTCACCACCTTCGAGCGGCCGTTCCGCGGATACGCCCAGTACGCCGTCACCCGCCGGCTGCCAGCTTAGTTCCGGCCTAGCTCCCGTTCCGCTGCATGGCCCTCCTGCCGCCTTGGCATTGGCTGGGGCATTGGCAGGTCGCCCCGCGCGATGCTAACCGGGCAGGACCGATCTGCTTGGGAGCCCCCTCGATGACCGAAGCGTTCATTTGCGACGCCATCCGCACGCCCGTCGGGCGCTACAATGGTGGTCTCGCTGCCATGCGCGTGGACGATCTTGCCGCTCATCCCATCAAGGCGCTGATGCAGCGCAACGCCAATGTCGACTGGGGCGCCGTCGACGACGTGGTCTATGGCTGCGTCAACCAGGCGGGCGAGGACAACCGCAACGTCGCCCGCATGGCCGGGCTTCTCGCCGGCCTGCCGGTCGAGGTGGCGGGCGCCACCGTCAATCGGCTGTGCGGCTCGGGCCTCGAAGCCGCCGGCCACGCGGCGCGCGCGGTGAAGCTCGGCGAGGCCGACATGATGATCGCGGGCGGCGTCGAAGGCATGACTCGCTCGCCCTATGTGATGGGCAAGCCCGAGGGCCCGTTCGACCGCTCGATGAAGCTCGAGGACACCGTGCTGGGCTGGCGCTTCGTCAATCCGAAGATGAAGGCGGCCTACGGCATCGACCCGATGGGCCAGACCGCCGAGAACGTCGCCACCGAATACCAGATCAGCCGCACCGACCAGGACGCCTTCGCCTATCGCAGCCAGCGGCGCTGCAAGGCGGCGCAGGACAAGGGCTTCTTCGACAAGGAGATCGTCAAGGTCTGCGTCAAGCTCCGCAAGGGCGAGACCATCGTCGACAAGGACGAGCATCCGCGCGGCGACACCACCATGGAGATCCTGGCCAAGCTGCCGGCGGCGTTCCGCGAGGGCGGCTCGGTGACTGCGGGCAACTCCTCGGGCATCAACGACGGCGCCTGCGCCATGATCATCGCATCCGAAGCCGCCGCCAAGGCCAACGGCCTGACGCCGCGCGCCAGAATCCTTGCCACCGTCTCGGCCGGCGTGCCGCCGCGCGTCATGGGCATCGGCCCGTTGCCGGCGACCAAGAAGCTCTTGGCCAAGCTCGGCATGACAGTGAAGGACTTCGACACCATCGAGCTCAACGAGGCCTTTGCCGCGCAAGCGCTGGCCGTGTTGCGCCAGCTCGGCCTGGCCGACGATGCCGACAAGGTGAACCCCAACGGCGGCGCGATCGCGCTCGGCCATCCGCTCGGCGCCTCGGGCGGCCGGCTGATGATCACCGCGCTCAACCAGCTCGAGGCCACCGGCGGCAAGCGCGCCCTCTGCACCATGTGCATCGGCGTCGGCCAGGGCATCGCGCTGGCGCTGGAGCGGGTTTAGCGACCTCGACTCTTTCTGAACTGTGCGGCGCCCGCGCTTCGGCCCTTACGGGCCTGCAGCGCTACACGCCGCCGGCGCTGCGCTCAGCGCAGCGCCTAAGCCGTGGCGTGTAGGTTGATCCCGCCCTGGCGCATCTCGGTGAGCATGCGCTTGCGGCTGCCGTCGAGGTCGATGGCGGCGGTCGCCTCGACGACCACGGCGACGTCGAAGCCGGCCTGCCGCGCGTCGATCGCCGACCAGGCGACGCAGTAATCGAGCGCCAGGCCGCAGAAGGTGAGCTTGGTGAAGCCGCGCGCCTTGAGGTAGCCGTCGAGCCCGGTGCGGGTCATGCGGTCGTTCTCGCGGAACGCCGAGTAGGAATCGATGCCGGTGTGGAAGCCTTTGCGCACCACCATCTGCGCTTTGTTGGCGTTGAGCTCGGGATGGAAGGCGGCGCCTTTGGTGCCTTGCACGCAGTGCTCGGGCCACAGGGTCTGGGCGCCATAGGGGAACTGCACGCTGGTGAAGGGCTCGGCGTCCTTCCAGGAGCTGGCGAACGAGGCATGGCCCGGCGGATGCCAGTCCTGGGTCAGCACGACGTTGTCGAGGCGGCCGATCAGGCGATTGACCAGCGGAACGATGGCATTGGCCCCCGGAACGGCGAGCGCGCCGCCCTCGCAGAAGTCGTTCTGCATGTCGATCACGATCAACGCCTCGTTCGGCATCCCGATATTCTCCTTCATCGCGCAGGAATGTCTCCGCGCCCTTGTTCAGCGTCGAACGCGGCGATCCAGTCGCCGAGCGAGCCGGCCTCGATGGCGCCGCGCAGGCCGCGCATGATGTCCTGGTAATAATGCACGTTGTGCCATGTCAGAAGCATGGCACCCAGAATCTCCTCGCTGCGGATCAGATGGTGCAGATAGGCGCGGCTATGGTTGCGGCAGGCGGGGCAGGCACAGTGTTCGTCGATCGGCCGAGGATCCTCGCGGTGGCGGGCGTTGCGCAGGTTGAGCTCGCCGCGCCGGGTGAAGGCCTGGGCGGTGCGCCCGGCCCTGGTCGGCATCACGCAGTCGAACATGTCGACGCCGCGCTGCACCGCGCCCACGATATCGGCCGGCCGACCGACACCCATCAGATAGCGCGGCTTGTCGGCCGGGAGCTGTGGCATAGTTGTGTCGAGGGTCGAGAACATCAGCTCCTTGCCCTCGCCGACGGCCAGGCCGCCGATGGCGTAGCCGTCGAAGTCGATCGCCGTGAGCGCCTTGGCGCTCTCCGCGCGCAGCGCCGGAAAGACGCTGCCCTGCACGATGCCGAACAGCCCGTAGCCCTTGCGCTTGACGAACGCCGTGCGGCCGCGCTCGGCCCATTTCA
>Ga0306926_10006937_pt1 | contig 12239 bp, 9 predicted proteins | sample flu12Cox44000178_FD_203759 | JGI IMG/M metagenome (GOLD analysis project Ga0306926, IMG submission 203759) | Lab enrichment of tropical soil microbial communities from Luquillo Experimental Forest, Puerto Rico - flux8day.12C.oxic.44.000.178 (v2)... | ecosystem: Environmental > Terrestrial > Soil... | reverse complement strand
AGCTTTTCTGGGCTAACCGCGGAAATCACGACAGCGAGACGGCGCAAAAATTTGTGCCGGAATTTACCTTCGATGAATTCAGTAAGGCTGCCGAGATTGCGCAGCAGCATGGCGCGATGGCGACTCCGTGTGCTGACCTGCAGCCGATTACGACACCGGCGCAACTCCAGAAAGAACTGCGGGATCTGCATAGGCCGCTTTTCGATCCCCAATTTCAGCCCATGACTACGGCGAAGAATCCGCAGGAAGGACTCGACATTATTCAGGCGAGCTCGAATACCTTCTACGTGGGACTGTCCCTGGACGACCTAAAAGGCTTTCGTGAGGAGCACCCGTTGAATTCGCGGGTGGTGAAGGGTGGCAACGGTCAGTTGCGGGAGCTCGTTTATCGGGCGGGAACTCCGGATCGGAAAGTTCCTCCCGGTCTGTATTCGATCTACCTGAAAAAGGCCGATGAGTATCTCGCGAAAGCGCAGGCGCTGGCCGACCCGGCACAGGCCCAGGTGATCGGAGACTTGATTCGCTATTACCAGACGGGTGATTTCAAGGATTGGCTAGAATTCGACGCGGGCTGGGTACGAAACAACGCAACCGTAGACTTCGCCAATGGATTCATCGAAATTTACCGCGACGCGCGGGGAGCGAAGGGGAGTTCGCAGAGTTTCGTCTCGGTGACCGATAAAAGGCTGAGCGACAAGATGGTTGCGCTCGCAGCAAATGCGTCCTATTTCGAGCAGAAAGCGCCCTGGGATAATAAATATAGGAGAACGTCGTTTACGCTCCCGGTTGTGAAGGCCATCGAGACGTTGATTGAGACAGGCGATTTCAGCGTCACCACGATTGGCGACAACCTGCCCAACGAAAATCAAATTCATGAGAAGTACGGGACAAAGAATTTCTTGTTTACCAGCAGCACGCGCGCGATCAACCAAGCTCAGGGAAACGCAGTTATGGATGAATTCGGCGCCTCACCCGAAGAAATAGCGCGGGACGAGAAGTATGGAGAGGAAGCGGAAGATTTGATGACCGCGCTGCATGAAGTGATTGGGCATGGATCGGGAAAATTGAGCCTCCGCTTGAAGAATGGAGCCGAGGCCGATTTGAAGGAATATTTTTCGACACTGGAGGAAGCTCGGGCCGACCTGATGGCCCTGTGGAACGTGTGGGACCCGAAGTTAAAGGAATTGGGGCTGATCAGCGATCAAAACGAAGTGGCCAAGGCGATGTATGACCGTGCGGCGCACGTCGCCCTGACGCAGCTGCGCACTGTGCCCAAAGGCGACACCCTCGAGGAAGACCATGCACGCGATAGGCAGTTGATTGTCCATTACATCATGGACAAGACCGGCGGAATCGAGCAGGTCAAACGCGACGGGAAAACCTACCTTCGCGTCTCAGATTACGAGAGGGCCCGGCAGGGTGTGGGCATGCTCCTCGCGGAGTTGATGCGCATCAAGGCTGAAGGCGACTACGGCGCGATCAAGGTGCTTGTCAATAAGTATGCGGTGCATTTCGATCCCGCGTTGCGGGACGAGGTCGTAGCGCGATTCAAGAAACTCAATTTGCCCACGGATTGGGCGGGAATCAATGCAGAACTGACCGCGCAGTTTGCAGCGAACGGTGAGATCGAGAAAGTGGAGCTGAGCTACCCGCACGACCCGGTGAAACAGTATTTGCATTACGCCGCGATGTACGATAGGGGACTGAAAGGGACAGAGGATGCCCGCGGAAACTAAGAAGAGCGTGTGCCCACGAGCATTCGCCGTTTCGAGGTTGAGCCTCTCGTTTTCATGGTGGGCAAGCCCGCCTGGGCATAACAGCAAAACGCCCCTGGCGCGGGCAGAGCGGGGATCACCACGATGGTATACTTCGCGGCGCGCAAAGGCAGGGAGGGACAATCATGAGCGAAGCAGTGGCGGTAAAAAGCAATCTGCTGGATCCGAAGCTATTCAAACCTGAGGCGATTTCTCCCCAAATAGCGGCGGCGAATGCCGAATTTCAAAAACTGCTTTCGGGCAGCCCTGAGTGGTGGGACATCGGCGCGCAAAAATTTCGTGACCTTATTGCGAGTGGGCGCGGTCCATTTCCGTTACCGGAAAAATCTCCGCGTGGCAAGACGATCGAGATCGAGGGTAGAGGCGGCCACAAAATCCAGCTGCGCGTGATTGCCCCCGCAACCGCAACGGGGATTTATTTGCACGTCCACGGCGGCGGGCTTGTCCTCGGTTCGGCGCTGACCCAGGACATGATGCTCGAGCGCGTCGCGCAGAGCACAGGCATGGCGGGCGTAAGCGTTGAATACCGGCTGGCGCCCGAGCATCCCTATCCGGCGGCGTGGGACGACTGCGAATCAGCAGCACTATGGCTGATCAAGAATGGAAAATCGGAATTGGGAACCGACGTGTTGACCATCGGCGGGGAATCGGCGGGCGCGACTCTCTCAGCGGCGACCCTGCTGCGAATGCGCGACCGACATGGCTACACCGGATTCCGTGCGGCCAATCTGGCCTATGGTAATTTCGATACGTCAATGACACCCAGCCAGATGCTCGCGCCTGAGAAGGGAATTCTGGTGGGCAGAACGAGCATCCGTAAATTCACAGAGGCCTATTTGCCCAAGGGAGTCGACCCGAGGAATCCGGATGTTTCGGCGCTTTACGCGGACCTGAGGAATATGCCGCGGGCGATTTTCACCGTGGGAACCATCGATCCGCTACTGGACGACACCCTGTTCATGTACTCGCGCTGGATTGCGGCGGGAAATGAAGCGGAGTTGGCGATTTATCAGGGAGCGCCGCACGCGTTTAACAGTTTTCCCTTGCCGCAAGCCCCCGAAGCGAACGCCCGAATCGACGGCTTTTTGAAGCGCGCCATTTCCTAGCTGATCGCCGGGCGGTCAGGTGGTGCGGCAGATTTCTGCGATCAAACTTTCTTGGCGGCTGAGTGCGAAGGAATCCAGGCGGCTCAGTTCGTAAAGGTAGAGGTGAAGTGCTGCTGCGACGAAAAAGAGGAGGAGGACCGTGGCGGGCCAGATTTGGTGGAAATAGGCGGCTACGCCTCCTGCGATGGCCGCCAATCCAAATGTGGCGGCCTGTGCCCCCAGAACAACCAGAGCCGTGATGCCCGACGCGCGCTGCCTTCCAAACGCCGCCCAGTCAATTTTCTTGGGCGAGTAGAGTGACATCAGATTTCCTACCCCGAAGCTGACCAGCGATCCGAAGATGGCACCGACAAAGGTGGCCACGGTCATGCCTGCGGACGGCGGCTCGAAGAGAACCGCCACGGCGATCCACACGAGTACGATTTCGAGCGCTAAAACAAGCCCCTGCGCGAGATTTTTTGCCACCAAGACGTCGCGAAAACGCACCGGGGACATGTAATAAAACTGCACGCCGACCCCTTCGGTTCCAAAACAGTTGTACGATAGGTTGCTGAGGATCAGCAGGGCATAGGCAACTCCAATTGGAAAGGCGAAATCGACGTGCCTGGCGAGAAAATCAGAGCCATGCCGCGCGTTGGCGAAGCTGAAACGGAGGATCATCAGGACTACAAGCGGCATCAACAGGGGCAAGATCATGGGTCCGTTGCGAGATAGGTAACGAAACTCCTTTTCAAAAACAGCGGCGACCGGGCCCGAGAATCCGCTTAGATGCCAACTTGTTTGAACGCCCTGCTTGCCTTTGCGCGCGATCGCAGGCGCGACAGCTTCGCTCAGATTCTCGCCACGATATTGCGCAAGCAGGCGAACGTTGAGCACGGCCAAGAAGGCGAGCGTGTAAAGGCACAGCAGGGCAAATGACCCGAGACCAGGAGCAAAGTTCCCCTGCAGCGGGCGTTCGAGCGCGATTGCGGCGAGGCCGGGAGGGAAAAATTCGGCCACCCCGACGAAATGCGTTGCGACAGTGAGTGCCGGATCCGCATGCAGGCGGCTGTAGTGATGAGCGTAGTAGGTCGTGAGCGGCGAAATAAATTGCGCGCCGAGGATCAGCAGGAAAAAGAGAACGCCGAGAATTTCGCGGCTCCTGCGGCTCGCAAGCCAACGTTCGATCCAGGAGAAAATCGCGCGGCTTAGCGCGATATTGAAGGCGGCAAAGGCAGCGAGCACAAACAGGGCCCACAGCAACGCCCGCGGCGAAGCAGCACCGATTCCCAAGGCAAGTCCAGCAAGCCAGAAAAATGCGACGAACGTGGTCGGGTCCAGCGCCCCGTAGATCAATCGCAGCAGAAAATAAGAATGATAGCCAAGTGGAAAGCGCAGAAAAGTTGCGGGATCGAAGTTTTCCGTGAAGGCGGTAGCCAGTACCGGGAAAAGCTGCCAGTAGAGGAAAACGAGCCAGAAGGGTAGGGCGAGCCACTCGAGCGCGTCGTGCGAAACGACGTACCAGGCCGCGATGCCGACACCGATGGCTCCGCCGATTCCGAATATCGAGTAGCCGATTCCTGCAACAAGCCTCGACACCAATTCGAGCCGGCCGTGCAGCGTGCGAAGCGAGTTGTGGAAAATTCGCCAGCGAAGCTCTGCGATGGCCGCGAACTGCCCGCGCGTGAGAGCGGATTCCGATTGAGAGTTCAGCCAAGCCATGAAAGCTCCTGATCGGTGATGCGGGAGCCTCCCACGATGCGCAGGAAAATCTCTTCGAGGGTGAGGGTTTCTCCCGCTGGCGCGTTAGGCGAATCGGGCGACCGATGCGCTTGAACACCCGCTCGCAGCTCCTCGAGTGACCCTTGAGCAACGAGCTTACCCCTGTGAATGATGCCCACATGGCTGCACAGGCGCTCGACAATTTCGAGGACGTGCGAAGTGAGAAAGATGGTCGCCCCTCGGGCAATCATACGCTGCAGCATCGCCTTGAGCGTGCCGGAGGCAATGGCGTCAACACCTTCGAAGGGCTCGTCGAGGAAGAGTATCTTGGGGCCGTGGATTACCGCCGCGGCCAAGGCCAGCTTCTTCTGCATGCCGTGAGAATAATCGGTGATTAGCGTTCTCGATTGATCGGCAAGCCCCATAAATTCGAGCAATTCGGCGGTGCGTTTGGCGGCTGTTTCGCGGTCAAGGCCGTACATGCGAGCGGCAAAATTTAGATATTCGGCGCCGGTCAGGCGGCCGAATAGTGCCATCCCTTCCGGCACGACGCCAATCTGGCGTTTCACTTCGACGGGATTCTGTGCGAGATCCAGTCCCAGGATTTCGATCCGCCCCGCAGACGGCGCGAGGAGGCCCGTGAGCATTTTGATCGTTGTGGACTTGCCCGCGCCGTTGGGCCCAAGAAAACCGAAGAATTGCCCAGGGGTGACGCGCAGATCGACGTCGTCGACCGCAACGAGTTGCCCAAACCGACGCGTGAGATGTTGCGTGGCAATGGCAAGCGCATCCATAGAGTTCAGTAACTCTAACACGCCCTCCGAGAATGCCACGCGAACGGAGGCGAGATGCAACGAGAAGAAAATCGGGCTAATTGGGCCTTTGCGACAAGGAGATCGCCGAGGCGGCCAGGATTCGTCTCGTCGAGCGGTCCTGAACGAAGACAACGGCGTGCAGATTCTCGCGCTTCCACTTACTGGCCAAACTCACCTCGGGGGAAGCGGAAAAAGTGCCCCCTGAGTCGACGCGGCCCAAAAGGCGAAGCTCACGTACAACGGCGAGATGATTCAGGTGTGCACCGGCATTCTCGCCCTGAGTTACATTTGAGGCGAGATAATCCTCTGTGATGACCAGGAGAACATCCGCGCTGTGCTTGGGTCTCAGGCCAACCAGCGGGTCCAGAGCGACGTAGAGGCGCAGATCCCGTGCAATGGCGTTCCGGGCAGGCACGTACTCAAACTTGAGGTTCGCTTTAGGAATCTGCGCAGCCTTGGCGATGGCGGCGAGAGCTCGGTTGCGGTCGCTGCCCACAAACTCCACTATGCCGTCAACTACCATCTCGGGCGTGTAGGGCGTCTGAAGATTAAAGGCGTAGACGTAGTCTTTTTGCCGCAATGTCAGCTGGGCAGAAGAAAACGGATCGCGCCAGCCTTCGTTATCCCAGTAATCGACGTGCAGTTCGAGCGGGATGACCTGAGCGCCAGGGACCGGCTGCGTTTGCTCCAAACTGTAGAGTAAGCGGTCGGCAGGAGGACAATCCGAACAACCCTCGGAGGTGAAAAGTTCGACCACCACGGGGTTCCTGGGAGACGGGGAAACCGCTGCCTCTGACGATTTTGTGATAGCCCCCGAAGCTGCGCGCACATGCCCTAACAGCGAAATCGGGAAGCTGAGTGTGATTATCACTAGGGTCAAAAGAGCGTTTTGCATGGATGCCTTTCAAGACTCAATGTACGCGCAGGGTGTTAGATGCCGCGGACGGGCGTTTGTCGCAGCCAGGCGCACCTTTGCCGGTGAAACCGGTTGCGAATTACTGGGCGCTCTTACCGCCAATTTGCAGAGGCGAAGAAGGACTGCGCTCAGAATGCTTGATCCAGTGACGTTTCCAAGTTCTCTGTTCTTTGGCACAGAGCGAGAAATGTTTGCAGGTGAGGTGCAAGGGCGAAAGCTTGTTGGGGATGCTCCCGAGCGAAAGTCGCGATCGCCCGGTCCAACTGCTCGAAAGACCGATGTGACCGAGATGCTTGCACCGAGGGTTTGCCTTCGACGCGGTCGGCAATGTAATCCAGGGTGATGGCCGACTGATGATCAAATTCCTGCTGGGCACTGAGCACAGGGGCGGGCAGCGTGAAGCCCGGAAGTTGGACGCGGTACCTCCACAAATGCGTCCGGATAAGGAAGAGAGAGCGCAGCTGCGGTTGCCACCGAAGGATGCGACTCCTAAAAGCTAGGTCTTGCTGGCGGGAAGGGCCAAACTCCAACAAGACGCCATCGGCCGACGCGCGCACCCCGTCGAAGCCCTTGTTGATGTTGTCGCGAAGAGAAAAGGAGCACTCGATGGCGACTTCCAAGTCAGCTGAAACGGGCTCTCTTGCGAACTGAGCCACCAGCCTCAAGCTAGAAATGAACGTTTTCCGCATCTGCATTACCGCCGGAGAACTCCACACTTGGTCAAAAACGAACCACATCATGAGCAGCCCAAACAAAATACCCACCACGCGGTCGCGCGCTATCGAGAGTGATGTCTGGATCGCGAATTCTTGCAGGTTGATGAGATAGTAGGCAAAGGCCAACTGCACTCCGAAATAGGAGAGCCGTGGACTGGATGTCATAAACCAGCAACCGATGGCTGTGACGAGCGCGAAGAGAATGGTGAAGCCACCGATCGACTCGATATAGGGCAAAATAAAGATCTGGGAGCCCATGCCGAAAATGAATCCGCCCACTGCGGCGCCGGCGAAGCGCAAGACCTGTTTCTGACGAGAGGAGCCGACCGTAGACAACGCTGTTAGTAAGCAGGTGGTGACCGCCGTGCTGATTCCCGTCCAGTCAATGGCATTGTAGATGACGTAGCACAAACCCGCCGTGAGGCAGCCTTTCAGTCCGAATTTGAGATGCTCAGAATTTCGCAGGGCGTCTCTAGCAAAGATCCTGTATGGTGGATCACCCGGAGAGGCCGCCGGCAGGTATATGCTGAGCGGTCCGGAACCTAGGAAGACATCCACCATCAAGGAGACAGTGTGCTCCATCTCGGACAACAACGCTTCGTCATGCCAGGGGTTCATTGCGGGGGCGGGCTCACGCACCTGCGGAATCTTTCCGGCAAGCAACTCGGTACGAATGCCGGCGATGTTTTTGGACAAGTGCTCTATTCGTATTCGGTCCTCCTCCGGGGGTGTGATCTCTAGACGGGTTAGATTGGCCGCGATGTCGACAAGCCTTCCTGTTAGCGCAATGATGGCCCCGACTTGCTCCTTGTACCGGGGCGCAAAGTTAGAGCGTTGCAAAATCCTCCGCACCAAGGACGTACCCACCATCGCTAGGCGCCGAACGTTCTCTTCAACGGCCGGATCGACAGGGTGGTTCTCCGCAAAGCGCGCGAGCAAATTTTCGACAGCGCTCAGTCGCTCGGCGATGAGCAAAAGAACGTCCTCACTGTGACCCCCGGTTCGTCTGTGCGCGAAGAGCAACTCGATCGCGCTCGTCACCAGGACTGCTACTAACGTTGACAATGCAAGACGAAGCGTATCCTCCACATTCGTTTCGGCAGACACAAAGCGGTCCCACAAGGGCACTGCCACAGCAATCATGACGGCGAAGATGACCGCCGCGGTGTAGTCAGTCATCGCACTAAGCGCGAAAAAGGCGAGGAAAAATGAAGTCATCACCCACAACAAATGAGCCATGGGAAAGCTGATAACAAACCACGCGGAGGCCAGAATGTACCCCACGCCAAGGGCCGTGAAGACGAGCATGGTGGCCGACGACCGAATAGTGGCTTGCACACTCTCGCGCGAGATGATGAGCACAAAAATCGCGGCCTGGAACGCAAAGGAAAGATGGAAAGTCATGAAGATGATCATGACAATCGTTGCCGCGAGAACCATACGTACGACCAAGGCCGTTCGGCCAGGGTACGGCGCGAGTTCGTCCTTGAGAAACTGGCCAAACCAGGACAGGAAATTCCTTGAGTCGGGAATCGTTTTCGCCGCAGCGGCCATGTTCAATTTCCGCGAATGGTGACAACGGCCGACTCACCGAGCCGAAATAAGTCTGGAAGAGGATGTTCCACGCGGACGCGCACGGGGTACCGCGATGCCAAATGCACCCAGTTGAGCGTCCGCTGCACATCGGGAAGACCGACGTCGATGCGGCCGATGACATCAGGGTCAGGCGTAACGCCGAATCCGACGCTGTCTACGATGCTGGCAAAGCGCACGTTTGGTCGCGAAAGCACATAAACGTCGGCGCGCATACCGGGCGAAATATGCCGGAGCTGACCTTCACGGAAATTTCCAATGGCCCACCAGGTCCGCGCGTCGATCAGAGTGAATACCTGCTGACCCACGTGTGCGTAAGCACCCTCTGAGATATTGAGATTCGTTACGCGAGCGTCAAACGGCGCATAAACCCGGCAATTATCGAGGTTGTAGCGGGCGTTCTTCGCAGCGGCGGCTTTCGCCCCTCGTTGGTTGATCAGCGGTTCGAGCGTCGTCACGGCGTGCTGAGCTTGCTCATGTTCCGCCTTACTTTCGTCAAGATTGGCTCCGGAGCGTTCGTACTGCGCGAGCGCCGAGTGCAGAGCAGCCTGGGAAAGCTGAAGTTGCGACTGGGCCTGTTTGAGAGCTTGTGCTTCGGCAATTTCGGAAGTTCTCGCGCGATCTACCTGATCGACCGTCACAAACTGCTTTGTCAAAAGGGGTTCAAGGCGATGCAGGTTGTTATTCGCATACGCCCATTCTGCCTGCGCGCGGCTCACGCCCTGCTCCGCATTTGCGACATCAGCGCGCGCCTGATCGACGGCTGCTGCTGCACGCGTCACGTCGGCCTGCGCGCTGTGAATGTTCGCTTTCGAAACGGATACAGCGCTGACCAGGGCTGCAATCCTGCGCTGCTGGTCTCCAATTTGGCCTTCGAGAGTAGCTTGGTCGGAAATAGCCGTTTCGAGTGCGTATTCATATGGCCGCTCATCGATTTGGTAAAGAAGGTCGCCCTTTCCTACGAACTGATTATCGCGTACGTTGAGCCGTATGATCGGTCCTTCTACCTGTGGCGCGATTCCGATGAAGTTGGCGAATATTTCGGCGTCATCGGTTCGTGGGTAATAGTTGGTGTGGTGCAAGACGACCAGCCCAAGTAGGGCGGCAGCCAGCACGATTCCGATGCTCAACCCTCGGCCGAGCTGCGTCTCTGTGGTCGTCGCAGGTGCGGAGTTCATAGGGCGCCCCTTACTTCGCTAATGAAAAAAGATGAGCCATAGTGCGAATGTCAGCAGTACCGCCAGGCTCGGATAGACCAACAGTGGCAAGGCGACTTTCAGGCGGAGCCGCAACAGCATCAGCCGGATGAGAGAAGCGAGCAAGACGGCTACAATCAAACAGAACAGCCATGCCGGGAAAAAAGAACCGAGAATGTCTACGGCCGGAGCGCGCGAGCAACCGGCTAGAAGAAGCGGCCCGAACAGGACTAGCCAGTTGCGCTTCACAGAAGTTGCCCCATTCGCCCGCATAGTCAGGGCCTGATCGCACCCGGTTGAATTGAATCTGCAGTACGGAAGGCCAGCTCCGCGAAGGCTGTGAACACTTGTGTGCGCGCAGAGACATCGGCGGAGCGAGCCTGCGCCAGAGTCTGTTGAGCCTGAGTGACGTCCAACAAGCTCCGGACGCCATAATTGTAGGACTCCAGGGCGGCAGAATACGATTGACTGGCGGCGTCCAAAAATGCAAGCGAAGCTTGGCGCTGGCGAAAGGCAGTGGCCAGATTCGAATAGGCCGCCCACACTTGGTCGGCGACTTGATCGAGCGCGGCGTCGACTTGCGCTTCTGCCGCGCGGGCGTCAGCCTTGGCTTGGGCAACTCTGTTTTTGCGAGCGCCCCCGTCGAACAGAGTCCACTGCAGTTGGAAGGTCACCGCGCCACCCAAATCGCCCGTTTGGGCCCACGGGTTGGGCTGCTGTAATCCGTACCAGTATTGCAAGGCCGGGCTGGCCTCAACCGTCAGCTTAGGGTAGTAAGCTGCGCGCGCTTCTTTGACTCGCGCGTTGGCCGACCTGATTGCGGCAACTTGCTGCAAAAGATCGGGACGATGCTCGAGCGCCCGGTTGATCGCTTGTTCGACACTGTCATCGATGGAATCAGGCGTCGCCAGCTGATCGAGAGGCTTGACGTGAAGGAGGGTCGTTGCGGATGTTCCTATCGCGGTGGCCAGGTCGCCGCGCGCAACCTCTTCCGTTCCTAAGACAGCTTGAAGAGCATAGTCGGACTGTGCTGTAGCGCTGCGTGCCTCGAGAACGTCCGGCAAGGTGGCCAACCCATTCGCTAGACGGTCTTCGGCAGCTTGCTGTACGGCCCGCGCGTTGGAGAGACTCGCACGGGCGGCATCCTCTTGCCCCATGGCATTCAGCAGCCGGTAGTAGGCTTCCTGCACTTGGTAGATTATGCTTCGGTGCGTGTCGTTAAATGCGAAATTGGCCGACAGAAGGTCCGCTTTTGCGGCGTTGATGCGCCCGGATCGCGCGCCGAAGTCAAAAATCGTGTAGCTCAGGTCCAGCTCGGCCTGAAAATCCTGGAGCGCCTGGCGAACAAACCGGTCTCCAAACAGGATCTCCACGCGAGAGGTCTCCGATAACACGACGGCGGCCAGCGTGGGATAGAGCTCACTCCGTTCGATACCCAGCGCGGCGGCCTTTGCCCGAGCACGCTCCCAGGCGAAACGCGTTTCCGGATTGTGCTCTTCCGCCAAGTCCACGAGTTCCAGCAGCGAATAAGTCTTTTGCGGGTCTACGCCGAATCTCGCGCTGCCGAGATGCTTTGCGTCCGCCTCAATATTTTGTTCTGCGGGTGCGTGCCAGGGATGATCCGGCGAGGCCGGCGCGCTCTGCGCGAGAGCGCCGCTTGCATACAAGAGGAGAAACACAAATGCAGCGCGAGTTGGAATTCTTACCGGGCGTGGACCGACAAGCGTTGACATGAACATTGCTGCTGTCTCTCAAAGTCCAGCGAGGAATAGAACAACTCCTCTCTCTAGTCAAGATATTGGTGCATGGCGCTTCTATTAAATCGACTCTCCATAAAGCGCTGGCGGCAGTCAAAAAATCGCACGTAAATTTCGAAAGAGATTGGTTTCTGGTCGTCAAGAGAATTTCGGTGGTGTTCTCCGTCTCGTTGACCTGAAAGGGACTCGAGTGAAGCCTGGCTAAGATGGCGGCGACAATGGGCGCAAGAAAGAGTTCTCGGTATTATCCGGCTAAGTGAGGTGAGCAGCTTGAGACATCGGTAACAGATCGGACCGGACACATAGGTGGCACTTTTCCTCCAGTCATGCCGTGGAAGGAGTGTTCGGTAATGGATGAACGTATAGTCACCCATGTGTCCGGGCCGGACCATGACTGAATGGCGGAGGGGTGGGATTCGAACCCACGGGACCCTTGCGGGCCCAACGGTTTTCAAGCGTCCCAGAATTAATTCCACGCCATATCCCCACATTGCTCTTGAGCCCGTCCGACGCGGGTTCCAAGAATTTGCCATTACCCGCGCTTCCATTCTACATCCCTCATTCTGTATGTTCTCTTGTCACGGCGGCGTCACAATGCATTGTTAGCCGTGGATCTTATGCGGTGAGTTAGTAGGCCTTCAGGGGGCAATTTGGCAAGGTGCAC
>Ga0306926_10006935_pt1 | contig 12240 bp, 7 predicted proteins | sample flu12Cox44000178_FD_203759 | JGI IMG/M metagenome (GOLD analysis project Ga0306926, IMG submission 203759) | Lab enrichment of tropical soil microbial communities from Luquillo Experimental Forest, Puerto Rico - flux8day.12C.oxic.44.000.178 (v2)... | ecosystem: Environmental > Terrestrial > Soil... | reverse complement strand
TCGCTCGAACAGAAATTGTACGACCTTCAGCATCTGGATTACCCGATTGATCTGATGGAGGCAATCATCATTTCAGACGGTTCAACTGACAAGACCAACGCCATTCTAAGGGGATTAAGCGACTCGAGATTTCGCCCCATTTTTCTGCCAGTGCACGTCGGAAAAGCCGAAGCCCTAAACCGAGGTGTCGAGGCTGCTGATGGAGAGGTTATTGTGTTCATGGATGCCCGGCAGCGCGTCGCCATCGATTCACTCAAAATGCTAGTAGAAGGCTTTGCGGATCCGACAGTGGGGTGCGTCAGTGGATCGTATGATTTGACAGACGGAGAAGAAATGTCCCCGAGGGGGGTGGTTTCGTATTGGAAACTGGAAAAGATTGTTCGATATTGTGAAAGCACGAGTGGTTCGACCGTTGGTGCTACTGGGGCGTTGTATGGGGTGCGACGAAGCCTTATTCCACATCTTCCGAGTGGCCTCATCTTAGACGATGTTCTTATTCCAATGGAGGTCGTTCGGCGAAGGGCGCGAGTGATTCTCGAACCGCGGGCACACGTATGGGATAGGCTGACCTCAAGCGCAAGGCAAGAATTTCGTCGAAAAGTGCGGACGTTGTTTGGGAATTACCAACTTCTTCGCTTAGCTCCATGGTTGCTCACCGCTGCAAACCCGCTCCGATTTGAATTTGTAAGTCATAAGCTATGTCGTTTGGTTGTCCCGTTTGCTCTCATCGGAATGATCCTGTCCTCAGCCTTTCTCTCCGGACCGCTCTATCGACTCACCCTTTCTGCAGCCGTTGGCGTAACCACATTGGGTGCGCTGGCATTCTTGCGATTGCCTCGGGGCAGCGCTTCGCGTGTGAGTGATCTCGCATTGGCATTCATCCTTTTAAACGCCGCCGCGATCGTAGCTTTCTTTTATTTTTCGATTGGGAAGAAGCGCGTGTGGGTTTCCTGATCCCAAACGATCATCCCCAATGGACGAACTCATCTTTGAGCCGGCTGAATCAAGCATAGAGGCAGTCGGACGGGCTACGAAACCCAACCTCAGGGGATCGATTCGATCGGAGCCGCTCGGATTCCCATTTCTTGGGCTAGTCCTCTTCATGATCGTGTACTTCGCGCGCCCGGAGGATTGGATACCCGGATTAGCGGCCGTTCCACTCGCGAAAATTACCGGCATCCTAATTTTCGTGGCCCTCGGCTTTTCGCTTGGCACGATCCGGTGGCACGTACCGCGCGCAGTCGTTTTTCTTTCCCGTCTAGTGGTTCAACTGTGGCTCACCGTTCCTTTCTCCTTCTGGAGAGGCGGCGCCTTCAACGTAATGCTCGATTTTTCAAAAGTATTGCCATTGGTCGCCGTCATCTACGCGACCGTTCGTTCTATTCAACGGCTTCGCTGGATCTTGCTTGTCCAAGCTGTTTCCGTAGCCACGATCGCGTTCGTTAGCATTATCGACGTGCATCTAATGGGGGGGCGCCTGGGTAGCGTTCTGTCTGGAATCTATCGGAATCCGAACGACCTAGCGCTCATCATCGATGTAACGCTGCCTCTTGGCTTGGCGCTCGCAATCACAACCAGAAACATTTGGAAGAAGCTTGCGTGGACCGTCGCCATGCTTGGAATGACTTATGCAGTTATACTGACGGCTTCTCGCGGGGGAGCAATCGCATTCGCGGTCGCCGCAACAATCTGCCTTTGGCAGCTCGGCATGAAAGGTCGGCGCTTTTATCTACTGTTTTTGGTACCGACGGCAGCCGTAGCGTTCTGGTTGTACGCCGGAAGCACGCTCGAACAGCGTTTTCAACAGACGGATGTGGCCTTAGCAACGAACAAACAGGTTACCGAGGCTTTTGGATCAGCAGAGCAGCGCAAGGAACTCTTGATTGAAAGCCTTAGAGTCACGGCGCAGCATCCCTTCTTTGGAGTTGGACCGGGGAATTTCGAGAATGTCTCAGGATTCTGGCGCGTTACGCACAACTCGTATACACAGGTCAGTTCAGAAGGTGGTATTCCGGCCTTTCTCTTGTATGCACTCATCTTCTGGACCGGCATTGCCACCCTCAGAAAAGTGAGAAGGCAGACGAGAAACAGAACTCGCATATTCTCCATGGCACTTGAAGCAAGTCTCGTGGCTTATCTCGTGGGCTCTTTCTTCCTTTCCCTCGCCTACTATTTATTTCCGTATTGTCTCGTAGCGTACACAAGTGCGTTGGCTATAATTGCCGCGCGGGACCGAAAGCTATCAACCAGTGAAGGACACTCAATCGAGAATGTAAGGCCGATAGAGCCAGCGGTCGAGCATGCTTCGTAACATCAACCAGTGTCAGAGCATATTGCTAAGGGCCATGCCGGTCGAACGTGGCCAGTCGGAGGCATAATTCAACCGTGGCGTTGCGTAGCCTAGGCCATTTTCTCCCGAAAGGACTCGAAGATGCAGCCTTTCAGAGTCGTGGTCACTCTCCTCTTTGTCCTAGCACTTCCCGCTCTTGCTGCAGCTCAGAGCGACCCCTTGAGTTCCTCTTACTTGCCCTCAATCGATAGGGACTGCGAACATTATCCTGACAATGTTTGGATAACATCGTCACTCTACAAGTTGAGGCAGGATTCCGGAACCGCACCGCCGTGCCCCAGCTTGTTTGGCAACAAATGGGGCACGTTTTATGGCACACAAAATGAGTTTATCGACTTTCAGGTTCACGTCCACGACGTGGGCGGTGGTACACCGGGTTTGAACCTCACCGTTAGCAATTTCGTTCAGAGCTCACCAAACAAGTACACAATTCCCTCCGCCACAAACTCAGTTCCGTTCAATGTGATTGTTTATCGAGAAGCCTACTTGAATATCAAGAACGTGACTGCAAGCTCGGTTACATTCTATGGTTCTACGGGTCACTATCCTGACATCCTTATTCCTGCTGTAGATCCATACTACGGGCAATCGACGAATGCCTTCCCGTTCACAATCTCTCCCGGGAATAACCAAAGCGTCTGGATCGACGTTCACATACCGTCCACTGCGCCGCCCGGCTACTACAGGGGAACAGTCACGTTGCAAAAAGACTGCCCCCGAATGTGCACTACGATCACGACTCTTCAAATCATTATCGGTGTGTGGCAGTGGCCATCGGCGGGGTACATGCCCTCAACTTCTTCGCTAGCTTCGTATGAGGCCGTAGGCTATTTGGATTTTTGCAATCAGTTCTTCAATGGCAGCTACGCGAGTTGTGCGCACTATCCCGGCTCCGGTGGAAGTAGCGAGAGAGCACTATCACTCGGCTACCAGCAGCTTGCGGTACTAATGCTAGATCATCGCAGGAGTATGATTACTACCAATCCACCGATAACGAGCGGCTTTTCCACATGGGAAACCTATTACAAGTCTCTGATGAATGGCACCAATCCGTCAGCCTTGGAACCGATGTTATCTGGAGCTAGGTACACGACGATGCAATTCAGCTCGGCGAGTGGCTACGTCAATCCCGACATTCAGAATTGGCTGACTGAGTTTTCACACAATTCCTGGTACTCTGCTACTGCTCCGATTTTTTATCCCGTTGATGAACCGCAAGCGACTTGCTCAAAGTGGACTGCGTTCACACAAGCAGCGAGCATAGCGCATGGAAATTCTCCGCGTGGTCAGATGCTTGTGACTGCAAAGTTTTCTGACGCCAATACCTGTAATACACTCGGCGCCATAGATGTTATGGTCGTGCCCATTACGGAGATGGAGAGACAGGGCGGTTCGCTGCAGCGGGCGAGCTATGACAAGTGGTTGTCCGGTGGCTCAAACTTGCGCCTGTGGTCGTATCAAGCTTGTTCGAGCACGGGGACATGTGCAAACGGCACGACCGGGGGATCACGGGTAACGTACCCGAATCTAGACGTGGATGGGGTACCTGTTGCGAACCGAGCGTTTGAGTGGCTGACGTTCTTGCACAATCAAAGCGGCGAGCTTTATTATGATGATACGTATTGTTGGAATACATTCATTGCCTGTGGCTATCCATCTGGGACAACCGACCCTTGGACCTCGGTCTACGCCTTTGGTGGAAATGGGGACGGGACACTCGTCTATCCGACAACCTCAGGAACGACGAACCATGTGACGGCATCGGCCGGGCGAGCACTTTCGACTCCACTATTTCTTCCAAGCATAAGGCTCAAGCTCGTTCGTGACGGTATGCAGGACTACGAGTATCTAAACAAATTGACTAATTTGGGTTATGGCAGTCTTGCCAAAAATCAAGTTGCAAGCTGGATTCGGAACTCCTATACCTTTGAGATAACGGGATCGGGATTGCAGGCTGCCAGGATGACCCTTGGTATGGCGATGCATCAATTAAGCTACCCAATACTCGTGTCATCTCCCCACTAACCTATCTATTAGTGCAGTAGAGAATCTTCATAGGGCCATACGCGGATTTGGCCGCACAGGTCTCCCTTTCGAGAGACAACTGAATGAAAACAAGAGGCAGCACACGCACCCACTTATCAAACTCGTGCCAGACATTGAACTTTCACTCTACAACACCGGTCGCAGCTTCGTTCGCGGAACTAGCATCTGGTGGTTCCTTTCCCAACATCTTCCCGATTGTCTGAATCAACCGAAACACGCGCTTGCGGTGGAAAACAAAAAGGGCACCCGTGTAAGAGAGTATTCCGAGCAACACGATAAAAATCAGCGTCAGAGGCGACGTCGAACGCGGTCGAACGACTGAACGGACGAGTAGGACCACAGCTATCATAACTATAGACCCGTTAACCGCAGGCAATATGGTCACGAGATACTCTCTGATCGGCAGCTCAATCTTCTTGAAGACTCGACCGTACATCGGAGCCACGATTACTGGGCAGGCGAAAACCCATGCAGCTGCTATTCCCGTTGTCCCCCATCGAGAGCCAACAAGAAAAGCTATCGGCATGACAATCGCAAAGCTCACCGTAGCCCACATAACGAATCCGGCGTCTCCGATTGCGGTCAAGAGATTTGGCAGGATCGTGGTTATCGATCGTGCCGCAACAAACACCCCGAGCAATCGGAGCGGTCCAATCACCCCGTACCATTTAGGACCGAGCAGGACAGCAACGACAGAGTCGGCAGACAATGCGAGACCGACACTGACGGGTATCGTTACAAAAGAGAGAAGTTCTGTCAGACGAAGCAAGTATCGTCTAAGTTCCGCTCTGTGTCCCTGGACAGCCGAAAAATAGGCAGGCGTTACACCAGTGACGAGGTTCGTGATTTTTTCCACAGGGGCTGAGGAGATCGTCCAAGCTACTGTGTAGTTTCCGAGCGGCACTTCTCCGAGTACCCGACCTGCCACGCCAAAATCAGCATTCTCGTATGCGTACCAAGCAACTCTCGACAACAAAACCTGGAAGCTATATTTGAGCTCTGCACGCAGATGGCTGAGCTTTGGACGCGCAAATTCATGCGGTCTCCGGTAGCAAGTCAGACTAGATGCAAGAGCAGAGCCACAGACATAGCTAATGACTAAGCTCCAATATCTGAACTTGAGAAAAGCGAACAATAACGTAACTCCAATTTGGAACAGCGCGCGCAATGTGTCAATCGAGGCGAGCAGCTTGAAGCGTAGCTCCCTTTGAAGCAACGCCCTCGGCACTACCTGAAAAGCATTGAAGAGGAACATCCCTGAGGAGGCGACGAGAACTGCGAACAGAGGAGGAGCCGAGAAGAAGCCCGCAATCGGAAGCGCCAACGCACATGATAAACCGACAAGCCCTACGCCAAGAATCAACGAAATCGTGTTAAGCTCAGCAATTTGTTGATGCGTCAAATCGCGAAGTGTGATGATCGTGTCACCGATTCCGGCTTGACTGATCAACATAGCTAGCTCGAGATATAGCGCTCCCATCCCAATCAACCCGTAATCGTAGGGTGTCAAGAGCCGCGCGACAGCTATCGTTGAAGCCCAGCTCAGCAGTTGAGATAGCCACCGTGCTGCAGCGTTCCATGCCACCGCACGAGCCATGGAGCGATCCAGCGGACGAACTGGTGTAGGAACCATCGTTAGATGTTTTCGCGCAAAATGGTCCTTTGCTTAGAGTGTTGTCGTAAAAGTGGGTGGCATCATTGGCCTTGGTCCTATCCCGGACCGTCCTGACCGATGTACACCGCGGTGGGGAACAGGGGTAACTGAACGTAGGCCAGGTTAAGGAAGGTTATCTCTGGGGCTTTCCACAAGGCCGGCATTCCGTCCACCGAGTAGCAAATCGCGGCTTGTCCAGAACTGGGTCCTATAACTGCCAGCAATATCAATCGTCGATCCCACGCACGAGTTCTTCCATCTGTTCACGCCGCCATATTGGGATTTGTGTGCTCATGAAGTGCGAAATCTTCTGCATCATATCATTTTTATGAATCGCCACACTCGAGCAACGGGCGTGCTACAAACCATCGCGGCCAGGAAGTATGGAAGAGTCCAACATTGATCGCAGGAGAATCGCCTTAGTAAAGATCTCGCCCTCCGCCATTCCCCCCAGTAACCAAGCATGCACACCGTCTTAAACGCGCGAATTGCCAACACTTTTGATAGGAGGGCGCGTAACTCAGCCGGGCATACTGTCTCTATGCCTGAGGGGTCAACCAGGAAGGGTTCAATCGGACGCGGATTCCTGTATTTCTTGGCGAGCGCGGACGCTTCGCGATGGTAATAGAACCCAGGAGCAAGACGAAACGAGACCGTTTCATTGAGCAAGAGTTTCAGGTAAAGATACGCATCCTCACCGAATAAACATCTGTCATCATTATAGAATCCGCCCCACCTGCGCAACGCGTCAGCCCTAACGACCGTAGAACACGGAGTCATATAAGCGAGAGTATGAATCGCTCTCAATGGATCAGTATTTGCGGTGAGTCTAAACGCTCCCTGTTTGATGCCCCGACGTTGCCACATCGGTCGTTGAGAAACACCCGAAGGACACTCGACGTAACCGGAAGAAACCGAGACCACTTTGTGTCCGAGACTGTCAATAAAGGTAACACTATCTCTAAGGTAACTTGGAAACCATTCGTCGTCTGCATCAAGAAAAGCCAGAAGTTCGCCTTCCGCATGGGCGACGCCATGATTACGCGCCGATCCAGGGCCGGCGTTAGTCTGACGAATCAACCGAAATCTCGGGTCATTGTAGCTGGTAACAACATCTGGTCCGCCATCAGTCGAACCGTCGTCCACAACTATTACCTCGAAGTCCGCGAATGTCTGGTTGGCAATCGAATCGAGCGCTCGACCGATCCAACACCTTTTGTTGTACAGGGGGACTATAACGGATACTTTCATCGGCGCTTAATCTCGCCGATATCGTTACCGATATATGCAACACCGCCGTCATTCTGTGGACGGCGGCCCCATTGAAAGAGGTTGGGATGTCTCATCTGGATCCTCAAGCAAACATATCCAAAGGAACGAGCATGAACAGACGTCTTTATGAGCAGACATTTTTCGGCATCTCGGCTAGACAGCTTTGATAGAGCGACAGAATCGACTCGCAATAGGCTTCTGGGGAGAACACGTGGATACGCCGTTGCGCCGTTTCTGCGAGTCGATGCCGCAGATCGCTATCATCCAAGACACGCGCCATGGCCTGGGCAAGGGCCATAGGATTTTGTTTTTCGACCAATAAGGCCTCGCTTTCGTTCCTTACGATTTCAGGTACGCCGCCCACAGATGTTGCAACGATTGGCAAACCAGCCGCCAATGCTTCGAGCAGAGCGTTAGGTGAGCCCTCCGTATGCGAAGGTAATACGAAAAGATCGGCCATCGTATAGTAAGGGGTCGGGTTCGACACGCGCCCGACAAAAACTAGCCATTCTCCAACATCAGCGGAGTGCGCCGCCTTTTTGAGCATCCCTTCATCGGGCCCGTCGCCAGCAAGAATCACCTTTAGCTTCCGGTGTTCATTGCTTTTCCGTAGTATTGCAACAGCTTCTACGAGGTCTCTCTGGGCCTTCTCACGGGAGAAGCGGCCAACGCAAAGGGCTACTTGACAGTCCATTGAAATTCCGAGCCTTCGACGCAAATCAGAAATTTCCCGCTCGCCAGATGGAGAGAATGGCTTAACAGAGTTGTGTTGGATAACGATTCGTTTTGGATCAACGCCAATCTTTTCTAAGGCGGCGGCAAACGGGCGACAAACCGTCACAACTCTGGAAGCTGCGGGCAGCGACCATCGGTCAAGACAGTTATAGATCTTGGTCTTGGAGTCCGTCCAAGTGTATCCATGTTGGAATGCAATCCATGGATATCTTCGATTCAATCCTGACAATCGTATTAGAAAGTGTGATTTGACGGCATGTGATTGAATGATATCTGGCTTGCAAAGAGCAATTAACTTGCGGATCTGAGGCACTACAGCGGGATCGAACAAAAAACGCTCTCGAATGACATGCACCTCTAATCCGGCTTCCCGACATCCATGAACGAATTCATTCCTAGTTGGCCTCGTGCCACGGTGAAAGGTCGCAACTATGACTTTTGCGCTTAGTAAAGAATCGGAGCGGTTGATTGCGCGGCAGGCAAACTCGATTAGGTTTCTCGCCGGTCCCGTCGTCGGCCAAAGAGCTTCCATGAAAACCAAAGCGCGCACCGGACGCGCAAACGGCGCGGCTTTGTCCTTTTTCGTCAATCGGAGACTGGTCTTGAAAATCAAGGTATCAAGCAGGACACCAGCTAAACAGTGCCCTCTTTCTTGGTCACTCTGAGCGCGAGTGCATAGAAGGTGCCCGTTTCACTTGGCGGTCAGACGCTTCGAGAGGGGCCTCGGTTTCCCACGGCGAACCAGCCACCTCACTCAAGAGCAACGCCACGTATCACCGGCAGACAGAACTTGAACGTCACAACCGAATTGCTCCGACGGCATCACTAGCTGACCTCCGAGGCTGTTCAAGGAAGTTGCGGTGCCATAGTTCGAATACTGTCAGCTGCCATAAAGCTGTGGAATGGTCTCTATCCCCTCGCTGATGTTCTTTAAGCAACCTTTCAACTCCGGCCTTTCGGAAGTAGCCCCGTTGTAGAGTGCGTGGTTCCAAGAGAAGGGAGGTAATCTCTGGATACAATTCGGAGCGCATCCAATGACGAAGAGGCATAGAGAAACCCTGCTTTGGACGGTTCAAAGCTCGTCTTGGCGTGCCCAATTTGTCCGCTAAGCGTCTCAACAAGTACTTTCGTGTTCCGTTCCGAACCTTCAGATTCGCCGGTAGTCTCACGGCTTCTTCGGCAAATACATGATCCAGCAGGGGACTTCGAATTTCGAGAGAATTAACCATGCTCATCCGGTCCACTTTCGTCAACACATCTCCCGTGAGATACATCTTGATGTCTGTATATTGCATACGGCTCAGAGCATCTGCCGCTGGTGCTCGATTGTAGTACCTTCGTGCCGTTTCTGCAGCAGGCTCACAATCGGCGATAGACCTAAGAAAATCGGACGAAAGAATCGACAACTCTTCACTATGGCTCTGCGTGACTGCCATTGAGTCTACGAATCGGCCAGCAGCATTCAAAACAAAGTTGTATGCAAGCTTTCTGGCTTTCAGTCCTGCTGGTAGGTGCGGGTAAACAAGCCGGTGATAAACCGGGGCAATCCAAGTAGGAAGAACATCCAGATGGCGCCTGCTGTATTGGACGAGATAGCTGTCGTATCCCGCTAGTAACTCATCGCCTCCGTCACCCGATAGGGCTACCGTCACATACTTGCGAGCCATCCGCGCGATATGAAACATCGGTATTATTGACGAATCGGCGAATGGTTCGTCGAGAATTGTGGTCAGCTGTTGAAGCGTTCCCCACAGGTTCGCTTCCACCAACATTTCATGATGATCAGTTCCGAATCGCTTGGCCACAGAGCTCGCGTGGCGTCTTTCATCAAAATCGGCATGACTAAAACCGACTGTGAATGTCTTCACAGGTTTGCTGCTGAGTCTGGCCATCATTGCGACAACCGTGGACGAGTCAACTCCTCCGCTCAACAGTGCGCCGAGGGGTACTTCGCTAGCGAATCGCATACGAACTGCAGACTCTAACGTTGCTTCCAACTGTTCGAGGCATTCATTCTCCGGCTGTGTTGCGGTGCAGAACTGGGGTAGATCCCAATATCGTTGCAGTCTGACGGAATTGTTCATGAATTCGAGGTAGTGGGCTGGCGGCAGTTTTTTTATTGTTCTAAAGGCCGTGAAAGGGTCGGGACAGTAACCGTAGTAGAAAAACTGGCCGAGTGCTTCGTTGTCGACTGCCGCTAAGTCTTGCGCCACTTGAAACACTGATTTGATTTCAGACCCAAAGTAGAGTGCTCCATCCTTCAATGCATAATGCAATGGCTTCTTACCGAATCGATCGCGACCCAAGAGCAATTTCTGCTTCGTTAAGTCATATAGGGCGAAAGCAAACATTCCGCGAAACCGCTGCACGCAATCTGAACCGAAATGCTCGTACGCATGGACTATGACTTCCGTATCCGACTGAGTATAGAAGGCGTGGCCAAGTTGTTCTAGGTCTGTGCGAAGTTCTCGAAAATTGTAAATCTCGCCATTAAGTACGACCCAGATTGTCTTGTTTTCATTATGAATGGGCTGATGCCCGCCTGCGATGTCAATGATACTGAGTCGCCGCACGCCGAGGCCAACACCGCCCGCAGTGAAAATTCCCTCGTCGTCAGGGCCTCGGTACGCAATCACAGCACACATCTTGTGCAAATCAGCTGCATCTACGGGAGACTCATGTTCAACCCTGACGATTCCAGCTATGCCACACATGTGGGTCCCTTCACAAAGCTGCTGCCAAAGACTGCCTGCTAGGACTCGCCGGAAGGCTTCCGAACAATTACAGTACGGCTTCAGGATGCTGACGTCCAGGGTGAAAGAGCTGCTTCCTGTGTTTAACACTTGCCCCTATCAAAGGAATTACTGATCTACACTGCGTACTGCACTGCGTTTATTTATTCTCGTGGCACAAAGTTCCAGATCACGATCCGCTCAAGCGAGAATTCAACTAAAATCCGTGAGAGTTGTAGTCAGACCTATCGCGAGGCTTGTCACTACGAATGTTTACGGGCCGGGGCACGACTATCGACAAGCCGAATTCAGTAGTGCCTTCGTATTCCTTTCTTCTCGTTTGTCAGTCGTACCCTCCGGTTATCGGCGGCTCGGAAATCGAGGCCCAGAGGGTTTGCAGTGCGCTCATCCGCCGTGGACACCGTGTGACCGTAGTATGCGCTGGTGGCGATCCGATGCCGCCCCAGCGAGATTGGATAGATCCTTATGGTGTGCCCGTACGCATCTGTACGAGACACGCGAAAGGAACTCTCAGGAACGTGGTGTACGCTCTGCTGGTGGCAGCGACCCTAATTCGGGAACGGAAGCACTATCAATTCGTCTACTTTTTAATGCAAGGACTCCACTTGGCCCTAGGCCTTCCCGTGGCGCGGCTGCTGAAAAAGCCGATAGTGGTGAAAATCTCAGGCAGTGGCCAAGTGCCACTAATGTATGAGTCAATGATAGGGCGCCAGGAACTTCGGTGGCTAAGCCGGTGGGCTAGGAAAATCTTGATCCTCAATGAGGGAATGAGACCGGAAGTAATTGGAGCTGGCATATCCTCGGAAAAACTGCAGTTGATGCCTAATCCCGTAGACACCGATGAATTTTCGCCGGCGAATGATGAACAGCAGCACCAACTGCGCGGGCGATTAGCGATTTCTCCTGCGACTCCAGTCGTGATGTACTCCGGGCGCCTCGCTCCTGAAAAATCACTACCAACTCTATTATGTGCCTTCGCCTTGGTGCTGGAGTCTGTGCCCGACGCCCTTCTAATCCTCGTTGGCGACGGTCCCATCCGATCTGAGCTCATTGAACAAGCTAGCCAACTCGGACTCAATGAGAAAAACGTCCGATTCACGGGACGCGTGAATCCGCAGGACGTCTCCCAGTGGTTGAAAATCGCAACAGTCTTTGCTCTGGTGTCCTCGATCGAGGGTTTTTCTTGCGCTCTCGAAGAGGCAATGTCGACCGGAATTTCGAGTGTGGTGAGTAACATTCCTGGTAACCGCCAACTTGTAGAAGACGGAGTACACTGCTTTCTTGTGCCTGTTGGCGACACACAGAAAATAGCAGACTCAATCGTACTCCTGTTGAAAGACACTAAACTTCGTCAGCGTTTTGGACGGGCTGCCCGCGAGCATGTTGTGAAAAACTACTCGACTCAACAGATCGTTAGGATCTACGAGTCG
>Ga0306926_10006933_pt1 | contig 12241 bp, 18 predicted proteins | sample flu12Cox44000178_FD_203759 | JGI IMG/M metagenome (GOLD analysis project Ga0306926, IMG submission 203759) | Lab enrichment of tropical soil microbial communities from Luquillo Experimental Forest, Puerto Rico - flux8day.12C.oxic.44.000.178 (v2)... | ecosystem: Environmental > Terrestrial >... | reverse complement strand
CGAACAGGGGCCCATGCCAGTGCAGATGCGCGTATTCATGGGTCAACGTGGTGCGGCCGCGGTGCGCGCGCCATGACTGGGTTGTGAGCTCGCGCGCGATGCTCACCCGGGGCTTGCGGCCGGGGACGAACTCGGTAAGACCGTGGATCTCTTCACCCTCCTGCGAGAGGTCGGCATGTACGTCAAGCCCCGCAGGTTCGCTTTCGATCAGCACTCTCAAAGCGTCGGTCGGCACGGGAATGATAATCTGACCGTAACGGCGTTCGAGGAAACCCGTGATTATTCGCTCGCACTCGGTCTCCAGTTCATCCAGTTCGTAGTACGGCCGCACCGGAAAACGGCCTGTCGGATCCGGAATCCACTTCACCGCTGTTTGCCTCCGCTTTTACTGCCCCTGCCCTTCAATGCGAGCCGGAAAGCCCGATACGCCTCGGTTACCTTCTCCGGACTCGCCGCGCCGGGCTCAATATCGGGTGGCATGCGCCGTGTCCAGAAATACAGCACATCGCGCTCCATGCGCAGGATCTCCGCAAACTGGTCGAGCAGGTAGCCGGGCGGCTCGCCGCGGTCATGTTCGAGGTAATTCAGATAGGCGGACGTAATAGGCTTGCCGTCGCGATTTTTGATCAGCGCCGCCATTTCCTTCTGGCTGATGCCGAGTTCCTTGCGCCGCTCCGCCAATAATTCCCCCAGCGTCTTGGTCCGCGCTCCAGACCGTCCGACTTGGCTGCGTCCTCTCATTTCAGCAGGACGTCTTCGCTTCCATCCATGCCTCCGATGGCGGGAAGAATTCTCGTTGCCGACGTTCCGCGGCGACGACGGGCATAAACGAATGCCGGTGAATCGCCAGTGGTCCCGATTGAGCCAATGCCGTCTGGTGCCTCAACGTACCGTAACCTTTGTGCTGTTCGAAGCCATAACCAGGATGGAGATCAGCCAGTCTTTCCATCATCCGATCACGAGTGACCTTGGCGATGATTGACGCTGCCGCAATGGACGGTAGCAGCCGGTCACCCTCGACTACCGGCGTCTGTGGCAGTTTCATTCCCGCAATCCGCCGCTTACCATCGACCAGCACGTGGGCCGGCGCAGGCCTCAGCGCCTCGACTGCACGTTGACGGGCCAGCATTGCTGCCCAGTAAATATTCAGCAGGTCTATTTCCGCGGCCTCCACCTGCCCTACCCCAACCGCTACCGCAACGCTCATGGATGCCATCGAACAGAGCCGCACGGCGTCTCGCGCTCAGCAGCTTCGAGTCATTCAGACCGGCCAGTGAAAAATCGCGCGGCAGAATTACCGCCGCGGCGACAACCGGCCCGGCCCAGGCACCTACACCGGCCTCGTCGACACCGGCGAGCGGCGAAATTCCCTGTTGCCGCAACTGCTGCTCGAATAATGGGTCTGGCCGCGACCGCATCGCTTCCCCACCACCACAGTGACGTTATTCTTACCGAAACTTGAGCAGTTACAAACCCTTTTTCTGGCTAATCGTGCTATTTGCTGCCTATCGGCGCCGGCACCATGTCGATAGAGGTCGGCGCGCCAATACGGTGATTCCCGACCTCTGTTTTTGGTGAGGGGCTTGGCAGCGCGCGGCAGGCGTCTCTCTATCTCCTGTTTAGCCCATGAACCTGGGACAAGCACAATAGCCTCCCTTAGAAATGGCCGAATGTAAGTATCGCGAGTCCCGGTGCAATGTACCGTCATCCCCCGAGAACGTGGAGGCCAAGCGCCAATGCGGCAGCGCTGAGGTCCTCGTCGAGAGTGGCAAGCGGTACCCCGCGCCTGTGCGCCAGTTCAAGATAGGCGGCGTCGTACAACGTAAGCCGGAAGAGATCGGCGAGCTGAAGTGTTTCCGTCCAAGCATGCGTATCTGTTTGGTTATCGGTCGTGATATCCAGGAGCGCCAGGTCGTCGAGTGCGGCCCGGCGAAACTCCACATCGATGCGCCCTCGTCGGACGGCAATAGTGAGGCTGTTGGCTACTTCCAGGCGCCAGAGCGCCGGCACAAACGCACCCGCATCAGCTACGGTATCGAACAGCTCGCGGACCCCTTCGGTAACTTCGTCACTGTAGATCCAGGCAAGCGTCGCCGAACTATCGAGCACCAGGCTCATGGGCGGCCTTCATCGCGGTAGGCCTTCCACTCGGACCAGTTGAAACGGCCGAGCTTGCGCTGCTGCGCACGCTCGCGGATTCGACGCACTGCGGCCCGGGCCTCCTCTCGGTTGAAACCAGGCTTCATAGGGACCAGCCGCGCGATCTGCTTACCGTGCCGAGTTATGGTGATTTCCTCACCGCGCTCGACCTGGTCAAGCAATTGGCCGAGTTTGTTCTTAGCCTCAAAAGCACCGATTTCGCGCATATCTAGATGCTCTGCTTACAAGCTGGATTGAGCTAGCTTAATTGTGGGCGAATTTGCGAAGGAATTCAAACTAGCGCGGACGCAAAGAAATCTCTCTCCGTTCGTCTGCGCTGAATATACTCACCCGCTTGACCGGACTGCCCGTCCTTTGGCCGCGAAGCGGCTTTTTATCCGGCCCGCGAAGCGGGCGGCGCGGTATTTGGTTGAAAGGTTCGCCCGTAGGGCGCTCCTTGTGGGGTAAGCCGGGTTAGGTTGGGTTTGAGCCGGCTAGGGGCGGAGCCCCTATTGAGGCGGCGGTTTGTGGTTAAAGAGTTAAAAATCAGTTAAGATCGCGCGCGCGTGTTACGCCCTGTTGATAAGTCGATTTCCCTAGTGTTTCTGCGCGGTATTTTAGGATGATCGGCACTGATAGGCCGATGTCTTAGTCACTGATAGGCCGTCTTTTCAGTAACTGATAGGCCGTAGCTCGGTCACTGATGGGCCGAGTTTTCGGCACTGATAGGCCGAATTAGTAAGGCTGCGGGCTCAAATGGACGAAGTCACTGATAGGCCGATCAATTGACATCCTTCAGCCTGCTTCTTTTCGCTTAACAATTCAAAGCAGGATAGGTCACTGATAGGCCGATGCTGAGCCCAAGCTCTCGGCGAGTTTCTTAGCGTCCTTCGTGTAAAACATCACGCGATCGGCCTCCGGTTGATAGCTGATTCTATAATCGGGCAATAGATCGGCCGCTGCGATTTTTTTCACCAACTCGCGAAAGCGCTTTACCGGTCCTGAAGAACCACTCTTTTTATGGAGAAGTTCTAGGCCGATCAACCACTTAACCTGATTTCCACAATGTTTGCGAGCAAGCTCGTACAGGCGCCTTTCCAGCCCCCCGTCCAGACGAAAGTAATCGCGGTTTAGCGTCAAAACTTCGCGCGCTACTATGGCATTGTAGAGCCATTCGTTCAGCGTAACCTCGACTGCGACCATGCGGCCGGTGCCAGGCGCCCTCTCAATGATTTTCCAATTGTCAATGAGGCCGAAACCTTCTCTGACCCGGACTCCGTTAGTTGTTATGTTTGTCTTGATGCGAGTACCAGCCAGCCGATCGAAGGCCGCCTCAAGCCGCTTGTAATGATCTCCTCCAGTTGAGCGGTTGGTGACGACCAAAAGATCGTAGGCTTTGAGTCTTACTACCCGTGAAATATCACGGCCGCGATTGAGACCGTCCACCAGAACACTGATGCAATAGAGCAGGATATCTTTATCCCAAATAGTCGCTAAGCCTCGAGAGCTGGGCATAATCGTAACTGATCTACCCTGATGCTCGTAATGTCGTTCCCTTCGGTCGGGAGTCTTCGACAAACTGAACATTGGGTGCTCCATGCTATGCCGGTCGGCCTTGAGCGCCCAATCCAGAACGTCCGCGACAAAGAAATCGCGCACTGGGTGTCGGTCAGGCAGCAAGCTCGGCGGTGTCGGTACCTCATGTTCTCGCGCCTTTATTTCTAGCCGAGCCAGTGTGTCAGCCAACTTTTCCATAACACCACCACCCCACCTGCGGGCTCCCACCGGGACCGGGCCCAACTGCTTACGTAAGTACGTACGTGCGCCACATTTGCCCGATCAGGATCCCCCCTCTTGCTGGAACCATCGATCTAGAGCGCTCACCATAATCTCCTGGTTCGTGAGGCCGCGCCGCACGCCAGCGCCCTTCAGTCGGGTATATCTGTCAGGGTCAAGTCGAACTGTGATAGCGATCGTACCTCGCCGAACTCTTCCTACCGCAACGGAGTCGCTCGCATTCGAGGCTCCATTAGTCCCTGACACTCCCATAGGGGTCGCCGGCACCGCCTCTCCTTTACGGACGATCAACCCGCTCTTCAAGGGCGTCATCTTTCCTGCCATTGGTATTCTTCTTCTTTAGCGTTGGTAGCAATCGCTGTACGTAATCCCACAGCTCTTCGATTTCACCTGCTGCTCTGCTGTCCGGTTCCACTTCACATACGGTTCTCCCATCGGTCATGGTCGCAGCGAAATTGACTCTCTGATGTATTTTGACCGGTGCAACTCTGCCATGTTCCGCAAGAGCTACAACAGCCTCGTTCGAGATCCGCGAGTTGACCGAGGCACCGTTCACGATAAATGCCATCCGCTTATTCGCCGCCTCGATGAGGTCAACAGTAGCGGCTATCGACCGCAGGTCATGCGGACTGGGTCGAACAGGCACCAGCACCAAATCCGCCATCATGATCACCTTTTCGATGTGATCTACTGTTGGCGGAGTGTCAATGATTACCAATTTGACCCCGTGATTTCGCAACTCGGTTAACTGCTCGTCCAGCCGCCGTATATCTATGCCAACGAACAGCGGAGTTTCGGCTGAACGCTGATTCCACCAAGCTGCTAGGCTGCCCTGCGGGTCTGTATCGATGAGAGCTACCGGGCCGGCTCCTCGCCGCTCCGCCTCCACCGCCAAATGACCAACAAGGGTCGTCTTTCCAACCCCACCCTTCCGCGATGCGAATGCGATTACTCGCATAGTCGGTATGTCCTCACCTCACCACCACAGCTACTTGCGTACGTAAGTACGTGCACGCTCACCACATGTCAATAGGCCCGCAGCGGAGGCTGTTTTGGTGTGATGCCCGAACAAAGTAAAACTCTAAAAAGAAGAGCCTCTTTTTGTAAGTACGTACTTAAAGGTGAGCGTACTTACGTAAGTCCACGCTTACGTGTGTCAGCGCGTACGCCCGCCAGTGCGTGCGGACGCAAGTACGCACGCACTGTTTTAGCCCCACTCCTGTACACCACTCCCCAGAACACACATCCGAGCCAGCCTAAGTGAATGGCACCAGTGCTTGGGTCGAATTCACTCCCTACTTGCGTGATTCCGTCCTTACTTACGTACGTGCGTCCGCAATACTCCTGGACATACATACCCAGCGTGAATCGCCTACGGCAGGGCAGGGTGCTCAATGATGCCAAGTCGAGTTTCGATCATAACAGTACCTCTCGAAAATACAGCACGGAGCAAAAGGGAGAGCATTGAGGCAAGGAGGGCTAGGGGATACCACTGGCTCTGAAACAGACCCATTGGGCTTAATGGATTTGGCCAGATAATGGCGAATTGGCTGAGATCATCCAGCGTTCGGCTCATCTGCTCGAAGCAGATCAAAAATGCGGGTGCTGCCGAGGTCGCGGCTCGGGCGCGAGGTACACCTCGGGTAGCCAATCGTCTACAGCGGCTGGTGCGCGATTTTGCCGAGCTGAACGGGGTTTCAGTACCGTCACACTTGTCGATAATCGCGCTTAGGATGGCACGGTCCGTCTTGTCGAAATCGCAGGCATCGATCTCCAGGAGTTCAAGCGCGCCTAATGCCACTTCACTGGTTACCATGGTCCGGTAGGGGTTGAAACCTTGCCGGCGACAGTCGGCGAGGAATCCGATACCATCGGCGACGTTTGCGAACTCTATATCTTGTGGGAAGGATTCATCGCCAGGACGGCGCGCGATCCTATCGCCACCCGGCCCGTGTAACATCTTGGCAGGACCTGCCGAGGAATGTTGCGATAGTCTCAAAGGACTATTCCTGCTATGTGCAGCCGATTCTCATTAGCAGAAGGACGAGATTTTTCTCGCCGCCCGACTCGGCGTCTCCGCCGTGTCACGCCAATTATCGTGCCCGGTACAACATCGCACCGAGGCAGGAGCATTTCATCGTCAGAACCAAATATGAACATCGCACCCTGTTGGCCGCGAAGTGGGGGTTGTCAACGATTCCCGGAAAGCAAGGCCGCGAGCGGTATTCGATAAATGCCAGGGCTGAAAGCGTAGAGATTCGGCCAATTTTTGCCGAGGCATTCACCCACCGGCGCTGTGTAATTCCTGCCAGTGGTTTTTACGAGTGGGCGGGACCCAGCTACGCAAGGCTGCCCTACTGGATTCATCGACGCGATAACAACCTCCTCTTGTTTGCTGGGCTCTATTCGAATGAAAACGCCGACGACCATGGGGTAACCCGCAAGCTTCACCATCCTCACCTGTGTCGCGAACCCGGCGCTGGCGACGATCCATGACCGGATGCCGGTGATTTTGTCCGATCTAGATGCGGAAGATTGGATGAATCCGCGCGAAAAGGCACCGCTCTCGCTGAAAGCTTTGCTGATCCCGGCGCCAGAGGCTCTGCTAGTCGTGCAACCTGCCTCACCTTTAGTGAACAACGTAAAGAATGAAGGTCCCGAGCCGCTTGCCTCAACCGGGATCAAAGGGCAAATGTCGTTTAACTTCTAGAGTTAGCTTCTTGTCCAACCTGTTCGAAAATCGTCAGAAGAAAGATTCTTCGGCTGGAAGGCGCGCCCTACTTGAAGTCCGTGCGATAGTCATTCATCTTGTTCAATATTGACAGTGGTTTGGGAGGTGGAGGATGACGCAGACGCAGATGACGGCTTACCTGGCCGACAAGATCGGCATCACCAAGCGGCAAGCCAAGTCCACACTCGACGAACTCAACGACCTGGTCACCAAACAGCTCAAGAAAGAGGGTTTACTGCGGCTGGCAGGGCTTGGGGTATTCCGCAAGCGCAAGCTCAAGGCGCGTGTAGGCCGCAACCCTGCTACTGGCGAGCAGATCAAGATTCCGGCACGGACCCGATTGCGCTTCACGCCGGCCAAGGCGTTGAAAGACTCCGTACTCGGCGCTCGTTAGCCTTCCCGCGGCGCAAGCAACACGTCGTCCTGGCCAAGTTCATCGATGGCAGGGCAAAAAGCGCTGTGTCAGAGCGCGATGTCTAGTTGTGTTCTCCGCACGTGGATCAGTTGGGGAGCAATGAACATGGAGCCTCCACCACAACAAACGCGCGAGGCCTGGCTGAACTACGTCGCTCAGCGCATGGCACCCATGTTCGAACGGTTAGGGAGCCCATTGCCGACCCAGTTGCGCATCGCCATTGGATTCACCTCCAGCGGCCGGCGCAGCAGGCATGTAGGCGAATGCTGGGATAATCAGTGCAGTGAGGACCGACATTTCGAGATTTTTATCCGACCCGATCTAAGCGAGTCCAAAGGGCTGATGCCGATGCAGGTGGCTTCGATCCTGGGCCATGAACTGGTGCACGCTGCTGTCGGGGTGCCAGCCGGCCATCGCAAAGAGTTCCGCCGGGTTGCCCGAGGAATTGGTCTCGCAGGCCAAATGTCGGCGACTACACCTGGGCCGGAATTCGAGGAGGCGTTGCGACCGATACTGCAGGACGCGGGGCCGTTGCCGCATGGCAGACTGAGCTCGACCATTGGCGTCAGCAGTCATTCCAGCCGGCGCAAAAGGCCGCACTCCAGCCGGATCAAGTGTGTGTGTGATACTTGTGGCTATGCGGCTCATACTACACGCAGATGGCTCAATTCGGCGGGAGCACCGCTCTGTCCAAAGCACGGTCAAATGAACGTGCAGAGGATTTGAGCATTTAGACCGCACCACTGAATACTCGCCTGCATCACAGGAGAGAGGGTGATCTTCTCCCTGTGTTAGCAACTCATTTTCTTCAAAATAGTTGAAAAAGCTGCCACTGTGAGTGTAGGACCGATTCCGATTACTGAGATCTTCACCTGAACACTTCTTCCCGAGGATATTATTGAATGAATTCCATAGAAACATTTGAAAGACGGCTGCGCGACGAGACCGATATGGTCGAGAAGGAAATCGAATCTCACAAGCAGCAGCTGGAGGCCTTAAATAAGCGACTGGAAGGTCTGAAGCGGGCTGCCGAATTATTCGAATCAGAGCAGGGGGCGATTTCAGAATTGCTTCAAGCCGGCTCAGCTAATGGCGGCGTTATCGCTCGGCAAATGACGTTCTCGCCAGCCGCTAAGGCGCAAAGAACTACAACCGGTCCAAAGCCAACTGCTGCGCAGGGACGGCCTGCACCTGTTGCGCGTAGCAAGACGCCAACAGGAACAACCCGTCGAAGTGCGAGCCAGGATGGCGGACTCACCCGACTCGACATGATAGCGGCGGTGCTCAAGCGTCATCCGCGCCGGACTGTGCGTGAATTGATTGCCTTACTCGACAAAGAATACCGCTGGAAGACCACGGAAAGTGCAGTCACCGGTCATCTGTATACGCGCCGTGACAAGTTCGTGCATACTCCGCCGGACCGTGCGGCCAATCGCCCGGTCACTTGGTCGTCAAAGTAGGTCACATCAGAACACCGAAGGCGATTACAACACTTATCTTATGTGCCATTGCGATTGCGCCGCAGTAATTTCGAACCCATACCCGGGTGGCCATCGGGACAGCTGGAGTGCAAGGTAGGATAGGGCAGGGCGGTCCGCGCATCCGTGGCAAAATTGCGCTGTGGACTCCTGCGAAGTGAGTCTCTGCGGATACCGGCTGACATTTCCCCGGTTCAATCTGTTAGAGTGTATGTGGGGAGAACGAAGGGCGCCTCTTCAACCATCGATGTACTCCGGTCTGTTCGCCGACCCTGAAGCTATGCCGATATCGGCATAGCTCGACAGCCATCTTGGAGACCGCCGAGGCTTTCATGGCGCTCGGCGGCTCACGAGCTATTCGGCCGTGCTTTGACGATTCAGGATGTAGTCGGCGGCCTTCTGTGCCTGCGCGGCGGCGAGCACCACCATCCGCTTATTGCTTTGCAGCGTGCCCAGCCAACCCTGAATGTAAGCAGCCTGATTACGGATTACCGCGGGCGAGATACCCGCTTCCGCGCAGAGATAAGCCGCTGAACACTCCGCCACCAGCTCCTCAAAACTGTACATTGGCGAGCCGAACGGCGCGGCCTCACAGATCGAATTGCGGTTCAGTCGCTTCGGATGGCCAGTCGCGTGACCGCCGCACTCGTGCCAAAAGGTTGACCAATATTCCTCTGCGCTCTCGAACAGGACGCGGGGCGGCATCGTAACCTGATCGGTGATGGGCGAATAGAAGGCCTTGTCGCCCGCATGCACGATCTCCGGCGGGTTAGGCATGTCGGTCAAAATCTTCTCGCAAGCCTCGATTGGATCGTGATGGTGCATCGCAATCTTCGGCAGTTTGCCGAGCACCGCTTCTGGCAGTTCGCATTGCTCAAGATTGAAGACCCGATAGTATCTCAAGACGAAACGCCGACGGCTTTTCTCATCGGCTTCATCGGTATCAGCGTCGGTTTGGGTTTCAGCACCGGCGATTGCATCGACTTTCCAAAAGACGACGATTTGGCTGTGCTCACCCTTGCGGACCGTTCCGCCTAGCTCGTTTGCCTGCTTCATAGTCAGCCAAAAGGGCGAGACGTATTTGGTCGCCGATAGCAGAAACAGGTTGATGCCCCGGTAAGGCTTCTTCGATACAAGGTTACGTGGCAGTCCGGTCGAAGCCCACGGTCGCCGCCAAGGCACAATGCCTTGTTCCAGCAGGCTGACGATCTTCTCAGTCACAATCGCGTACGTATCCATCGGTTCGCTCCTTTTCTGCGCCCGCTTCCGCCTAAAAGCGGCAGGGCCATTCGGTTCGGAAAATCCCGAAACCTTTCTTCCCCCCTCGGCCTCTTCACCGGATTGAGAGGCGAGGGAGGGAAGAGACAGACGCGGAGCGCAGCGGAGCTAACCAGTGAGCGGCGCGGAGCAATTCAAGGCCGCTGTGTCAGAGCGAAGCGGTCCAGGGGACTGGCGCGGCGGACTTGAGCGGGAGCGGCGCAAGGCGGGGTAGGGTAGGGGCCGCTAAGTAGCGCGGACACGCGTAGTGCACGGGAAATGGAGGCCGGAATTATTTTAGGCGATATCGTCGCTTCTCGAACTTCCTGACCTTTGCTAACGGGCCAGGGGCTAGCATTTTGTTGGAATACGGTCATCGGATCTCATGGATTGTCGAAGAAGGAAGGAAGTATGACCAAACTAGGAATATGCATTTCGCCCTTCATGGGACTAAGTCTCGCCCGCCTCGCGGAATTTGCACAGGAGTCCGAAAATGCCGGCATGGAGGGTATCTTCATCCCGGAGGGCAGGAATGATGGCCTGCTTTGTTGCTACACGGTCGCGAAGGCGACCAACCGCGTGATGGTCGCGACATGGATAGTCAATATTTTTCTGCGCGAAGCTGCCCTCTGTTCCTGGGCGGCCCGACAAATTGCGCAAGAAACTCCCGGCCGGTTTATTTTGGGGCTGGGGGTGAGTCACCGGCCGTTACTGGAGAGCCTGGGAATCAGGGTTCCGAATCCACGTGATCGGCTCCGAAGTTACACACATGAATTAAGGAACTTCCTCCGAAGCCAAGACACCTCGCAACCAAGTGTGGGTGGCGTGCCGATTTATTTCGCTGCGCTCGCCCTCGAGACTGTTCGCCTCGGCGCCGAAATAGCCGACGGCCTGATGCTCGATATCTGCACGATCAATCGTCTTCAGACAGCCGCGGCTACTGCCCACGATGCGCTAAATAAGAACGGACGCTCCCGGGCCCAGTTTACGGTCACTACCGGCATTCCGCTCTTCCTGCATCCGGATCGCGACCGGGCTCTGGCTGCAGCACAACGCACACTCGCGCGTTATGCTTCCCTGTCCGTCGTACAATCGCATGTTTGCCCGGAGCGGATTCGCTACCGAAATGGCGCAACTGTGGGCTATTCGCGACTCCATTGAAGATGCCTCCGCCCTGATAACGCCGGCAATGGTAGAGTCCGTGGCGCTCATTGGCCCGCCCATTGAGTGGCCGGCTCGCTTCGAGGCGTTGGCGCAGGCCGGCGCCGATTGGGTCATAGTCCGCCCGTTCCCGGTTGATGAAGATTACGCGGACTCGCTGCATGCAGCCATTAACGCGTTGGCTCGAATCGAATAGCTTGTTTTCGCTGGCTCCGGTGCTGACGACGAGGCGAGGAACAGACCCTGAGTTCAACACAAATGGGAACGAACTGATGGGCGATCCTCAAAGAAGAAAAGGAATACCGCGCCCCCCTTCATGTGGCTGAAAAAAGCCGCTAGGCGGCGAGAAGAGGCAGAATTCCTTGAATAACACCAACATTCGCTGGACTCAGCTCACCTGGAATCCGTGGTCGGGGTGCCGGCGGGTTTCTCCTGCCTGCCGCTATTGCTATGCCGAGACCCGCGCGGAAAACTTTCGCGGCACACCGGCCTTCTCTAATGGCTTTCGATCTGACGTATCGCCCGCATAAGCTACGCGAGCCGCTTAAACGTAAGGAACCCGCGCTGATCTTTGTCAACTCGATGTCCGATTATTTCGATGAACGAGTACCCGACGAGTGGCGCGATCGGGCACTCGAGGTGATGCGCGACACGCCGCACTTGCAGTATCAGATCCTGACCAAACGCCCTCAGGTAATGGTTGATTATTGCGGGCGTCGCGAGATGCCGGAGAATGTGTGGCTCGGCGTTTCGGTCGAGCTGCCTCTGTACTTCACGCGTGTCGATCTGCTGCGCAAGGCACGGGGGAGCGGCCCCAAGTTCATCAGCGCTGAACCGCTCCTGGCCGATCTTGGCTTCGCTCTCGACCTGTCAGGCATCAGCCAAATAATCGCTGGCGGTGAGAGTGGCCTTCATCTCCGCAATCCCGCCCTTCGCGCCCGTCGTGGCATAAGCGATCCGCCGCCGGGCAAACCCAACGCAGTTAAGGGCTGGATTCCTCGACCGGACCGAATTCCGTGGGCCCGGCATCTTCGTGATGCCTGCATCAAAGCTGGCGTGGCATTCTTCTGGAAACAATGGGGTGGCGCCACCACACAAAGTGCTGGCTACATACTCGACGCCCGTGAATGGAGTGAACAGCCGCGAACACTCGGCGAGGATGGAAGCTGGCGGGATTCCGCAGGAGAGGTTATTTGTTCGCGCTGCGCGCCTTCAGGTGAACCCAATACCAGCACAATACCTGCATATCCGCGACTGTTTTCA
>Ga0306926_10006930_pt1 | contig 12242 bp, 14 predicted proteins | sample flu12Cox44000178_FD_203759 | JGI IMG/M metagenome (GOLD analysis project Ga0306926, IMG submission 203759) | Lab enrichment of tropical soil microbial communities from Luquillo Experimental Forest, Puerto Rico - flux8day.12C.oxic.44.000.178 (v2)... | ecosystem: Environmental > Terrestrial >... | reverse complement strand
TTCGCCGGAATTTCCGCCGAGGTGGATGATGCCGTCCACACCCTCGACCATGCGCTCGACCGCGGCCATGTCGGAAATCTCAGTGCGGTCGATCTCCTCGCCGTCGCGTGCCGGCGCCAGCGCCACCCGATCGGACAGCCGTAAGACTGGGTATACGCCGCGCAGCGTTTCGCGCAGCGATCGCCCGATCCCGCCGCCTGCCCCGGTAATCAATACCCGCTGCATCGCCATCCTCCTTGTGCCGGTCCCTCTCGCTCCGGCATTAGTACCTCAAGTAGGTCAGCATTAATGCAAGGTGCCGCCGGCGACTGATTCAGAGCGGCCGGCTCTTGCGTCACGACGACACGCAACGGCGGCAAGTGGTTGCGCACGATTGCCTATAGGACGGCGCCACGTCCTCATACTCGTGGGGTATACGTTGCCGCCCCCGGCGATCTCTTTCCGTGCGATCGCTGGATCCTGTGCTTTCAGCTCGTCGAGCAACTGGCGCGAAGCTTGAGAAATGATTTCGAGGCTGAGTGTGACGGCATAGAGCATTCGAAGGTCGTCGCAGAAAGCGCGTCGGTGATCGACCGATTGTTTTGAACCAACCGGAGGGGGTCGCAAGATCGGGCAATGCGATTCTTTTGGGGCTTGCTGATGGGAGCGATGATCCTCGCTTCAGCCTCCGCAATGCAGGCGGCGGGCTGGACCCTCACCCCCGCCGTACACGCTCTGTTGGCAACAGCACCTGGGCCCCTACAGCTCATATTAGTCATTGACCGCTCATCGCAGCCGCTCACACTCGTTCCCTTCTTACGCTGACGCGTCATGTGTATTTAGCCTTGTGTCGAAATCTTGGTTGGAATAAAGTGCCAACTTATGAAGACACATACGATTGACCTTAACGCCATCCTTGAGCGCGAGCGAAAAGAGTATTTCAAGATCGGTTACAATGCCGCGCTGCAAGACGTTGGGCGTTTCATAAACACCAATCTCGGAAAGTCATTGGCCGGATCGTCGTCGCTCGGGCGGTCACTGGGTAAGCGCCGGCGTTTGATGGAAGGAAGTCTGACGGCGCTCGTTTTGAGTAAAATAGAAGCTCATCCGGATGGCGTGTTTGCGCTGGAAATCAAGGATTGGCTGCGGTCCGGTGATTCGCCCTATGCGAACCATCCGCAGGCGGACAAACGCGTTGACACGGCCTTGACGCGGCTGAAGAGCCATTACGGAGCCATTGTGAAAAAGGACAATGGGAAATGGTATGCAGCGGCTGAGCCGCCGGCCGCTTTGGAAAAAGCAGCGGGATAAGCGGTGCTTCGGTTGACTGAAGACGTGAGCGCACGTGTGCAAATTGATAGTTATGTAAACTACGTCTTGTGTCACTAAAATTCGATGATATGTGGCCTCGATGAGAGGTAACATGTGATTTCTCTGACTCGACACGTATCAGCTTTAACTGTGTCGTAAAGAACACACTATCAGACCAAAAGACGAAGCCGCCTTCTCAAACACGATAAAAGGCTTATCGTGTTTAAACCGTGGGCGAGGGGGCGGTAACGATGCAGCTGGTTCCGGTCAAAAAACAGGCGCTGACGCGGGCCGAGTTCGAGCGGCTTGCCGATGTCCCGCCCGAGGAGGAATGGCTGGCCAACATCACCAACGCCAAGACCCGGCGCGCGTACAAGAATGACGTGCGGGAATTCATCGCCTATGGCGGGCTCCACAAGTACGAGGAACTGCGGTCCATTGCCAGAGCTCACATAATCGGCTGGCGCCGCGACATGGAACAGCGCGAGCTCGAGCCCGCCACCATTCGGCGCAAGCTGTCGGCGCTGTCGTCGCTATTCGATTACCTTTGCGACCGCAACGCCGTGGCCGGCAATCCGGTCGACGGCGTCAAGCGGCCAATGGCCAATGGCAACGAAGGCAGCACGCCGGCGCTTGGCGATCGTCAGGCCCGCCAGCTGCTGGAAGCGCCGCCGGCGGACACTCTCAAGGGCATCCGCGATCGTGCGATTCTCGCGACCTTGCTTTACCACGGCGTCCGCCGTGAAGAGCTGTGTGGCCTCAAGGTGAAGGACCTGCACAGCCGCCAGGGCGTGCTGCATTTTCGGATTAGAGGCAAGCGCTCCAAGGTCCGATTTGTTCCGGTCAACGCGGCTGCGCTCCGGACGATTGAGGCCTATCTCGCTATGGCCGGTCATCGGGCCGATCTCGAGGGGCCACTATTTCGTCCGGTCAAAAACAACCGCACCGGCCGCCTTGACCGACCCCTCGATCCGGGCTCAGTGTACCGCAACATCGTGTGCAAATACGGCGCCGAAACTGGCATCAGCGGCGAAGTTATCGGGTTGTGCGTGCACTCGCTGCGCGCGACAGCCGCTACCAACGCGCTGTCGCACGATTCGGACATCGCCAAGGTCCAAGAGTGGCTCGGCCATGCCAATGTGTCGACTACGCGGCTTTACGACCGGCGGAAAAGCCGGCCCGAAGACAGTCCTTCCTTTCGGGTGAAATATTGACGGGCATTGTTCGAGTGATCCCCTGCCCTTTTGGGTCACTCTGTTTTGAAAAAAGCGCCGCGCGAGGAGGACATCGCGCATGATTAAGCACGTTATCATGCGTGAGATGGCGCGCAAGGAAGAGGAGGGGTCGTGTGCCGGTAAGGTCGGTTATGGGACCCGCCTGCCCCACGAGAACGGATTTTCGGAATGGCTCTCGTTAGGATGCGCTTTGGCCCAGGCGTTGAAATTTTTCACCCGGTCAAAATCTACCGGACTATAGATCTTTTCGCGCAGATGCGGATTTTCCGTTTTGTTGCTGCCTGGGTGTTGTTTCTTCCACGCCGCTTGTCGCGCTGCGCGGTTCGGCTCGTCCGGACCGAATTGTGCGACCTTGCGCGCGTTGGCCTTGCGGCCATCCTCAACTTTATCGGCTTTACTGCGCTGCGCCATAGTTCCGCTCTCTTTGCGGCCTGAAGATGGTGCTCCTGGTTAGCATATAGTCGTCGTCCGGAAATTACGACCGCAAGCTCGGTCGCGATAGCTAGGCCTGTTGCTCGGAGAACAAGGTGACTCGATTCTTATGACGAAAGAAATTCTTTAAGTCGACCCAATGTCGTGGTTAAGGTCTCTTGGTCATTTACATGGACGGCAGCAACACTCCGAGATTGATAGGCGTCCTCGGCTCCAGCGTGTTTTGCCATGCCTGAGTACCGGCGTTCTCTGTCGTCATAACTTGCTTTGGCCGGCGTACCCCAGCAGCCTAGACCTAGAATAGAAAGGAGAGGCGCTTCGATGACCAAGCAAATACTTATTTCGGCTGCTCTGCTCCTGGTGCTGCTGTCTTCAGGTCCCTTCCGGGCTTCGTTCGGAGAAGGTAATACTGACCTTGAAAAACCAACTGAGGCCGAACACCCGGCTGTAACAGCAATAGATACGCAGATCATAGAATTTGATCAACTTCTCACTGACTACGAGTCACTTGAGCACGATACTACATCTGTTGTAAACGGCCTCAATAATCTCGGATTATACTATAGTAAATTAATGATGAGCCTTGCGAGGACAAAGTCGCTGATTGCGCGTGTCTCGCAGCAGAATCGAAAATTGCGTGATGAAGGAAATGGGCTGAAGGAGGAAAACGACAAACTGAGGGCACTTATAAATATGGACAAAAGCAAACTGAATGAATTACTGGCATTCATAGATTGACGAAGGCAAATGGAAAACACGGCGCGAAGGGTACATCATAAATATAATTTCTGCAGTTACGATGTTGATCGCGGGACTGCTTTGGAATAGTAAGCGGGGGCGGGGTCTTCGGGACCGTGTTCGAAGTGGGATGCTCACGAAATCCGGCTAATGCTTAGCCGAATGCTGGAAAATTGGTAGTGATCGGACGACACAATCGGCGATTAAGTAGCGAGCCCTCTTTTGGGGCCCGCCGGTTTTCCGGCTGCCGCGGGGCCTAGAAACCGAACTGCGAGCGCGACCAGCCGTGCCTGCCGCCCACGTCGTTATGGTCGCCGGGGCCTTTCGCGACATCGTGCCAGACGGTATGCTGCTCTTGCTAATATCTACTGGATGCGCTGACGCAGCGTCGAGCGGAAACCAACCAGAGCTGGCTCGCCTGGCTGCGCCAGATGCCGGAAGCGGCGAAGCCGGTCGCGATGCTCGGTCTGATCGAGCGCCTGGACCATGTCCGCACAGCCGGCCTTGATCCGGCGCGCGGGCATCGAGTGCATCAGGCCCGCCTTGCCCAGCTCGTCCGCGAAGCGGGCCGCACCACGGTGCAGCATGTCGCGGGTTACGAGCGCCAGCGCCGGCATGCCACCTTAGTCGCCGTCGCCCTCGATCTCGCCGCCAGCCTGACGGACCCGGCAATCAACCTGTTCGACCGACTGATCGGGACGATGTTCCGTAAAGCCGACGAGCGGCATGCCCGCGCCTTCCAGGCCGATGGCCGCGCCATCAACGAAAAGGTCCGCCTTTACGCCCGCGTCGGCGCCGCTCTGATCGCGGCCCGCGACAACAAGCAGGACGCCTTTGACGCGATCACCGCAGTAATCCCCTGGGACCGCTTCCTCGCGAGCGTCGAGGAGGCCGAGGCACTGCGCGGTCGGAAGAGTTCGATGCCTACCAGATGCTCGGCGAGCACTATGCCGGCATCCGCCGTTGGCTCCGACTTTCCTCGATGCCTTCGTCTTCCAGGGTGTGCCGGCTGCGGCGGCGCTCATGCGCGCTGTCGACATGCTGCGCGATATGAACCGGAGGGCCGTGCTCACCCTGCCAAAATCCGCGCCGATCAGCTTCATCCGGGAGCGTTGGGCGCGGCCACGTGCTTCGCGGTGGGGGCATTGATCGGCGCTACTACGAGCTCTGCGTGCTGTCGGAATTGTGCAACCGCCTGCGCGCCGGCGACGTCTGGGTGGTGGGCAGCCGGCGATATCGCGCCTTTGAGGAACGCCTCATCTCCCGCGAGACCCTGAAGGAACTGGAACGGGACGGCACCTTGCCGATTGCCGTCGATGCCGACTTTGAGCGTTTTATCGCTGCTCGTCGTGCTCTCCTCAACGAGCGGCTGGCAGCAACCGACGTCAAGGCTAAGGGCGGCTTGCTGCCCGATGTCATGCTCGACAAGGGCGTGCTGAAGATCACGCCGATCGAGAAATCTACACCGCCGGAAGCCGAGGCCCTTGCCGCGCGCCTCTACACCATGCTGCCGCGCATCCGGATCACCGATCTCCTGTCGGAGGTAGCGGAATGGACGCTGTTCACCGACTGCTTCACCCATCTGCGGACGGGTGAAACTACCGCCGATCCGCGGATCCTTACGGCGAGTCTCCTCGCTGATGGGCTCAATCTCGGCCTGACGCGAATGGCCGAGGCGTGCAGCATCGCCAGCCTCGGCCAGCTGGCCTGGACGGCGGACTGGCATATCCGGGACGAGACCTATGCCCTGGCGCTCCGGCGTCTGATCAACCAGCAGCAGCGCGAGCCGCTTGCGGCGGTGTTTGGCGGTGGCTCCGCCTCCTCCTCGGATGGCCAGTTCTTTCGGGCCGGCGGCTTCGGCCGTGAAGCGAGCAGCATCAATGCCCATTACGGCGATGAGCCCGGGGTCAAGTTCTACACGCACCTCTCCGACCGATACGCGCCGTTCCACACCAAGGTGATCGCGGCGACCGCCGGCGAAGCCGCGCATGTGCTCGATGGGCTGCTCTACCACCAGAGCGAGGTCGCGGCCCGCCGCCACCATACCGATGGCGGCGGCGATTCCGACCATGTCTTCGCCCTCTGCTCCTTGCTCGGGTTTCAGTTCGCGCCGCGGATCCCGGATCGGAAGAGCCGGCGTCTCTGTAGCTTCGGCAAGGCGGCGGCCTATCCGTCGCTCGAACCACTAATCGCTGTGCGCATCAACTCAGCGCTCATCCGCGCCCATTGGCCGGAAATCCTCCGGGTTGCCGCCTCGATCCATACGGGCACCGTGGCCGCCTCCCTGATCTTGCGGCAGCTCGCCTCCTATCCGCCGCAAAACGGCCTCGCCGCGGCGCTGCGCGAACTGGGGCGGCTGGAACGCACGCTGTTCACCCTCGACTGGCTGGGGGATGCGGAACTGCGCCGTCAGACCAGCCGGGAACTCAACAAGGGCGAAACACGCAACAGCCTGGCGCGGGCTGTCTTCATCCATCGCCTCGGCGAGATCCGCGACCGCACCTACGAGAACCAGCAACACCGCGCTTCGGGCCTGAACCTCCTCGTCACCGCAATCATCCTGTGGAACACGCGGTACCTCGAGCGCGCCGTTGCCGCTCTGCGCCAGACCGGGGATGTTCCGGCCCAGCTACTCGCTCACCTCTCCCCACTCGGCTGGGAGCATGTGAACCTCACCGGTGACTACATCTGGAGCGCCGAGCGACCGGCCACGGAACGCCGTGACGGATTCCGCCCACTCAGGGCTACGCCCGATACCGCTCGCAAGGCCGCCTGAGTTCGTGGTTTGTTCGCTCATGCGTGAAATCGGAGCGTTTCGTTACTTCTGGCCATACGGCCCAATTTGTATCCGTATAGATTGCGCTCTTACTCAACTGTCGCGCCTTGCACGGAACTGTACTACTATTCCGCGTATGGTGAGCAAACGAACGCACAGGTCACACGGGCGGCGAACGCCCACCCGGAGGGTTCCCGTCCGAAGTCGGGCGGGCCATCTTTCTCCGCGACCGTAACCTTGTTGCGGCCATACGCACAGAAGCCAACCAAACGGGCGTGAGCATGGAAGCCAGTGTTGCCGACAGGCTAGGCGTCAAACTCTCCCGACCGGCAGCACGACGTGGTCGCAACGGATCAAAGCCGCTGTCGCCCACTCTTAGGCCCGCTCGATCCTGTATCACCGCGCTGATACAATCCCGGTTCCCCGACATCGGAGCCGCAGCAATGGCCGACCACCCCGAGTCCTGAAACCAGGAATCCTGAAACCGACGATCCGCTCGATCGTCTCCTCAATCGATCGACCCTGTACCACCGTGCTGATAGAGTGCCGGTTCCCCGACATCGGAGCCGCAGCAAATGGACGACCGGCAACGGGTCTTGTGGCCTTCAATGACCGACCCCGAGGTTATCTATCTCGATCCCGTTTGCGAGGCTTGCCAAGCTTCCGATGCGGCCCTTTGGTGGGAACAAGAAGCCGACGCGATTTGCCCCTCGCCCGATTGCCCGGACAAGCCGACCGAATATATCCGCGCCGACATCCTCACCGCGATCATTGAGGAGATCACGCAAAACTGTGAGGAATTCGACACCAAGGAGCGCCGCGAGATGATGGAGACGATCGCCGAGAACAAGAGGCTGAAGGCCGAATTAGACCGGCTGAAAGCCGAGATCGAAACCCCACGCGAGCAGCGCGGTTTCTCATGATCGACTGGGCGAATTGCTCGGACGTTGAGAGCGTCCCCGACCGATGCAGCGGCGCATGGGTCGTGAAGGCAACCCGCGTGATGGTCGAAAGCTGCATTCTCGGGAACGCCGAGGATTGCAGCGCCGAGGAAATCGCCGATCAATTCGCCGTGCCGCTTGAGATCGTCCGGCGCATTCTGGCCTTCGCCGGAGTGACGGCGCTTGACTATTCGGACATCCCGCCACTTGACGAGGAATTTTTCCTCACAGCCAAGCGCCCCGGCAAGCCATGACCGACCCGAAAGCGGCAATCAGCGCCGAAGAAATGCAGCGCCGTCGCAAGCATGTTCGGGCCGCAATCGCAGACAGCAGGATCGAAGGGTATCCACCACCAAGCCGCCCCGAGCAAGCCATTCTCGATGCATACATTCGCGGCGAGATCGAAGCGTGCGACCTCGTGACGGTCTATCGGAACAGGGTGAAGCATGGGGGGGCGGATAGGTAGGTTGCGACGGCCTGAAAGGAGCTTTTGCGTCCGAGCCGCCGCAACCCTCTTGACCTAGATGTTGTGCCGACCGGCTGTCAAGTATTGTCCGCGCGGGCAAGTATTAACGAACCAAAACACCGTTTCAAAACGGCCATAATCGACGTTTGTTCTCGGTTTCTCTCAATCCTAGACAGGAGGACTTTTTTATTATTGTGAAAAACTAGACATAAGAGCAATTATGCGACAGAGGCGTCGTAGCCCCGTGCCGCGTTGACCACAAGATATAAAAATCTGCACAGGGTCAAACCCTCGGGGCGCCTTCTCGCGCGCTGGACACCATCTAGATTTGTAGCGCCATCGTTGCCGCCCTGATGACGGGCAACGCCTTCCGCTGGGCGAAACGTAGTGCAAGCTTCGCCCAAATTGCGATAGATTGTGGCGATAAAGTCGGAGGCAAGGATGAACCTTTTCAGTCTGGGGCGTCTGGGCAAGGTGGCCGGCATCGGCGGAATCGCTATTGGGGCAGTGGTTCTGTTGTTGAACGCCCTGATTGGCACAATCCCCGGTCTGCCGGCCGATCAGCAGGCCGACATCCTTCGGCTTCTGGCGATTTTGGGCTTTGGCATTGGCGCTCTGGGGATCATCGCTTGGTTTGCGGCCGGACAGGCGGCTGCCACCCCCTCGGTCAAGGCGGATCGTGGATCGATCGCCGCCGGGCGTGATGTCAGGAATGTCAACACCCCGCCGCGCGAGCCGAATCGGCGGCGGCGATAGCAAGGGTTGCTCCGATGTGGGGATCAGGCCCGCAAGTTTCAGCCGATCGGGGCAGTTTTGCCGCGGGCCGCGATATTAATATTCAAGGCATCCCACCTGAGCAGTGGCCGGCACTCCTGAAGGCAGCCGTAGAGCCGGCAGTAAAGGCGGCGACTGATCCTTTGGAACGACTCAATGCAGCACAACGGGACGCCATTGTCGCGCTTGAGCGCCAATTGGGTTCGACCCAAGAGCAGATTCTCAGCTTTTTTCGGATCATCGGAGAGGCGGGGATTGCGGTCGAGGCGATCCCCGGCAAGCTGGTGGAAATCGCCAACCGTTACCAAACGCTGGTTGCACAGGCGGCCGCCGCACCGAGTGATGATCCGGAGACAGCGAGGCTCAAAGTTGAACTCCACGCGGCTTTGGAAAGAGTTGATCTCGACCGCGCCGATGCGCTTTTGGCAGAAATTCTCGCCGCGCAGGATCTGGACATTCAGAGCCGTGCCTTGCAGGCATCAGCCACCTGCGCGCAGCGTGGCGACCTTGCGATGACCCGGTTGCGTTACCGAGAGGCAGCGGAACATTTCCACTATGCAGCTAATCGCGTGCCCGAATCGTATGAAACTGAGCGCATCAATTACCTTACCCGCGAAGCCACGGCTCTTTACTTACTAGGAGACGAATTTGGTGATAGTTCCGGGCTCAAAGAGGCGCTCAAATGCTGGTATTTGCTCGTGAAGCTGTGCCCACGTAAGCGCGCGCCGCTCGACTGGGCGACTATGCAGAACAATCTCGGTAATACATATTTTGTGCTGGGCGAACGCGGCAATGACGTTGCGCTACGCCGGGCGGTTGCGGCCTATGAGAAGGCGTTGGGCGAACGGACACGTGAACGCACGCCGCTCGACTGGGCGGCAACGCAGAACAACCTTGGCACCGCTCTGTCTGCGCAGGGCGAACGCGGCGATGATTTTGCGCTGCACCAGGCGGTTCGGGCCTATGAGGCTGCGCTGGAGGAATACACGCGCGAGCGTGCGCCGCTCGACTGGGCCATGACCAAAAGCAACCTTGGAGCTACGCTCCGGGTGCTGGGCGAACGCGGCGATGACGCCGCGCTGGGCCGTGCAGTCGAGGCTTGCGAGGCTGCGCTGGGGGAATACACGCGGGAGCGTGCGCCGCTCAACTGGGGGAGGACGCAGACCAATCTCGGAGCTGCGCTCTCTGTGCTGGGCGAACGTGGCGATGAGGCTGCATTGCGCCGTGCAGTCGATGCCTATGAAGCTGCGCTGGGAGAATACACGCGCGAGCGCGCTCCGCTCAACTGGGCGATGACGCTAACTAACCTTGGAGCTGCTCTCTCTGTGCTGGGTGAACGTGGCGATGAGGCTGCATTGCGCCGTGCGGTCGAGGTCTATGAGGCTGCGCTGTTGGAGAGTACGCGCGAGCGCGCTCCGCGCGGTTGGGCGAGGACGCAGACTAACCTCGGAGCTGCGCTCCGGGTGCTGGGCGAGGACGCAGACCAACCTTGGAGCTGCCGTGCAGTCGAGGTCTATGAGGCTGCGCTGGGGGAATACACGCGCAAGCGTGCGCCGCTTGACTGGGCGAGGACGCAGACCAACCTTGGAGCTGCGCTCTCCGTGCTGGGCGAACGTGGCAATGAGGCTGCATTGCGCCGTGCAGTCGATGCCTATGAGGCTGCGCTTGCGGAATACAGGCGCGAGCGTCCGCCTCGCGACTGGGCGATCACGCAAACCAACCTCGAAGCTGCGCTCTCTGTGCTGGACGAACGTGGCGATAACGTCGCGCTGCGCAGGGTGGTTGAGGCCTATCAGGAGGCGCTGTCGGACTGCTACTCGCGTGAAAGAATGGCTCGGCGATATGCTGGGCCAACACTGCGATAACGCTGCGCGGCGGAGGAAATGGATGAACCTCTCCGGTCTGGGGCGTCTGGGCAAAGTAGCCGGCATTGGCGGCATCGCTATCGGGGCAGTGGTTCTGTTGTTGAACGCCTTGATTGGCACGATCCCCGGTCTGCCCGCCGATCAGCAGACCGAGATCGTCAGGCTCCTTGCGATTTTGAGCTTTGGCATTGGCGCTTTGGGAATCATCGCTTGGTTTGCGGGGGGGCCGGCATCTTCCACGTCCTCGGTAAAGGCCGATCGTGGATCGATCGCCGCAGGTCGTGATGTCAAGAATGTCAACGTCCCGCCGCGAGAGCCGAAGCGGCGCCAGGGATAAGCAAGAGCCGCTCCGATGTGGGGGTCGAGCCCGAACGAGATTTCTCGGCATTTTCGGATCATCGGAGAAGCCGGGATCGTGATCGAGGGCGATCAGAGGTGTCGCCCAATTGGCACCGTGGGCTTTGTGGCGAGTCCGATAAAATATGTGGAGCCAACGCCGTCCCTTAACATCAAGTAAGGTCCCCTCTCGTGTGGCAACAGATTTGGCAGAAGACGACACTTTCGTCGGATCGCGGTAGTACAGCGGCTGGGAGGGACGTAATCGGCATCCCGCCAGACCAACTGCCAGCAATTATCGCCGCCGCGACTACTCCGCTGAATCAACTCACAGACCAGCAGCGAGCCACAATTGCTACCTTAGAGGAACAGCTCAAAGCTAACAGAGATCAGGTTCGCGATTTTTTTTCTATTGTACACCAAATTGGCGTCCGGGAATTTGGTATCCGACCCGATAACTTGAGCAAATACTATGTATCATTAGTGATGATTGAAGTAGCGTGGAACATCTTCAAGATCGTACGCCGTCTCCAGGTAAAAGGAAGGTCAACAAGCGGGCGCGTTCAATGAAAACGGTCGTCTTTGAGAGATGCCTGCGATTTGGATCGGACTTCGCGCGCATGTAACGAGAGCGGGGGATCACACACGATCTCAGCAGATCGTGGCGGGCGGCCGGCCTGGAGGGGTGCAGGGAGTGCGCTCGCATCGTAAACGAGAGACGACCCGAGGCCAATCGGCGACGGACTACGGAATAAGCTTTGTTGCAGAACTTAAGACTTCTGAGAGGTTGGCGCGAGCCAGTCCGTACAAAGGGTTACGCGTTGCAAAAGTGAGGTTCAAAAGGAACCCGCCTGGCCCGGTCCACTGACCCGGTTTTCCCTCCTAGGCAAGGCGAGCCTTTTCCGGAACCGGCTGAGCGCAGAGCGAGCCGATCAGGCCGCGATCGGCGGCGAACCGGTTCCAGGCCGTCTCGCAGAACCAATCTGTCAGCTCGAAGGACCGCCTGACGCGACATCCAGGACCCCGAAGAGATTTGCCGCCGGTACGAAGCAGGTGATTACCAAAAGCAACTTAAATGGGCCATCGGGTGGGGTATTCGATCGCAGCAACGCGCGAGGGACCTAGGAGGCCAGTGCGAAAAAGCTTGAAGAGTCAACCGTCTCTAATCCAGATCGCGCAGCACTTCCAGCCACGAGAGCTCCCCATCGCTCATCAGCCGAACCGTCACTTCTGATACCCCTCGCAGATCCCCCGGGGAGTGACATCTCTTCTGTCACGGGCCGTTGATGGTCAATCCCTCTGAGCCTTGATCCTGTCGCCCGGGGTCTCTCTTCTGTCCGGGGTCGGCGCTGGGCCGCCACCTGATGGGGTTGGATGAGGAGCAGGTCG
>Ga0306926_10006927_pt1 | contig 12243 bp, 12 predicted proteins | sample flu12Cox44000178_FD_203759 | JGI IMG/M metagenome (GOLD analysis project Ga0306926, IMG submission 203759) | Lab enrichment of tropical soil microbial communities from Luquillo Experimental Forest, Puerto Rico - flux8day.12C.oxic.44.000.178 (v2)... | ecosystem: Environmental > Terrestrial >... | reverse complement strand
GTGCTGGGTGGTTGGCACAAGACTCAATCTTGAACGCGCGCTCAAGATCGGCGACGAATTGGGCGGGCATATCGTGGCCGGCCATGCCGACGGCATCGCCACGATCTTGAGCCGCAACGATCTCCCCGACATGGCGCGCTTCGAGTTGACGACCACGCGGGAGCTTGCGCGGTTTATCGCGCCAAAGGGCTCGGTGACGCTGGACGGTGTCTCGCTGACCGTGAACACGGTGGATCAGTCGGCGTTTTCTGTGCTGATCATCCCCCACACGCTCGGGGTGACCACGCTGTCGGACTGGCGCGCGGGCCGCGAGGTCAATATCGAGGTCGATTTGATGGCCCGCTATGCGGCGCGGCTTTCAGAAATCAGCTAGTGCCAGCCGGCTTTGTGGCTTGGCTTTGCGGACTGCCACGCCTAAAAGCACCAGGCTCGCAACTATCGACGATTGGCAAGCAAATGGCAGACGCGCGACGCGCCCCGTTAAAGGACCAGACCGACATTTCCGACGCACGTGCGCTGATCGTCGAAGCGCGCTTCTATGACGACATTCAGGATGCGCTGCTGGAAGGCGCGGTCGCCGAGCTGAAGGCGGCTGGCGTCAACCATGACGTGATCACGGTTCCCGGCGCGCTGGAAATTCCGGCCGCCATCGCCATGGCGATCGACGCCGCCGAGAAGGGAGGCACGTCCTATGATGTGGCAATAGCGCTTGGCTGCGTGATCCGGGGCGAGACGATCCATTTCGAGATTGTGTCGATGGAGTCCTCGCGCGGTCTGATGGACATTTCGGTCAACAAGAAATTTCCGCTCGGCAACGGCATCTTGACCGTCAACACCGAGCAGCAGGCGTGGCAGCGGGCGCGTGCGGGCGATCTCAACAAGGGCGGCGATGCCGCGCGCGCGGCGCTTGCGATGCTGCGGATCAAACGTCGGCTGGCGAGGAGCTGATCATGCCCGCGAGCAAGAAAAAGCCGGTGAGGGGATCCGACAAGAAAGCCAACCGGCGTGGCGCCGCGCGCCTTGCCGCGGTGCAGGCGCTCTATCAGATGGACATCGCCGGTGCCGGTATCAACGACATCTTCGCCGAGTTCGAGAGCCATTGGCTCGGCGGCGAGGTCGAGGGCGACAAATATCTTCCTGCGGAAGCTGCTTTCTTCCGCGACATCGTCTCCGGCGTGGTGCGCGACCAGACGAGGCTCGATCCGCTGATCGACGACGCGCTGTCGAAGGGCTGGCCCTTGAAGCGGATCGACGCGATCCTGCGCGCGGTGCTCCGTGCCGGTGCCTACGAGCTCGAGCATCGCAAGGACATTCCGGGACGCGTGGTGGTGTCCGAATATGTCGATGTCGCGCATGCCTTTGTCGACGGCGAGGAGACCGGCATGGTGAATGCGGTGCTGGACCAGATCGCGCGCCAATTCCGCGGCGACGAGTTTTCCCGTGGTTAGCGAGCGAGCTGCGTCAGGCGAAGACTCGCTGATCGCGCGCTACTTTAAGCCGCTCGCGACCGATGCCGGGGCATTCGGCCTGGACGACGACGCGGCTGCTCTCCAGGTGCGCAGCGGTGAGGAGATCGTGGTGACGACGGATGCGATCGTCGAAGGCGTGCATTTTCTCAAGGACGACCCGCCCGACACTGTGGCGCGGAAGGCGCTGCGGGTGAACCTCTCCGATCTGGCCGCCAAGGGCGCGGCGACGGCGGGCTTTGTGATGACGCTGGCGCTACGGGGCGTCGACGATTCATGGCTTGCCGCGTTCGCGCGCGCACTTGGCGAGGACGCGCGCGCGTTCGGCTGCCCGCTGCTCGGCGGCGACACCGTCTCGACGCCGGGGCCGCTGACGGTCTCGATTACGGCCTTCGGGCGTGTGCCCGCGGGCAAGATGGTTCATCGCTCCGGTGCAAGACCCGGCGACCGCGTGCTCGTCACCGGCACGATTGGCGATGCCGCGCTGGGACTGGAGATTTTAAAGGGCGGTCGCATCGGACATGCGTTCGTCGATGATCATCCGGGCAGGGATGCGCTGGTCGCCCGCTACCGCGTCCCCGAGCCGCGCAACGCGCTGGCTCTCGTGGTCCGCGATTATGCAAGCGCCGCCATAGACATCTCCGACGGGCTCGCCGGCGATCTGACGAAACTGTGCGCGGCCTCAGGCGTCTCGGCGCTGATCGACCTTCCGAGCGTTCCGACATCGGCTCCGGCTGCAAAGCTTTTGAGCCAAGGCGCGACCACAATCGAGACGCTGGCCTCGGGCGGCGACGACTATGAGATCTTGTGCACCGTGGCTGAGGCGCGTTCCGAAGCGCTCGCGGCCGCCGCCCAGAGGGCCGGTGTTGCGTTGACATCGATCGGCACAGTGATTGCGGGTTTTCAGGCCCCACGTTTTTTGGACGGGGAGGGCAGCGAGATCGTGCTCAAGCGCCTGTCCTATAGCCATTTCTAGGAATTGACGCAAAGCGGCCGCTTTGATCGGAAAAACCTGCCGAAAATCGCTGATTTATGCCTGCCGCGGCGTTGCGCCGGGGAGGCGATTTTGGCATGGTCCCGGCCGATTTGAGGCCGCTCTTTTGGGCAGGGCGGGCCTACTTGTTGTGCGCCGGCCGCGTCCGCGGCGATGGCGCGGGGCCATCTAGATCTGAGGCAAGTTCAATGACAGCATTATGGTTGATCGTGCTCTGCGGAGCGCTTTCAGTTGTGTACGCCATCTGGGCGACGGTGCAGGTCCTGAAATCGGATGCCGGCAGTCCGCGCATGCAGGACATCGCGGCGGCAGTACGCGAGGGCGCGCAGGCCTATCTGCGCCGCCAATATACCACGATCGGCGTGGTTGGAATCCTGATCTTTGCACTGCTTGCCTACTTTCTGGGGACGCTGGTTGCGGTCGGCTTTGCGATCGGCGCGATCCTGTCGGGGGCGGCGGGCTTCATTGGCATGAACGTCTCGGTCCGCGCCAATGTGCGCACGGCGCAGGCCGCGACCACTTCGCTTGCCGGCGGACTTGAGCTCGCCTTCAGGGCCGGCGCCATCACCGGGCTGTTGGTTGCAGGTCTCGCGCTGCTCGGCGTCACACTCTATTTTGGCTTCCTCACCTATACGATGCATCTGGCACCCGACAGTCGCACTGTCGTCGACGCCATGGTCGCGCTCGGCTTCGGCGCCTCGCTGATCTCGATCTTCGCGCGTCTCGGTGGCGGGATCTTCACCAAGGGCGCCGACGTCGGGGGCGACCTCGTCGGAAAGGTTGAGGCCGGCATCCCCGAGGACGATCCACGCAACCCCGCCACCATCGCCGACAATGTCGGTGACAATGTCGGCGACTGCGCCGGTATGGCGGCTGATTTGTTTGAGACCTATGCAGTGACCGCAGTCGCCACCATGGTGCTGGCTGCGATCTTTTTCGCGAAGACGCCGATCCTGCAGAACATGATGACGCTGCCGCTCGCGATCGGCGGCATCTGCATCATCACGTCGATCATCGGCACCTTCTTTGTCAAGCTCGGCGCCAGCCAGTCGATCATGGGCGCGCTGTACAAGGGCCTGATCGCGACCGGCATCCTGTCGCTTGTGGGTGTCGCGGGCGCGATCTACGCACTGATCGGCTTTGGCGAGCTGCCCGGCAGCGACTACACCGGGCTCGCGCTGTTCGAATGCGGCGTCGTCGGCCTTGTGGTCACCGGGTTGATCATCTGGATTACCGAATATTACACCGGTACCGACTTCCGCCCGGTGAAGTCGATCGCGGCGGCCTCCGTCACCGGCCATGGCACCAACGTGATCCAGGGCCTTGCGATCTCGATGGAGGCAACCGCGCTGCCGGCGATCGTCATCATCGCCGGCATCCTGGTGACTTACAGCCTTGCTGGCCTGTTCGGCATCGCAATCGCGACCACCACCATGCTGTCGCTAGCGGGCATGATTGTCGCGCTCGATGCCTTCGGTCCGGTCACTGACAACGCCGGCGGCATCGCGGAAATGGCCGGCCTTCCGAAGGAAGTGCGTAAATCGACCGACGCGCTGGACGCCGTCGGCAACACCACCAAGGCGGTCACCAAGGGCTATGCGATCGGTTCGGCCGGTCTCGGCGCGCTGGTGTTGTTTGCGGCCTACACCCAGGATCTGAAGTTTTTCATTGGGGACGCTGCAAACCACACCTACTTCAAGGGTATCAATCCCGACTTCTCGCTGAACAATCCCTACGTGGTCGTGGGTCTGCTGTTTGGCGGCCTGCTGCCCTATCTGTTCGGCGCGCTCGGCATGACGGCGGTCGGCCGCGCGGCCGGCGCGATCGTCGAGGAGGTGCGCCGTCAGTTCCGCGAAAAGCCTGGCATCATGCAGGGTTCCGACAAGCCGGACTACGGCAAGGCCGTCGACCTCCTGACCAAGGCGGCGATCAAGGAGATGATCATCCCGTCGCTGTTGCCGGTGCTGTCGCCGATCGTGGTCTACTTCCTGATCTACTTCATCGCCGGCGGTGGCGCGGCCGGCAAGTCAGCGGCGTTCACTGCGGTCGGGGCGATGTTATTGGGCGTGATTGTCACTGGCCTGTTCGTCGCGATTTCGATGACATCTGGCGGCGGCGCCTGGGACAACGCCAAGAAATACATTGAGGACGGTCACTATGGCGGCAAGGGGTCTGACGCCCACAAATCGGCCGTGACCGGCGATACCGTCGGTGATCCCTACAAGGATACGGCCGGCCCGGCGGTGAACCCGATGATCAAGATTACCAATATCGTGGCGCTGCTTTTGCTCGCGATCCTCGCCCGCTAGGCGGGCGCGAGTATGCACGGGTGGTCTTTGCCAAGCCGCGCATGGCCTTGTGGCAAGGCTTCCTCGGTTGCTGAAAACTGGCGAGGTGGAGCGGGGACCCTTGAGGCAGGCGAGGCGAGGGAGCTAGTTGAAGCTCAAAAGCTTGAACAACGGCGTCAGGTAGCTCAGCTCCTGGCCCGAGGTCGGCGTCGTCCGACTGATAAAGTCGAAGATCCGGCCGTCCTTCAGCCCGTAATTCGCAAGCCGGCGGACCTGCCGGTTCTTGTCAAAATAGATTGCGATCACGCGCTGGTCGACGACCCTCTGGTTCATGAACGCCACCGGGCGTTCGGCGCGCTCGGAGATGTAATAGAACACCTCACCGTCAAGCGTTGCGACCGTCGAGGGGGTCCCCATCACGATCAGGACCTGGTCCTGGCTCGCTCCGATCGGGATTTGTTCGAGCGCGCCCGGCGGCAGGATATAACCCTTCTGGAACTGCTCGCCGGTGCAGGCCGCAAGAGCCGCGCAAACAAGTGCCGCGGCTGCGGCCACGCGCAGGCCTTGCCAACGCACAAGCCGGCCGCGCGGCGGATACTCGCGGGTCATCCTCGTCTCGGTCATTGCGGAACGGGTCCCGTCCTCCTAGAACCGGCCAGTCAGCCACCGACTTACCGGGATAGCGGCGCGGGTTGCAACATGCGCGCGCTCGCAACATGCCAGGGTTCGCTTGCGGAACCCACAATGCTTCGGCCGTTCAACCACTTCAGGAAACCCCGGCTAGCCCCACGCGGCAGCATTGAGACCATCTATGGCATGATCGTGACGCAGGCGCGAGAACCCTTGTTTTATCTTGACCGGTTTTATCTGGACTTGCTTTATTTGGAGTTGCTCTATTTGGCCTTGCTCTATCTGGCCTTGGGCGTACCGGATACAGTCAGCGGTCGTTTCGACCTTCCGGTATTGCAGTTGTGGATGGTGTCGCGCCGCCTGCGCTTGATGACCGGCGAGATTGGGCCCGCGCAGGGGCCATTTGACCATGTTTGCGAGGATCTGGACGGCAATTTGCGGCAAATGGGTGTCGGGGATCTCGCTGTGCCGAGGCGCATGCAGGCATTCGGCGAGGCCTTTCATGGCCGTTCTGCGGCTCACGACCTTGCTGTGAGCTATGGCCGGGAGGCCTTGGCGTGGGCGATCTGCACGAACATCGCGAACGGCCAAGACAACGCCTTTGACAAAGACAACGTGCGGCGACGTGACGCTGACGCCGCGCTCGCGCATCGAGACGACGGCGCGATGGTTAATGGGGCGTGGGCATTTCCGCTTGCCGTCAACCGGGGTGTAAAGCTGTGAAGAGGACTGAGGTGGCCGATCCGTGGTGCGCGGTGTTGATCGTGGCGCAGATTCCGAAGATCGGACTGTCGCTCGAACTCGAGGCTGACGCGACCACGCGCTCGGCGATGGCTGAGATCGTAGGCCTGCGCGAGATCCTTTCGGCGCGTGCAGTATTTGACGTCAAGCCCGAGGGCGGGGGCAGGGTGCATGTCGCGGGCATGCTCTCGGCGCGGATCGGGCAGACCTGTGTGGTGACGCTCGAGGCGATCGAGAACGACATCGAAGAGCCCATCGATTTGATCTTTGCGCCTGCTGAGCAGCTCGCCCAGCTCAAAGATCGTGATAACGACGAACCTGAAGATCGCGCCGAGGCTGCCGATCAGCTTGAGCCGATCGAAGATGGTGTGATCGATCTCGGGCGGCTTGCGACGGATGTTCTCTATCTTGCGATTGATCCCTATGCGCGCAAAGCGGGCGCGGTATTCGAACCGCAGATTGTGGCCGCCGATCCCGAAGACCATCCCTTCGCCGCCTTGAAGGGGCTCAAGCTTGAGCCGAACCGACCTCCTCCATCAAAGCCGAAGGACAAGTGAGGGATGCGGGAGCGGCTTCATCCCGAGCCCAAGGCACGATTGCGAGGCGACTTTGCAATTGCTTCGTAAGCCATTGGAATTCTTAGGCTTGCCGAAACACTCTGACGTCCTTCGGCGGAGCGACTGGCGCCAAAAGACGGTGGTCAAGAGGTTGTGTCGGGGCGGGGACACGCTATTGTCGCGGCCCAGCCTGGCGGCAGCGTCGCGTCCGGCCGATCGTCGCTCAAGGCGGCCGCCGCAGTGATTTAGGTTTCCGGGACATTCATGCCTCAAAGGGTTCGAATCGCGCTTGACGCCATGGGTGGCGATGTCGGCGCGTCCGTCGTCATTCCCGGCGCGGCAATCTCGCTATTCCGGCATCCCGATACCGAGTTTCTTCTGTTCGGCGACCGCGCGTGCATCGAAGAGCAACTTGCCAAGCATCCGAGCATGAAGCCCGCGTCGCGGATCATTCACACCGACATTGCTGTCAGGATGGAGGACAAGCCAAGCCAGGCGTTGCGGCGCGGCCGCAAGACCTCTTCGATGTGGCTCGCGATCGACGCGGTCAAAAAGGGTGAGGCCGACGTCGCGGTCTCCGCAGGCAACACCGGCGCGTTGATGGCAATGGCGCGGTTCCATCTGCACACCTTGCCCGGCATCGATCGTCCAGCGATTGCGGCGGTGTGGCCGACCATTCGCGGTGATTCCGTGGTGCTCGATCTCGGTGCCACCATCGGCGGCGACGCACATCATTTGGTGGCGCTTGCTGTGATGGGCAGCGCGATGGCGCGCGTGCTCTTCAACCTTGAGCGGCCGACCGTCGGCCTGCTCAATATTGGAGTGGAGGAAATCAAGGGGCACGAGGAGATCCGCGAGGCGGCAGAATTGCTGCGCGCGATGAATTTGCGAGAGCTCGACTATGTTGGCTTCGTCGAGGGCGACGGCATCGGCAAGGGCGCGGCAGACGTGATTGTCACTGAGGGCTTTAGCGGCAATATCGCGCTGAAAGCGGCCGAGGGGACCGCGCGCCAGATCAACACCTTCTTGCGGGATGCGCTGTCGCGGACCTGGCTGTCAAGGCTCGGCTATCTTCTGGCCCGGCAAGCCTTCAGGGGACTGCGCGACAAGCTCGATCCGAAGAAGTCCAATGGCGGGGTTTTGCTGGGGCTGCGCGGCGTCGTGGTCAAGAGCCATGGCGGAACAGACGCGGAAGGCTTTGCCTATGCTGTGGATGTTGGCTATGAGATGGTTCATTACGATCTCCTGACCAAGATCAATCAAATGCTCAATCGCGATGGGGGGCGCTGACATCGGTGCCGACCGCGCAGGAGGCTGTCTCGTGACCTTACGTTCGGTGGTGCTGGGCTGCGGCGCCTACCTGCCGCAGCGGATATTGACCAACGCCGAACTGGCGATGCGGATCGATACCTCCGATGACTGGATTGTGCAGCGTACGGGCATCAGGCAGCGGCATATTGCTGCCGATGGCGAATTCACCTCGCATCTCGCCATCAAGGCCGCGAAGGCGGCGCTCGAGGACGCCGGCCTCGACGCGCGGGCAATCGACCTAATCGTACTGGCGACCTCAACGCCAGACAATACTTTCCCTGCGACCGCCGTCGCTGTCCAGCACAGTCTCGGCATCAACCACGGTGCTGCCTTCGACCTGCAGGCGGTGTGCACTGGCTTCATCTTTGCGCTCGCGACGGCGGATAATTTCCTGCGTTCTGGCAGCCATAGGCGCGCGCTGGTGATCGGCGCCGAGACGTTCTCCAGAATCCTCGACTGGAACGACCGCAGCACCTGCGTGCTGTTCGGCGATGGCGCGGGCGCGGTCGTGCTGGAAGCGCAGGCGCGGCCAGGGAAATTGTCCGACCGGGGCGTGCTTTCGACCCATCTGCGCTCCGATGGTCGGCACAAATCAAAGCTCTATGTCGATGGCGGACCCGGCTCGACGCAAACCGTCGGCCATCTTCGGATGGAGGGCCGCGAAGTTTTCAAGCACGCTGTCGGCATGATCACCGACGTGATCGTGGATGCCTTCAACGCCACTGGTCTTACAGCGGAACACATCGACTGGTTTGTCCCGCATCAGGCCAACAAGCGAATCATTGATGCGTCTGCGCACAAACTGCATATTGCGCCGCAGAAGGTGGTGTTGACGGTCGATTTGCACGGAAACACCTCGGCTGCCTCGATCCCGCTGGCGCTGGCGGCAGCGGTCAAGGACGGCCGCATCAAGAAGGACAATATCGTGCTTCTCGAGGCCATGGGCGGCGGTTTCACCTGGGGTTCCGCGCTCGTGCGATGGTGAGGGCTGGCTAAAACTGTCGAGCGGTCCTAAACGGTTTTTTAGATGTGAAATGTCCTCCCAGTACTGTTGACCATTGCAGCTTAAGCTCTTAATTTCAGATACAAATTGTTCGCCGTGAGTGGGGCAGGCGATGACCGGAACCGGAAAAACAGTCACGCGTGTAGACCTGTGCGAGGCCGTCTATCAGAAGGTTGGGCTGTCACGCACGGAGTCGTCGGCTTTTGTTGAATTGGTCCTGAAAGAGATTACGGATTGCCTGGAGAAGGGCGAGACAGTGAAGCTGTCGTCATTCGGCTCGTTCATGGTGCGCAAGAAGGGACAGCGGATCGGCCGCAACCCGAAGACCGGTACCGAAGTTCCGATCTCGCCGCGCCGTGTCATGGTGTTCAAGCCGTCGGCCATCCTGAAGCAGCGCATCAATGGCCACCGTCCGATGAACGGCAACGAGGGCAGCGACTAAAGCGCAGCGAAGTGAAGGGAAGCGTGCGTTTGGACAAGGCGCCGGATGCATTCCGAACGATCAGCGAGGTCGCCGACGATCTCGATATTCCGCAGCATGTGCTGCGGTTTTGGGAGACGCGCTTTGCCCAGATCAAGCCGATGAAACGAAGCGGCGGGCGGCGCTATTACCGCCCCGACGATGTCGATCTGCTCAAGGGCATCCGGCGACTGCTCTACAGCGAAGGCTATACCATCCGTGGCGTGCAGAGGATCCTCAAGGAGCACGGCATCAAATCGGTTCAAGGTCTCGCCGACAGCTCGGCCGCCGTCTCGTTTGGCGCGATCGAGGAAGCGCTCGGCCAGAGCCTGATGGAAACCAACGGGGACGACCTTGGCGTCGAGGAAGAGGAGGGTGAGGACGTCGACTACAAGCGTTCCGACCGTAAGGTCTCTGACGAGGATGGGATCGATTTCCGCTTCGTGGAAGGCGAAGACGAGATCCTCGAGACCTACCGCAGCAGCACGAGCCATGGACAGAGCCAAGGCCGGGGCGCGGATCAGCATCCGATCGACCGGGAACGCCTTGAAAGCGTGCTGCGCGACCTGATCGCCTGCCGGCAGATGCTTGATCGCGTGTTGAAGGAGAGCTAGCCGCCGGGTATGGCATTCGGCGCAATCAACCCTGCGCCTTGCGCAAGCGCTGGATCGCAGCTATTGCAACGGCAACGGAGCGTGGCGCAGCCCGGTTAGCGCACTAGTCTGGGGGACTAGGGGTCGCGGGTTCAAATCCCGCCGCTCCGACCAGAAAAACCAAACAAAATCAGCACCTTCCGAAAACAGCCTCAAAAGAACAAAAGAGAACACGGCTCGGTCAATCCTTACCTGATCCTTTGTCCACTAGGTTTCACTGATCTTGCGCCGCGACCGTCGGCTGATGCGACTGTTGATCGGCAGCGCGCGTTGCCACGCAAGGATTTCATCTTCGTACCACGCTCGCGCTTTGGGCTGATGGCGTGGCTTGCAGGGAACGTTTGGTCGCGCTCCATGCGAAAAAAGGGTTGTGCTGCTCACGGGGACGATGGCCAACACCTGACTGATATCGAGCATCCGCCGCAACTCTGTCTCACTCATTGCACTCTCTCTTGAACTGCCTCGAAGTTTCTCGAAGGTGCAGATTGGCCGCGCCTGAAACAAGCCATCAGCAGAAGGCCGCAAAATTTGCGGGCTTCTTGCTCTGCCCATTGCCCGATGGCGGCTCACGAGTTTTGGATGCGTCGCTTGTTGTTGCAGGCATTGATGATTTGTTGTGTCGGATTCGCTTCGCGGTGGTGGCGCGCACCTTTGTGATTGCGGCGCCTGGATTCACTTCGCGGTGGTGGCGCGCACTTTGATGCAAGCGATGCGAGATGTGCCTGCAAATAAAGGGTTTGTTGCATTTTTACGGAAGAGGATTTGACGGCGCGATCGGCGGCTGTTAGTTATTAGCTAATTGACGCGGCAAAGATCGTGGGGAAGGAAGGGGACTCCAATTAAACACGGTAACCCTGCGATGGCGCAGCCATGGGTCGACCATGTTCGCAGGGTCTATCCCGACGATGCCGATCACATCATCCGTTTTCTCGCGCATCGGGTCCAACGGCCCGGAGAGAAAATCAATCACGTCGTTGTCCTCGGAGGCAGCCAAGGCATCGGCAAGGATAGCCTGCTGGAGCCGGTCACCCACGCGGTTGGCTCCTGGAACTTTCTGGAAGTGTCGCCGCAGCAACTACTCGGCCAGTTCAACGGATACATAAAATCCGTGGTTCTGCGCATCAGCGAGGCAAGAGACCTTGGGGACGTCGACCGCTTCAAGCTTTACGATCACTTGAAGACCTATGCCACTACACCGCCCGCTACGATGCGCGTTAATGAAAAGCATCTACGGGAGTACTATGTTTTCAACGTCTCAGGGGTCATCATCACAACCAACTACAAGACTGACGGCATCTACTTGCCCGCCGATGACCGCAGGCATTTCGTGGCGTGGTCCGAACTCAACAAGGAGGATTTTCCGCCAGACTACTGGAACAACCTTTGGGGCTGGTATTATAGGGGCGGCATCAATGACGTTGCCGCGTATCTGGCAACGCTGGACATTAGCGCGTTTGATCTGAAGGCTCCGCCGGCAAAGACCTCTGCCTTCTGGCAGCCATGATGAAAAAGAAACGGGCAGCGGCCATCACGCCGGTTGAGTACGGCGGACTCCAGACGGCTTTTGATCATTTCAACGCCCTGCTGTTCAAGGGCGCGCTGCAGGACGTGATGATCGTTTACCAGCGGCGGGCACATTCGTTCGGACACTTCGCGCCGGATCGATTTGCTGTGCGAGCGGAGCATCACCGCAAGCAGCATGAGCTAAGCCTCAACCCGGATGGGTTCCACGGCCAGACTGATCAGCAGGTCTGCCAGACCCTGGTTCATGAGATGGCGCATCTCTGGCAGCACATGCACGGCAAACCATCGAAAGGCGGATATCACAACCGGGAATGGGCGGCGAAAATGAAATCGATCGGCCTGTACCCATCGAACACTGGCAAGCCGGGCGGCAAGGAAACTGACAATCAGATGATGGACTACGTCATTCCGAGTGGACCATTTAAAAAATCGTTCGCCGAGCTGAAGAAGTGGCGGCTCAATCTGCAATCGGCACCACGTTCGGGATCGACAAGCGGCGGCACAAACAGCAAAACGAAGTTCACCTGCCCATCATGCCAATGCAATGCGTGGGGCAAACCGGACCTGATAATTGGGTGCCTTCAATGTGGCGCTCCCATGAAGGCTGCTCAATCGT